>JAABUK010008732.1_pt1 | contig 14101 bp, 7 predicted proteins | sample 5559141 | NCBI WGS metagenome assembly JAABUK01 (sample SAMN10711869, study PRJNA513367) | rock metagenome | isolation source: Antarctica rocks | place: Antarctica: Victoria Land, Pudding Butte nord | collected 2016-01-03
ATTAGTTCAAGAATCCCTTTTATTAAAGAGATTTATTTAAAAGAATAAGTAGATTTTTCTTTACTATATATTAGAGATGATTGACAGTCATTATATTAGATTCGCTTTAATTTTAAGAATACTTTAATATTTTCTTAGATAAGAGTGTTAATAGTCTCTTAAAGCATAATTAATTAGAGCATAATATTAAGTTAATATTTAATAAGTAGTCATCGTTTAACCCGTTATATATCTTATTAGAAAGAGAATTGAAAATACTGCGGGAATATCTTAATACTATTTTAGAGAAGAGATAAATTCGTTTAAGCTTTAGTTTCGCAGAAATGTTTATTCTATTCATTCTTAAAAAGAATAGAGAGATGAGATTGTATATTAATTATTAAGAGTTAAATAAAATAATGATTAAGAATCGTTATTCTCTATCTTTAATTAGTGAAACTTTAAATTGTATAATTAAAGTCACGATCTTTATTAAACTTAATTTACGAGATGCATATTATCAACTTTACATTTAAAAGAGAGATAAATAGAAGACAATGTTTTAAACGCGCTATAACTATTTTAAATATAGAGTAATGCTCTTTAAATTGATTAACACTTTTATAATCTTTTAATTATATATTAATATAGTATTATAAGATCTTCTTAATATCTCGTGTGTGATATATCTTAATAATATTCTGATCTTCTTAAAGAGTAAGAAAGAATATATTATTCATGTTAAGAAGATATTTAAGAGACTCTGTTATTTCAGTTTATATATTAAGCTGTTAAAGTGTGAATTTATAATAACTTAAATGAATTTCTTGAGATTTATTATGAATATTGACGGCATAATAATGAAACTAAATCGTGTAATAATCATTATTAAATGATCTGCATTTATATCTATTAAAGAGCTTCAAGTTTTTCTGAGATTTACGAATTTTTATTACAGATTTGTGCAGAACTACTCTCATATCATCTCTCTTCTTACTAATTTGTTAAAGAGTATTAAGAATAATAAACAAACTAATTCTTTTATATTTAATGCGGAATTGAAGAAAGCTCTTAAAGAACTTAAGTGAGTCTTTAATAAGATATTAATATTGCATTATTTTAACTTTTAGAAGTCAATATATATGAAAATTGATGCTTCCGATTATATAGTAAAAGAAATCTTGTTATAATCATTTAAGAATATTGAGAGCAAGCTATTATAACATCTAATAGTCTATTTTTCTTGTAAGCTTATAATTACGAAAGAGATTTATAAAACTTATGATAAGAAACTTCTAATCATTATTAAGTTGTTTAAATAATAATGACATTATCTATAAAAAGTAAAAGAAATTATAAAAGTTTAATGTGATTATAATAATTTAAAATATTTTATAATTATCACGATATTAAATAAACATTAAACGCGATAAGCTTTAAAATTGTTAAAGTATAACTTTAAAATTAAGTATTAATTAAATAAGTTAAATTTTATAAATTTATTATTAAGATAATCAGATTATAAAGTTTCAGAAAGAGAGTAAGTAGTTATTATATTATTTACTTTGAGAAATAAGTTTTAAGATATCTTTATATAAAATATAATGTGTTAAGATTTTAATAAGATATTAAGTAAGAATAAGATATTCATCTCTTAAGATTTTAGTGTGAGATCAGTCTTATACAATAGTTCTGTATAGAAGAGTTAACGGCGAGAGTTTAATGAGATGTTAAATATAAATATAATATTCACCTTCTCAGATTTTAATAAGATATTAGCTAAGAACGAGATATCTATCTACCGTAAAAAATCTGTACTTAGAAGTTAAGATGTTAGTATGATATTAATGAGTTCTTAAGCTTTCCCGCAAGTTTTTCTTAATAGAAGAGTTAATCTATCAGTAATTAAAGATATGAGATCTTCTTCTATATAAATATTATATTATATTAGTTTAAACAATATTATAAGTCTTAAAAAAGCTTAAATTAATAATTTTTCGATATCTCACATAAATAATATGATGCATGCTGGCGAGATAGCGAGAATACCGCTTAACCCTCTTATTAATACTGAAGATTGCAAACTTCTTATATTAAGACGCGTTACTGCGATAATAATGAAGTTAATAACTTATAAGTCGCTTAATATCTCTTTCTTAGAACTCCTTCTAATATTATAATAAGATAACAACTTTATTTAGTAAAAGAAAGCTAAGATAGTATTAAGAAGTAAGTGGCTTACTGATAAGATTAATAAGTGATAAGTAGATTTAAATAATTTACTTTACAGATATAATAATATCTTCGTCTCTACAGATTCAGTAATTTATAATAAGATTTTCTTAATAAAATATAATGATTCTTTGAGTAGTTATTTTAATATCCGCAAAATATTAATATTACTTTGTTAAGACTTCTTCTAATCGAATATGAATAGAGAAGTAAAAAACTTTATCGCGAGTTATAATATCTATTAAAGAATAAAGATAAAGTGATATTAATTATATAACGCGTTATAATCACTATTTCGTCTCTCTACTTTATAAAAAGAAATTATTATAAACTTTATTACTAACTTATCTTCTAGTATTAAAGAGAGGACTGCTTTTAATTCTATTCTTATAATAATAAATAGATTCACAAAATTTATAAGATATATTATTATGAATAAAACTATTACTACTAAAGAATTAGCTTTTATATTTAAGAAACGCATTATTAATAACTTCAGTATATTAAATAATATCATTTCTAATTAACGCTGTATTTTTATTTAAAGATTAAGAGAAGACTTTTAATTATGTTTTATTCTTAAATTAATAATTAAATTGAATAATAGAATTAAGAGCTTAAACAATACTTTTAATACTTTTTAATTTATTATTAAGATAACTAATATAAGCTGTTATCACGCGCTCAGTTCTACTATAATAATAATATTTATTTCATAATTAATATAACTTCAGTATTCACTCTTATAAAATTTCATTCTTAAAGATTATTTAATCTCGCGAATAAGATCTTAAAAGAGAAGATGTTAAGTGCTAAGAAAAGAATTAAGATTATAAAAAAATAAAGAGAAGAATTAATAAAGTGCTGAGAGAAAGCTATAAAATATTAAGTAAGATGATATAATAAAAAGCATAAATTAATAACTTTTAAGATAAGAGACTGAATAATACTTTTTACGAGAAATTTAAGATAAATTCGTTTTAATAAAAAGTTAATAGATAGATATATTAGCCCGTTTCAGATTATTAAGATAGTAAGATAACAGATATATTAATTAAAGCTATTATCTTATTAAAAGATTTATTCAGTTTTTCATATCTCATTTCTAAAATCTTATTATCGCAGAGCCGATAAAGACTTAATATAATATACTGAATCGATACTACTAAAGAATAAAGATGAGAAGTGAGAAATAGAAGAAGTTTTAAATAAGCATATTTATTAAAGAAGTTAGTAATATCTTATTAAGTAGAAAAACTGATTTATAATAGAAAGCACTTAAGTTAAGATCTTTAATATAAGAAATACTGAAGAATTAATTCAGAAATATAAATCATTAATCTAATCTGAAGTCGGTAAGATAAAGTATAAGCACCGGACGTAAGATACTCTTTTCTAATTTTTCTCACAGGATTTATAGATTTTATCGAAACTCAGATATGTTTAAGTATGTAGAGTTAGATAAAGAAATAATTTAAGACTTTATATAAAGAAGAAATATAATTAAGACTTAGTGAATTAATTTAAATAAGAATTCTACTTCATTAATATACTGCTAATATATTATATGCAGAAAGCAATTACATAATAGATTAAGTTATATTAAAGTGTTACAGTATAACTAAACTTCTTATAAGATAGCACAAAATAGTAATCACAACAGTAATTATTCTTCTCTAATAATAGTGGGCAGACGAAGTTATTTATAATTAGTAATTATTAATAAAGTAATAATGATATATATACTTTAAAGCGCTTTATATTAACTAAATACTGCAGCAAATTCCGAATATCTTTAATTATAAGTATGATTAAACAAATTAAGTCTTTCATATTACGCGCATTATATAATAATCTACTAAGGCGCTGATTCTTACACTTTCAATTCTCAATATTATTCTTTAATCTTCGATCTTTACTGAGAAGCATCTCTTTATTTTTCTTAAATATCATTATCGCCAAATCAGTTTTAAGATCTTTCTCAGATTTTAAGTTTATCATCTTATTCTACAGTCTCATCAATTCATTTATATATTCAAAGAATTTTTCTGAGATCTATTTATTAATATAATAATAGAAAGTAGAATAAAGAATATATATTAAGATAAGTTTTACTCTCTTTAATATAATACTCACAGCACTTAAACTTCTACTATTTATATATTTTATCTCAATTATTGAGACGTGCTAAATATTTAATATAGCGCAGGCAATATTATTATAATAAGATAGAGATGAAATGGGAATGTTTAAATAAGAAAGATAATATTAAGATAATATTAATAAAATATTTAAAAGATTTCCTTATAATTTTAATATAATAAAAGACTTATAAAGTTATTATAAAGATTTTATAAAAGATTTTTAAAGATTATAAGATTATATAAGAGACTTGATAAAGAAGACTTAATTCATTATAAAAACTTAATAATAGCGAGATAATAGAGTATTAAAAGTATAAGAAGAAAAGAAGTATTATTATAAGAAAAGAAGTAGTTACTTATACTTAATAAAGAACTTATAATATTAACTTATAAAATTAATTACGGGAGCGACTAATCTATTAAAAATGACTGAATTTATAACTTAACGTGCCGCGTTAATCAAGATCAGCTATCTATTCTAATTTAGCGCTTCTTCGACTTTATATTAAGTTTCTAATCTATTAATCTTTAATCTTCTTCTATTATTAAGATAATATCTCTAAAATATCCGCGTCTTATCTTCGCCTTAATTATAATATTATAACTTATTATAATTAATAATTAGCTTACTCACATATTACTATTTCTAATATAACTATTATTAGAACACTAACGCATTATCTAACTTTCATCTTCTTCTTATTAATAGAGTGATTCTGTTAATCTAATTCTAATTCTAAAAATAGAATTTTAGAAGAGAAGATATTATTATAATCTTAACTAATAAGTTACTTGTTAATTAATATATTCGCATCTCCGACTTCTTAATATCTTCTCTTCGTCCGAAGATTCTCTCTTAACTATTATTATGATTGGTAGTTAACTACAGTTACCCCGCTTTCCCCTCCTCTTCAACTATTATATTAAATAGATATAGAGGGAAGAGAAGAGATCTCTAAAGAGATTCTTCAGAGATTAGTTTCTATTATATAGAACTAATTAATATCTTTACTGATATTAAGCCAGCATCTCACCATCATCACTCTATCCTCACTATCTATCTATCACACAATTCATCTTAACACGCAGATATTCTTCTTTAAATTATATAACTTAATCATCTCTTTATTTCATTTCTATATAAGTATATAAAAGATCTATTAACACTATCATTTCTTATCTTATTTCACTAAGTATTTATCTGAAAAAATAATAAATTCTTACTTAAGCTTTTAATTTAAATAAGCTATAATCTATATATATTGAATTTAAATATATTCAGACTTTAATATAAATCTTTTAAGAGCTTTTCAATTCTTAATATTTATAGAATTGAGAATGTGATTAAGAGTATCGTGAGAGAGATAAATATAAAGATTTTATTGAATATCTATATATATAAATTTCGGATGAATTCGAACAAAATAAATAATATTTCGAGTGTTTAATAAAGTATATTTCTTAGGCCTACTCATACACTATATAATATTACTCTCTGAATGCTGAGAGTCTGCTTTAATTATATATTTTATTATATTTTCGAAGATTTCTAATCATCTTAAAATATCGCGAATTTTATCGTCATCCTCATGCAAAGTTGTTATTTTCGATCGAGTATAGAGTGTAAGCTCTTCTTCACGAGAGATATTCGCAGAAATCATCTTCAAAGGCCTTCTGAGCATGATATAATGTATAATACAAATATAATGATCAAAAAACGCGTCGAAAATTTGGCCAAGAAAAACGCGCCCGCGGGTAGATACTTTTGCGTTAGTACTGTACGGGAGGACCGCCGGGGCTCCGGAACGTTCCCTTTGAGACATAAATGCTAGGCTTCGACCCTACAAGGCTGAAAAATGGCCGTAAAATAAGTTGAAATGATAGAATTACCCTTCTTTCGTTTCAGGAGGTAATTGAAGCCTTTTAATAGTGCAAAAAGTACACGAAAAGAAAGAAGTTAAGGCCGGATTATATAAGCACTTAGAAATCAGTACATCTCATACAGTACATAATCACTAACAAAAACAGTATCTAGCCAATAAACTATCTCCTGCGATATCTAAAAAGTGTATGCGTCTGAAAGCCTTCTTCTATAAGCCTGCAACCGTTAATTAAAGTAAGAACGGATTTCATATTTATATTAACTAAAATCCTACGCTCTGCTAGATGGCACTCAACACAAGCACCCTAGATGATTTGTAGGGATTAAAAGTGCTAGTGAGATACAAAAAATAACTTTGCTGCTAACGTGTTTTCTTGGAAGCGTCTCTTTCATTCCACGAAGTTCGGTCGGAGTAATACAAATTGAATCCGAATTGCTCTTTTCTTTCCTTGACTGCTTGACACTTCCGCGCAGGTACATTTGTCTATTTTTTCGATAGAATTAGATGATCATGCTGCAGTGCATCTGATCATCATTACGCCACAGCTTCTATCTTCTGGGAGCATAAGGACAGAGACTGCAAATCCAATTCAACAATAGTCTGAATCTGCGGCGATCTGTTGATCCCTTCCGTGCACCAAGAGACTATCAACTGGAAAGACTTCGCGAATGCGCTTCCGCGTTAGAGGTCCTATGGGACAGTCTGTCATATCACTGAATGACGATGCAACTGCGGAAGACCTGCACGCTGCCATCTTTAAAGAGACTGCGCTGTCTGTGTTCGACATCAAGACAGGCTATCCACCGAAGATCTTGGATCTGGATCACCTTGGCATAGGGAAAAGGCTTTCCGATGCGGGCATAAAATTGAATGGCGAGCAACTGCTGGTTGCATCTAGAGAGCCAGCACCAAAAAAGCAATTTAACAATGGCGCCCAGCGGACAAGCTCGGCTGCAGCTGCCCAGAGCAAACCACAGTCAGAGGCAGGGTCTAGCAAGCAACCTGCTGGAGGAAGCAACTCGGCGACTTCACACGCTTCAAACTTCTCATTTGGCGATCTCGGTCCATCCTCTTTGGCAGCTAATGACACGAAGTCTTTTGTGTCAACTGCGGCTAAAGGATCTCACGCCGGGGATCTGTCTCTGAGCCGGCAAAGCAACGCAGACATGCTGAACGATCCGCCTGAGATTGTCCTGCCCGAGCGCGGAGGTACCTTGGTTCTACGGATTATGCCAGATGACAACTCCTGCCTATTTCGCGCTATTGCCAATGCGATAATGCCTGGCCTTGACACCATGAATGAACTACGCTCTGTGGTAGCACAAACCATTCAAGCGAATCCCGATGTCTACTCCACAGCTGTTCTCGACAACAAAGACCCTGATGACTATTGCAGATGGATACAGACTGAGGATGCTTGGGGAGGCCAGATTGAGCTCAATATCATCAGCAACCACTTCGACATCGAGATCTGCTCCATTGATGTGCAGGGACTACGAATAGACAGGTACAACGAAGGGCGGCCGAAGCGCTGCATCGTTGTCTACTCTGGGATACACTATGACACTATTGCGTTGAGTCCTTTCGATTCACCACCCGAGTTCGATAACACGATGTTCAGTACCGCTGATGACATTATGTTGAGTTCTGCTCTCGAGCTTTGCCAGATGCTGAAAGGCAAAGGATATTATACGGATACCGCTGCATTTAAGATCAGATGTAAGCAGTGTGGAGCTGTCTGCACTGGGGAGATGGGAGCAACAGAGCATGCTTCGAAGACAGGCCATTACAGTTTCGGTGAAGGGGCATAGAAAGGCTCGCGTCACATTTCTCATTGATAGATCGCGGTAGCAGTAACAAGATATAGTTGTCGAACAAGCAAGTTGTAGTATGGAACCGGGTTCAACAGCAAGGCCCCTAGCGAGTACAGTCACTATCAATGAAGCCAGCGACGCTGTGCAGCTCGCATGGGTTCAAGGGGCACGAGGCCAAGACGGGTGGCCAGGAGTCAATCTTGGCAGGCGTCATCTGGTACGTCCCAAGAACGCAGCCCCGGGACTGCATTGGACTTCTGTAGAGAGCTCTCGAACACATCATGCTCTGAAGAGCGTACTGGAGACAGTTTGGTGTCGTCTTTGTTCGCCGTACAATTCTTCCGTCAATAGCTTGCCGTACGTCCTTCTATACTATGGCCTCGGCGTCTTCAGGTTCTACCGACTATCGAGCCTCACCGGTTCCATCGACGGCAAGCTCAACAGTATCCATGAATTCTGTCTCCACTCCTGCTGCTGTTGCTGCCTCCGATAAGCCCGCGGATGAGAGCTCGAAACTACGAACTTTCCTGAGCATCTTGCGAAAGTATGTACTGGTCCAGACCCTGCGCCGCAGCCGTCTCCGAGAAAAGTGTCACCGGTTTCTGGCTTCACATTACCAGAAACCAGGGGCAACGAACAGAGGGCTGTGGATTACAGTGCTTTCACGAGCTGACATCTGTGCAATAACAGATTCATTGGAGTTACCGATATCGCTGCCGTCCGGTTTTCGCTTCCTGCACAGTTGCTGGAACCCACACCCAATCTTGGTGCGAGTGGCCGAGTTGTTGATCATTGAGCTAGGCTAAAACCCTACCAGAATACTGGCACTATCTCGACCGACCAGAAACATTCGTCAGGTATGTCCGTGCGACGTAAAATCTTGCACCAAGACTGATGGTTGGCAGCATCGGAAAATCCGACGATGAGGTTGGCCGCATGCTAGAAGTTCTCCGATTCTGGTTTACCAAAGACCTGGTATGGAATACTACCCGAATCTAGCCATTGACGCCCTAATGTGTTCAGAAATATGTTAAAGGCAAGCCGTGCAAACCTTATAATTCCGCACTCGGAGAATTCTTTAGGGTGAGCTTTGTGGTCCCTGTGTATATTGAAAAGGATTGTGCTGAGATGACAGTGCACTTGGGACATTGACGACGATGCTTCTCCAGTAGCGACATCTTCCTCTACTGCTGCGCAGCTTCCTCTCGACAACCTTCCAGATTCTCCTTCTCGACCTTCATCCTCCTCCGGACAAGTACGAGTATCCTATTTGACCGAACAAACATCACATCATCCTCCCGTTTCCGCATTTTTCGTCGATTGTCCAGCTCGCGGCATAACCGCTCGGGGCTATGATCAGCTCTCTGCCAAATTTACTGGCACCGCGATTCGAGTGACACCTGGGGCTCATAATCTAGGCATATTTATAACTTTGGCCCGGCGGGATAACGAGGAATACCAACTCACACATCCCGCTGCACAGCTCGGCGGTCTTTTGAGAGGTGCGCTTTCCGTGACAGTCTCCGATGTCTGTTTCGTGACGTGTCCGAAAACGCGGATAAAGGTCATCCTACACTATGTTGAAGAAGGCTGGCTAGGCAAATCCCAGAATCGAGTGCAAGGGACCATGTTCCGATATGACCCGGACAACGATAAGATTACTCGCTTAAAAGACGTACTGCAGAAAGACATCCTTGCGAACATTGATGGATGCTGGCAAGATCGGATCTATTACAGCATTCCGCCCACGCCGGCTGTTAAGAACACAAATGGCACGGAGTCAACCAACAAACACTTGCTCGTTGATCTTACACCGTTGCTTCCAGTTCCAAAGACAGTACCGCCGGAAGAAGATCAACTATCTTACGAATCGCGGCGGTTCTGGAAAGATGTCACAACTGCTATTTTGAGCAAGCAATATGGGGAAGCAACGCGGGTGAAGCAAGCTTTGGAGCAAGGGCAGAGGGATAAAACCGAGGGGCGAAAGGCAAGAAACGAGGAATGGAAGCCCCGGTTTTTCGCTGGTGCAGTCATTCCCAGGGGCCGGCCACATCTGAGTGAAGAAGGTCAAGCCGTGCTGAAGGGACTACAAGAGGGACACTATAAATTAGAGGAGACGGGAGACACGGGCGCATAGAGAGCATTCTGGTCATTTATCTGCCGGCTGATTCCAGATGTTTGGTGGGATATTGATGGAGGTTGGGTGCTCGGCGTGACTTAGACATGCATATATGTACACACGCAGGTTTCGCACTGCTAAAGTTGTGAGGGACTTGATTGTTAGAGCGGACATCTCATGAGATGTGGCTATTATACACCGCGATTCGTTCGCCCGGGTTGTTTCACCTTGGGAATTGAGCAGTTGCCAAGACAAAATCGCGCGTTTCCGGGCACCTTCCTGTTACAGTCACGCGTTCATGCATAACCCAACGTGCTCCGAGATATATCTACACAAGCAGCAAGCAGGTCGACAAACCATCGATGCTTCTGGCTCCAACTGCCCGTGAAAGACTTCGACTTTGAATTGCTCAGGAGCGCTAATGGCAATAACTTTCGGACTGTGCGATAGGAACACCTAGTGTCAAACAGCCTATGCTTCAGGGCGTCCATTGGTCAGGTTTCGGCTAGCCTGCGCCCTGTCCAACCGGCCTGTTCAACAAGGCTATTTTGAGCGATTCTCTTAAGTATATAACACTCATTCGAAGCGCAATTCTACATAGATGTAGACAGTCAATTCGATCTATTCTACAGACACTTCTGCGCTATTTAGGCCTATTTGTCTGACACCTAGGTACCTTTTCGCCAATGGCCAATGGACCTCCGGACTGAGTAGCCACGAAGAGAATTCTCTCCACCGACGGGAAGTTAGTTCATGAGCGATCTTAGAATAGCCACGCATCAGGCCGCTGATAGGACTCCGGTGTCTATGCTGGAAAACGGGAGATCTCATCGGTTGCCGAGGAAATCAATTCTCTTGGTGTAAGTACCCAGTCTGAAGGCCCTCACTGTTCTCTAACGATATGAACAGCTACCTTGCTCACCACCACTGTGTTGAATCGCAGATCCCTACTCTTTTCCTTTTTTATCCTGTATAAACACATCTTCAGCATTGACAGGGCCATGGCTCCCGAAGAGATTACAAGTAATTACTACAAGTACACAACTGTTGCGGGATATTTTCTTCCGGATGAACCTTCAACGAACCCGGAAACATTTGATTATAATACCACAAATCTTGGCCTTATGGATAGACTGTATGGGACAGACCTGTTTGTTCGGCATGACAATCCAAGCCAATGGCAGCGTTTCGCACATAAGCTTCAAGCACTCAATCAAGAAGCTCCCGACGGGACGAGATACATCCTTGTGTACATGGCTCGACACGGTGAAGGCTGGCACAACAAAGCCGAAAGCAAGTACGGCACGAAAGACTGGGATTGCCGATGGTCGATCTTGGACGGTGACGGCAAGATTTTCTGGGCCGATGCTCATCTCACCAATGAGGGCATCGCTCAAGCTCAGGATGCAAATGGGTTCTGGAAGAGAGAGATTGCAGAGCAGTCCATCTTGACGCCAGAAAAGTTTTTCGTGTCGCCACTGGACCGTTGTTTGCAGACTGCGAAGCTGACCTGGTCCGACATCAATCTTCCTTCTGGACATGCTTTCAACCCAGAGGTCAAAGAAATGCTAAGAGAATGCATTGGTATTCATACCTGTGACCGTCGAAGCAACAAGACTTACATACAGTCCACCTATCCATACCGAATCGAGCCGGGATTTGCAGAAGAGGATCCCCTATGGCTTCCGGATCTCCGAGAGAGTGATCCAGCCATGACAGTACGGCTAAAGCACTTTCTTGACGACATCTTCAAGCATAATAGTGACACAGTGTTCTCCCTTACAGCCCATGGTGGTGCAGTGGGCGCCATGTTGAGAGCTGTTGGACACAGGGAATTTCCATTGAAAATGGGTGCAGTCATTCCTGTGCTCATCAAGGCAGAACTACTGCCAGGCGAAGAACCTGAAATACCTACTGATCCTTGGAAACCGAAGCGGGAATGCTAGGCTTAATGCTTGGAGTAACGCAGAAGCAGCTGGCTGCACATCATTGTGTTGCACTTGTATTTTCATAAGCATTTGGAGATCTCTGTTCTGTCCAAATGACACGATTAGCTGCAGCCAAACTGTCATGTTATCCTCTTTGCACAAATCAAGTCCTCTTTGTCCGCAAAGAGAGATCAAGCAGGCGAGATTGGATGCTTCCACTTCTGGCGAAGAGCATGTCAAAAAGCTGTAAGACGTCCACGTTGGAGCAGAGCATCCAAAGTGTGACTGCTTCTGCGTTAAGGGGTAAGCAAGATCTGTCCTTCTCTCAAGGAGCGTGGATGTTCACATGGGAGAACCGTTTGACGTTCGTCCTCTACAGTTGTGTACTGCCTGAAAATTGAGGGAAGGGGGGAACACCGCAGGAGAGTCTGATTGCCAAAGGCTACTCACGGATTCTGCGTAAGCGGAGTTCCCAGTGTTCCTTCAAATCACACATTTGGAAAAGTTGCGACTTGATTTCCTATTTCTGACGGTTTCGTACATCTTCAACCTCCAGAACAACTCTTCTTGATACCGATCTTTAGGCAACTTCTATCCACTGCAAGCTCTCAACTGCAAGCTCTCACTACCCGTTGTTCAACATGGCGTCGCTCAAAGAGTTGCTCGTCGCGATGTTGTTGTTGCTTTTCACTCTCTTCTCACTCGGCGCGCAAAGTCTACCAGTTCACTGCAATGCCACGACATCCGGCAGATCACCATGTGCGAAAGTGAGGGATCTTGTCTCTCAGATGAACTTGACTACCATCCCTGCTGAGCTTGCTTACGATTGCTTGAATTCCGTTCCGCTTCATGTTCCAGAAGCAAAGGAGCTGCACCGCTCACTTATTCCTTACTTGAAATGGCAGACAACACTCTCCTATGTGAGAGACCCACCTGTGGGATACCAGATGCCTGCCTTTGACTTCTGGCCAGCGTACGACAATATCGGTGTGAAGCTTTCAAATGCGGCGTATTTGAGTGAATGGGAATTTGGAATGGACATGCTCCGAACATTCAACAATGCTCACGATGGCCACTTCCGTTACATTTTGGACATTGTTGGGAAAGTCTTCAGTTTTGAACGAGACTTGAGCGTAGTCTCAGTCTCACTTGACGGCCAGTCTTTGCCTAAAGTTTACGTTCATCGTACGGCTCTCCATTCCCTAAGTATGCCGCAGCTGACATAAAGTGCAGACGATGTTCAACAGTGGCTCTGCTGTAACGTCTCTTTCCCTGCAGCCGTTGTGGCCATCGACGGACAAGCAGTCGACGTGTTTCTCGACAACTGGATGCGAGTTGGCTGGCATCAAGACCTTGATGCATTATACAACGCCCTCTTCTGGTCCGCCCCACAACATACGCTTGATCAGATCGGAGGTTATGCCAATGGACTCTTTGGTGGCTCTGGTTTCGCTCAGTTCTTTTATCCTGGACCAAGTACAAATTTGTTGTTTGCGAATGGAACGAACCTAACATACCCAAACCGCGCGAATGTCAATGTCAATTTCACGGGTGTTGAAGATGGCCAATCATTCTATCAGAAGTTTTGCACCCAGCAAGAGCAGTCACCCGTCATCAACACCACTCTCACGAATTCTTCAAGCACATCCTCCGCAACTCCTGTACCGCAGACAAGCACACCAGGCTACCCGCTCCCGGTCATTCGTCACCCACGGAATTCGATTGCAGGCTACTACCTCGATTCTCCCTCCTACTCCAACCTGGCCATCCTCAGCATCACCAACTTCGTCACCAGCGACGAAGAAACCGACCAAGCCGACTTCCAACACACCTCGCAAGAATTTATCCGCCTCGCCAAATCCGCCGGCAAAACCAAACTGATCCTCGACCTCCGCGGTAACTTTGGCGGCACCGTCCTCCAAGCTTTCGACCTTTTCAAACAACTCTTCCCCCACCTCACCCCCTGGGGCGCCTCTCGCCTCCGCGCCTTTGCCACCGTGAA
>JAABUK010008734.1_pt1 | contig 14098 bp, 11 predicted proteins | sample 5559141 | NCBI WGS metagenome assembly JAABUK01 (sample SAMN10711869, study PRJNA513367) | rock metagenome | isolation source: Antarctica rocks | place: Antarctica: Victoria Land, Pudding Butte nord | collected 2016-01-03
ACGTGACGTGATCGCATTCCCGAAAACTGCTTCGGCGACGGATTTAATGATTGACGCGCCGGGCGATGTCGATGCGCGGCAGTTGGAAGAATTGAAAATCAAGATCGAGAAGGAAGCTTGATGGATGATCCGCCTCGCCCGCGAAGTCTTTGAAGAAATGCTCGCCCACGCACGCCTCTGTGATCCGGCGGAGTGCTGCGGTTTGATCGGCGGCGTGATCGAAGATGTGGATGCGTGTTGCGGTATCGCGCGCAGCGTTTACCGCTTGCGCAACATTGCATCTGCTCCGCGCGTCGCTTACGAGGCTGCGCCGGAAGAGTTGTTCACGGCGCAAAAAACACTGCGTGAGCGCGGCGAACAATTGTTGGGCATTTATCATTCACATCCGCGTGAAAGCGACCCGCTGCCTTCGCAAACGGACGTGCGGCGCGCTTACTATCCTTCGGCTATCTATTTTATTGTCGGGTTGAAGGGAATTGAAGCAAAGCTCTGCGCGTTTCGTCTCTACGAGCGAGAGAATCGTTGGGAGCGCGTGGACTACAAAGTGCTTGATGAAACTTCATTGAATTGCGAACTGTGAGACTGCGTTTTTCGTATAAGGCACTACGATGCAAGACAAAAACAAATACGACACTAATCCGCTCGATCCTGATTTTGTGCGCCGGACTGAACCTGTCACGAGCGCCGATACAAGCGACATAACCTTGCCGCTCGGCGCGCAAAATGAAGCGGACACGCGCCGCCGCGAGCAATCGGAAGCGCCGACGCTGCGTTATGATAACCGTCCCGACGCTTCATATCCTTCCGTTTTCCAGAGCGACGCTTACAGTCCGCCGCCCGTTCGTCAAAACTATGAGCCGCCGCTCGTGGCTCCGAATATTTATCCGACTAAGCCGGGTTGCCGTGCCGTCAGCGGTCTCAATGTGCCGGAACGCGTCGCGTGTGTGTTGCCTTACGCACCTTTTTTCGTTGGCGTCGTCGCTTCCGTCGTCGAACTCGTTCTTACGCCGCGCGTGGAAACCCGCACGCGCTTTCACGCCGCGCAGGGACTCGCCCTTCAACTCACAATAGTCGGCATCTCGCTTCTCTTCAACTTCCTCAGATTGCTCACGGGCAGCGGCACCGGCGGGTTTCTATTCAGGATCGCCGCCTTCGTCTTTTTGATTGTTTCGATGGTGCGCGTCTGGAAGGGCGAACCGCATCGGATTGCGCCGCTCGCAGATGCGACCAAGTGGCTCAACGAAAAAATCGAGCCGCGCAAATAAAGCACGCCTAGCCCAAATCGGATCAATCCATCAATAGGCAAGCTGACGCAAAACTGCGCATGGGTTGCCTTTTGATCTGCCGACAAGCGCACGGAAAACGGACGGCACAGCCAACTTCTCCATAAAGCGTTTCATCAAAACTAAGCCAACATGATAGCGGCACATTGCTTGCAAGTGTCACGTAGTTGGCGTGGATTGATGCGAGCTTTCTCGCTCGCGCGTTTGATAAATAAACATTTGAGAAAAAGGTTTCGGGGAACGGCTCGATGAGAAGACCGGCACTTTCCCTGATACATAAGAAACGCCGCTTTTTCATTTTGCAGGAAATCGTAGATTTGCGCGTGGTTCATATAACCCGCCGCGCTCTTGGAGGATAAACATGACGAAAAGTATTTATCGCAGTTCGCAGATTTTGACCGCGTGGCTTCTCGCCGTCTGCATTTTCGCAATGCCTGTGGCGACGCTTGCGCAGACTAGAATTAGTTATCACAGCAATCGTTATTCACCGAATGACGATGTTAAGGCCGGTCAGCAGGCGGCATCGGAAGTTGAACGACAGATGCCGATCTTGCGTGACGCGGCGGCGACGGATTACCTGCGCAGCATTGGTGAACGTCTTGTGGCAGCCATTCCGCAGGAATTTCAACACCCTGAATTTCGCTATCAGTTCAAGATCGTAGACGTGCGCGACATTAACGCCTTCGCTTTGCCGGGCGGTTACATGTATGTCAATCGCGGTTTGATTGACATCGCACATAACGAAGGTGAACTCGCGGGCGTGATGGCGCACGAACTCTCGCACGTCGCGCTTCGTCACGGCACAGCGCAAGCGACGAAAGCGCAAAGCGCGAGTGCTCAGTTGCCGAACATAGGAGGAGCGATTCTCGGTTCAATCCTCGGCGGTGGTCTTGGTCAAGTCGTCGGCGGCGGCATTCAAACGCTTGGTCAGATTAATTTCCTGAAGTTCAGCCGCGAGTATGAAACCGAAGCCGATCTGTTAGGCTCGCAGATTATGGCTCGCGCCGGATACGACCCGCGCGATCTGGCGAACATGTTCAAGACTCTTGAGCAGCAAGGCGGCGGACGCGGCGGCCCGCAGTTTTTGAGCGATCACCCGAATCCGGCCAATCGCTTTGCGCGCATCGAACAGGAACGCAACAACTTGCAACAGGCGGGACTTTTGCGCAATTTGAACAGGTATAACAACACAGCTAACTTCAGCAATGTTCAAGCGCGCCTGCGCGGCATGGGACGCGCGCCGTCAATGAGTGAAGTGCAACGCAACGGCGGCGGGCAGCAGGGTTCCGGGCAGGCGAGCAATTACCCGTCGAATGCGCGTATTAGCTCTCGCGTGCAATATCCTTCGGGACGCTTTCGCAGCTACACGGAAGGCAATTTGTTCCGCGTTAGCGTGCCGGACAACTGGCGCGAATTACAGAGCGGCAGTTCCGTGACGTTTGCTCCCGACGGCGCATACGATAGTCAGGGACAATTTACGCACGGCGTGCTTGCGGGCGCAGCCCAAACGCAGAGCCGCGATTTGCAGCAGGCGACGCAGGAATATGTCAACGGCCTTGCGCAGCAGAATCAGAACTTACGTCAGCAAAGCCAGTTTCAACGCGGAACGATTGATCGTCGCGATGCCATCGCGGTGACCTTCTCAAACGTCAACGAAGTTTCGCGGCAATCGGAAAGGGTTTCGGTTTACACGACGCTTTTGCGTGATGGCACGCTCTTTTACATGATTGCCGTCGCACCCGAAAACGATTTTCGCAACTATCAAGGTACGTTCCAGCAGATACTACGTTCAATTCAATTGAACGGGTAAGGTTGAACTCTCAAGGCAGCGCATAAGCAAAAGCAGTCGGCTCGCAATGATTCGAGCCGACTGCTTTTTATATCTGCGAAACACATTCACGTTTGGTTTTGTTTTGTGCGGGCTGTTTGTTTCGCTTGTTGCCAGAGTTCTTCCATTTCGGCAAGCGTTACATCATCGAAGGATTTACCTTGCGCTTTCAATGCTTGCTCGATGTAATGAAAGCGGCGGCGAAACTTTTTATTCGTGACTTTCAAGGCCGCTTCGGGTTCTTCTTTGAGATGGCGCGCGATGTTGGCGACGGCGAACAGCACATCACCGAGTTCTTCGCGCACATGCGTCGCGTCGTCTTCTGATTTCGTTTCCGCGCGCTCTTTGATCGCCGCCCGAAGCTCATTTATTTCTTCATGCAGCTTATCGAAAATGTCTTCGATGCGTTGCCAGTCGAAGCCGACGCGCGCCGCCTTCGTAGATAATTGATGGGCTTCCATCAGCGCGGGCACGCGACTTGAAACACCGTCGAGTAGCGATTCTTTTTTCGCGTCGCCGGAATCTTTTCCCGCCGCGCGTTTTTCTTCGGCCTTGATCGCTTCCCAACTGTGCAACACCTCCGCCGTATCCTTCGCCGTCGCGTCGCCGAAGATGTGCGGGTGGCGGCGCACCATCTTGGTATGAATCGCATTGACTACATCTTCAATCGTAAATTCACCGCGCTCCTTTGCGACCTGCGCGTAGAAAACAATTTGAAAAAGCAGATCGCCGAGTTCGTCGCGCAACTCCATAGGACGACCCGTGCGCGCTTCCTCGACGGCCTCGAACGCTTCGTATGCTTCTTCTAAAAGCATCGGCGCAAGGCTCGCGTAAGTCTGTTCCAAATCCCAAGGGCAGCCGCCAACGGGCGCGCGCAGACGTGCCATCAGCGCAACGAGATCGGCAAATAAAGCGGTCATCGTATCCAACTTTCACGACGGGGAATTTTATGGCGGAGCAACGACGCGATTGTACGTGACGCGCATGTTTGCCCGCAAGAAATTGCTTCCTCATTGGACGAAGCACAGTCATGCGAACGAGACGAAGTGAGGCAACGCAATCGGCACTGCATTCTTGCGGGCGAGTGCGGATGGATGCTACGATCAATAGACTTACAAATCATAAGTTCAAACAATTACACACATGCTCTCCAACATTGATGTCCGTTGAAGCATGTGTCAATAACAGGCAGGAATATGAGCGAAGAAAAACCAGTTCTCAAAGTCACGGATCGCCGCCTCTTTAACTCTGATGGCACGCCGCGCGACATCGAGCGCGTAGAAACAACTACCACCACACCAACGCCGCCGAGCGCGACGGGCGATGCCAAGCTTGCGTCGTCTGCAAACTCATCGCAGGCCAATCCAGCTTCGTCAACCGCTGCTGCTTCTACATCGCCGATTGATGCAGATTCAGCGCCGCCGCTTTCTGCCGCCACTGATGTGATGACGACATCGCCGCAGAATGCGCGCACCGCTCCGGTAGAAAAGGAGCGGCAAACAGCGGCGACGAGCCCTGTCGCTGAACCTGCTGCCGAAGAAGACCCGACGGCCTTCGTCAATTTGTTGATGTTCATCGCCTCGCCCGCTGCTGCGGCGCTTGGTTTGACGGAGCATCCGGGCATCGCCGCAGACGAAACCGATTTGCCGCTCGCCAAACACTGCATTGATCTGCTCGGCACGCTGCGGCAAAAAACGAAAGGGAATGTAACCGGACAGGAAGACGAAATTTTCGAGAACTTGCTGGCTGAACTGCGTATGCAATTCGTTTCGCTTTCCAGCGCGCGTGGTGCTGCTGCGTCGGGCGGCGCGCGTGGCGGTTTCTCCGGCAGCGACATTACCGGCGGCAGGTAAAAATATTTTTGTAGAATTATTTTCGATGAAACTGATTTTCCTCGGCACGGGAACTTCGACGGGCGTGCCGTCCATCGGCTGCGACTGCGAGACATGCACTTCCCTTGATCCGCGCGACAAACGTTTGCGCGTCTCCATCGTTATCGAACACGCAGGGCAAATTATCCTCGTCGATACGTCAACAGACTTTCGGCAGCAGGCCTTACGCCACAAACTCGCGCGCCTCGATGCAGTTCTCATCACGCATTGTCATGCAGACCATATCTTCGGCCTCGACGACATTCGCCCGCTCAATTTTCGTCATGGCTCGCTTGGTCTCTACGCCAACGAGCGCGCGTGGAAAGACATTCGACGCATCTTTCAATACGTCTTCGAGCCATCGTATACGGGTGGCGGTTTGCCGCAGATCGTTCCGCACGTTATCGAAGAAAACGCGCCCTTCTGCTTCGGAAAAGACTTGCATGTACTGCCCTTGAAAGTGCTGCATGGACGCTTGCCCGTGATGGCGTATCGCTTCAACGATTTCGCCTACGCGACGGATTTAAGCGACATCCCGCCGGAGACGCTCGACAATCTGCATGATCTTGACGTGCTCGTGCTCGACTGCCTGCGCTTTCGCACGCATCCGACGCATCTCTCGCTCGAGAACGCGCTCCACTACATCGAACAACTAAAACCGCGTCGCACATACCTGACGCACATGGCGCACGACGTAATGCACGCGCGCGACTCTCTACGCCTGCCCGCTGGCGTCGAATTCGCTTACGATGGACTCGAAGTAACGAAGTAACATAGTAGTCAGGAGTCAGAAGTCGGAAGCCAGAATAAAAACAAGAAACGATTGACTCTAACAAACTTCATAGCTGCTCTTATTCTGACTTCTGACTCCTAATTCTTATGCGTCTTTTTCACGGCACAGATAATGCGGAGATTGCGCGGCCAACCGTGCTGACGCTCGGCGTCTTCGACGGCTTGCATCTCGGCCACCAACTGATTATGCGCACTGTGGTTGAACGCGCGCGTGCCATCGGCGCTGTGCCGACGGCGATTACTTTTGATCCGCACCCGCGCGCCGTGCTGCATACGGACTCCGCGCCGCCGCTCTTGCAAACCTTCGATCAAAAGCTGGAAGCGTTCGGCGTGCTCGGAATAGAGCAGGCGATTGTCATTCGCTTCACGAAAGAGTTCGCGGGCGTCAGGGCGAGAGATTTTTTGCGGGATGTCGTGCGCGAGCGCTTGCAGGCGAGGGAAGTTTATCTGGGCTGCGGCTTTGCTTTCGGCTACAAGCGCGAAGGCAATATAGAATTGCTGCGCGAAGCGGGCAGGGAGCTTGGCTTTTACGCGGACGAAGTGCCGGAAGTTCGCCTGCGTGGGCGGCGCGTTAGTTCGAGCAGGATTCGTGAGCAGTTGATTGCAGGCCATGTCAATCTCGCGCGCCGTATGCTCGGACGACCTTACGGCGTCGAAGGCAGCGTTGTGCGCGGCGACGAGCGCGGGCGCACGATTGGTTTCCCGACGGCCAACCTGCAACCGCAAAACCGCGTCATACCGCGCAATGGCGTTTACGTCACAGCGACACTCATTGACGGATTGTGGCGGCGAAGCGTGACCAACATCGGCACGCGCCCGACAATCAAATCACACGGCGAGCCTTCGATTGAAACGCATGTCATGAATTGGTCTGGTGACCTCTACGGCGATGTTGTGCGCGTGCGTTTTCTGCACCGACTGCGGAACGAAAAAAAGTTTAGTTCGCTTGACGAACTGAAGCGGCAGATTAAGCGTGACGAAGGGCGCGCTACCGAATATTTTGCGAGACGTGGCGTGCGACGCTCGCTCGCAACTGTTTAAGAGCGCGGATTAAATGCGCGCGGCTGTGGTTGCCACAATATCGCGACAACTTTGCTTTATCATCGAGCGTAATGGCATCCACCGAACAAAAAGAATCTTCTTTATTGACTGTTCCCAGTGACTCTTTCAATGGCGGGAACGCTCCTCTACGCACTTCGCCGCGCGTGCTTGCTGCTACTCCTTTCGCTTCCAAAGTAATTATCGCCCGCGACGACAAAGAAACTGCCAAGCGACTTCTTTCATCTCGCGCCGCACATGCTGAAACGGTTGAGGCAAAACACGACAACACGCGCGGCGAACGTCTTTCTTGGCGCGGCTTTTGGCGCATGTGGCAAATCGCTCGTGTGCTCGGTCTGCTGGGCTTTTATTTGTTTCTCGAAAACTACGATGCGCGCGCGAAGTTTATGCGGCGTATGGCGGAGCGTTTGCGCGAAGAAGCGCGCGTGCGCGGACGCATTGCGCGCTTTCAGGAATGGAGCCGTGACGTTGATCGCCGCGCTCTCCATCGTTTGATACTACTCACGCGCTACGCAGTTTTTCGCGGCCACGACGGAACGGAAAATAAAGAAGCGCGCCAACGCGAACAGGCCGCGCAGTTAAGAAAAAATCTCATAGGGCTTGGGCCGACGTTTATCAAGATAGGCCAATCACTCGGCACGCGCGGCGATCTGCTGCCCATCGCGTATATCAAAGAACTCTCGACATTGCAGGATCAAGTACCCGCTTTTCCGACTACGGAAGCCTACGCGCGCATCGAAGGCGAGCTGGGGCGCAGCTTGCAGGAAGCTTACGCGGAGATCGACGCGCAGCCGATTGCCGCCGCTTCGCTCGGACAAGTTTATCGCGCGCGCCTTCATACGGGCGAAGAAGTTGCGGTCAAAGTTCAACGCCCGCATTTACGCGAGATCATTACTTTCGACATTTCCGTGCTGCGCCGTATCACAAGCTTTCTGGCGCGCTTTCCGCAATTGAATGAAAACGCCGATTGGGAAGGAATGCTCGGCGAGTTCAGCGAAACAATCCATGAAGAAATGGATTACGCGCAGGAAGGCCGCAACGCGGATCGTTTCCGCGAGAGCTTCAAGGACTGGCGCGCCATTCATGTGCCGAAGATTTACTGGACGCACTCGACCGCGCAAGTGCTCACAATGGAGTTCATACGAGGCACGAAAGTTACAGAAATCGAAGCTTTGCGCGCGCGCCGCATCTCGCCCGTCAAAGTCAATCGCTTGCTTGTGCGAACTTATTTGAAGCAGCTTTTGGAAGACGGCTTTTTTCACGCCGATCCGCATCCGGGTAACTTGCTGGTGATGGACAGCGGGCATCTCGCCTTCTTCGATTTCGGGATGGTCGGACGCATCAGCCCGCGCCTTCAATCGCAGATGATAGACGCTTTCTTCCACGTCGTCGCACGCGATGTGCATGGCCTCGCGCAGGACTTGATTAACTTAAATTTTCTTAAGCCGGGCATTGATCCATCTCAAGTGCTTCCCGTTATCGAAGCGCTGTTTCAGCATTATCTTAATCTGAAGTTGGGCGAAGTAAACTTTAAGGAATTAACTTACGATCTCGCCGAAGTAATGTACGAATACCCGTTTCGACTGCCCGCAAACTTCACTTATATTATTCGCGCGCTGATGACGCTCGAAGGCATCGGCCTCGTCACAGACCCGGGCTTCAGCTTCTTCGACACGGCGAAGCCTTACGCAAAAGAGTTTATGCTCAGGCGCGAAGGCAAGCAATTTCGCAAATTGATTCTGGATAAAATGGCCGGACGCGACGCAGACGGGCGCGTTGAATGGGGCAAGATGTGGAAGCTTGCGAAGATGGCTGCGAAGACTTACTTTGAAAAGTAGCGATCCTCGTTCAATCTCATAGGGAATTATTTGGGGATAATGAAACGGCTACTCTGCGATAGAGTAGCCGTCTCTGTTTGATTGTCGAGCCGCTTACTTAGTGCCGCCGCCCTGTTGCAGTTGAATAAATGGCATACCGCCGGAGCCTGTCACCTGCGGCATGTGGCCGTCCCATTTTTGCAATGCTTCGTACTGAACGAGTTGCTGCGTTAAAGATTTAGTCAAACGCTCGTTGGCTGACGATTGGGCTTCAGCGATGGTCGTGATCCTCTTCGCTTCGCCTTCCGCTTCGGCGACTTTCTGGCGCGCTTCTGCTTCCACTTGCGCGACTTTGTTTTGCGCGCGTTGGGCATCCTGCTGCGCTTGAATCGCTTGATTGATGGATGTCACGACGTTGGCATCGAGGCGCGGATTGCCGACCATCGAAACCGTGTCTATCTTAAAGCCTTTCGGTTCGAGTTCGCGCGTCAAGTCGTCTTTTACTTTGGCGAGCAGTTCCTGTTTCTTCGCGCCGTAGATATCCACGACAGGCATCGCGGAAGCAATGCGCGAAAAAGCGTCACGCACTTTCGATCTCATGTACGTGTCGGTGATTTCCTGCGGCGTGCGACGGAATTCGACGAAGACCGCAGGCACTTTCTCGACGATGAACGCGTAGGACAAACTCACGTCCACGTTGACGACTGCGCCTTCGACAGAATTGAACGTAATGGATTGATCGTAGGCCGCGCCTTCGCGTGCATCTTTCGTCCAGACGATGGTTTGTAGAAACACAGGGTATTCGTAAATCCGCTCGTTAATCGGATTATAGAACTGCCTGCCGGTCAACACAGGGTAATGTTCGACGCCGCGATTGCCACCCGATTGGTTGACTTTGACGCCGACGTAGCCGGGAGGTATGACGGTGCATCCGGCGAACATGATTCCGCCGACGACGAAGAGAACGAAGAAGGCTGCGATGACCGTGATGAGCGATCTATTTACGCTCAAGTTTTGATTCATCAGTTTCATTGATGTGCTCCACTGAATGGGTTGTTTCGGAGAACAAGCTTTTGGGCTGAACTCCATCTTTGAACGCCGACTGCTTTTCCGTTTCCGCGCTGTTGCCTATCTCACGCGCGAAGATAAATTTCGTCAGGGCGAAATAAACCAGCGCGCCGACGGCGATCAATGTGGCGAGGATTATCACGTAACCGATCAGTACGCTGAAATCAGATTTCGCGTTGAGTAGCTGCGCGGCCTTTGACCACAGGATCAACAGCACTGGCACACCCGCCACTACGCACACGGCGGCGATCATCAAGTGCTTTGCTTGCCACGAAAATCTGTTGTTCAAGTTCGTCGCCCTACCTGATACGGCCAAGCTGTGATGTTGAGCAGCGGTTTTGTGATGATGGAGACGGCGTTCATGTTTCACGCTTGTTAAGCCATGCGCGGCGATTGGCGATTCGTAACTTTGGCCGCGCCCTTTCGGGCTTCATGCGTTCAAAAGGTTATACGAGAGCATGACATCAAAGGTTCTCGAAATCGTTTCGTAGGGGCAGCGGCTTGTCCCTGCCCGCGTTGCATTAAATGAATCACGGGCAGGGACAAGGCCGTGTTCCTACCTTTGCTGAATAGCGTTGAAAAGCAGCGGGTACGTCGCTAAGGATTGACCGCGATACTGTGGGCGAAAGCCGAAGAGGATAACGCGCCCGCGTCCCATCGTGACTTCGACGAGCGCCGCTTTGCCTTTTAATCTTTCGCCGCCGAGCAGATAACCGGAAAGCAGCGGATCGGCGTTTGCCGGATAACGCGCGATGACATGAACGCGGGCTGCTTCCTTCGCATCACTGATCTCGAAGACGGGCGAATCTTCTACCCACGCGATGGACTCTTTCGGCATACCTTTAGCGATTGCGTGCGTCGTGTCGAGTTCCGTTCGCAGGATCGAGCCGGGCACATAAAACTCCATGCGCTTTAATCCTTCCGTAATGTCGCGCACGGGCAACTTGAATTGCTCAATCGCAAAATCCGAAGCCCTGTTCAAAGCGATGAGCGTTCCGCCTGCTTCGACGAACTCGCGCAAACTCCTGACACCTTCCGCGCCAAGTCCGCCCGTGTATTCAACGGGCATCGTGCCTGCCTTGTGACCGTTCAGAATCAGCCGTGCCGCTTGATCCGGGATGATGATCGCGTCGTACTTGGCGCGCAAATTTCCCGCACGCGCTTCTGCATCTTCGAGTGAAGAGAAAGGAGGAGAAGTTTTTGTCTCGTCTATAAAAACATCAGTATAAGGTCTGCCGTTTTGTTGAAGCACAAAGCGTGTCCAGCCTTCATCCATTGAAGGAACGTGCGACTTATAAATAGCCAAACTCCCGCTAACAGACTGCGTTGGAAGCGTCGCATCATCATCAACATCAAAACTGTTGCATCGATACGGCGCATATATCGGCTTGATCCTTACATTAGTCATTAGCGTCAACGTTTGTGCTGTCACATCATAGGGAGGTATCGGGCGTCCGTCTGAATCGCGCAAGTCTGGGTAGTGTTGTGCTTCAAGAAGCGCCTTCGCAAAACTGCCATAAGGTTGGGCGAGTTTGATAAATTGCGAAACACCAATTGTGCCACGAATATTTCCTGATCGACACCATTCCATTTCCACGCCGCCCCTGTTTAGCGCAGAAGTCAGAAACAGACGATCCTTTATTGAAGTTAGGAACTCATAACCCCACAAATCTCTCGTCTTTCGCGGACGCACCGCATCTTTACCGATCTCGTAAAATCTTTGCAGCCAAGTTGTGCGGTTCTGTGCGGCGTGCTTCATGAGGGAAAAGGCGGCGGTGGTCATGTAATTCGTGATGTCGCGCAGATGCCATTCGCCGCCCGGCCAGACGGGTGCGAAGCTGGCGGACTCTTTGCGGGGATCGAAGCCTAAGCCGGGACGCAAATCTTCAAAGCGAATCGTGACGGGCGTGGCGAGTTTGCAGGAAGCTGTTTCGGAGAGGATGCGGACGCCGCCGTGATAGTGCGAGTAGGCGCGCGCGGGCGTCCATGCGTCGTAGGTCGAATCGGTGGTGATGCCTTTGAATCCTTGCGCGCGCATGTCGCTTGTGATGGCGCGGCCTAGCTCCGTGTAGCCTTCGACGATTTGTTTGGGGACGTTCGGTTCGACGGGCTGAAGATATGGCGGCAGGAAGAGACGCGCGCCGTATGTGCCTTGCTGGTGTATGTCGTTGACGATCTGCGGATGCCAGACGTTGTGGATTTTGTCCACGACAAGCTGCGTTTCCTTTTGCGTGAAGGCGTACCAATCGCGGTTGTCGTCGTGGCCTGTATATTTGTTGTAAAGCACGGGTGGGTCGGTGCCTTCAAAGGGCGTGCCGAGCGTTTTGTCGTACCAATTCTTGACGATGTCCACGCCGTCCGGGTTCAAGGAAGGCACAAGCAGCACGATGGTGTTTTGCAAAATATTACGCACGTCTGCATCATTCGACGATGCGAGGCGATGCGCGATCAACATGCTGGAAAGATACGAGCCGACTTCCGTTGAATGCACGCCGCAGGTGATAAGCACGATGGTTTTGCCCCGCGCGATTAACTCTCTCGCTTTTCTGTCGGCGGCGACTCCATTCTGCGGTGCGCCGAGGTAGCGCGGGTCTGCGAGTTGGGCTTGAATCTTTTTGTATTCTTCGAGTCGCGCGAGATTCTCCGGCGCACTGATCGTCGCCAGCACAAAGGGCGCGTTCATCGTCGTGCGGCCAATCTCTTCAAAGCGCACGCGATTGCTCGCCGCGCTTAATCGTTTGAAATATTCGACGGTGCTTGCCCAACTTGCAAGCCGCCGGTCATCGCCCGGACGAAAGCCCAACACGTCTTCGGGCGCGGGCACCCCTGTTATTGTCGCCGCATTTGCACCTTGCACGGACGCAGCTTGTTGGCCGTTTGCGGGAAGGACGACGAATGAAAGAGAAAGAATGAAAACTAGAATCAGTGCGAGCAAAGAGCGTGTGCGTGTAGGCATTGCCGTATAACACTCCAGAGTTATTTGATTGTGTTGGTTGATGCGTAGAAAAGACTTTTGCGCAGAAAGTGTAATGGAATCGGAAGCGTGTGAAAAGGGAAACGGCGCGTCGCGGAAAAACATGCTTGCCCTGTCGCGCGAAGCGCGTGTAAAGTAGCGTCTGCCTGAATCGTCCCGCGCTCTCCTAACTTGTAAAAATTCATCGGAGGTTATCTTTCATGTTGAGCAGCGATGTTCCCATGCCAGCAAACGAATTCCCGGATAGAGTCGGCGCGAGGCCGGATAATCCTTTGGCCGCTTCGTTTCGCCCGTACATTCCGGCGGGCGTCGTCTTGCGTGAATTAACCATCCTGCCGCTCATCGTCGGCACGCTGCTCGGCATCGTCTTCGGCGCGTCGTCGCTTTATCTCGTGCTGAAGGTCGGCCTGACCGTGAGCGCTTCGATTCCTGTGGCGGTGATTTCAATCACCTTGTTTCGCGTGCTGTCCAAATTCGGTTTGCGCGATGCGACGATTCTTGAACACAACATCGTGCAGACGGCAGGCTCGGCGGGCGAATCAATCGCGTTCGGCATCGGTGTGACGATGCCCGCGATTATGATTCTCGGCTTCGATCTGGATTTTACGCGGGTGATGCTCGTCGCGGTGCTCGGCGGATTGCTCGGCATTCTAATGATGATTCCGCTCCGGCGCGCTTTGATCGTGCAGCAGCACGGGCTTTTGAAATACCCTGAAGGAACTGCGTGCGCGGAAGTGTTGAAGGCCGGTGCAAGCGCCGAATCGCGCGCGGCGGCAGCGCAGGGCACACTGCAAACAACGACGGCAGCCGAAGCAGCAGCAGCGGCGCGGATCAGCGACGACGAAGCGGCGACGGGCGGCAAGACAATCGTCGCGGGCTTCGGCATAGGCTTTCTTTATTACGGGCTGGAACAGATTTTTAAGACGTGGAAGGAATATCCGACGAAGATTTTCGGCAAGCCGTTCGAGGCCGGTTCTATTTCGTTGGAAAGCAATCCTGCGCTTCTCGGCGTCGGCTACATCATCGGGCCTCGCATTTCTTCGATTATGATGGCGGGCGGCGTGCTGTCATTTCTCGTGCTGATTCCGACGATTAAATTTTTCGGCAGCGGACTGCTTGCGCCGCTCTCGCCGGAAACCGCGCACTTAATTCGTGACATGACGGTGACGCAGATTCAGAAGGCGTACATTCTTTACATCGGCGCGGGCGCGGTGGCGGCGGGCGGCATTATCAGTTTGTTTCGTTCGCTGCCGGTTATCTGGCACGGATTAAAGGGCGGCCTCGCGGACTTGCGCGGACGACAGGAGGAGAGCGCCAACGCGCCGCGCACGGATCAAGATTTATCTATGAAGTTTGTCATCGGCGGAGTGATTGCGCTGCTGCTGATTATTATGATTGCGCCGCAA
>JAABUK010008735.1_pt1 | contig 14097 bp, 12 predicted proteins | sample 5559141 | NCBI WGS metagenome assembly JAABUK01 (sample SAMN10711869, study PRJNA513367) | rock metagenome | isolation source: Antarctica rocks | place: Antarctica: Victoria Land, Pudding Butte nord | collected 2016-01-03
ACGGACACAAACACCATGAGATCCTTTTTTGCGCAGCAAGATCATATGCAGGTTTTCAAGTTCGTTCTAGACTGTCTTGATGTTTTCCACATTTGACCTTCGTCTTCTTCCATATGTGATCAGACTTGCTGGCTGGCTAAAGCATTGTAATCTCTCTCTCTCTCTCTGCGTCCATGGCTGAAGCATAATCTGTTTCATGCTGTCTCGAGCATTGTGATCTCTCTCTCTCTCTGTCTCAGCACTGTAGGGTCCAGACTAACTGTCGTTGCTGCGGCGAGACAGTCGAGAAGGTTCAGAATCGTCTTGCTTGGCTTCGGTTGCGTGACTATGGTTGTAGTGAGCATATTGCAATATTAGGCAGCTTGCAGGCAGAGGTTGGGATCAACACAAGCACGCGGCAAAGACGAAGCCTTCACGGTACCCACTGCTTCAGTCAGATTCCTATTGCACCCAGCTTGCAACCATCTTGTACTGGTCACTGTGGTGCTAACTTTGCTGTCAATACGTTTCTGGTGTCGCTGCTGCAGGGGTTATCACCCTGCCAGGGGGCAAAGTCATGTGACTGCTTGGCTTGACTCTATGACGCAAGCTCAGAAACTAGTTGCAGGGTTGGCCGGCCTAGTCATCCTAGGCTGGTTGACTGGCTTTAGTCCCTTGAGACATGGCAATTCACCTGCCATGGACGGTACAGTACAACCTATGGACCTGGCGGACACAGCAGTCGAAAATGACTACCCACCACTATTCATGCAAGAGCAGGTTGCCCTCACAAGCCTCCATGGCATACTCAGCTTCCTAGAGACAGTGGAAGCTACTGAGGGCAGCTTGGGCCGCCTTCAGAACCAGCTCAAGACGTTCTTTGCGTTGTTTGACATTTCCTCCCTGGCAGAGTTTGTCTTTGTTACATCCGATGAAGATGCTGAAGCAGTGAAACAGATCGTGCAAGATGTCGCAAATCAGTACCAGCAGGTCACAATCCCATCTGACCTGTTCAGATTCCTGACTCACTCAGACTGCTCAGAGGAGCTAGCACCCAGCAGCAAGGCTTACACTGGGCTTTCAAGCTCTACCAAGCATCAACTCCTGCGCCTAGCTTGCGCCCAGCACATCAAGACAGCATACTATGCTAATCTTGAGACTGAAATATTCTTCACTAGACAATCCAACGCCCTGAGCTTCTTCAAGGAATCTAACTGCCACAGCTACTCAGCTGTCTGCAACTCAGACAAGACGTTATCCTACCAAGCAGCCAACGATATTTACCCTATCCTTGAGCGTGGCGCCGAACAGCAAGCATTGTTGTTGGGCAGTGCTGCACTGCTCAGATTGGAAGTAGCCATTGACTGGCGACCTGCCATTGGAGTTATGCCACAGGTCTTCTCCACAGATGTCGCAAAGCAGCTAGGCAGCTACATCCAGAAAAAGTTTCAAGTCAAAAGCTGGCAAGCATTCCTCTTGGATCAAGCCCATCCTGACAAGTTGACTATCAGTAGCCGGCGTGCTCTGTTGGATGTATTTGGTGCTGAGCCTGTCTGGGATGCGTACAATGTGTATTGGTTGTTTGCTACCAGGGCTTGCGTTTTCGAAAACTTCCATGTGCCAGGATCAGTGTTGCAAGCTACTGCTGTTTGGTCTGCTGAGAATTTCCATGCCTGGTCCCCATGTACTGATACTTTTCACCAGCCCCCTAAGCTAGGTGTGGTGTCCTTGGTGCATCCTAGTACAAACATTGCCCCCTCTGAGATATGGGATAGGATACAACCTTGCCTCACAACAGCATCATAGATTGCCGGTGCTGCATATATGTTGGTTACAGAGTTTGTGGAGCTTGGCAAAAGTGGTTTCGAAACATTGTACATCATACAGGCAGCTGGCTGTTTCATGCTTTGAATCTAATGAGCAGGTTAGATTAATACGCAGGTAACGTAAGACAGACGGCATGTAGATTGCAAGTAGCAAATTTGTTGAGCAAGTTCACACTTTGGACAGTTGCAGTGCAAGACGTCATTTCACACGCCAGCTGCGCGCAACTTTGTTTTGAGTCTTTTCTTAAATAGCTCTGATAAGGTCATCACATGACTTGATGTGCAGATTCAACACGCAACAATGCATCAAGAATAATTAGCCTGAATGCACGCCATGGAGCAGTGCCTAGACGTGTTCCGTGTCAGGTATGCACGCATCGCGCCTAGCCAGAAGCACACACCTTGGGTTTCACTCACAGAATCCCGTCCCTTTCTTTCAACAAACCCAATCAGCATTTTGTAAGAAGAATGGGTACCGCTGCAGCCCCAATAAAATGACTGGAACAACAGCCCGACAGTGCGCTGACTGTGATCTAGGATCGTCAGGCCGACATGGTGCCAGCCACAGACCCGGCAGATGCTGTCACAGCACCATTGGTATGCTATAAAAGCAGCAGCGGCGACGAAGGCCCCCTAGTGGGTGATCAGCCGTTTGCTCGATACAAAGATTCCGCGCTTGGATCGCGGACAGAGTCCGAGCCTGGCTTTTCGATATGCAGTGATGATGATGCTACTGGTAATTGTTGTGCATTGATTCCAGCTGCTGTGACACGAAGTGCACTTGCCGAAAGCACTGAGCCCAGCTGACTTGACGCATGTGACCTATGACTCCTGTTCTGCAGTGCAAGCCAACCACACTGCACAGTGTACACTGGACCCACCAAGCTTGCCTGAACCATTGGCTTCTCTCAACGATACTGCATTTCAGGTATGGTCTTGCATAGCTTCCTCAACCAATCCCCTACCTGTTACACACCTGCTGGCCAGAACCTGGGTGTGGAAAGGCACTCTTACAGACCCAACTGGCCAACAAATGAAATGTTTGCACATGAATCGCAGGGGCACAGGAACACAGCAGCACCAGTCACAAGGCACCTTCCCTTGCTGGTGTCTACTCAGCAGGCAAAGCCAGGACCTTCAGACTCAGAGGGTACAGTCCCTGTTACTGTAACACATGTGTATTCTGGATGCATACGCCATCCAACATGCTGAGGAACAGCGGCTACTGCATTGTGTCTTGGCTTGAGACTTTTGCATGGTTAATTGTTGCAAAGAAGCTAGCAAGCTGCTGTCTGCCCCCCTGCTGAAATAAAGCCCATGAATGCAATAGTGTTCAAACTGCATTTCCTCCTTGGTCTTGGCAATGAATACTGTCAGTGCATTTTTTACACACCTTTTTTCATTGCTGCTGCAGGCAATGATGCCAGCTTGACCGCTCAAGCCAGCAACTGCTTGCACCCACCCCAGCCAGTAGAACCACCACCAGCTGCTGTGATGGACACAGACAGAACCCCTCATGTTGCCTCGCACACTCCATCAGACCCAGCAGCTGCTACCAATGGCATCGCTGCTCCAGCCAGGATGACTCATCCAACTGAGCCAGAAGGTGACAGCACCATGGCAGACATGCAGACTGACCAAAGCGCACATGGGTCTGCAAAGCCACCGTTGGGGCTCAATGGGGAGATGTTGGAGATCAATGGGCAGTTGTTGGGGACCAATGGGGAGTCCCAGAATGCTGCTGGGACTGTGGCATGCGACAGCGCAGCTGCAGCAGCACCAGCACAGAGTACAGCCACTGCTGCAAATGCTGTCACTTGGGCGCATACAGATGCTGTCCCATATCATCATAACACAGGTACTGCTACAGACGCTGTCCTGAATGTCTGTGTGTGACAACATCAGACGCAGCATCGCAACCCAGTTTTGGTACCACAGTTCCTTGTGTTGTGCTAGGCAGTATGCCAGGAGCTCCTGTGGTCTCGTACACTGCTGAGCCCTCTGTGGGCGAAGCACTGTCTGATACACCAGCAGGTGTTGCGGCATACAGCAAGGGAGCTGCTATGGCAGATGCTCAGGCAAAACCTCCAGTAGAATCTGAAGCAGCATCTGAAGCAGAGGCTATGGCACAGAGTACAGCACATGACAACCTGGATCAGGTGCCAGATGCTATACAAGGCAGCAGGGAACATGCTGAAGCAGTTCCAGAAGCAGGTACTATGGCAGCTGCTGAAGCAGCTACGGCCCAGAGAGACATGGAAGCTGCAGCTGCAGACCCACCTGGCCAACTTCTCGCACACCTGCCATTATCAGCTGCACACGAAATATCATCTGTGCCCACATCCAACCCTAGCAAAGCTGCAACTGTGGCAGATGCTGGTGTGTTCCCTGTGGCAGCTTCCCAAGCAGCTGCTGAGTCTGAAGCAGCACACCTGCCAGATGCAAGATCTGCTGAAGCTCAAGCCAGTCTGCCTGCCACTGCAAAAGTGTTCAAGCCGCCGGCAGGCTGGGCAGCCACAGCTGGGGCAGCAGCACCATCTAGGAGAAGGTCTGCGACCTCCACAGCTATGGAAACTAAAGCAGGCAAGGGTGTAGACTCACTGCAACAGGGCCCAGGTTTAGGCAGCTCAGATGCAGTGGTAGCCACAGCTGAAGCAGTTGCCACAGCTGTGGCAACTTCAACAAGCAGGCAGACATTTGGACGCCGCACCGCCAAAGCACCTGCAACCGCACCTGCCACAGCACCTGCCACAGCACCTGTTGCAGCACCTGCCACAGCACCTAAAACGGCACCTGCAACAGCACCTGCCACAGCACTTGCCACAGCAGGTGGTGGCAAGGATCTGGTTGGCAGGCGGATCGAGATCTGGTGGTCCAAAGACAAGGCGTTCTACCCAGGAGTGGTGAAGTCGTACAACCACCGAAAGGTAACAGCTGCCATGTGGTCGTTACTTTTTCACACTTCTCATGTGTAAGCTGCTGATGCAAATGAGCAAAACATGCTGCAACCAATCTCTACCCATGCATACATGTCTATTGTGCTGAATCCAAGGATGATTGCACAAGTACAGTTGTCAGAATTCTTGACATCGTGCAGTGCACCAGCTGCTGACAGGTTTTATGTGTACACTGAAAGCAAGCTATAGTTGCTGCTTCATGCGGCATACATTTGCTGTGCTATGCATCCAATGTGTGCAATACAACCAATGTACAGACATCACCTGATGCCGTGCCTTGCTCCCATTGGGCATGACATCTGTGGTGCACCACACTGCCATCACTGTATCACGCTCAACTTCCGATTCTGAGCTTGCTGCGCAGAAAACTCATCTGGTGGCGTACAACGACGGAGAAAGGTTTCCTGAGGATTTGAGGCAAAAGAGGCACAAGTTTCCTGATGTGTCCAATCATGTCATCAATCCAGATGCGCCAAGCGACAGTGACAGCGATGAAGGTATTCAAGCTTTTATTCACGTGATCGTGTCAAAAAGTGTTAATTGTTTGATAGGTTCTTCCAGTTGCAGCCACCAAAGTACAGCAGCACGATTGAGTACCCACATTACATGATTGACATATATGCTGGACCCAGTTCTGTGGTGTTGTCAACTTGAAGCAATGCATTGTGTATAGCTTTGGCCGGCACAAAACTTGCTCCATCAACCATACAATCCATCGATCGACCAACCAATTCGCCCAGAAGCCCATCAGTTGAACATGTAATTCTTTCAAGAACAAGCAAGCAAGCAATCAATCAAGCTACTAAGAAACAAGGCAAGCAATCAGACAATCGACCCAAGCAACCAATCACAGCAAGGCAATCAATGAAACAATCAAGGTCAAGGTCACACTGTGGGCACCAAGTCAGTTTTGTCACACGCTGATGCTGTATATAAACTGATTGACTGTTGCCTGCTGTCTCCAGGTGCATCAAGCCAGCAGGAAGTTCTGGCAGCAAACAAGCCTCCTGCTTCTTCTGCTTCAAGGCTCCAGCATGACAAGCAGCCAGCTGTGCCTAATCAAACTCCAAAGAAGGCAGAATCAGGTAACAAGGCGGATGATCTTGGTTGATCTTGCTTGCCATGCATCCACATGGTTGCCAATTGCATCAGAGCATACAGCATTTGTAAGTGCAGAACTGTATTGCACTGTGATGTACGCTTATGATCTTGCTGTATGCCAATGATCTTGCTTGCCATGCATCCACACACCTACTGTGCAGCATTTGTGATTGCAGAGCTGAGTTGCATTGTGCTGTGTCTGCCTGTTGCCGTGCATTACAAGCAACCATTGTCAGCTGATTGTGTGCATGTAGTCTGCTGTGTCTGATGCAATGTTACCATTTCCTGCTGGTGCATGCACAAACATTTTGTTTGACATGAGGTCATCATGCCCATGCTCTGGTACCTATCACAGATTTCGAATGGCCTGCTGCAGCGCCCAAATGACTGTTGACTGTTGACAAGTGTGGTGTTGCATATGATAACATGATAAACACTTAGTACTGATGTTCTGACCAGGTTAATGACAACCCTGGCACATCTGTACAACCTAGTTGGTTGGCTGAAGATGTAAAATCATCTCTCATGCTTGTCTGCAATCAGCACATGTGCATGGACATAAGGCCAGGTACAATTTGCAAGCAAAGATTGTGGTTTTGATTCTAGACAATACTGTGTATTTGATGTCTTTCCTCTCTCTTTTTTGGGCAACATACACGCTTCAATGCTGCAGGTGCTCTGATGCCAAGAACTGCTACAAACGCTCGTCCACCGACACCTTCCGGAGCAGCCGCTGCACGAGCTGCCGATGCAACTACTCAGGAAGCTGATGAGGCTCCTGTGACAAAGGCCAAGGCTCCTGTGACTTACAGCAGGAAGAAGAAGAGTCCTGCTGCCAGTGAAGCAGCTGCTGCTGCTGTGCCAGGTACACTTTAGCTGGTATTAGCATAATCACACTGTGCAAGAGTCAGGTAAGACTACTATAATGTTGATAATCGTGTGGTGGTTCCTGTGAATAAGGCTGACAAGCTAGGCTAGAGCTAGGCTCAGATGAAGATATCTTGGGTCATCATCCCAGACCTGACAGAAGTGCAGCTCAGCCTATTTCTAAACCTTAAGCCCAAACCCCAATCACAATTCTTCTTTAAGTGTTTCTGTCTGTATGCAGGAAGTGCAGCTCACAAGTCAGTCCCTGCCCGTGGCAGCAGTAAGCGCAAATCCACTGTCACCAGGACTGCTCCCAGTCAGACTCAAGAGCCTGCCAGCTTATCTCAGAGCACTCTTAATCGCCGCCAGTCAAGGGCTTCTGCTGCCAATGGCCTCCACTCTGGGGCAGTTGCTGCTGGCCCTGGTCCAGAGGCTGCTAGTAGTGAGCCTGTGCATGAGGCTGTTGCTAATGGCCCTGATGCTGGGGCTGCTGCAGCCACTGGCCCTGATGCTGGGGCTGCTGCAGCCACTGGCCCTGATGCTGGGGCTGCTGCTGCTGCTGGCCCCAGGGCAGTTTCAACCGTTGACCCTCACAGGAACAGCATCAGCCAAGCAGAGCTTCAGACAGACCATCAGCCAGCCAGACTGGAGGCCAGCTTGCTAGCCCATGAGACCATGGACCAGCAGATGAGTAATGACAGTGTGCAACAGCTGTTTCATGGCCAGCCATACGGTCAGGCGCAGCTGCCTGGTCTGCTTCCAGGCCACCTGCCATTAGTCATACCTCCCGGTCATGGGCTTCCTGATGCGTTTCAGCATCATCCAATCTGGAACGCTATCAGTAACTCCGCTGGTGTGTTTCTAGTCCCCGGCCAGCCAGCCCAAGCTGCTGTCAGTCCCCAGCCTGGACATGTGCTCAACCCCTCAGCTACATTTGCGCCCCAACCTCAGCAGCATGTGATCCCTGGGACTGATGCACAGCTTCCCAATCAGACCAGTCACACTGGCAGTGCTCAGTCCCCACCTGCGATGCACAATCCCCTGCTTGCACTGCAGTCCACATCTTTTCCTCTTGTGCCTCAGCAAGATGATCAACCCAATTCCCGGCTGCCTATCCCCAGCCTAAGGCTTCACTCCATTCCCCAGCTGTATGGTCAGACGCAAAGGGATCAGCTCAGTCCCCAGCTGCAGGCTCAGGCTCTGAGCCAGGATCAGCCCAGTCCCCAGCTCCAGGCTCAGGATCCAAGTCGGGATCAGCCCAGTCCCCAGCTGTTTGATCTGTCCCCTGCCGGTAGCCAGCCCAGTCCCAGGGTTCAACCCAGTCCCAAGGAGTCATCCCCATCTATTGCACCTACCTCGGCCAAGCGTGTTCTTAGGCGTAAGTCTAAGTCCAATGCGCAGTCAGTAGTAACGGCCAAGGCTGCTGATGCATCAACAGGGAGAACAGAGGCAGAGCAGTCCGGTGCAGACTTGCCTGTCGATGGGCAAAACCTGTCTGCTGAAGGGCCACAGCTGTCTGCTGAAAGGCAACAGTTGTCTGCTGAAAGGCAACAGTTGTCTGCTGAAAGGCAACAGTTGTCTGCTGGAAGGCAACAGTTGTCTGCTGAAGGGCCACAGCTGTCTGCTGAAAGGCAGGAGTCAGTGGGGCTGCCTATCCAGGCACCTCCAGCACAGGCTGCTAGGGCAGAACAGCAATCGCTGCAGGCCAAGAGAGGCCTGATGAACACCAGAAGTGTCAAAGGCAATAAGACACAGGAACCAGCCAATCTGCAGCCGGCACAGGGGCTAGCTCAGCGCTCAGACTCAGCTGCTCTGAGCTCAGCCAAAAAAGCAGGGACTAGGCGGTCCCTCAGAAGCTCATCTGGGACTGCTGCGGCAGAGTCCAGGGGTGCTGTCGATGCTGCAGCTGCCAGGGCTGTTTCCAGCGGCCCTGCATCACCTGCTGTGCTAGCTGGCAGTGGCCCTGTCTCAGTGTCAATCCCAATGGCTCAGCTCCCATATACACCTGCAGCCAAAGCACAGCGTCAGACCTCTGAGACTGCAAGGCCACATACAGCCAGTCTTGGTCTCACAAATGCTGCAATTTTGCCCAACTTTGCTCCTAGCTCCAGCTTAGGCCCCAGTCCAAGCCTTGATCAGATCCCCAAATCAGCCCCCAGTACGACACCCAGGGCAGCTCCTGGTCCAGCCCCAACCGTGACCCCCAGAGTAGCTCCCACTTCTGTCCCCGCTTCAGTCCCCTCTGATCCACAACCCAAGTCAGCTGCTAGTCCAGTCCCCAGCTCAGTCCCCAATGTCAACCCCAAGTCAGCCCCTGGTTCAGTCCCCAATTCAGCTGCCAGTCCATTTGCCGGTACATCTGATCCGTCTAGGGCAGTACCAGCTTCAAAGGCAGCCCCAACCTTGCAAGCAGCTGCCCCCATACTCCCCAAAGCAGTCCCCAAGCTGCTCCCCAGGGCAGCATCCACATCAGCCCCCCGCCCGGCCCCTGCTTCAACAGCCCTCCGCGTCCCCCCCAGGCCGGCCCCCAGACAGACCCCAAAGCCGCCCCCCACGCTTGCAGAGGAGTATGCTGTACACCCCACCAAGGCAACCATTCTGAATCACTACACTGCCCTCATGGGTCAGTTCAGTGCATGCATGGGCAAAGTGAAGAATCCTGAGCTGAAGGGCATGCTGCAGAACATGATGCAGCCACCACAAGGCTCAGCTGCAGCTGCAGCTGCGTCAGACTCAAGCCAGAGTTCTGAAGCTGAGTCAGACTCTGACTCTGACTCGGACTCGGACTCAGAGTCCACACCTGGTCCGAGTTTCCCTCCGGCAGCTGGCAACACACCTCGTGTCCTGCCAGTGCTGCATTCCGCCAGAGAAGGCTCAGACACACACACTCACAGCACAGCACAGCATGCGGCAAAGAAGGTGCTGTACCCTGTCAGGTCTCGCCCTGTTCCACCACATTCAAGGTTGCCTAATCAGGCTTGGAAATCAGCAGACCAGCTGCATTCGCCTGGCAGCTCTGCCTCTCCCTTGCCTAAACAGGCACCAGCCCCTGTGGCTAGTCAGACCGCATCTGTGCCTGATCAGGCAACAGCTGCAGAGCCTGATCAGGCAACAGCTGTGATAGCTGAACAGACCAAGCATGCATTGCCCAAACAAGCAGCTGCCACAGCAGCTGCTGGCCTGACAACTGGGGCGAAGCAGAAGAAGCAGGGCAGCCTGGTTGAGGCCTCATCATCAGGGCCTGAGGCAACAGCCCATTTCTCAGGCGACAATGAGGAGAAGAAGAGGAAGGGATCTGCCAGCATGCATGATGCAGTTCTGCCTCCTGGTATGCAATTGAAGCACCTAGGGCCAGATTGTTTGCGTTGCTCTCATTACAGCAGTAAATTCCCGATGCGTAGGTTGTGTGCTCGGTTGTCATTTCTGCTAGCTAGGTAGGTGCACATTGAGTACCTGGGCAGCCCGGTATAATACTTGGCTTCTCATTAAATTGACGCCAGAAGGCATAGTCTTTTCTTTTCTTTTCTGCACATTGAGTCCTGGACATTGCAGCAAAAAAGTTGAGCAGCATGACACCTCTCCTAAACAGTGCGAAACCTACTTTGCTTGCCTCTGCAGTGCTGGTACAAAGTAAGGCTGCAAGCAAGCGGCAGAAGCAAGGGTCTGTACCAACTGGCAGACAGTTTGAGTCCCCTGAACTGGCAGACAACAGCCCGATGGGTCCTGTCATAGGTCCACAGCAACCTGATGCTACTGCCAGAAGCGCTGCTGCAACTGCATCTGGCCCTGGGGCTGCAGCTAACGGCCCCCCTGATCTCCATCCGCTTGGCACAAAAGCAGACACATCCAGCCTCAGGGCTGCTGCAGGAAGCCCCAGAGCTGCAGGGCACAATGTGTTGCTCAGCCAGGAGTCAAGCCCACTGGGGGCAGGGGCAGTCAGATGCGGCCCTAGGACTGCCAGGCATAGAGCAGATCCTGTGAGCCCCAGGGCAGATGCTGACGGCCCCAAGGCCGCTGCCCCTAGCCCAGCTGCAGCTGCTGCTGAGCTTTCTTTGGCGCTAGCAATCCGTCAGGATGACATTCCTACCAATCCTGGTGCACTTGTCATGCATCCTGGGGCTGCTTCAGCCAGCCCTAGGCTCAAGTCTGCTGGCCCTGCATCAGCTGCTCAGGCAGCTGCAGAGGCTGTTGTGCCTGGCCCTAGGTCATCTGAAGAAGATGCCCTGGCAGTAGCACCGCTTGCTCCCAGTTTGATGGAGTGGACGTCTTCAGAGGTGCATGAGATGATGTCTCGCCTGGTGTTCCAAACAAACACCCACAATGTATGTAGCACAGTCCCAGCCCTTTGCACCAACACAGTGCCTTGCCGTGCCTGTGTGTGCCACTAAGACACGCTCAGAAGGATGGAAGGTGTCTCTGAGCATCTTGTTGCCGTTGGTGGCTCTGCTGGCTTGATCACCTCAGTATCAGTTTTACACACTGAGTGGAATATCTTGCTTCCATTTATGCTTTTGCTGGCTGGGTAAATTGAGTATGAGCGTGTCATGCCAAGTGTTGAATGAATGTACATTGAACATCTGCAAACGCCTGCAGGTGTTTCGCTGCTCTGAGCCTGATGGCTATGAGTTGTTGGCTGTGCTGCCTGGAATGAGTATAGATGACATCAGGTGAGCTGTGTGTCAACTTGTCTATTCATATTGTTCACCGTGTACTCACATCTCCAGCAAATGTACCTTTGTATCCACAGTACTACTGTGCATTGCAAGTGTTTCCCATGCAGACATACATCATGCAAGTGTACCTTCTGGTATACGTGCTATACTGTGCATTACAAGTGTCTACCATGTAGGCCCTCGTCATGCAGAGGTACCCTTGTGCACATGTCAGGGTATACTAGCACCCTGTTGCACTCCTTGTGTTATGCACATGCCATCCTTTGCCTAAGTTACCACTCTCTGCATGTTGACCAGCTTCTGGAAGCTTTTTTGTGGCACCTGTCACTGTGCAGGGGTCGGTGCTGCTGTCCCTTCAGCATGAGTCAGGCGGTGGTCCAGAGCTATAGCAAGCAGTGACTGTGGTAGCAAGCTATTGTGCAGCGACTGTGGCAGCAAGCTATTATGCAGTGACTGTGATAGCAAGCTATGATGCGGTGACTGTGTGTATTGCTCTTGCAGTGTCAGTTGCCAGGCAGATGGATCAATGGACATCTACGCCTCCCCAAAACCCTTGGAGCAAATGCTTTGGCCAATCAGGCCCATGCACATCCACACATGCATGCCAGGCCCCATTATACCGTCATCAGCTTCAGCGCAGTTCACTGTGGATGCCCGATTGTTTGTACGAGTGAACAGCGCTTGATGCCAGGTCAGCATGACAGCAATTTGCAAATTGCTTGCGCTTCATGTGGCATGGCAGGAATGCTTGAAGCACCATCTTTGGTCAGCTGGTCTGACAACATACAGTGTTGGGCAGACAGTATACCAATGTTGCCATGATCAAGCAAGGTGTTGTTTCAATGTCAGCAGAGAGTCCCATCAGTAAGGGTCAATTCAGCGCAAGCTGCAAACAGCTGCTCAGTGCTGCTGCACATACCACATACTGCCTAATGTGATTGTACAGAGTTCAGATGCTGTTGTGGGGCAGGCAAGTCGTGCATCCTGCTCTGAGGTATGGCATGGCGGTGATGATGATGCTGTGCAGAAGTTGAAGTCTGCTGGCTCATGCTATGGTCATTGTCTCTCGATGAACAGCAACTCTTGGCATGCACAAACCAGGAGAAAGACGGGCACTATGTCTGTCCCACCAAGGTTATGTCAGGGGCAGTCTCCAGGAAGGAAGCTACTTATGAAATGTGTCCAAGATTTTTGCTCGTCCGAACAATCAGCAAGCAAAATCATTAGTGCTGACAGACTTTGCAAGCTGCTGACAGCAGGCCAGAGGGTCATGCTATGTAGCTCAGCAGTAGACCCATAACAGTACTTTCGACAGCTTGCTATAAGTGTTGTGTAGGTCTCCCCTTAAAGTTGGTCACATTGTGAGTCAAAGTTCACCCTCGAGAAACCGATGGTCTTGTGACCGCTGTTGTTTGCTTGCATGTCCTGCCCGCCCAAGATACATGATAGTTTTGCAAAACAAGTACCATGTGACCAGTTGCCTTGCATGCATTGTGTCGACAGGCAGCTTCGCGGTCAGGTATGCTCTGCAACGGGTGACAACTGCGGAGCGTTTGCATATCCACATGTGCACATAAGTCTGCGCGAAGCTTTCGCAACCGGGATGTAGGTGCAACGCGGCGTATACACAACAGGATGTCCGTCTAAGGTCGCAAACTCAAAACGGTATTTGCGCAACGGCTTTGCAAATCCAGATTGGGTCGCAAGCCATATATCATTCCGGCTTCGTGCAAGCCTTTTTGCAAGGTCTTCTGCATTACTGCCGCAGACTGAGACGTCCGCGATGGATCTTGATCAAGAGCAGAAGGAGGCAGCAGCAGCACTTTTCACCATAGCTCTGCATGCAAGTCAGGTGCGTTGATGACAGGTTCAACACGCAATGCTGCTGTGCTTGTCTGATCAAACACATCGATGCCTCGTCAGCCCTTGCGCTGCATGCCAGTATGGCCTTTTGCTAACAGCTCTGGCCGGTCATGCGTGAGATGAAGAAGTGCTATGCTCGCACAGGTTGAGGCTGGAGCTGCTGGACTCTCACAATGCGATAGTCCTTGGGGGTACGACGAACATTGCTCACTCAAGTTGCTTGTCAGCAGTCAGTGTCTGTTTTATTAACAGTATCATACCACTGCATGGCGTTGCAGAGAGCCTGGTGGAGCTGCTCAGAAGGAGTTCCTGTCAGAAAGTGCCCCAAAGTTAGATGACTCTGCCTGGGATGCTTACTGGGGATGGGACTGTGCTGGTCCAGAAGGCCTTTGTGACCGCGTCTATCAACACCTCAAAATCCCGCGAGGTCAGAAATTGAATAATGTGTTGGTAAAGCACTCTTAAAGCGAATCAGCAAGAGGCTTGCATTCAAGGTCCTATATGGGATAAAGTATATAGCATATAGCATATGCATGCATTGTCTGCTCTGCTTCTTACCAAGCTTGCAGGAGGTCAGCATGATCACACACCTCTGCAGACACAACTGCACTTTTCTTGAGTCAGTGTGTGAAGGTCAATACAAAACCACCCGCTCCCTCCCCCCCCCCGTTCTCTTTGCTGAAGGGTACATTGACTTTGCAGGTCAATGGTCTGGCCTCAAGCATCTTCCCACAGCAAGCAACAAGGACTTTGCCAACTCCTCACAGACAGACATCATCAAGCAGAAGAGGTCCAAGCTCGACAAAGCCCTAGCCAACCTCCCTGAACCTG
>JAABUK010008737.1_pt1 | contig 14095 bp, 18 predicted proteins | sample 5559141 | NCBI WGS metagenome assembly JAABUK01 (sample SAMN10711869, study PRJNA513367) | rock metagenome | isolation source: Antarctica rocks | place: Antarctica: Victoria Land, Pudding Butte nord | collected 2016-01-03
TGTAATTACGCTGCATGGCAGCTAAAATGAAATCCAGACCGCTGATTGGTGCATACTTCTTCTTGGGACCCTGAATCACAGAGCTCTTGTTTGCCTGGTTGAAGAAGCCAATGCTGTATCTGGGCCCCTGGTACTCCCCTGGTCTGGACATGCGCACCCTGTGGAATGTGGACTTCAGTCTATCGTCGCTCCACTGCATGAGCATGTCACCAATGTTGACCGTGATGGCACCTTCCAAGGGATCGGCAGGTGACCATTCATCACCAATGGCAAACTCTGTGACAGCTTTTCTGCCTGGGCAGATTTCAAGGCAGAGACAAATGTTCGAGTCTTTTTGGCTGGAAAGGTAAATATAGATTGGGTGGCCACAGACACTGAAGAGGCCATGCCTGTGTGATCACCTGTGAGTCTCTCTTCCCTTCACTCATGCTTGGTATTACACACATACAGGCTGTCAATCACATAGTGCAAAGGCATGCACAGAAAGCATCTGATTGACAGACGCGCAGCAAGCTTGGTAAGACTTCAGCTGCAGAAGGTCAGCATGGCATCAAGTTGTGCTGGGTGTGCCTCCAGGACGAAGACCAGGAGAACAGTGCTGCGGCAATGAACTCCTCTACAGCTCTGACATCAGGCCCAGTCTGCACAGAGGAGGCCTGCTGTATCTGCTTTGAGAGCCCAGTCCAGCAGCCTGCCATCACCAAGTGCAACCACTGGTTTTGCCGGTGAGCTCATCTCAAGTAACTACACTCTTAGCTTGATAGCACTTGGTGCACTCATGAGTATTGTACTGGCATAGCAGGGAGCAAGTGACCCCGCATTGCGTCAGGCATTTGCTTGCCATTCCATGCCATGCCATGCCCTCTGGTTCATCTAACACTTCTTGTGTTTAAGAACTGCATCAATTTCAAACAAAATCTAAGTTACTAACTTACACTAAACAGTGATCAGTCAAAGAGTCAAATGTTGCCTGTGTTTGAACTGGAAAGCTAATTGTCACAGGAATCAGCAAGCAATGCTACCAAGATGACCACCAAGGCTGCATATATTGTCACTCTGCATCATGCAAGCTATGAATGACCTGCTACGCTGTACCAAAGGGACTGCATATTGGAGCTGATGGAGAACTGCATGGCAGCTGAAGTACAGCCCACCTGCCCATTGTGCCGAGCTGACATCCACAGCAGAGATCTGGTGGTGGGGGTGAATGCGGCTGTGCCAACACACCAGGATGACGCTATGCTGGCAAGCTTGCAGGAGCAGGCGAGCAGCAGTGACTCCAAGCTGCAGGCTTTGCTGCATCAGGTACTCTGCTGCAGACCTGGGTCAAGCACCACATGCCATCACCAATCCTCTGTGCTGTGCTGTGTTGTGGCATGCTGTGCTTTGTTGTGGCATGCTGTGCTGTGTTGTGGCATGCTGTGCTATGCCATCTGGGCAACCCATTCCCGTACTTGGCTTCTCATTAAATTGACGCCAAAAGGTGTAGCTTTCCCCCCTTCCTTTTCTTGCTATGCCATGCTGTGGCATGCTGTGCTAAGCCGTTCTGTGCTGTGGCATGCTGTGCTATGCCGTGCTGTGCTGTGTAGTGCTGTTCTGTGCTGTTGCCTCAGACATGGATTTTGGGTTGCTGTAAGTGCAATCATCATCAGCTGCATGGCACTGTCTAGGTGACCCATTCAGCCCTGCAGATGCATGTGGGCAAGACTGTAGACAGGATCTGTGTTTGTGCAGCTGCGAGTGATGAGGAAGAATGACCCAACAGCCAAGGCGCTGGTGTTCAGCCAGTTTGTGAGCACCATTGAGTGGCTGAAAGGCAAGTTGAGGGAGCATGGCTTTGGGTATCGCACAATCTCTGGATCCATGCCCCAGAAGCAGAGAGCCAAGGTAGTCACTGTGCGCCTGTTCAGCATGCTGACACTGCATGCGTGCTGCAAACATTGGGCTCTGCTCTGTTGTGCTTCAGTCTCAACATGCCTTCCCACCATGGAATCCACATGCCCTGCAGTCCAGTCTTGTCAGCAGCTAGTTTCACCAAATCATGCCCTTGGCTCCATGCTAGGCACTTGAGACAAAGCACTGTCTGTGGCGCACAGGGTCATCACATGGAGTACATTTGCAGATCACAGAGCATATATTCCTAACTCTAAAATCTTGACCTTTTGGGGCCCACATCTGTTATTTCTAGAACAGCATTGAATGACTTGCACCATTCAAACATGACATTCTCAGAGTTCTCCCAGTTCTTGTCTGTTGACTCCCCTGATGAGTCCTGAAGACAGGAAATGTAGATCGATTGATTGATTGATTGATTATTGATTGGTATGCATAGGCATCTGATTTGACTATCTGTGACTCAGAATGTCATGCTGCACAGGCCATAGAGGCATTCCAGAAGGATCCGCCCACGACAGTCTTCCTGCTATCCATGCGCAGTGGGGCGGTGGGCATCAACTTCACCTCTGCCAACTATGTCTTTGTGCTGGAGCCAGCTCTGAACCCGGGCCTGGAGGAACAAGCAGTTGGGCGAGCCTGGCGCATGGGCCAGCAGAGGCCAGTCACTGTCAAGAAGCTCTATGTCAAGGTGTTGCCTTGTGCCCTGCATTTGAAAAAGATTTTGCCATTGCCTTGTTGAACTCTACGTGAGTCTTGGCCGCAGGTGGTGTCATTGTATGACATTCCCTGAGCCAATGTTGTCTGAGCAGAATTTGATTGGACGTGTTGCCATTCAGCAGTGCAGCATTCAAGAATCCAGCTGGCTCCCCAGATACACTAATGTCAGACTGCAAGACCATGCTTCAGAACCATTGTATGACTAGAGGCCATGTGCTGCTTCCCTGCATCTTGATTGAAAGAGCGAAGCACACACATTGTTACGGTCAGCAAAATATTGTGTCTGGTTGGCAGTTGCGAGTGGTATGTGGTGTGCGTGCAGGGGTCTGTGGAGGAGCACATCATGCACATGGTGAAGCAACGCCAAGCTGGCGTCAACAGCCAAGCCTGCATGGCCTCTGCAGCAGCATTTGCTAGAAGCAAAAAGGTGTTGTCCAGACCAGCACTGACGTTGAGTGAAGCGCAGCAGCTGTCAGCATGACTGCCACCTTAGATGCTCTTCTTCTTGTATCACTGCTCAAACAAGAGCAGCATATCATGTTTTCGGTCCACTGCTCACATGAAAGCAGAACATCAATGTCTTTAAACACTGCTCATACAAACACAACACATCATCCAGAGTGAGCAGAGGCAAAAGGCAGTGTGCTGCACTGCTTGTGGACTGTGCATATCACTGTGATTTGTGACAAAGCTGCAGCCTGCTTGTTATTGCTTGTGTGCGCTAAAGAATACCTGCTTGTGCTACCAGTGGTGATTCTGGTGGTGACTGACTGCATCATGTACAATGCAGATGAAGGCTCAGGACATTGCAGGCAGCATGAAAGCTGACAAGCAGAACTTGCGCATGGAGGAGCTAGACCTCCTGTTTCAGAGCCCCAGTCACCAATGATTGTTTGCACGTCTGGGCAGCCTTGGAGAACAGACTGCTTTTGAACTTGATGCAAGCCCAACAATTCTTCTAGACAGAAGTGTGATAACTCTGTACCTGAATGTAGACATGTATATCATTTAGAGAGTGCAGCAGTCTATGCACATTCTTTGTGTCAAAGCTGCAGGGTTAACGGCGGTCTGTGATAGCCTGTTGTTCTGCAGAGTGACTGCCAAAAGGTCATAGACTTTGTGTAGACGTGCTGCCTTTGTCAGCATACTGTCAATGGCACCAAAGCCCTCACTTTTGCCTCTTGAGTTCTGCTTGAGAAAACTGACAAGCAATGATGAGACCTTTCTGCATGTATGTTCAAAGATCAATGACAACTGTCTGTCCACATGACAGCAAAGTGCAATGCAAGAAAGCTTCCAAAATTCCTGTGTGTTGCTTTTTGCAACATGTGTTCAAAGCATGCTCCAGTTGGCAGTCCACCATTGACATGGGCTGAGTCATGACGCCACACAAGTCGCATTTCCACAGGACAAATGCAAAAGTTTGTCTTGCAAGGTCAGTATCTGCATGCAGGTCTATGCTGCACAAAACGCTGTTGTGTGACAGGAAATCTCTAGTTAGGCATCTCTACTCATACACATTAGCCCATATTCCGCCGCAGCTTTGAGCTGCCGCCATAGGAGGCTCCTGCTATGACTGAAAAGTATAAGTTTAATTGATTTTCTTCTTCTTGTGTTCCGTCTTTCTGGACCCTCCCTGATCTACAAATCTCCCTCCCTAATGGCTTATGAAGCTAGTTGGCTTCGTTTGGAAATGCAGGGCTCAAGCATTGACCGCAGCTATTGCACTCATCACAGCCACAGCCAGGGTCCACATGGCAATGCCACCAGAAGAAGCTCCACTGACAGCTGTGTCTGCACAACACCAAACTCGTATGTTGTGCAATGGTCACACATTTTGGACATGCTCAACATGACAAACCTCAAGTGACACAGTGATGGCACCAGTTGGCCAAACTCCTGACAGGCAAAGTACCATGAACGCCGCAATGGCTTGGCATGGAGACCACCAGCTTACCTGGATTAGTTGCATTGGCCTGTTTCACATTGCTGACAGTCACGGCCCCAAATGTTGTGCCAAAGAGGGACACATCTCCAGAGGACAGAGCTTGGGCAAGGGCAGTCTGACCAGCAGCAGCCGCTAGGCTGTCAGCATCTGTGAAGGCAATGGTGTTAGAGACGCTGATCGATCCCAAAACCACATTGGTGATGGTCACATTGACCAGAGATCCAATGCTGGTCAAGATGTTTGTTTCCAGTGTGTTGACGAACTGCAGACACAGGATACATGCAATGTTAGCAGGAATGTGAACGAGACCATGTACATTTATGCACACTTGCACGATTTGCCAACATGCATGAAGCCAATTATGATGATTGCTGCTGCCAGTCCATTGTTCACACAATTCAGAAAGACAATGCTAGTCAATATCCAGCGTATGCACAAACTTGCTGCTGCCTGCGAATCTGAGATAGGTGGGAAAGTAAGTGGCATTGCTGCGTTAGGTTTGCAGATGGCAACAGTGCCTGCAGAAGGTCAGTATTGCTAAGCATGGCAGATCAGCCAAAACCTACCCGAGTTCTCTCTGAGGTATTGAAAGCCGCGACTGTGGCATAGTTACCAAGGCGTGCAACAGAAGTCACAGCTGGCACTACAGCTGCAGTGGAATGTGCTGCTGCATTCCCACTCTGAGCAGTTTGATTCTGCGTCATTTGTGTTACAACCTGCATGCAGGCAGCATTCGGACACATGCAGACCTCAAGCGAGCACAGCTGCGATCACACAACGAGGCAGCAATGCAAATGATGAGATGATGAGCAGCAGTGCTGCCCTATCAATCTGCAAAAATACAGCTGAACCACCTGCATGAAGTTTGACCTCATGTGATTTGCATGCTAAGCAGTTGTTGTGCTTCTGCAAATAACATCTTCCCATGATGAAATCATTGTGACAGTGCTGTGCACCATACGATGCGGCAAACCAGAATGACTTTGTTGTGATAGGCCATGTCTTTAGCAGGTAACAATGCCAAAACTCTGACACTTCATGCAAACGCTGTGCTTGAACATTCTGTAGGACCGCAGCTTGGTCAGCTTAGAAAGGTAGCCTCAAGGCAAGTGCATGAACTGCCTTGCTTGTTGCAGAAGCAGCAGCACAAAACAGGTGTCACCACAAAGCAGCTCACTACCTGGTGTGCGGTAGGCACACAAAGCACTGCAGTGAGCAGAGTTTCAAAGGTACAAGCCGTACCTGAACACTAGATGCTGTGCCCTTGACTATTGGAGTGCAGATGCCGGATGCAGAGCCATCATCTTTGGCACCAAGACAGCCAGCACCCCACACACACACGTCTGCAAGGCAACAGAGTCCTTGATGCTATAGACTTAGTGCACAGCTGCCTGTCATACTAGCCTCCAACACACTAGTGCATCTGATTGGCGCAGGTACCCATGCAAGGGGTGGTTGCGGGGGTGATGCTCCAAATCCGTGATAATGGCTGTACAATGGTTGCACAGGCAAATCGGGAGGGGGGGGGGGCAGGGGTATTGCTTGAATTGAAAGGTGGGTGCCCTAAATTGCCAACAGAATGGGATGGGGGCAGGGTTCGAGGGGTGTACCAAACACTGAGGGGGTTGACCTGAATATCCAAACGGCCCAACAGCTGAGTACAGTAAGAAGAGCAGACTAGCTGAAGGGGCTGTCAGCATCATAAGTTTGGTTGGAAGTATTCAACCACAAACATCTATTGATAGCAGTCAACACAGGGGGTTTACTTGGGAGTGTTCTAGCAATCACCTGTAATGGTGCAAGCAAGACCAGTTGGCAAGTAAGGGCACCATTTGCCTTCACCCTCTGGGCACAGATCACCCCCCGTCGTCCCAGAGCTGCACAGGTCTGTACTTGCACACACACGCATCAGTCATGCCTCACTCAACAAGCAGAACCAGGTTTAGGGTTCCATCCATTGTACAGACCAGCAACAGGCGCGCACACACACACACACACACACACACACACACACATTGTCATGCAGGCGCACACACACACACACACATTGTCATGCAGGCACAGCACAAGCCAGGGTGCAAGGCTGCCTGCCCATGACAACTACATCAAGTCAAACAGGGATCAAGGCAAGCATTGGGCGATGACAGAACCACACTGTGAGAAAGTTGCTCCAGGCAGCATGTAAGTCAGCTGTCAACACAGTGAGACAAAGGTGAGTCTGTGGTGATGACAATATCACACTGCGAGACAGTTGCTCCAGACAGCATGTGAGTCAGCCGTGAAGACAGTAAGACATAGGTGAGTCTGACCATCAGGATTGCATTCGTTGCCTGCTCCAGCCAAAGGGCAGCTGCCTGTTGTGCACAGTGATCCGTCCGGTGAGCAAACATCTGCAACACAAACAAAAGGGTCCAGCAGGTTGGTCAAGGCACTCTGTTGCTGAGCTAGCAGGTGTTGTGAAAGGAGACCTGCTTCCTTGCCTGAGCTGGCAAAGGCACACTGATGCAAAGTCACAATGCATAGCTCCAGAGGAAACAGGGAAGTGACAAGGCAGTTCATGCTCAAGCAGCTCTTTACTTACCATATGATGGTGTGCAGATGTCACCGGCTGCTGTGAAGTTGAGACAAAGCCCTGGATCGGAGCCAACAGCATTGCAAGACTGAGGGTTGTATGTGTCTGTATTGCTACCTCCACAGTCATCTGCAAAGCAGTGCTAGTGTATTCAGACTATGACAATCACAAGGTGTACATGCACAACATTGCTCTTCTGAAATGAGGCAGCAACGAATGTCTCCTGTGGAGAGTGCTCATGGTGAACATGTGATTGGGGGCTGAAAAGCAGGCAGGACTTGGTAGGGGTGAGAGCAGGGGATCTAGAGGATTGGTTGGGACAAAGTGCCATTGCAGAGGAAAGTTTGCTGGAGGGCACCGGGCAGAGGCAGCAGGAAGGAGCAGTGTCCAGGAGAGCGGAGGTGGGGTTGGTTTTTGCCTGATGGGTGGGGAGGGGGGACAATGAATGCGCCGGGAAGAGTGCAGCAAAATGGGGTCAAGATGAGTTTTTGCCTCAAGACACATGGTGAGATAAGGTGAGTTGGACATACATATTGAAAGTTCAAAGCTGAACCGCCCAGTATTGCACTTTCAACATGATGTGCATGCTGTGTGAATGCTAGCAGCAGCAAGGACAGCACGTTGTAAATCAATGGGAAACACCTCCAGGCTGCCGCCTTAGGAGGCTCCCGTTATGATCGCTGAAAAGCGCAAAGTTTTCTTTTCTTATATTTTCTCAATGGGGAAAAGGTGATGAGGCGCTCACCTCCAGCGTAGCACACAGCATCAGCTGACAGAGATGGGCACTCACTGCTCTGACACAGTGTACCAGAACTTGTTCCATCACTGCATAGATCTGCAACCACAGACCCATATTTGACATGCTGACCAAGCAAGCCAGTCGGGCAAGCACCCTGGTTTCATGTAGGGGCACAGCATAGGCATATTGTTGCCACAAAACAGTACTGATCGCTTGTTGACCAGGTATCCTAGCATTGGATAGTTGCAGCCATTGTCTTGCAAGGCAGCATTACACTGAAGGCTATGACCTTTACAGATATAAGAACTAACAACTGACTGCTGGTTTGCATGCCTGATCTGAGTGGAATGCACCATCTTGAGCATTGCCATTGAGGACATAATGAAGAAGTTTGCAGCGCACCTCCAAGGGCATTGTTGCAAGCCTGGCCAGCACTTGCAAATGGTACTGGCAGCACATACGGCTCCTGTCTGTTCGTCAACATTGAACCCACTCAGCCCGTTTACAATGCACGTGTCTGCACAGCAACACCCAGAAGCATCATGCAGAATTGCTGTCATTATGACTCAAGAGTCATGCCTATAAATCATTGTACACTTACACATGAAGAATGATGGCATCAACACTCTGTGGGCTACTTTGTGATCAGAGCAAGACAGGCTGGACGTGAAGGCAGGCGTGATGTTGACTATCTATCAGTCATGTGCAGACCTGGTGGGGAGGCACTCTTGTCACAAGTAGCACCGGCTCTTTTTGGAGTGACACATGTTCCTGAGCTCTGACCAACTGCATTGCACACTTGCGGCGCGGAGCATTCATCTGCAAAGCATTTTTCACGATAAAGGAATGACAATGGTACAACCACACATCTGGAGCCCCATGCACACCAAAATATGGGCTCCTGGAAGTCACTGCGGTTGTGGGGATGGCAAGGGAGGGAGCAGTTAACGATGAAACTGTCATTGTTGACACACTGATGGATGGTGATGAATGACACACATTCATTACCACCCTTCAGTCAAGAGCATACACTCCATGAGGGCAGCATGAGCATGTATGCAAGCATACGTTTGACAGGCGAGCTCTTAACAAGCTTGAGCTTTCAAGCAAAGCTGTATGTGACAGTAGTGGTGAAGATCGTGAGAATGTTACCTCCTGCAAGGCATGCTCCATCTGCTGTTACAGGGGGACATGCAGTGATGCCATCACTATCAGCAATGGCTGGGCACGCTGTAGAGTCAGTGCCACCGCCAGTGCTGCACATATCTGCACCAACAGGGATCTATGAGTCATACAGGATAAGCTGGTTTGGAGTGTGGAAGGCCCAGGAAGCACCAAATGTGCACAATGAATGGAGACTGCATTGCAGGAGATCATTCACTATGATGGGCTTATCAAGCACAATGGCAGCAGCTAAGTGTCTCAGGTACAAGCTGCCATGTCATATGCACCAATTTGAAAAGGTCTCCATACAGTGTGTGGTAGAGTCAACAGGGAATAGTCCAGGCATTTCAATGCAAGCATGCCAGCAGATTTGCTGGCACATGCATATGAATGGCAATTGACCAATGCAATCTGAGCAGCAGCTCTAACCTGCAGGTGATGCACTTGAGCAGGTTGCGCCTGGTCTTGCCAGTGGACAAGAACTGGAAGAGCAGAAGTACGCAGCATATGTTGAGGCCCCACTGCAGATATCTGTAAAACAACAAGCTTGCATCAACAAGGTTTGGGGTGACTGTGCACACATGGCATAGCAAGCCAGGCTATACATTTCTGTGCACTCTACATGCAATGGTCTGTGCGCTTGACAAAGTGCATTTCAGCCAAGCTGGATCTGATTTTGTCACAAGTGGATTGCAGCCTGGTTTTGACAACACTTCAAGTGTCCTGCCAAGTTGGCAGGAGGCAGGGCATGTTGAAACCAGTTTTGCCAGGGCATATGCACAAATTACAGTCAACACTGCAGGATTCAAATGGATGCAGCAGAAGATGGAGTGGCGTGAAAGCCTTCAGTCCTAGGAGTGGGCTTAGGTGAGGGTCTATAGGGCAAGGAGGGGCAGTGGAAGTGTGGGAAAGTTTACCATAGCCTGCAGTACAGGGCGAGCCTGCAGCTGTGTAATTGACGCAGACTCCAACTGTGTTGTCTGAGATACCATTATCCACAAACTCTGCCTCGCTGACACGTGCATTGCATGCTTGCGTCCCGCCACATTCACCTATGTACAAGCACTTACTGCACTCTGTGCATGCAGAAGATGACAAGAGCAGCTGGAAGTGCGAGGCAGGTTCCCATTCTCACCGACAAAAGCAGAACAGGTGGCGCCAGGTGGCAGCTCTGGGCACTGGGCTGCATTTGGATCATCAGTTGCTGTCGATGCCTGATCTGACCCTACTGGACACGCTGACGCTGTTGTGGCACTAGTAGCACACAAATCTGAAAGGTCACAACAGTTTGTCAACCCTGAGAGGAACTGCTGACAAAAGATGGCTTGCATGTGTCTTGAACGGACCATTCAACAACTTGGTGTTTGCTTGTGCCTAATTTAAACTATAGGTTAGTCAGGATTTCCAGCTAAAGCATGAATCACAGTCATGGACTTACCGCCAGAGTTACAAGAATCTCCAGCTCGAGCATCAGGACAGACACCCACAGATGTCTTTATGTCCACCGGGCACAGCTGATCTGGGTTAGCAGTGCACATCTCTGCAACCAAGCAGAAGCAGTCACAGCAAAAGCAGTGCTCTTTGATCAGCTAAAGTCCTGGCTTTACATATCACCACACAAAAACTGGAGTCTGAATCATCCGTAACTCTGAAATTGCGATCTGCAGTTTTGCGCTGTGTACAGCATATGTTACCTGCCATGCTGCACTTGTGCCTCATTGGCAGGAATGCGTTACACGTGTCGAGACTTACCGTTGAGTTTGCAAGCAGCGCCAGCCGGCACAGCGTTCGCCAGAAGGGACCGCACCCTAGCCTCAACTGCAAGCAAGCAGTGATCAGTCACGACTTGATAAGGCAGGGTCGCCAGTAGCCGCGAGAGCAGTAGGATGGCGAGAGACCCACTTGGTAAGTGGCTTGCAGATACCCCAAAGACCTGCATAGAATTGCAAACTCAGTCAGGTCAGCCGAGCAGCGTGCTGCGTCAAACGGGCAGTTGCAATTTGCGCAATGCGGGGATCAAGTCTAGCACTAGGACGCCTTTTGGCCTTTCGTGCTGTCATCTAGATGACTCGAGCAGCAAGTCCCTGCACTTACCATTATTGAGAGCAGGATGACGCACACGGAGGCCATGACGGCGACTGTTAGCTGACTATAGTTGGTGGTCCAACGGATTCGTCGACCTTGCAGTTGTTGACACGGACAACAACTTTTCAGTCGCTGCGTCCAGAAGCAACACGCAAATCCTATGAAGATCAAACGCAACAGACTGCCGCTGATACCCGGGAACCTGAAACGCTGTGCAGTGGAAACTGCTGTTAAGCCTTTTGAACAGCCGAAACGATCATTCGAAATGCATTGATGATCATTACATACGTGATGGATACATGTTCTCATCATGTTCTTCTTCCTGCATTTCCATCATCCATCAATCTGTTCCATTATCATTCTGCTATCAGATTTGAAGAACTTTTGTGCACAATCGCTCCGCGGAACCTTCGGAGCAATTGCAAGGTACGGGATCGATTGATATCATGTTTGTGATTACGCTCCTTCATGGATCCATGATGCTCCCCTGTATCCACGCAATTTATGAAAATTCAGTGTGCAACACTGTACAAATTTCGATGCTGTAGCGACTGGGACATCTCATGCACGGTTATCTTGCAAGCGACCAACAGTCAATCAGCATTGAGCCTCACTGGATAAGGCGCAGTCCAAAGGAACCAAGCGCTTGTTTGTTGTGGCAGTAAGCGTGCAACTTTGTGTATACATGAACACTGGTAATGTGATGTGTGTACATCAGACCGCGTGTTTGGAACTCATGGTATAAGCTGTTATGAAAACTGTCTGTGTTCACAAGTGTAAAACACTATGTGCATAACAGCGAGTGCCAAAAGCATGTGTTCTTCGTCCTTAGACGAAATTGCCACTTCTGCATACCCGGTACTCCCTGGAACTTCCGAACTTCAGAATCTGAAAAAAATGGTTGACATAGTGGGGAATGTTGGCAACAGATGAGTGTCACAATCCCTTGCCATATCAAGGACGCTCCTGGGGAACAAGCCAAGCCTTAACCTATGTGATTGGTCCAGCAACAGCAACGTGCCACAACAAGTTGTAGGTTGTGACGTTTCACCTGGTACAAAGCAGCAGCAGCAGCAGCAGCAGCAGCTACAAGTTTAAACTGCATGAACAGATCGACCGATGCCAGCATGCATAGCATAAACGACCGAAAGAATGTTGCAGCAATACACAGCTTGAACGCTCATTGACACCAGCAGCATTTGGGAAGCAAGGGTAATATGCCATCGATCTGAGCCATGGAACTGTCTTTCAACTTTGACTAGGGCACAAGTCATCATACAAGGAGCGCTAAAAGTCATCATACGCCCTCTGCACCAGGTGACCCTGCCCCAAAAACCGGCTTGGAACTCGCTCTTGGATACCCGACTATACCTTGTATTGCTAAGCATGCGTCCGCCAGCGGCGGTGCTCCCAAGTTACAATAACCAGACGCAAATTCAGCACAAAGAAATCCGTACTGCAAGCCAAGGTCTCGTCAACAGAAACGACCGCGATAGGTCAAAACCTCAACTTTGACCTAACGTGACCCATACTCATGGGGTTTGCGGGTGGATAACCACTCAAGGGGCACTTTGGGCTCGGCCCAAAGCTTCTCTCCTTGCAAATCCACCTCCACCCTGTATATGTCCTACAGAGTTGTGCTGCGCCGGGTTTCAGGTTTACTGGGCCCGGCATGCAGGTACCTGTAGAAGACGTGGAACGCATTGACAACATTGTGACCTCCGAAGCTAGACACAGGGTGTAACTTATGGAAGAACAGAAGGTGGTTCTAAGAAGACGGTGATGACGCACACAACAACAAAAACCACAGAAATCAACTTGACATGCTGTCAAGACAGCTATGAGCACATGCAGGCAGCAGTGTCCAAGCTTCGGTATTTGGCAGTACGGCTGACCTTATTTGTTGATGAGAAGGCGGGCTTGCTGAACCGAGGCAGACGCAACGGCAAAAAAATCTCAACAAGCTGACGATAGCATCAGCACAGCTGCGCAGCACATCGGCGACTGTCCGGGCGTCTCCGAGAGGCGCACGCCTTCGAGAGAGATGCCAAGAGGCGAGTGCATGTTTTGCTGCCTGGGTATGAAATCTAAATCACTGTACCTCCAGGTAAGTGTGGCGATGCAGCGTTAGCATCATCACAGCTGCATTTTCTTTGGTGCTCTGTTGTTAGACGCATTGTACTTAGTATAAGATATGACACAAATTGCTCAGTCATTTTCCGTTGATTTCCTGATGAGTCCTAAAGACAAGAAATGTAAATTAACTGATTGATTTATTGATTTCAAAAGCACGTGCGTACTACAAAAGTAACAAGCTTCATTGTAGTCTCACCAGGCAAAATTTCTTGTGGTGATTATGCCATTGTGCATGCCCTCACAGTCTAGACAGAAGTTACTTACGTATGCCAAATATGTGTATTTGCCGATGAGCTTAGACTAGCTACAAGAACTCAATGCATGATGACCATCCAACATCACAGGCCCTAGGGTTGGCACCTTCAAGCCTGCAGCTACATTTGAACCAGTGGGGATTGCTGGCTAGTACATCCATCCAGCAGATTCCATGGACCATACACAAGCAACTTTCATTTACGCTGCCACCTGCTCCTGCTTCAGTGCCTGTAGTGCGTTGTAATTACGCTGCATGGCAAGCTTCATTTAAGCTGCCACCTGTTCCTTTTTCAGTGCCTCTAGCGCATTGTAATTACGCTGCATGGCAGCTAAGATGAAATCCAGACCGCTGATTGGTGCATACTTCTTCTTGGGTCCCTGAATCACAGAGCTCTTGTTTGCCTGGTTGAAGAAGCCAATGCTGTATCTGGGCCCCTGGTACTCCCCTGGTCTGGGCATGCGCACCCTGTGGAATGTGGACTTCAGTCTATCGTCGCTCCACTGCATGAGCATGTCACCAATGTTGACCGTGATGGCACCTTCCAAGGGATCGGCAGGTGACCATTCATCACCAATGGCAAAC
>JAABUK010008738.1_pt1 | contig 14095 bp, 17 predicted proteins | sample 5559141 | NCBI WGS metagenome assembly JAABUK01 (sample SAMN10711869, study PRJNA513367) | rock metagenome | isolation source: Antarctica rocks | place: Antarctica: Victoria Land, Pudding Butte nord | collected 2016-01-03
TTTCCCTTCAAAATACAGTTCTCCCACCTAGGTCCGTCGCTGTGGACAGCCCAGAAGCTACAGTTGGAAACACCACGTTCACGACATCGTCGACATTTCTGTCGAGCCGGCCTGCCGTCGTCGGTCTCGTTGACCATATAGGCCTTCACGTAGTTCTGTTTGTAGCTGAGGCATGTGATCTTGTTCCACCTCGCCTCGGTGACGTTTGGAGGCTTCTTGAGATCATATATAGACAGACCTTTCCTGGGGTTTGCTGGCTTGCGAACTCCGGTGCGCTTGTAAACTTCCTTGATGCCCACGGTTCCGACGGGGCGACCGCGTCCTTTCTTTGCAGGGCCTTGGATGGCTGAACCAGGAGAAGCATTTTCCTCCCACGAATTCTGAGGTGGTGGCGGATATCCGTCAGTCTAGACATCCACGTTCGAAGATCCTGGTAGACTGCCGTTGCCAACAGGTGCTCCCGAGATGGACTCGTCCGCATCGCTCAAGATAGAGAAGTCGCTGTAGCCACCAGTGCTGGAGAGACTTGACGACTCGCATAGCTGTCGCTCTAACGTCTTGCCATCACTGCTAGACCTAAAAAGAGTATCATCTTGTGCTTCTGGGTGTTCAACAATGCCACTAGCACGCAGGTCCAAGCCGGCAGTAGCAGCTGCACCAGGAGGCGGACCAGCGCTTTCACACTGCGCGACCCATATACTCCGAACGACGGACTTGCTGGCGCCAACCTGACTGGCAATAGTGCTAATAGCCAGCGAATCGTCTTCTAGAAGCGCTTTGATACGGTCGCGAGTCTCCGGCGGCAGCGACGGCATCTTCACTGACGTTCATCGCGGGAGAGACGCGAAGGAGGTGTAGTTGTATGTTGCAGGAGACATCCCCAGAATATCTATCGAAACACAAAAAGTGGGTCCCTGTTACTTTACCACATTCACTTCCACTTTCAGCTGAAATCTGAAACCATCGTCTCAATACACCATCACCAGGACTACTTCACGCCCCAGAAGATGTCATCAACAACTGCTCTGCGAACACTGCTTCGCACTCCCGCGTCACTTCGACTACTCCTGCTTCAAACACCTCGATCCACATACCACTCCTACGATCACGCAGAACAACCTGTCTATCGAGAAGCAGAGCGCACCATCTTGTCTTCCGCCCTCGCTCATGTCCCGATCCATGGCTTCACACAAGAAGCGCTCACTCTAGGCGCTAAAGATGCCGGGTACTTGGACATCTCATCGAACCTATTCCCGAAAGGCACATTCGATCTGGTCAAGTACCATCTGGTATCACAACGGCTAGGCTTGAAAGACCGGATCCAATTCCCGGACGAGAACTTCGGCGTGGGCAGGAAAGTCAGGAATCTTATCCTCGAACGACTACGGGCGAATGTTGATACAGGCATTGTGACAAGATGGCAGGAGGCGCTCGCAATCATGTCCCTGGCTGAGAACATACCTGCATCGTTGCGAGAACTGGGAGCGTTGGCGGATGAGATGTGGTTCCTGGCTGGAGACACGGCTGTTGATGCATCGTGGTACACGAAGAGGGCTTCACTGTCTGGGATATACGCCGCCGCAGAGATATATCAGACCACCGATCAGTCTACGGAATACAGGGATACAGAGCAGTTCCTTGACAGGAGACTGGAGGAGTTGAGGACTGTGGGAGGTGCAGTCAGTGGGACTTTGGGATGGGCAGGGTTCCAGGCTGGCGCGATGGTCAATCTGCTGAGGAGTAAAGGCGTGATGATATGAAGTATGCTGTTTCGCATGTCACCCACCTGCGCGCATGCAACCAATTCTCTGCACTGTGTACAATGTAGCTCATAAAGATGTGTCGATATGACCGGATAAGGCAACAACAGTCTTATATCTAAGCCGGATGTGGGATTGACCTTCATGTGTCGAGCGTTTCGTGATTCTAAGGCCACATTCGCTTTCCACTGATATACCTTCCGATCATACCTTCCATCCGAGTTGATATACGAATCAAAAGCTCACCAACTCGATAGGCCAACGTACATTTTTCCATCGACTCCAGCTGCGGGGCGTAACTGCCGAATTCTTGAAGCAAGATATCATCAACCATCTCGAGCATAAACAGAAAACAGCGATGGCGACCTCAAAACCAGCGGTAGTAATAGTGCCCGGAGCGTGGTAAGTTGCTTCCCATCCATACAAACCATCCACTCATCACCCATCTCAGGCACGTACCAGATCACTACGAGCCATTCGCAAAACATCTTCGAACTGCTGGATATGAGACTGTCATCGTTCGCAACCCATCCGTCAGCGTCGCAAGAGACCCAGGCAATATGCTCCGCAAAGACGCCATGGTCACCTGCGATGTCATGAAGAAACTTGTAAACGACGAGACCAAGGACGTGGTCATGATCATGCACAGCTACGGTGGCATATCTGGCTCTGATGCGGCAGCCATGTTATGTGACTGGCTGGAAACCTATGGTCAACCGGATCATGGTCGGATACGCAGGATGGTGTATCTGGCTGCTCATGTGTTGGAGAAGGGAGAGCCGATGCTGGGGACTGGGAGGGTGATTAATCATATTGATCTTAGTGAAGTAGGGCTGAGTCCATCACATATGTACCTGAAGGAGGCAGAATCGCTAAAATTTAACAGCGCGGCATGATGGTCCACCAGAAACCATACGAACGGTACTACGGCGACATCTCTAGAGGAGATGCAGAGCCAGCGCTCGAGATGATGCAGCCGATGGCGCACTCTGCGATGACTACACCGACAAGCTATGCCGGATGGAGAGACTATGGCCTCCCTTGTACGTATATCAGATGTCTGAAGGACAATGCTTTGCCTGGAGAGATGTGCGACTTGTACATCAAGAGGATGCGAGATGCTGGTATCGATGTGGTCGTGGAGGAGCTGGATGTTGGACACTCACCGTTCTGGATCAATCCTGATACTCTATCGACGCTTGTGGAGAAGGTCATAAGTTGATTTTGATGGCGAGAGTCGGTTGACAAGCGTCTGTGGTTCAATATCTGAGGTAGATTGGTGGTCAACGTCAGCAACAGCAGTCAATCCAACTGCTTTCCAGCGTGACACCACTCCAACCACGTCTCAACAGAGCAGGCAGAGGGTGGCACATGGCATATGCTTTAGCTGTGGGATTGACTCATGCCACGAATCTGAATAGACATGTATACGAGAAGACATGCAGTTCTAAGATATTTGAAGAACAGAATACAAGAAGAACTGAAACACACCAACCTTTTTCTTTAGTGTTCCTTACAGGCTCGAGAAAGGTAAGAACTTGCCAGCTCTCGGTCGCCTGGCGCATGATGTCTGGCTTCTACGCATCCAGTCGTCTATAGAAGCACAACTGAACCAGCAAACACGATGAGCGGCTGCCTACCTAAGCACGAACAGCATATGCAGCCCTACGGCCAGAGTTTCAGTGCCTGGCATAAAGCTTGGAACCGGCTGCCTGCGTACTGCACACTGCAAAGCATGAGGGGATCTTGCAGAGTGCTTCCGCCGCCGCATCTCGTACGCGGCGGGCCACGCTTGCATGCCGCAGGGCATCTGCAGTAGCTGTGCATTGGAGATCTGTGTGTACATACGCAGTTGAGGAAGGCAGAAAAGTGAAGACGACTTTGCCCTCATCTCAAGACATCGATGGGAGTTGCGAAAAGACAATGGCATTGCTGTCGAGCCTTGCGCGGGCGGTCGTACAGCTCGCGAGAACAGATGAGTCCGTGCCACGCCAACGGATGAGCGACGTTTGGAAGCTCGCCCAATCAAAGTTACCTTTCACCGCCATTGCACCGACCCCGCCTGAACGCCCCAATAATCGATAGAGGCTCTGAACAGTCTGCAAGCCTCGTGGACTGCAGTCTGCGATTGTGCGAGATCTGTTGTGGATCTTGTGGTGGTGCAGACGTGGTTCACCAGACGAATTGGGACTGCCTTCGGAACAATCATGCACGCTGATAGGAAATGGAGGGGCTCGTGAAAGAATGCTTCGTGCGACGGCACCGAGATGCGAAAACTGGCGGTGTTAAGGTTGGTTAGGCTGGCGACGTGTTCGCCTGCCATTCGAGCTGGCGTTTGAGTGTGTTCGCGAGGCTCGGGCAATGCCTCGCTTTGGTTGATGCTTCCGACGGATAAGACGGTTGGAGGCTTGGACGATGGAGAATTGCTGTGAGGTTGTAGACATTTCGGAAGATAGGCTATTGCCATTGGCATGCTGACCACGATGTATTGTCGTTAATCATGAAGATCCAGCTGGCCCAGGCTTTTTGGCATCACGCATCACATGCAGCGGGAGCGCCAGTCCGTTGGAGCTACTTGAACCTTGTGCATTGTCGTGCATTTCAAGATCAACGTCGATCTTGGAAGACCAGCAGACGTGGTTGTTCGTTGTTCGAAATGATCCTTACCGACTTGTTAATTACAGGGTTAGGATTGTCCAACAAATGTTTACAACAGTCTTGCTCGCGCCGATCAACAGCACACCCACGTCCTTCTCCGACTGCCAGATCGAGAGGCTGCGGTCCAGCCGCTAAATCGGGTCAATAACCTCGCTTGTTGCGGCAGCGGTGTTGCAAGGGTTGTACGGGCCCAGCGCACTTCTTGCTGTGCTCAATATCCCCACGTTGCGCACGTTGTGTCTCGCCCGATCGAAAGCCTCTACCGGTATCTCCTTGGGTGGCTGTGAAGGGCGCTTTTGTGAGGATGCTCAGATTCGAGCCGCGAGATCGACTTTATGGGCCATGGGAGGACCTCAGCGATGCCATTCCCAGTTTGACGGCCATCCTAAACCCGCTCGCCTCACAATCCTCCTCGGAGGTGTTGCGGGATCAAGCATGGCTCGAAGCGCTAAATGTCAGCGCTTCGATTGCGCTCAACTTCATTAAGGCGAGCCGCGAGCGCTGCGGCGGCTCTGTTATGTTTGAAAACGCGCCGTGCAGCACTTTATGTAGCATGTTGTCGGATCTGCGGTATAGAGAAGCCAATCTAGACGTTCGCAGGTGATCTTCGTGCCGCCTTGTAGATTTGTACCCTGTTCAATGGGAAGACATGCCGCCGCTTTCACCAGCAGTAGAAACCCATGCTGTTGCCAGAAGGGCTTAAGCTCGGCGGGCCCAACGACGCTTGCAAAGTCTATCTAGCTAACCGACGGACCTCACATCGTCACTCGACTTTTGGCTTCTTGACTTCCGGCTGCGCTGGCAAAACCATCTGTGGCGTTTGCTCGAGCTCAGCGCCGTTTTCTTCCTCGCACGTGCCTTAGCCAGTCTGCGCACGTAATCGATATCAGATAACGGACAGTCCAAGGCGGTGAGCTGGCTATCATCAGAAACGAAACATCCTCGGCATATTGCTCCGCACGGCAAGGCACGTTTTGCGTGGGCAAAGGAATCGTGAGCGGGCTTTCAAGCGGCTCCGAAGCGCGGCGATCAATACTGCATCCGATCGCATTCCTCTCCGTCTGAAGTTGGCGCCAGCGACCAGGATTCGAAGCCAAGCGCGAGTCGGAGTGGCTGGGTGGAGAAGCGAGAGCTCTGGCACTGGCGGCGGCCGTCTATCTGTCTATCTATCTATCTAGCCAGCGGACCCGCAGTCGTGTTGCGCACACCCGAGCGACGACCTGCACGCTACATTTAGGCACCCTACTGTGCCCTGCACCAGAAACTGCACACTTGCTGCATCTCCACGAGGAGTTGCATCGCCCTTGCTCGCGCGCCACGGGCCGTCCTCGCAGCAGAGACGCACTCGACCGCCCGCGCCGGGTTGGTTCTCTTTGTTCGCAGAAGCACAACTGCTCAACAGCGGCGCTCCGCACTGGCGATAGCACACATTGCAAACAAGCCCACCGCCCACGCCATCCGCGCTCTGGAAACAACGTGCTCGACGCGCCATCCAGCCTGCCATTGCTCGTCCAAGCGTTTTTCTTCTTTCGACTGGAACAGCTGGTAAGTTTTCTCCACCCACACTCCATGGCCCTAGCGTGGACCTTGCGCTAGAGCTAGAGTTCCCAGCCATCGCACCCAGCACCTCTATTCCCCAGCTGCCCCATCCTGCATCTTCGCAGAACCGCTCTTCCTCATGCATAGCATTTCTTGGACGACAGGGTGCGTTGGTAGTCGCTGTCGTGCAGCAGCGCGCATGACATTATGAAACACGACATCTGCTAACATCTACACTTCAACTAGATTCGTGAGTATCAGTGGTATTGAGCCATTGATTTACGACCCACGACCTGTCACGATTTAACGACCTTTAACGACCCCTTGCATTCACGAAGTTCACGGCGTCTGTCAACGATTGCAATACGCTTGATCCCGGTCCAGCGTCACGACAGCAGCGAAACATTCTCGACGACCATCCTACTCCACCCACCACTCACGATTCCATTGGCCTTTACCAGAGCTTGAAAGCAGCGGAAATAGGCCCTCACCCTTTGCGCGCCTGTAAAAGCTGTGCTCCACCGACAGCATCCGTTTGCTGTTGAGCCGCCGAAAAGCTGGCGCTGTCAAACTCACAACATTTCGCCCGAGGTGACGAGACTCAGTGGTCCGCACCTTCCTACTCGCACCATCACCAAAACAGCGCATCCTCATCTGGATCGTCGCCTCGGGCTGGATCGTCCAGTGATTCAGTCGCAAATCAGTCCTACGATTCGCACACATCTTACGCACCTTCCGTTGATAGTGCGAAGGTTGATCATTACGCGACATCCCCGGAGCAGGCCCTACATCCTACCTCGGCGCCTTCTCATTACGGCTCGCAGAGCTACAGCAGTATGCAACAGCCCTACATGGATGTGAGCCAGGCCCATGTGCCGCCGTCTGGACCCGCGTCTAGCATGGGCCAATACTCGGGCTACGGACAACCACAAGCGCTTCAGCCAGCATCGCATGCTCATACTTATGGTCCAGCCAGCTACGGCAACTATCAATATGCGCATACGATGCCTCCGATGCAAGGCTCTCTACCTGTGACATCTTCTATGGGTGGTCAGATGGTTCAACAACAGTCATTGCCTTTGCCGACAATGGCCTCAAATGCTCAGGCTCCACCGCAGAACGGCGGCCAGCCATTCGCGTTCGATAACACAGGACAAGTAGCGCCTCATGGGATGAAGCCACGAGTGACCGCGACGCTCTGGGAAGACGAAGGCAGTCTCTGCTTCCAGGTCGAAGCTAATGGAGTTTGTGTGGCGAGACGAGAGGACAACCACATGATCAACGGAACGAAGCTCTTGAACGTCGCTGGTATGACGCGTGGCCGTCGCGATGGCATACTCAAGAGTGAGAAGACTCGCCATGTGGTCAAGATTGGCCCAATGCATCTGAAAGGTGTCTGGTATGTAATCCGAGCTGTACTTTCCTTCCAACCGTAACTGACAAATGCAGGATACCCTTCGATCGCGCGCTGGATTTCGCCAACAAAGAGAAGATCACTGAGCTCCTCTATCCTCTATTCGTTCACAATATCGGAGCCCTGCTCTACCATCCGACCAACCAAGCGCGCCCAAGCATCGGCAATGCCGCCATGGCCGCGCGACGTCCCGAGCAAGGACAAGATTACATGCGAACACCACAAGGTACACAACCACCATCCACCCTTACCCACCATCATTCTATGAGCAACTCCGGCGGCGCCCCACAACCGCCGCACTCGATCGCACCTCATCCTGCTTCCGGGAGGCCAGGTCTTGATCGTGCGCACACCTTTCCCACTCCACCTACTAGCGCATCAAGTCTGACCATGGGCATGGGTCATGCAGGAAGCTCGTATGAGTACAGTGGGGCTCAGGCCGCCGCAATGCATCCAGGTCAGCCTCTTCCCATAGATACGAGATCTGTGCCAACGACTCCAGCTTCTACGCCGCCCGCCAACGCGCACGGCGTGCAGTACCAGACTAGTCAGCCCTACGATAGCTCTCGGCAAATGTACTCCGCGCCATCGGCATACGGAGCATATCCACCGCAGCAGCAGCACATGACTCGCTACGGTGGCATGCAGTCAAGTCCCGAGAATGGAAAGATGGGTCCTCCTGCACGCGCTGGCGCAGAGAACGAGCACCACGACAGCAAAAGCCATCCAGGTTATGCAGGTCAGCAGGATGCGGAAGGCGAACACGAGGGTGAATATACCCACACCAGTGCGTCTTACGACGCAAGACGACCTTCGTACAGTTACAAGCCTAACGGAGCGTCAGGACCAATTCATTCGGACCCATCTCACGTTTCTCCAGAGTTGACACACTCGCCGCATCAAAACGGATCTGGCAGAGCTACTCCGCGAACAGCCAACCCGTATGGTGGATACGCCACTACGCCACAGAGAGCAGCGCAATTGCCCTCTAGCAATTTGTCCTACGGCATGAACAACGACACTCGAGGAGGTGCGCCCAACGGAGCGGAGTCGTATCCGCAGCAAGGCGCCTACCAACAACAGCAGCCTCACTACCCATCGATGAACGGAGCGCCTACATCGAACAAGCGCATGCGCGAGATCGATGACGAGCAGGAGCCTTACGGGCGCCCGGTCAGCTCAGGCGAGAACGGATTGAAGCGCCAGCGCACCGACCCAGGCTCTCGTCCAATAGCTCAACCGCACGCTGTCAAGAACGGTCCGATGAGGCGATGATCTCTAATGCGACCTTGTTCGGGTACTCACCATGCACACGAAGTTCGGAGAGCGAAACCTACTTTCCTATGTCGGCGGAACCCCCAATCTCCTTTTTGTAACCTTGTCGCCGACTCTGACGAATCACGACCACGACTTCTACCGACCTTATTGACGATAACGACCCTCAGCGACTATCACGACCGTGAACAGCGACACGGCAGCAGGGTGGATTGCTTTCGCGCTTGCCGCTGCATACGCGACTCCGACATGAGTCGCCGCAGCTTGCAAGCCTTACTTAACTTGTTTCCTTATGCTTTGTTCAATTCGGGGAAGAGGAGGAGGGCGTTGAAAGGGAGGAAGAAAGCAGGGTTGAAGAGGCTTCGGCCTTCATGCACTCTGCGCGGGAGCGCCAAAGGAGCGCAGCTGGATATGATGGGATAGAGTCGCCACTCGGCTCTTTTGCCAAGAGCAATGTGGATGAAAAGCCATGCATCGCCTGCTGGAACACTGGATCACTCTTGGTGGCGACGTCGACCTTGGGTATACACGTGATGTGATTGATGAGACGAGCTTGGATGAATGACTCTTGATGTGTGATGTGATGGAAGAGAGTTGATAGTGCGCTATAAAAGTTTCCTCCTGTCACAGCTGTTACACACTTTTGTCGTTTTCAACCCGGTCGAGGTGAAGATGTCAAAGTCACAATCCGTATAGTCCTGCATCTTTCGGGCTTGTGATCCTGTTGGAAGGACTCCGTATTGGGCACGAGTTTGAAACGACTGGGGACAGATGGTTGAAAGTAGTCTGCCAGGTCATGAACAGTGGTTAGTAGACCTAAATTGTATCTACAAGAGGCTGCTAACGACCCATTGAGCCTGCCTTCCCGAGAGAAATGAAAACGCCTTGCTTTTTCTGCGCACGACTCAAGCTCATGCGTCGATCTCCAGGAACAGCCATCGATCGCTGATGCAGTTCTTCTCACCAGCCCAGTGATCCAGCGTCATCAGCTCACAGCCAGCCCACGATAGTCCACGACTGACGTCGTCCATGGTCTCAGCATCGGTAGTCCTATCCAAGCAGATGACAAGTCGACCGCAGTCGAACTCGGTGGTACTGGCGAGCTCGAGCAGAGCCATCAGTCTGATGGATGTCAGTCTTGTCTGGTGCAACATCAGAACTGCTTAGTACGTACCCTGGTTTCAGGTCTTTGCCCATGACATCCTTGTCGAAGAAGATGAACAAGGCTCGTTCTTCCTCCTTCTCAGCAACAAAGCCGGTGAACCGCGCATCGCAGGCTGAATAGTCCCACACTTCCACATACTCCTTCAACATGCCTCCCATCTCGAGGTACCCTTTCCGAGTATCCGGGGATGGCGATGGCGTAGGAAGATCATGCTTCATCATCGTGGGCTGCTGTCGAGCCGGGATTGACACAGCGCCGCTGTTGTTGCTTGTGGTGTTTTGCGTACCCATCACCAGCGAGTTATCAAGGCCAGTATCCTTCTCAACCAAGAATACAGTCTTCAGCGTCTCGCAGAACATTCTCTCACAATGCTCCGTGATGTGATATGCAGCGTCTCCACTCCGCTTGCGCGCCTTGAGCGCCGGTCGGCTGCTCATAGACGCGGAGTCAGGAGACGAAGGGGGTGAAGGGGAGTGTCGCAAGCCGACCTCAAACCCGCCCTGTATCGTTTTGTCAGCACTTGCTTCCTATATCTAAGTTTCGGTGATGCGCACACTCTGGCCCTCCTGCCCCGCAAGTCGAGAAGTGGAAGCCTGTGAGCCCCATCGTGGTCGCGTCCACGACGTAGGCCGATGCCTGCGTGTTGGAGTGCCTGGTGGACTCGGGGGAGTTCTTGCGGTAGTTACTAGTACTACTCATACTGTTATTGTTTTTGAACATCGCCATTTCGGAAGTCTGCCACGGTGTCGATTCGTCGGTTCGAGTGGGTAGTGATGAGCTGAGTCTGTAGTCTGGTGACTGTTCGAGGCTTTCGCAGGTTGTTGCTTGGGGTGATCGTCGGTGGGCTATTGTCTGGTGGTTGCTAATGGGGGAGGAAGAGCGAGGACGAGGGCGAAGTCGATTTCACTCATGCGGCTCGCTTAGATTGCCTAATGCGGTGGCACGTGGGCACTAATCCCAGATCACATATCACAAACTCGCGGACGCATCCTGCGTTCTTCATCTGCATCTTGGTGATTTCGCATACAGTCATGCAGAAATCTGTCCGATGTTATGCTACACTTGTCCTAAGCATGGCTATCTGCGGGTCACTAACAACTACCTAGGATAGGGAGAAGGCATGTTGGCTTTGCTCAACTGAACAACGCGTCCAGGAGTACCAGCTACTGAGCACTACCGGCACGCTCAATCAACGACACTACTGACGCCCTTCAAATGCTAAACTCGAGTCGGTTACCAGCATAGTCGCGAGCGAAGAAACGCTGCGGGAACTCAACCCCCTGCGATCCACTGTTCTGCGCTCCTGGCTTGTCCGCCTCCTACGATTGTCATCAGCAGTCGTTCAGAGCAACGATACGACAGTGGCCTGGTGAAATTCCTACCTGCGGTGCAGCGTCTCCGCCCTTCTGGTGATGCTCCCAAATCCTTTGCCTCAGTTCTAGGAGCGCATCTGGCGACCCGATCTTGAAGCATGGGTGCCGAGATGACTTGATCTCATTTGGTCCGAAGGCTACATGGACTGTTGTAACGTCAAAAGGAGATCTTGCGCATCGGGGTTCGGCACCAACTCGAGTCGGGCTATATCCACGTACCTTGTTGACCGGAGTCGGAGATATCGAACCCTGAAAACCTGGTCAACTTTTTCAACTCTTAATGTGTGCAGGAGCCTTACATGCGAGTGTTCCAGCTTGTAATTTCGGCACCTCTCTGGACCTCAGACCTAGGGTGCCGCCATAAAACGCGTGCGCCTGCTCCAGAGTGCCCGGTGGTACCTATAGCAAAGAGTCAACACGTATGGACCTCAACTGTCCTGAAGAAGGCTCACTAAGATGTTGACATGGGCGAGTCCTTGGATGAAATCTTTCGCACCGTGGTCACCATTAGAGTTCGCCATGGTATTGTCGAGCTACAAGGAGAGTGGCAAGAAGGCAAGCACAACTTGGCGGGGCAAGCTGATATGGTGTCAGAACGACATCGGCCGGCTTTCGAGCTTCAGATGCCGAAGACAACAGTCAGAGTCTGGACTGAATTGATTTGACAGTAGGGTAAAAGTCTACTCTGCTGTACCCCTTGTGCAGTTAGGCAATATCGCGTGCAATCACGATGAATGAGTTTGTTACGAGCCCATGAGCTGACGTAACAATGTTCCTCTCGAACATTGCAGCTACCGTCTCATCCGCATCAAGTTCTCCTGAGCCGCAACGTGTATCCGGTGGGGTGGTGCTCCTGATCACTGGCAGATGTCGATATGTCGCGGTTGCTTGGATCTCTACCTCTTGCGAACGCATACGCGCAGGCTCAGTCGTGCTCAACGCATGCGCTTAGAATGCTCATCTTCATCTTCTTGCCAGAATACCAACTCGATGCTCCAATCTTCTTCATCGAGTCCTAAAGGCTCAAACTCCTGACAGGCTTCTGTCGCTAACTTGTGGCATGCGAGAAACTCGAACATGGTGATCCCGCTTGGATTGACAAGATCAGTGGAGGCTGTCGGTTTTATCATACCGTCGTTGTACTCAGGATCCCAGTCCAGGCCGTCTACGCTGTGCAGTCTACCTATAGCCTTGAATCGTTCGTTCAGCCTTGTTCCGGCCAGGCCGTATCGAGTTTTGTAAGCTGACTCGACCAGAATCGTGACGATCATCTCAGTCACTGGTGGTTGCGAAAGGAGCATGTTCTTCGGCAGTCCCAAATCTTCGAATGATCTGAAACCTTCGAGATCGAAAGCGGTCCCCCAGAGTGGTGCGTAAGGCAACTGACGATAACAGTCTGGCAGGAAAGGATTGAGGGCAGCGATCCTCTTCGTTGATAGTGAGAGGGCTGTGTCGTAGAAGATGCCTGCCATGACTGGGTCGTCAGGACGTGGCGTCAGAGACTCCAGGTTCCACTCTGTCGCTCTCTTGTCGTCCTCAAGGCTGTTGGTGCATGCAGATCTTGCATCATCAGAGTGTCCACACCGCAGTAGAGGAAGTGGCTTGAAGCATAATGCCACTTGAAGTCTCAGCGAGCCCGTAACTGTGTCGTTCCACCGTTTCGAGACACCTTTGATTGCGAGGACTTGTTGACAGGACAATTCGAGGATGATCTTTTCGAGCAGTTCGACGGTGTTTAGCACTCGAGCACAGGGACTGATGTCTGCATCTGCGTGCCTTTGTCAGCAGCTGAGGTGGTAGGTGCATCAGAACGTCCTACCGGATGCCACAGTGGCCGCTCTCTGCCTGTTGATCCCCATGGTGTTGTGTATCAGGTGAAGTCGCGAGGGACTGATGTGTTCCAGACTGTGATGAAGAGTGAGCTGATTTGAAAGGGATTGAGGAGGAGCAAATGGTCCGATATATACTGCTGCAATCCTATGGTCGCCAGTCAGCCAGTCATATGACGGTCTGGAGACAGTGGATTGATATGTGAACCGCCCGAGGCGGAGAGAGGCCCGACTGGTGAACAGTGAAGTGAACTTATGTTGCTTGATTGTCGAACATGTACGCAGTGGCCATGTCCTACGAAGGAGACATTGGTGGAAAGAATTTCGAACATGACGTGAGAGGTCGGAAGAACTAAGATGTGCGCAGTGAGGACAGGCTTTCATGTCTAAGACTCCGAGAGGTGAATACTGACCAGTGAGTTCATAACGAAGAACATAGCAATGCCGCGCTTCTCACCAGCCCTGCCAGTCGATGTCCAGAATGATCTACCTTTTGCCCATGCCAGTCACTCTCCTGATCAAAAGCTTCCTCCCAGATCATGCAGTATGAACGCACTAGGCAGACGGAGGCATGCGGAAGCGTTGCCATTCCAGAAACAACATCCTTCCTCCTCAAGACCGATCTTCGTCTGTCCAGGATTGTCGCGAATGTTCCATAGTATCTCGTCATCGTGTCCCATCGAAGCTCAACGACAACAACCAGTCCCGTGCACTGAACCTCCCGCAAAGCTTTCTCACAGCATGATCGACTTCGTCCAGGCTGGCGATCGTGATGCCGGTTGCATCAGCGAGCTCCGCGTGGACATCAAACTCGATCTCGTTGTTGTCTGTTTCATAGAAGCAATCCGCGAAAGCGTCGTCTGTATCGAGGAAATTGACTGCGTCCCCAGACTCCTCCATCTCCTCGAGCAGGCTCTCATAGCCGCTGCTCTTATCAAGAGAAACGGAAGTGGCCTCGGTATAGACGCTGATGTCTGTCATTGGGGGCTGAGTGAGAAGTTGATCTCGCAACTGGGCTAGCTGGAGCGTCTCGATGAAAGTGCTAAGGTCGCACATTATCTTCAAAGACATCAACTTGGGGT
>JAABUK010008739.1_pt1 | contig 14092 bp, 16 predicted proteins | sample 5559141 | NCBI WGS metagenome assembly JAABUK01 (sample SAMN10711869, study PRJNA513367) | rock metagenome | isolation source: Antarctica rocks | place: Antarctica: Victoria Land, Pudding Butte nord | collected 2016-01-03
TGGGGAAATGTATGCTTCCTGAGTGTTGTCTTCTGATCTACAATATATCAGCGACAGAGGCAGAATCAAGCCTGTCTGTTGCAAACTGGGACTGAGGCATAGGCATGCAACAAGCCTGACAGCAACTATGGCAAAGAAAACAATACAACTGGGCAAGTGCGAGAGGCAGGTGTATAAGCTGGCAGCATGATCATGATGCTTGTCATCTGTCGCATGAGTGGTTGACCTAGATCTGCTCAGACTAGTTGCTGAACTAGTATAATCCTCGTTCATAGGAGTTTTTACCGTCTCATGGCAGTACGGTATCATGACTGCTGCATAATGATTGCTCCCAAAGTTAACACTACGGCCACCAACATCTATCAGGCTGCCGCCATTCTCAGGCAATCGCACAGTATACAATGGTACGCCAAAGAGACGTCAGTCTCATCATGTGAGTATTCATGGACCCCTGAGCTTGAGGTATGTGCGCATTACTTACAAGAGATCTAAGAAGACTCACGACCCAGGGTAAACATTTCCAGAGCAGTGCAGATTGAGCGTACAGCACCACACAATCTGTGTGTGAGCAAAGACGCATGCTGATTACTCACCTAAGGCCTTGCTATATGCACACTTTCCTTTGTTTTGCGCAAATCACACTCTCACTGTACGTCAACGGTGTGCAAAGCTTGCGCAGTCTATGTCGCTGCAACCCTGACTTGCAAGAAGACAGTTGAGCTTGCTTTGCTGTGAGCAGCCGTCCTTGAAAGAAGCGTAGACACAGGGTCTCATGCAGCCATCAGTTGGATACAAGTGTCAGACTGAGTTGAAGTCCGGTTAAAAGTACACCAATTTGGATTTGCTCACATGAGCACAGCAGTGTCAGGCATTGCTTTTTGTCAAAACGTGCCTTGAATGTTTAACTCATAGCATAACCTATGTGTAGCATCGGCTAACACCAGAAAGAAGTCCAGAGTCTTAAGTACTGAATCAGTCGGCACCAGGGAGGTTTCGGAGGCAGCTGCAATAATTACAAACATATGGAATTTCTTGGTGTGTAACATCAGATGCTTGCACGTCTGAGTAAGCATCTGGCTTGAAGCTGCCATGTAGTGCCAAGACAGGAGGTGTTCCAGACAGCACATCCAATCTGCAGAAAGTGTGTACTACAAACGCTAAGTCTGCAAGCTCAGTGCTGACTTAAGGGCATGCCAGTCATGCGGCTGAAGGTCATCCAAGAAAGGCTCTTGAACAGCAGGCTGGAAAGGAATCTGAAAGGAGGGCTGCAAGGGGGCCAGAAGGGGGGCCTGAAGGTGGGTCTGGAGGGGGGCTGGGAGGGGGCACTGAAGAAAATGCTGAGAGGGTCCATGATGCGGCGGCTGCAGCAGGGCCTGCCTGGGCTGTGACACGGGCATGGAAGGGTCAATTGGTGTCCTTGGAAGGTTGGGCAAGATGCTGGAGGGGGTCTGTTGAGGCCAAGCAGGGGTGGCCAAAGAATTGGAATGTGGGCCAAGGACCAAATCAGAAGCTGCCAAAGGGGATGAGTAGGCTCTGAAAAATGGGCTGGAAGGCCTAGGAGCACTGTTCAAGAGCTTTGGCATAGCTTTGCTGTCCTTGCTGAAAAGAGCACCAGAACAGCCTGCAAAGTCGAGGTGTTTGTAAGCAGCATTACAGTCTGACAAATGTGGCTAACCCTGGCCTGCTCGGACCCTGGTCAATGCCCGTGTGCTAGCAATATCTTCCATAAACACTGATGCATGTACAGCATAGCTTCCATACCAGGCTGGAATTGTGAAACTGAAAGCTAAGCAATGTAGCAATGCAGAAGCCGATGGACTACAAGGTTGTCCTGGTTTTCTGAAAGTTTGGGGTCTAAAGGTTGTGTCGTGTGTCTACATGCAGCTGACCATCTGGAACTTTGCATAGCAGGGTGATTGCTGAACAAGCATGATGTGTCAACGCAGAGATTCTTCAAGCTGACCAGGACATTGGCAGCGCACAAATGGTGTAAGCTGCAGTCTGTGCTGCCTGGATGACTTGGGTAATCAAGCTAGTAGGCAGGGTGAACGGGAGATTTGGGCAAGACAAGAGCTTCTGTGACTGATGTATGGTTGCCTACCTACAAAGGAATCCTCCATGATGGGAGGCAGCTGCGCCGAGCTGGGCACTTGTCTGTAGCAGGGCTGCATCGGTGGCCTGCTGCTACTGTTGTGCAATGAAGTGGGTGTGCCTGTGTAAGCACTACTGGCGCTGTCCAAGACTCTTGAACTAAGGCTGCCTGTCCTAGCACTTTTAAGTCTGAGCAACAACCCGTTTGTTGAGGTGATGGGGTCTGCTATGAGTGGATTGTGTAGCAGCTCTGAGGCCATCTCATGGAGATGCACTGACCAATGCGATGAAAGATGTTTGTTGTCAGCGATGAATGCACTATCCCACATGTTGCTTGGCAGCTTGCGGGCGGGGGCTCCAGGGGGGTGGCGGCCAGCCTGGGCTATGGACTGGTGTTGAATGCCTGGCATGCTGGGTGCCGCACTGGGGAGTGCACACTGCAACACCTCAGCTAGACAGGAGTATCTGTCCAGGCTACGTGAGGTATCCTTGTCAGCCTGCAGCACACCTTGGATGACAACGTTTGCTGAGAGCATGTGTCAGAGCACGCACGAGATAACACAGATGGCAAAGGTGCAGCCCATGGCAGCACTAAGATGTGATGCTGGATGCGCATGCACACACCCACTGCCATTTGACACTTGGACAACAAATATCGCAAGGACCTCATATGAGCATGACTGGTGGCAGTTAGCACGCCTTAAAGCTGCAACAGGCATATGGTAAGTCGCCTGTGGTACAAGGCAGTTTGTCCTGTCACAACTAAGAACTCACCAGAAAGGCCTCAGATGGCTTGTTGCACCATCGTAAAGCGCACTCTTCCAATACCTCAGGTGTGAGACAATGAGATACTGGTTGTACGTACTGCACACCCTTGCAGAGCATCAGGTAATGTTTAGCCAAACACAAATACAGGCATAGGATGCATGAGATAAGCCACACAGCATTGAAGCTACGCGTTCAGATTGCATGATTGACTGGACATGATGGGAACTATGGCTGCTTGTACATTCTGTCTGCTTGCAGCCCCACAGAAACATATACTCTCAGGGGAAAGCTACTGATTTGGCGCTGAAATTGTGCAGAACTGAACAGGACCCCATTGGATTTGCTCACCACTGACATCGAGGATTATAAGCTTTCAGCGCTTCAAGACACACAACAGTGATGTTGCCAGATTTCAGTAGGCAACTGCAGCTCTCAGCTTGCAAATGATACTCCTTTTGGCCTGCCATCAAGCACAGTCATCGATGTCTCACAAGACTATACGCAAGTGCGACGTTGTGCAAGATGCAATACTCTACAGCTGAAGTCAGAAAAGCTTGCCTACATGGACATCACAAGGAGTGCCTTCACGGCCATCAGGCACAGTGCAGTGTGTAGTCGCAAACGCGCCCCAGTATCAATGCTGATCTTGTCATCAAAAAGAGCACACAGCAACATACTGCTGTGTATGGAAAAATACTGCATATGGACTGCATACAAACAAGACAGCTGTGCACCCCATTGCGTGTCTTTGAAGACAGAACCAGAGGCTGCAAGAAACACTGACAGAGCTGAGCACTGAAGAAGGTCTGAGCTCATGTACATGCAAGCTCTGAGCAGATGCCGAAGCCGAGGTTTACTGGAAAAAAACATTTATGCCGTCCAAGTCATGGGTACAACAGCTATTGACAAACAGTACGTACATATACACAGTATGGCATCAGAAGGGCTGGACAGTTAGATTACCTGGCGCTGCTCTACTGTCGCACTGTGAGCCTTGGGAGCTTGTAGAATGTCCTTGCTACAAGTGCCCAACAATTGCAAACTGGAGCGTCGTTTTGTCTGCATTGAACATAAGGGCAGCTTTGGTGACTTATTTGACCCAGGCTTCAGTAAGGCAACTCGACAGCTGTGTTGCCTGTGCAAATACCTGGACCATTTTGGGATGCGTATGGCGAACGGTTTGCACGTAGCGGTTGCCACCACTCTCTTCCTTGACGACTCGCCTGCAATACAGAGAACTTTGCCAGGCTGCCGACGGCGGGACTGTGCAGAGGTAGCGAGAAGTCACCTGCGTTTCTGCGTTGAGAGGCAAGATGATGTCAGCAAGCCCCTGTTCCGGCAAAGCATAACCTGTGCAAGTGCCCCTGCTGCAAGCTCCTGCATGTGCTGCTGCTGCTGAACCCTGCCTGACGGGTCCTGCTGCTGCTGCTCTGTCATGACCCTTCTAGCCCCCGCTGACAGCAGGTCTCTGGCTGCTGCGTCTTGAACTGTTGGTTGTACGCAGCCAAAGGTGCAGGAAAGCTGTATAGTCCTGTGCACACTGCTGACGATGCCAGGCCTAGGCTGGCAATGAGTCTGCCACACCGCAGGCTGACAACGTGACTCTCAGCTATGGACAGCCGCAGCCAGTGTATCACCTTCGGCGGTAGTGGATACACTGGCGGCACTACACGAAGATCTGTTGAAGGCTGCTTGCGCCTGTTGCCTCACAGCAGACAAAATCTCGAGCGTGACAAAAAAGCGCGTGTGAATTGCGCCCTTTCATCTCGGACGGTCAGACCTGCTGATGCTGTAGGCCACGTCCTGGGCCACGTCCTCGCTCCAGATTTACAGAACAGTACTTTAGGGAGTGAACAGTTTTTGTCAACACGAGGTCATCATGACCAATGTTCGCGCCTACGAGCTGCCTGCCGGCGATCTCGTACCTTCAGCTGCAAAGTTTCACTTAAGTGGCTGGCGTTTGCAAGTCATAGATCTGACAGCGTAGTTGTGTATGTACAATTGTATACATCCCAAAATCAAGTAATTACATAATTTGGGTGTAGCCGCCGGAGCGGTGAATGTCTCGCCAAGCAGCAAAGGAACTTGCTAATCAAGTGCAGCCGTCTTTTTCGTCTCTAACATGTTCTCTCCATTGTGACAGGATCCAACATCAACTCTTTGCCACATGGTGCTTTGTGTAGGGTTTGGTCATATAAGATGCAGATAGTTGCAGCAAGCAATGCAGGTTCTGCCATCTCTGCTCATGTTTCTGTGTGCTGCAGAGGACAAGAAGCTGGACAAGAAGGACACTCACACATCTAAACTAACTTGTGTCACAGACTTGGCGTGATTGCTCGTGCGGCTTGTGCAGCTGAATCCACGTGATCAAGAGCCGTGATACTAAACGCTATTGAAACAAACATCTTGCGTCACAGCACCAGCATAGGCACTTAGGCACAGCACAACTGCTACCCCCAGGCCGGGGAATCAGCATGTTGAGGCACACAGCTAAGCACCTTACATCTCGGCTGCTCCCTAGCTGTGCAGCTTCTGCGGGACCTGCTTGTCATGCAGGCTTTGCTTCTGCGAGCCCGGGCTGTGAGTTTTGTGAACCAAACGCTGTTCCCGGCAATCTGGAATGATGCACATTTGGCTTGACGTTGTCTGACTCGTTGTCTGACTCGTTCTCAAGGTTGTGTTGCTGTTACAGATGGACCAACTCAAAGAGAGGCCCCCAAATCGCTGGCAGGAGGTGCGGCCAACGCAGCAACCGTTGCAGCGTGCGTTCCTGGCTCGAGTGTGTACACAAGCTTTTGTGATTGATTTCTAGCCGTGTTGCTGCAGTCATCGATGAAAGCTCGCAGACACTGTTCCTGACAGAAATGTTTAGAGGTCTCAACTTGACCCTGAAAGCCTTCTTCGATCGCAAAGTCACGGTGAGCCTGCTGTTGAAAGCGACTAAGTTCGGTGCCAAATAGAGATATGAAAACGGGTGTGCCCCAACGGGTTGTTAAGCAGTGCTTGTGTGCAGATCAACTACCCTTTTGAAAAGGGTCCAATCAGTCCACGCTTCAGAGGCGAGCACGTATTGCGCCGTTATCCCAGTGGGGAGGAGCGCTGCATAGCATGCAAGCTCTGTGAGGCAGTGAGTTACATGGCGTCCCATGCTTGCCTTGGTTTCTCGTGTTGTATGCTTGGAAGTGTTTACATGCTCCATTAGTGGGCTCGCTTCATAGCAGGTCACAATGCATTAGTAATCAACAAACGTCGAGCCATCACGACAGGATTCATTACTCATAGCATGTGGCAGCTTGGCTACTCATCATGTGTTGCCTGGTTGCCCAATCAAATGTGGCTTGCATCAGGGCAAAGCATTGTGTCTTAGGTTTGTGTTCTGCACAGCCGGGTTTAAGTTGATAAATCACTTTGTGCTTGGCAGGTGTGCCCTGCCCAAGCCATCACAATTGAGGCTGAGGAGCGTGAGGATGGTAGCAGAAAGACTACTAGGTTAGACTTTGCTCGCTGGGCTCATGATGTGCATGCAATGCACAAGTGGGGCTCAAGTAGGCTGACGCTTCACAAATTGCCCTGCCAAGATGGCTTGAGTCATTGCTCAGCTAGGTTCTGTTCATGACCTTAGCTTTGTATAGGCATAACTACTTGCACTGTTGCCACATGTGTGTCAGCGGTCCGTGAGAGCGCTTGTGGGTGCAGATATGACATTGACATGACCAAGTGCATATATTGTGGATTCTGCCAAGAGGCTTGTCCTGTGGATGCTGTCATTGAGGGACCAAACTTTGAGTTCTCAACAGAGTCACATGAGGTGAGGCCCTCATGCTTCTGCTGCGTGATAAAGCCAAGGGCATTATTGCAGATCATGTGCAAGTGGCATCATGCAGAAGAGTTAGTGCTATCCAGGTTTTGCACTCGAGTGTCACCACAATTTTGCTACCTGATTTTGCACTTGTCAGTCACAGACAATGTGGCTTGTGTGGTTGGTCTTGGGCTGGATGGCAGCTACAGCCCATAGTGGCATGGGCTGTGCTGTTGTCAAGCCTTCTTGACTGGCTTGGCCCAAATTCTGTTGTCAATCCTTGTTGACTGCCTTGGCCCAAATTCTGTTGCTCTGTAGCATGTTGATGTTGGCCTGGTGAGTGTTCATCAGGTTGCATGTCTTGCTTCAGGAGTTGCTGTATGACAAGCAGAAGCTCTTGGAGAATGGTGACAGATGGGAGACAGAGATTGCACAAAACCTTAGGAATGAGTCGCTGTACCGCTGAAGGTCGTGGATACCGAGCGTCTATTGTATATGTGCAGTCAAACCTGCTTCTGCTTGCAATTTGCTTCATGTGTCTGTGTTAACTAGATTCGTGTGCGTTCTGGCTACGCTGCTTCCTTGGCCCATGCTGCCACTTCGAGATATGCAGACATATGGTTTTATTGATTTGATGTGGTGTGTGCATTGATGCAGATCAGCCTTCTCTATCTCTGTCTGGTTCATTCATCAACCTATCATGCTGTTACAAAGGTGCCAAAGGCATACTTTACTGACACAATGCAAGGCTGAGGCAGTCTCTGACATTTGTTGCAGCGTGCAATTCTACTCCTGTAAATTGGACTGTTTTGATGTCGAACTGTCTGTTGAAAGCTAAATAAACAAAAGACCAGTTTTCTCTAGCTGAGTCTCGACAGTCGAGTCACAGCTGCAAGATTACTGACAAAAGGGACACACCACACACAAGGGACAGGCAACAACACTTATATACATGCTGACCTTTACATCCATACAGCACAGCTGACAGCAGATATTCTGCCTCTCCTAGCCCTAATGTGTTTGGTACATGCATGGGTCAGGGCTTATGAATCTCAGATACACACTCCTTCTTCAGCACGAAAGACTTGGACTCCCTGAAGCACTTGGAGCAATATGGGCAAGCGTGTCCAGCCACAGGCACGGGTGCTTTCTGCTCAGCTGTACACGCTGCACAGCACTTGGCAACACCCTTGCCACCATTGCCAGTGCCCATGTTGCTCTTCTTACCCAGTGAGGCATTCCTGAACCTCCTCTGGTCTCCATTCATCTCTGCAGCTGATCGTTTCTGGCCAACAAAGGCCCCTGCTGGAACCCCAGGGACAACAGAGGCTCCATCCATGGGTTGCGTAGGCAGCATAGCAAGGGTGCGTAGAGCTGGCATTCCCATGGCTGCAGAAGCTGTCTGCATATCGACCTGCATGACGCATGGCAGACTGCAGGACTGACTGCCACGTAAGGAAAGATGCAGATGTGGTCAAAGACCTCCCTATCAAACAGCCACACAGATTTGTGGGAGCTCTACAAAAGTAACTGCAATGCTTAGCTGATAAATACAAAGCTCCATGACGTCATAGTGCACTGCATTACATACTGTACAGATGTGCCCAACGAAAACCTGGCAGTATAGGTGCTCAGAGACCTGTCCCTGTACATGGATGTGACCACTAGAATTTTGCAGAGCATCAGCATCAACGGCTTGCTAATGGCAGCAGGCCAGCATCCCAAAATACTTTCAAGGCGTAAGGCTAATATGGCAGCAACTACAGTTATTACAGGTGTATATGCTGACCTGTGAACCTGGCGAGGAGGGCTGCCACCGCCCTGGCAATCTCTCTGCAATCAGGAGCACGTTTTAAACACAGAAGTACCTGATTCCTGCAGTGCATGATTGTTTGTGGAGCCATGAGCCAGAGCAGCAGATGAGCCTTACCTTTCCTTAGCTGTGCAATCTGCCGAGACAGATCCTCTAATCGGAGCTCTGGATTGTCGGTTGCAGTGTTTGCTTGTCTTCCTGACGAGCGTTTACCTGCATATTTTAGGCAGGTATTATAAATGCTATTACGAAACCATACAAGCAAAAGAATCATGTGCTAACAGGTGCGTACTTATTACAGCATCAATTTTGGCTTCCAGTCTTGCAATCTCCTGCGCAATTTCCTGATCAACCACTGCCTTGACGTCAGTTTGACCTGCACTGGTACAATGTAGCATGTGCAGGCAATGGCAGACATGTGACGTTGTCATGCACATGTATGCTGTTGTTGGAACTGTTTTATAACAACTGTTCCACTGGTTGTATATGTGGTTGTTCACTTTGCCAAACAGACGGTGAGCAAGCATGGGCACTGCCTTGCGCAACAGATCGTCTGCTCAACAGCATGACAAAAGATGGCTCATGACATACCTGACATGACAGCAGCTTGTGCGGGAGTGCCGGTGATGTCAAGAATGCTGCCAGACATATATGTTGCAAATGTGAAGCCCCTGTCATCTGCCGGTTCTGCTACACCATCTATATCTACACTGCTGAGGGCAAACATATCTTTTATGGTGGGAATGTGCAGCTGGTTGTTGACTAGCCTAGTGGACCGTTCAATATCCCCATATTTGAGTCTGACCACTGACGCCATCTGAAAGTCTGCACAGGCATACAGCCTTGACTCCACCCAGCTGATGATGCTGCGCAGGCTCCTGGTCAAGGCAAGACGGCAAGCAGGCTTCCTTGAAGCTGTTCCAGGTCACCTGTGCAGTCCCACAGTGTGCTGTTCTCCGTGTACGTTTCGCTGTCCGGAGCGCTTAGCTCGAGCCCTATATGCCGGGAGCAGCCTTCCTGCAGATCTTGCAGTCTGTATGCACTCGTCCTGCCTTCTTCGAAGACCGTGGAGCTCCGGTTGTTACAGGCTGTCAGAACTGTGTAAGATGCTGGCACTCAGGCTGTCCGTTGACGGCTGCCTTAGAGGCGGTGATGGTACAGGGAGACACAAGCAACGGCAAGACGATACACAAGCTGAGGCTAGTGCGAGGTAAGATGCAGAGAACAGATACGAAGCGTCCAAGCGGATGTCATTTGTAAGCAAAACCCTTGTTCGTGCTGAAAGTCTGTGAGAAAGGGTGTCTGTCATTCTCAAGTTGCCAGCTAAGTGCGCTCAGACATCTCGCCAGAGGCAAAGCGGCGGGGTTGGAACAAGTCCTAGCGTTAGCGCTTTCACATACCCGTCGATAGCCGATGGCACTCTCTCAACACAGCAGAAAGCCCTTTTCTCGTGCAAAGGTGACACTTTGAGACTTGTTGTCGCTTCGAAATGCGAAGGCTGTCAAGTCACGTACTCAACTGTTGCAGGATTCTTCGAGTCACGAAAGAGGAGCGAAAGGCAGCAGGTAGGTATCACATCCCTGGTAAAAGCCCTGTTCAGTTCAGGTAGATAGCTTGTACAGTGCTTGTAGCCCTGACCCTTTGGGTTTTGCAGGAAGCGGCCTGTGTCGACCCATCATCAGCTGCTGTTGCTGCACAAGGTACATAGGTTTGATGTATTGCAATCTTGAGCCAAAAATTTGTGTATGCCTAGCTCCAATTGAGTTGCACCTGCAAATGCAGGGCATCAAGAAAGCCAAGCAATTTGAGCTGCGTAAGCTCATCAGAAGGCTCAAAGCAGCTGCAGCAGCCTCAATTGCAGGTAACGCTGCGTGTTGATTCAATTGAATGGTCGTGCCACACTTGCAACAACACCAGTGACAGCTGCATTCATGGTCACAGGGTCTGAGTCAACAGCCATCAAATTTGCTGCAGCAACATCTGAGAGGCTGCAGGCTCAATACGACACGACCAAAAGTATCAATACAGGGGTTGTGCTTCAGCAGGTGACACAGGCTGTGCCCAGGTCTCTTGTTGAGCCGGCTTGCATTGCATTGCCTGAATAGAGTCATTCCTGTGTGAAAAATGATCTCAAGGGTGCACTGGACACTGACTCCAGTGCAACTGCAATGCATGCTTGCAGCCTTGTACATGAGTAACCTGCAATTTAAACTTGAATGCGCAATGTGCAGGCTGCGTCATGCTGCGGACTGCCCCAGGACGCAGCTGCTTCTGGCCAGCCTTCCAACATGCTTAGCAAGGAGCTATCAGAAGCTTCAGACCAACTGATACAGCTGGCATGCAGCAGACTGCTCTCGGCAACCTGCGTGAAGCAGCAGATACAAGCCATCAAGGATCAACAACAGGAGCAAGATGCAACTGTCGCCAAAGCACAACCAGCACTATCTGAGGTTAGCAGAGCTGCACAACAGGGTGCACTGTCACTGAAGGAATCTGGTGCTGATGACACAAGCACCGGTCCGACAGCTGGCTCACATGAGCGCTGCTCACGGGATGCTGCCATGAGTGACAATGAAGCAGCACAGGATGCGGAAGAGGACCGTCAGATAGCTGATGCTGCAATGGCCAGGCTGCTTGACAGAAGGTATGCATGGCGCGATCTTGCATGACATTGCATCAAGAAGCTTCTGACATGTACGCACCAGTTGCATGCTTGATTGCAGCAATGTCAAGTCACAACCTAAGCTCAATCCCTAGCATGATGTGCGTGTGTGTGTGCCATCAGGCCAGTGGCCTTCCTCATGTCATGTGAGTGATGTTGGTACAACAAGGCATCCATGGCTTGAGACTATGCCAAGCAAGAGCGGTCACTGTAGGTGATCATGGCCTGATGCAGGGCAAATGCTGCTGAGCAGAGTAGCGCCTCTGCCTCTGACAACAGTGCAGCTGACTTGTCCCAGCGATCTGACGCATCACATGACATTTCATGCTCAGAACCTGACTCAGCAGAACCTGGCATGGCACAGAGTCAGCAAGCTGAGATCTTTCCAGAAGCTGGTCAGAAGCCTCTGCAGCAGCAAAACAAACGAAAACGTGTCACGCAAGAAAATGTTGACCTTCCAGCGCCTTTAAAGCAAAAGAAGCAAAATCCAGTCAAGGCAGGCCAGAAGCCAAAGGAAATGCCAAAAAAGAAGAAGAACAGGCTTGGTCAGCGCGCTCGACAGCAGCTGGGGCGTGCCAAGCAGAGTCAGCAAATGCTGCATGGCCCCTATCCTACACCACCTCTTTTGGTAGGTCCCAAGTGCCTGCTCAGAAAACTTCGTGACATCCACTCACAGCACAGCAAGGCATAGGCATCGATGGTCTGTGTGGACCGTCAATGCTGGATTGCTTGGACTGCATTGCAATACACTGAGCATGTGGGTTCAGTTGAAAGCATCACTGGTGACATCATTGTCGTTGAGGAAGTCAGCAGCATCTACCTGCAGACAGCAAGTCGTAGCGTCGTATATTCTCTACAGTCAATTGACTGCTTAGTACAGCTTGATGACTCGTCAGGCTATTGGGTAAACAATGCACCAGCTGCCCCCTGACATGACTCCTGTCTTGATGTGCATGCAGAAGGCACATGCAGGACAAGCAGCGCCTGGCATGAAGAGCACACAGGTGAGGGGTCCAGCCGTCGACAGGCTGGAGAGCAAGCCCCCAGCAGCAGGGCCAGTGCATCCTTCCTGGCTAGCTAAACAGAAGCAGAAGCAAGCCTTGCTCACAGCCGCACCACAAGGCAGCAAAACTGTCTTCAGCGATGATGGTCAAATCGTAGCGTCTTCTGCAGCGCATAGTCTAGCTCCGACCCTGCCCAAATCTGTTAGCAAAGATCAAGTAGCTGCTCTGAAGCCAGCAGCTGCCAGATTGACCGCTGCAGAAGCAAAGGACATGCATCCATCTTGGATTGCTAAGAGGGTTGCTGTTGCAAAGCAGGCTGAACTTGCTAGTGGCAAGAAGGCTAGTAAGATCACCTTTGATGACTGATTTTGTTGAGGCAGACCTTTCTGAGCCTTGTCGGTTGTGCTCAAGCGCAGCTGACCGATCTGCAGTGATGACAGGCAGATACTGTTATCTGATTTTTGTCATCAGTACAAAGTCTTGCATGGTGACCCAAAAGAAAACATGAACCAAATGAATGCTTGCTTGACAAATGTACCTGGATGAAGCTTTTGCAGAGCTTGCTCACCAATGCATCTTTGCAGTCCGCCCTGAGGTACTGAGTGTGCATGCTTTCTTACAGCTGCAACAGCAACATCCTGACAGCACTCAGGACCGACCAGCCCGATTGCTTTGTGCAAAAGCATCTGTTTGTTCACAATCAGATGTGAGGATGTGTTTCCTTGACTGCATGGATGTAATGCTTTGTAATTCTTTGACACACTGTGACGTGTTAAAGTTTGTGTCACATGGTGTCTCACACCACACCTGGTCCGTTTCTTGTTTATACTTCAGCTGTACAAAGTCACTACACTACAGCATTTACTCCTGCATATCAGCTGCAGCCTGAATGTTCATGTTCAAACTTTTGCATACTTCTTGTTTTCTGTGGCTAGCAAATAGCACAGTCTGACATGCTTCTTCCTGACTACAGGCAACATCCTCTCTAGACCAAATTGGCCAACCTTCTAACAAAACAGACCAGCGTGTCAACTCTAGGTCAAAATGCATAACCACAAGAGCTGCAACAGGGCCACACTCAAGACGTCTTCAATCAACAATGGGTCTACTGCAATTTCTTGATGCAGGGAAAGGTTCGGTTTTATCGTATTTGAGAGCAGTGAGTAATGTACGCAGATCTACAGCAAAGGCTCGGTACGCTTCGAAAGGGCTCTCTTTGCTGACGTTCGATAAGACCAGACTCACATGCGGTGGGTCAACAGCCCGCAGTTGCATGCAACCACCACATGCTATCAAAACATCCACACGTCATTAAGCTGACCAAAACACGTGAATCACAGTTCACATCTGCTGCTGATGGGGAACTGTATACTTCATAAAGTGTTCAGGTCATCACTGCACATTTGCTGCGCACGGAACATCATGCAAACTGTACTGTTCTCCACATACCTCACAAGCTTAAGTATCATACCAAAATTGCAGGAAGAACAGGGGTAGGAGTGTACAATCATTGAATGGGGGGCCACTATCGATTCCTTTTACCAGTGTGGGTCACACATCCAGCAATGGACCTGTTAGCTTCCTGGCAAGTGCGACATAATGCGCTGCAACATTGGTCTGCTGCTCCAGCCCATCAACGCGCTGAGGCTTGTATGACAGATGAACAACAATTGCCTTCCCAACAGCCCCAGAGTGCACCTTTTTAATTTCTGGCAACAACACCGCAATTGACTTTTCATCATCTGCTAAAATCTCTTCTTTGTTCAGGTCACTGCCTTTGAAGATGAAGGTGTTGATACTCCATCTTGGATAACCATCAAAGGCATTGAAGTCCCAGGTGCCAAAATCGTACTTGTCCAAGCCACCTTCTTTGTCAATGTTGGCTAAGAAGTTGTAGTGGGAGATGGCAGCACACTCCATGCTGCCAAGTGCACAATTGCCATGCGGGTTGCTGT
>JAABUK010008740.1_pt1 | contig 14090 bp, 19 predicted proteins | sample 5559141 | NCBI WGS metagenome assembly JAABUK01 (sample SAMN10711869, study PRJNA513367) | rock metagenome | isolation source: Antarctica rocks | place: Antarctica: Victoria Land, Pudding Butte nord | collected 2016-01-03
CTGCACTTTGAGATGGGCGTTGCCATCCAAAAGTGATGTTCCTGTATCCTCAACAGCATTCCATTGCTGGCTTGCTAGGCTTGTAGAGGTTTTGCTTTCTCGTGTCAGCAGTTTCAGGAGGTTGCAACATCATGCTGCCAGGCCTGCAATGTCAGCACGGACATCAAACTCGTTTTCATGTCCCATAGTCTACTTGCTGCCGTTCCTTTTGACATTGATACAAGAGATTGCTCTGCCACACAGCAGCTGTTTCTCCACCACAGATGCCAGTTGCTGAAGGTGTGCGATTTCCAAATCACTTTGCCTTCAGGTCCTGAGGGCGGCAGGAATCCCAATGGAGGAAGAGGAAGGGGAGGCAAGAGAGGACATGGACGTGGTGGTAGACAGAACGACCGCCATCGCACACAGCCGAGGAGCGAGTATGAGCGCTTTGGATGACACATGTGATTGTGCCCAGTCCCAAATTCTTGTAAATGAATCCTCTGATGCTGCATACACGCACATGCAGAGATCTTTCTTCTTGCTGAGTGCTTACTGCTTTGTTATGGCTGGTCAACATGAAGGCGCTGGAGACGAGTGGGGTCAAACCTGCAATTGGTTTTGCCACTGGCCAATGCAGCACATGTCTGCTCTTTAAAACAGAGCTGCGCATCCCATTGCGCTGGCACGATGGCACTTAGCCATGTATCCGTAGGGATTGTGTGCAGTTTGTCATGCATGTATATGGCTAAGGCAACTGCCTTAGTCTCGGCAGTTGAAGCTGTGATGCAAGTTTACGTGGGCAACAGGGACAGCAAGTTCAGCCGCTGTTGCATGTGCAAAATATCCCAAATCTGCTTGGTCGCAAATAGCAAGAAGGCAGCACTATTATTGCTTTTTGTCACATTACAACTCAGCATTGCAAGCACACATATTGCAAGCACACACATACGGACAATTGTCAGAAGGGACGAGTGAGATGTTTCACAACGGCTAAAATACAGACATACATATAGCAATGAGCCAGCAAACAACAATTTAGTGCAGGTAAATAGCGTACATTATGGTAGCACTGTATGTGTAAAAGACTAGGTTTGCAAATGCGCCTGTATGACATGGGTGCTGAACCAGTCCAGGGTGACATGCATATGCTGCCCAGGACACTCTTCCAGTTTGACCTTTCCTGCTCTATCTAGTTGCTGCAGACCAATCCAATCCTCCTGCATACAGACTCAGCTTGGACACAGATACACAGTAAAGCACACAAAGAGTAGGGCAGTTTTGTGGGTCGCTGCTGCAAGCTGGCAGACACAGAAATCATCAGCAGGACACAGGTGTTGACATTTGCCTACTGGGAGATGGCTTTTGTAAAGCAGTGGCAAGATAGCTTGCTCACAAAGCAACCATAGCAAGCAAAGCAGAGATGTGTGTGGGCTGTATGCACCATGGGTTTCACCTGATACAGGTCTGTTTCATTCATGCTTTGGAGACGCTGACCATCCCAGTACCCAAACCAAGCTGAATCTTTGGGCACAACCAGGACATCGTCTGAGAAGCGTACAAGCACCAGCTGCTCCAGGCTGAGCATGTTGTCCTTGTACTGCTGCTGCTTCTGTTTGCGTTCATTGTTGATGTCAGCAAGGAACTGACTGTTTGCCAAATACTTCTCATAGTGATAGGGGTCCTGCATTGACAGGACTCAGTGTTGGACTCACCAAGCAGCAACAGGCTGGCTGAACAAACTTTTTTGAAAGTACTTGCTTGTGCGTGGTTACCTTGAAGTATTGAGCTTGTACAACATTGCTCCTGATCCATGGTAGATAAGCACCCAGGCCCAACATGCGCTGCACCATTCTGCATGCAGTGGACGGCGTCTGGTTGAAGCTAGGGCCAGAACACTGTGGCCCATTCATGATCCCTTGATGCTGTCCCCCTAGTGTTATCAGCTTGTGCATCTTTGGCATGCCTTGGTTGTGTTGACACCTTTCCAACACAGCTCGCAGAAACTGGCTGCCTTGTGAAAAGCCCACTGCATTGTAGGCTTGACTCAGCTGGGGAATACTGGCCAAGTGGTCGCAGACAGCGGCCACCTGCAGCAAGCAGAAAGCCTCATATCAGCATGTGTCTGGTACCTATGTGAATCTTGAAGCTAGCATCTGCTGGCTGCTTGCATACTTGTATGACACAAGTCTGCACACCTGTTCATTCAAATTACCAATGTAACCCCCCAGTGTGTCATGGCCTATGCCGTCACCAACGGCAATGCTGTGTACAAAGGTGCCTGCATGCACAAAAGGTGCTTGGCATGCATATGCTATATTTGTCAGGTGTGCTGCAGATCAGCAGCAGCAACAAAGATTCAGTGTCTGGCAGCCTTCGGCATGAGCAGTCCAAGCATAGGCTAACCTGGTAAGGCGTCCTGTATCTGCTTCTGCAAAGCGCCTATAGACCAGGTTGCGCAGCAGGAGTCTCCCATACCGTGCCACATAACCACGGGAAGAGACGTGGAGTTGAATGACCGGTCATCTCTGCTTGGCAGAGGGTTGTACGGTTCAGGGTCAGAACGGGGACTGGTCACAGCAATAAAGACCAACAGCAACGCAAAAAGTGACACAAGGGTCAGCAAGAGTCTCCGGCGATTATTAGGTTTGACCTGGGCTGAAGCTGGTGCTAGATCGACCTGGGAGGCGTCTACGCTTACATCATCAGCTATGCGCGTGTACTTGGCTGCTGACATCATTCACTTTGCATGATTGTCTTGCGAGAGCGATGACTGTATCTTGTTGCAAGCACGGAGTTGCGCATCATGGGGCGTGTCCCTGCTGCGCCCTGCCCTGCGCCCTGCCTCTCAGACAGGCAAATCTTGCAGAAGGATGCGCAATGCAGCTTCATCACAGCAAGCCACTGCAAAGACTACAACCCATTTTTGAGGTGTACTGAGCCCTCTGTGAACGCAAAAAAAAGCAGCAGATCTGCCTGATCAACATGTATGGAATCAGTGCATGCCGAAATGCAGGGGAATGAAATCAGCAATGAGGCTGCCTGCGCAGATACATATCTGCCTCATTCACACGGCTGCGTCAAGTATTGAATTGCAAACAAGCTTATCATTAGAGCATCGATGCAAACGTTCATAGAATGATATCAACAAATTTTAGCCTTTTGCCATCAATATCAGGGTCCCGTAGCGCAGTGGATTAGCGCGTCAGACTTCGGTGCGTGTGTGCGAAGCCATCTGAAGGTCCTGGGTTCGATCCCCAGCGGGATCGTATTTTGCAGTCTGGGGATTGTCATTTGATGCATTGGGGATTGCGTTTTGCTATGTGACAACATTGCACAGCCTCTGGGGTCATAATGCTTCATCATGTACATGCCGGGGGCCTGAGCACACTCTCTGTGATACGTCTATGCCACATGTACATAGAGTCCAGGAGATGTATGCATGTCTCCTGGCCCTGCCACCAAAGCAAGCTGATGCACACACAAGCGATATGAATACAATCCCCAGCTGGGATCTGCAGACAAGGCAATGTTCCTGCCTTGCTAATGCTGCTATGGCAGCCAACTGTGCATCGCCAGGCTGCCTCTGGTGCTGCTGTCCAATATGCGCTTCTTGCACGTCCAATGCGCCTTAACACCTTGACTGTTAAGAGTAAGAAATTGACAAAGTTTTTAAACCAAACTTCAACATGCACATGACATGGATGTGGCGCATTTCCCGTTCCGACAAGCCTCAAACACGTCCTCACCTTTGCTGGTAAATTTGCAGACTGCAGAAGGCAGTCCAATAAGCGGATACACATGATGGTTGCTGCAACTTTTGCGCATTTTCCCACATCCAGATCAGATCTGACTTTCGTTAAATTCATTCCTAGCAATGAGTGCTAAAGGTGCTGCAGTCCATGAAAATTAATAGATAAATTAATGAAATGAGGATCTGCTCAATCAAGTATCCTTCCAAACAAGGCAGAGGAACATCAAAGTCCGAGCAACGTCGATCTTGTGACAAAAATCCAAGACGTCATCCTGTAGCAACTGATAGTATAGGCTCATACATAACAAGCAATCAGTCACATAAAGCCTGTTCATACATGTCTGGCTGTGCAAAGGTTCTCAGTCAAAAAACGCAGCAAGATTGCAACCACCGCTGACAAAAGGCCAGTGTGTCCTCCTGCCGCAAGTGAAATATCGTCTGGTTACACTCTGCTGTGGCAGATGGATCCCCAAGCTATACATGTTAGCCAGCGGATGCCCAGCACCATCCTGAATGTCACTCAAGGTGCTGTCTTGCTGCTCTTGGTCAGCAGCACTAGCCACATACGGAGCCACTGTAGTCCTCAGCAAAGCCAAAGTTGGTTCCTTGCTGTCTTTGCAGTTGCAGACTGGAACGTCATTCTCTGCACAGGCGTACTGCTCAATGCACAGCTCCTTGGGATTGCTCCTTTGCGCGCCTGCCAGGGGCAGCTCTGTGACCACTGTCAGGGTGTAATCGCTGGGGGTAGGGCTGGACCCCAAGCGACCCCACCAGATTGTGCAGTTGAGAACAGGGGAGGGGTCAAGCCAGGCTGTGTGCACATTGGCAAGGCTCTTCTGATGCTCCATGAAACGCTGATCCAGCTGCGAGTGGGGCACACGCCTGCACATGCCACACTTACATGTGTCAGCATCAGCCCCAAATGCGCCATGATGGTTGCTCAGAAGCTGTATGAATCCAGACATATCACCCACATGTGCACGGACTCAACAGGCATTGAAGGATAGAAGCTGAAATTTCATTGGCATGGGAAACTTGCATGGTTGATGAAACCAGCAATGTCGATGACTCACACCAATACATGAGGTACAGCTGCTCAGGTGGATGAGCCAGTGTCCAGGACAAAATGTAGCACGACCTGTGAGAAGGATACAAGGGTCAGTTGCCATGCAGCCTTGAGTAGATAGTGCGACCATACACCAGTCACAAACCTATGCCCGGTATCCAAACATTGCTTACCGTATGAGCTGGCCTGTTGCTTGGTCCAGCAGCAGTAGCATTCCATCTGAACATGCAATGGCCACAGCGCCATCAGCAGCTGACAAGTGTGATGCTCCCACCACAGGGTGGCGCCACAAGGGCTGCACCCCACAGCCCTGATCATCACCTAGCAGATGTAAAGACTCTGCCCTACTGCCCTGGTCATGCTCTTGCTGTGCAGTCTTGCCATCTCCGTCATCCCCTTGAGCATGTGATCCCAGGCTGGCAGGCTGGTGTGGCACATCAAAGCATGCCACTGTGCTGCAGCAGATCTTGAGAGCGTCCAATTGAACAGATGTGCATGGGCCTTTCAGACAGGGCCAGGAGGGATAAGCACCGATATGCTTATCTCCCCTGGAACCTGCAGAAAGCCCTGCCTGATTCTGTGCAACCTCTTCATCTTCTGAGGACTCCTGCTGCTGGTGCTGCTGCTGCTGCTGCTGTACTGGCTGATCAGCTGCCCTCTGCTGCGTGATGCTTGCAGGTTGCACTGTTGTCTGACCAGTACGATCATCCAAACTCCTGTTGGGGGTGCTGCTCTGTGGGACTGGACTGTGACTGAAAGACTGTGTACTTCCACTGGCTGCCCTGGGACTGAAAGGGTCAGAAGCATGTAGATGAGGCCTTAACCGCCGCAAGCATGCCACCAGATGATCCGGATCATCCACTGCTCCTGCACCACTCACACCAAAAGCGTTGCTAATGTGACGCCGTGCATTGTCGCCATGCTGCGTCACATGCGTGTTGCTTGATTGATGAACAGCGTTACTGTGACTACCTGAGTGGCGGCTGCTGCTGGCACTGGGTGCATCTGTCTGTGCATCAGTGGCAGGGGGTAGCCCAGGCTGCCAGCTGGCCTCCCTGGACAACATCACATTAGCTAGCTGGGCAGCAAATGATGCACTGCTCTCTGCTGACTCCACAGATGGAGCAGCGTGGCTGCTGCTGGCTTCATCATGATGGATCTGATCAGATGCTTCCACAGGCAACGGCCCCCATATCACAAACATATGGGTTTTGTCACATGCTGCTGCCAGCCTATCCCTGCTCTGCTGAGCTGTCCGCTGTAGGGATGCTGATGCTGAGCGCTCAGGCTGCTTGGGCTCACTCAGCACCTCTGAGTCTTCACGCTCGTGCTCAGGTGCATCTGACAGTGATTGATGTGTAGTAGGACCAATTCCCTGCCAAAAGCTTGAATTAGGCGCCACAAGGGGCAAGCCCATATTGACTAATGCATCTGCCTCGGCGAGTGGCCCTGACTGAGTCTCCTTTGGGGGTGTGGGGAAGGGACAAACCGGCGGCATCACATCCCAGCTCACGCACATCCTTAGGACAGACGCTGTGTGGGGTATCAGCCTGACTGTTTGTGAGGCAATGCCTGGGGGGCCCTGTTGGTGGAAGGTGAGGGTGAGAAGGGCAACACCAAAACCGAGTGTGCCGACAGCAATGCAGCAGGCAGTTCTGCCATCCACCGTGGGCCTGCGTGAACATGTGGTGTCATCAGGGGTGTGACACTATCCAGGGAGCATGACAGTGTCTTATTCTGAGAGAGAGTCCAGTTGCTTAGGGTGTTTTTGTTGCTACGTTCCATTCATCACCTTGAAGTCTGGGAAGTGGAGCCAGTTGTGACGTATCAGACGTCCTGCACAGCTGCATGGGATTCAGTCAGAATTGTGCGTCGTCTCATCTACGTTGAGCCTGCTAGAGTGTCATTAAGACTGATTGTCAATGGTACGATTGTTTTGCCCCGAACATTGAACAATTCTTGGCAAGCGCTCTCTTGGCAAAACACCCTCAGTCTACAACACAACTAAACCAAGTAGACCAAGCGAACAGGCATTCTCTGCAGCTGCAGCTTTGTCAGCAAACAGGCACAATCGTGGTTGGATCAGAATGAGCAAGGTTTCTCAGTCACAGCAGAGACATCTCAGTGACATGTTTTACAGGTTACGGCTGGGTCTACATACCTAGACAGGCTCCACATAGCCAGGGCACCTATGCAGCAAGTTGCATCATGCTGCAAGCCACACAGCTCAGCTGCTTGGCCCTGCCACAAGATTGTGGGACCCCTATCTGAGCCCACAAGCCATACACAGACCTGCACTGGCGGCCCCAGTCAGTATCTGCTGTTCACAGTCATGCTGTAGTCAGGACATATTGCCTGATGTGGGGTATACCTGTCTGGGTTCACAGCTCTGCTACATACCTGCTGTGCCTCTGTCAGTCTCTGCATGCTTGACAAGCTAATGGATTTTTGGCAATGCAGTGCAGCAATGGCATGCACCTCAACCTAGGCAGAGTCTTGAATGCTAAAAGCACTCTAGTCAAACTGGCTGAATTCTGAGCCTGAAATGCTCACCACTATCATGCAAAGCTGTGCGCATGCTCAAATGCTCGTCGCCAAAGGTCATGTGTACGCACGCTGTATCATACTGAACACCAAACTGAGTACTAAGTGTGTGTTTGACACCTGCAGTGAATTTGCAGAGATAGACAGACAGACGGCATGCCAAAGATGCAAGAGCCGATGTGCTCGTGAGGACTGGTACGCTTCCTACTTTGTCATTCTCACCTGGCTTCTCGATGCTCAGCCATTAAATATCAAAGAGAACAGCACAGCAAGAGTGCAGACTGCGCAGTCAGCTGCTAACGTGGGGCCATGCAAGTGAGTGGGTCACATGCCTTGCCAGTGTCGCTGCAGCTGACAAGGCGCAAGCTGTCAGCCTGCTCTTGCTGCCCCCAAGGGGTGCGCTCTATGGCAACTGCAGGCACCGTGGCTCCATCCCTCTGGTGCAGCACTACCATTGGGTACTGCTGATCCGCCTTCCACACAACCACATCGCTGGCTCGGCCCTAAATTAAAGGGCAGTCTTGATGCAGGTCACATGATAATAAAATAATAAGAATAATAATAATGATACTTACACTGATACTAATACTGATACTGATACTGATACTGATACTAATACTGATACTACTGATGATAATAATAATAATAATAACAATAAAAAAATGCAATAATAATGACAACGCTTTCCAGCTCATGATGAGCTAGGTGCGTGCGGGTCACATGATGGTCGACAGATATGGTGGCTCTGCTTATTGCTGATTGTACACCCATGCCATGAAATGCTGCTTTGCAGACGACTACATCAGTGGTGAGCCAATGTTGTGCAGATACAGTAACCTGTCGTGAGAAGGGCTCCAGGTCAGGGCATGCCTTGAAGGTTTGAACCACATGTATGCTGTGTGCAATAGAGTGCATCATAGGAGGTCATGGTGCTGTGATCACTCATCGGATTGTGCAAGCTGGTGCACAATGCTGTCGACATGAAATGTGCAAGCTGGTGCACAATGCTGTTGACAGGGAAGGTGCAAGCCGGTGCACAATGCTGTGAACTTGACGCCAGGGGGGTTCACCTGAGCCACAAAGGGCATATGCAGATCTGTAGCACCCCCTTGAAGGGCATACGGCTTGTACTTGTTTATCCCAAAGTCCAGCCAGTACTTGTCCACTTGACTCATGGGCACCTGTGAGGTGCTCTTTGTTAGAAGAGATTTGACAATCATATTAGCAGGTTACGCACGGTACAGCACAGCATGCAACAAAGTAGCAAAGCACAACACTGCACAGTTTGACGCAGCCTAGCTTGACGCTCATTGCTCAGCATAGCGGCAATCAGATCTGTGTAAAGACCAGGCAACATATACAGGACTAGCAACAGCAAGATATGCAAGGCAGACATGCACAGAGCATTTATCAGCTATGAATTACGATGCACGCAACGTGAGTGGTGCAGTCAGCATAAGGGCCATGCCTGCTGCTTTTGGGTTTTAGATGATGACTTCAGCTTGATCAGCTGGAGGCGGTCACGGCCACCACTGGGTCCAGCTCTGCCAGGTGTGCATGTCAGCAAAGCCCAGTCACCCTCAACCAACACAGCGGGTGGGTGACCCCTCCTGTCCCAGCCATCCTGTATCTTCTGTCCAGTTAGTTTGAATTCCTTAATGTTGGTTGCAAGGTTTGTGAGCCATGACAGGCTTGTCACAAAAACGAGCTGCATGCATGTAACTGCAGTGAGCTGGAGCTGCAGCGTTAATACCTGTCTGCCAACACAGTACAGCAGTCTCCTGGGATTGACAGGCTTGTACCGCCAAGGGATATGCAGACCTCTGGTGAGGGCATACTGCTGCCAATCGTCGTTCAGGAGAAGGTGCTCAGGGGACGTCTTGCCGCTACCGCACGCGAGCAGTTCTGTGGAAGCACACCACCTATGATCGCACCAAGCTCGCCACCAAGTCTGGTTACCTAGCAGGAGCTGCCGCCAGGCGGTGCAGGTCCCTGCAAAGGGAACGTAATGTATCACGGTCTACGCCCTACAGACGAGTGACCTGTTGCAAGCAGTCGAGTGGCTTACAGGTTGCGTGCAACAGATCCCTAGCAGTCAAGGCTGAAAAGATCTGCTGCAACACTTCATCTGGTAGGTCCTCCATATGCAGACACAAATGTATCACTGCGTCAGCTTTTCGCGCAAATGGCAGATGATCGAATCGGCGTGATTTGCAGCATCTGCGTGGAGCACCATCGGGTTAGCGTCATTGACCAAGTTCGGAGTCAGAATTCTGACTGCTAATTCTGACCATGAAAGCTAGAGTGAAAGCTACCTCGATTACAAGTGCAACCTAGAGTTGGGCATTTGCTGCAGCAACGCTGATGTAGCATCAGTCAACTCTGTGAAATCCTCAGCCATCTGCTGCATCAGGAACTGAAAACTGTACCATCTTACCTGCAAACATATGACTTGTGGTCAGACCCTTTGCATTTTAAGCAAATCTGCCAATGACATTGGTCTGACTGTCAGACCAAGTCATGAGCTGATGCAGCATCTGCAATCTGACTGCCACAAAACGCATACACACCGTGGCCATGTGTCCCTCTGCGTTGTCTGGGAACAATCGTCCATTGCTCTGGGTATCACCATGACCTGATTGATGATCTTCAGGGGGCTGCTGTCCTTGAAAAGGTGAGTGCATTTGATGCTCTGCGCCATCCTGTGCGGCAGGTGTCACATCCCAGTGAACTCTTGATGGTGTGTTAGTAGTTGGCGTGGACGGCTCTTGCCTGCTGAGGACGCTGGGCGCTACTGCTCTGATATGCAGGCTTGCACCTGCATCAAGCCAGTGACATGTGGGCACAGAAAGTTGCACAGGTTGCTGAGCATCATGTGCTGTGTTGTGCTCAAACCAAGATGAACGAAAGTGACACATCCAGTACTCAAAGCTCGATGAGCAACCAGTATTAGGCAATTTGCTGATGGTTGGCTGTCAAATATGCCGCAGAAGAGAATATAATTAAGCAAATGGGTTCTACTGCGCTCATGTATCATGTCACCACAGGCTGATGGCTTGTATAGGCCTGAATAGCTGCACAGTACTTCTGCAACAAGCTCTGATGGTTTCAGTGACTGTAGGCAAACCTGAGCCATCTTCAGAATGGATGGCAGAGTTGGAGCTACGCCTGACAGGCCACCTCCTAGACTGCATCCTTTGCAGCTGGCTCTGCACTGGTCCCTGCTGTTGATCTGAAATCCTGACATACAAAGGAATCTAATGGCAGTTGCTGCTGTCATTGCAGACTACCAAACACCCTGCAACTCTCAGGGGGAATGCGTGTTCTGTTGCACATGGTGAGCAGTCATGCAAATGCATGCCATATGTGCAATTATAAACAGTATGCTGAAAATCGCCAGCGCCCCTGCATGAGTCAGTCACAGCTGCAAACAATAACAACAGAGGATGAGACGCATGCTTGGATGAGAGATTCCAGCATGCCACATAACAGGCATATGAGCATGCACTAGATCCATTGACAGTCACCTGTTCAGGTCCTTGACAGCCTGGGCAAACTTGAGCAAGTGGTGACTGCTCATTTCTGGCTCATTTGGGAATGCCTGAAGGACGTCCTGCAACACCCCAATGGCCCCAGCTGTGAGGCGTGGTATAACCTGCCTGCACACAGGCTCCTGTCTCTGCAGCATCTCTTGCAGGTCATCATCAAACCCCTGCAAATGCAACAAACGTTTTTTCTGGGGAGCAACAACACACAACTTTGATGCCAGAGCAGCTGACATGTCCACATCAGTAGTTCAGAATCAACTTGATGCACCTGCATTGCTATCATGCCTCTATACAGGCTTGTGTGATCTTTGCTAGTACTTTCTGTGAGGTATGACTATGCAGAAGCAGTAGATGATGCATATGCCTCTCTCAGCTGACAGGGCGGCCCCTTCACATCATGTTGCACTACCTCTGCAAAGGTATCATGTAGGGAGCGCAGCAGGCGAGCCACCTGGCGGATGCACAGTGACACCTGGGCCATGTCCTGCTTTGGCAACGCCCACCTGCCCATCTGCCAGCAGTACATGCCGGGCAGGAAGAACCAGTGACCACCTGTAAGTGTACACTTCTTTGTTCCCAGTGCAGTCAATGCAGCTCTGAGTGACAGTCAGCATAGCAGCAGCATACAAGGCGGCCCAACATAGCAACATGAAGTTCAGATGACATGGCAACAAATGAAAAGAGTATGCTACTTATGCAGTGGCGTTGTATATGGGGGGATAAGTATGTGAAACACTGCCCCCCATAGGCCCTGAGGGCCCTTTGCTGACAGAGTCAGCCATTCAGATGACATGACATACAGGATCAAGACGCGGTTTCTGCAGACCTTGACACACACCAAGCAGCACAGTGGTGGCATTCAAGGATCAAGCAGACAATACACACCCAGGGTACCAACATAGGCCTCAGCGCTGGCATGGACTGCATACTCCTCCATCTTGTACAGGTTGTCATGTACCGACATCAGCATGGTCTCACATTGCAGCTCCCTGAACCAAGCAGCATGCTGTGCACCTGGCCCCTGCAACCACAATCTGTGTTCTATCGACTGAAATTTCAGGCATGCAAACACTCACGTGCTCTTGCCAGCTCAACGGCAAGTCACCTTTTAGTGATGCACCCAGGTGTCCCAAAATCTCATGGGAGCAGTGTCCACTAAATGACCCTTTGGAACAATGTGCTGATTGCTATGCAAGCTTCCGGAAATGATTGTACGTCAACCTCAGGATTGAGTTGTGGCCAAAACAATGGGTGGCTCATGCATTAAGGGCTATACAATTGCTGACCATAAGTGTGGTATCTGCCCAGGAAGCAGAAGGTACCTCATCAAATGCAGACGCTAACAAGGGCCTGGCAATGTCCCTAGTGATCTGGTCAGGCATAGACAGGCTCCTCTTTAGTTTCTCCATAGACTCTGACCGTTGCATACTGGCGTGCTGACCACCAGTCTTTTGTTGCGGGAGAGTGACATGGTCTGAAGCATCGGCATGCTGCCAGGCAATGCCATTCAGCTGCTCCAATGCACCCAGAGCTGCCTTCATGTGCCTAAAACAAACACAAGAGCTGAAAACCTTGCAGGGATGCAGCAACCTTGGTTGGAACAACACATCGGCTCCAATTTCAGCTGCAAGACTCACTTGCTTGTTTGGCTTTCAATACGTGATCACCGGTCTGTCAAAACGGCCTGTGTTGTCATGATAGGGTCATACCTGGAATGACGTATGCGCTCTTGTTGAAGTAAGTACACTTTGATATTGCAACATTGATGTGTGGGTGTCATCAGCAAGGTCTTACCGCATGGCCTGTTCACTCGCACTCTTGGGCCACAGCATCACAGACAGCAGCAGGGATAGCAGCACCCCTCCAATGATACCAACAACCCTGGTGATTGCCGGCAACAGCAGTTCTGCAGTCAAACAGCGCCTGTCAGGCTGCTGCTGCAGCTGTGATTTGCATTGGTCTTATGTCTAAGCAGCCTGTGCTTGATTGTGCTGCAGACCATAATCATACCAAAACGAGAGACTGAAACCGGACAACATGTGTCTGAACAACATTGTACCTGTTGGGGACTCTGTAGTGCCGAACACGACCGAAAGGAACGTCAAAGCTGTCATATTGGCATCTGACAGTGACTCTTCCACCACAACATTGAAGAAGCCCATTGCAGCTGAGCATCCTGAGAGGCATAACGACAGGAGGAAGCCATCTTTGTTGATTTTGTAAGCATCTATAACCAGCCTACAAGCACCATGATTACATTATGGCAAGCCACACCCTGCTGAGCATCAACTGCTGCAGTGGTGAATTACAGTAGTACAATGTTGCATGTGAACATAGTGTATACACAAAAAGACTTGAGGCAGCTGGTGCTGACATAATTCAGCATGAGGAAGGCAAAGGCAAAGTGTTTATAGCACCAACATGCTGATGAGGCAGCAGTATCTGCAAGAATTCACCAGCAGATTAGAGAAGCTGCAAAGTGCAATGAGATGAATGCCAAATACCATGTCAAGTAGCCCAAGACACCCCCAACCAAAGTGCCTATGATCTGCTCCAATGACTGCCGACTCAGTTTGCCAACCACAGGAGCTGTGATGACCATGCTGCAAGAAGTCAGCAGATATGTAGGCATTTGTTTTTGAATATCTGCTGGATGTGACATAGTCAAAAGTCAACATGTTCACTGCACGATGCATGGTACTCTTGCCAAGCTCTTGTGCAAAAAGAATGAATGTGAGTGCTTGTAGAACACGCACAAATGACTCCTGCTCACATAGTTGTATGGTCTGGTGACAGGTGTGAGGCAGGACAAACCTTGTGAAGGCAGCCCACATGCATCCTTCCTGGACTTGGATAGCCAGGGGTGTAAGCTCTCCTGCATTTGCAGCGCAAATTAAATGCACGCATATATGTGTTTGGTGCCAGATTTGCAAAGTTCAGAAAGGGCCACACCTCCCAAAGGTGCAACCAGTACATATCCCAGAAACAGCTCTATCCCCACTGCTAGGCCCAGCCTGATGCCCCGCTTGGTGTGTAATCGCATCAGGCTTGGCTTACAAAGTTCGGATGGGCCTCTCAGGCTCTGCCTCTGGCGTTGGGTGGGTTTCCACGTTGATCTCAGAACTGAAGTCCTGTCCAACGTCAAAACCTGATGAAGAGCTTCTGATGAAGCTGCGGCACGAACTTATCACGGGAGGAT
>JAABUK010008741.1_pt1 | contig 14089 bp, 15 predicted proteins | sample 5559141 | NCBI WGS metagenome assembly JAABUK01 (sample SAMN10711869, study PRJNA513367) | rock metagenome | isolation source: Antarctica rocks | place: Antarctica: Victoria Land, Pudding Butte nord | collected 2016-01-03
TCTCCGGCACCATTGTCCATGTGCTGCTTGATGGCAACATGTTACATGAGCCCTCCTTGTCCCAGAACTACAGAGGCATGTTGCCGAGTTTGTTCCATACGGATGCCTCAATTGCCTTGGGTTGGTTCAGAACTATGCCTCGAGACATGCCAAGCGCATCTACTAGACAGGGCTCCTGTTTGCAGCCAACTGGTGTCTACACAAGATTGGCTGTGTTGCACAGACTGTGAGCCTAACTTGTTACAGCCGATGCACTCAACGCATGCATTGATTCCACAGTCTCTGCCGCTGTATCCATGTCTGCTTCAGTTTCAAACTGCATTGTTGTGTCAATTTGCCAGCTTGCCACAGGTCATGGGCAGCAAAAGAATCCAGCACATAGAGAAGGAGATACAAAGAGAGCGAACAGCCGGACGTGCTACATACTTTGGAGAATCAATGGAACTCATAGGCGAGCTTCAGTTACAGCAGCTATGACCCTGTCTGAGCAGAATCAATCTGGCTTCATAACTCTTGCTCTTGTGGAAAGAAGAACAGTATCAGCTTTACAGCACCTTTCAGGGTCTCTAGGAGCGACGATATGTCAGATCTTTTCTGCAACCATCCCCTGCTCAGACCACCCACTGACTGCTGCTAGCATCACCAATGTTGCATCAGCTGTGCAATTACAGTGTTCTGCTCAGTGTCAATCTGATGTCTATCTTAGGAGTGTTGCATTTGGCTGCAAAGCCTTTTGCTGAGGTCAGTCTAGCTTCTAGTCAGTCAGCTCTGCTCAAGTTCGGCTCTGCCCTTGCTCAATCTGTACAATTCTGTCATGAACCTTACCTTGACGTAAGCAACTGATTTCTGACATGTTCTGCCTACAATGATGATCTGTCTTGTGCTCCCTTGAGCCAGAAGCTGACACCTAAGTACAGTGATCCTGTAAGTTTGGCTGTATGGAAATGCAGTCAGTGCAGCAGAGGTAAAAATCGTTTAGGAGTTTTGTAAAAGCTGTGAAACATTACACCGATGATGCTGCTGTTTTGCCATTGTGTGTAACCGTTTCCAAAGATTAAGCTAGCAAAATCGATGCTCAGGTCGGGTAGCCATGTCATAGTTCCAAGATGTAACGCAACTTCATCAGCAACAGTATGCAACATGCCTCTGTGAGCTATCATGATATCGTCGTTATGATGATGTTGCTGTATACTGTATACATGCCATGTATTACATGCATTCGTTTGGCCTTTGCAAGTTGTCGTAGTCCAGCAAAGCCTTTGCAATGATTGGATTGGATTATCCTGCCTGCATCAATGTTGAGTGCCTAGGCATCATTTGTAGATATCTGATGAGGCCTCAAATTCCTGTTTTAGCTTCCTTTGTCGTCTTCGTCCCAAAAGGCTTCAATCTCTTCTAAAGTCTTGCCCTTGGTTTCGGGAACTGTTGCATAAATGGATCCGAGTGCAACAACACCAATGCCAGCAAAGATGAGGTAAGTGGCTCCGAGACCAGCCCTGTCCTCCAGAGTAGGAAGCACCAGACTCACCTAGACAGTCAAAGTCCCAGTCAGGCCAAGAAACAGTCACAATTGGTTCTATGCATTCGACTACCAGGCAGCATAGGGGTAGTAGGGCAGCTTGAGAAAAGGTGTGCATGGTCAGGTGGTTAACAACCACACAAAATGCTTTACACAGTACTTTGATGTCTGCAATGACCAGATGCAGCAGCAAAACAACAAGGATGGAGCCCTGCATGCTTATACTCTTTGCAGGCATGACCAAGTCAGATGTTGACACATCAATCATGTCGTTGTTACCGCTTGTCAAATGGGTTTGCTTAATAGATTGGGTACAGATGCACTTTCCCAAGGAGACACTAAATTGCACCAGTTTGTCAAATGGGTTTGTGAGGGCAGCCATGCACTGCGTACCAGGAAATTGGAGCCAAAGTTGGTGAAGGTTGCAAATGCTGCTGCCTGGCCCCTGCATGCAGTGAAGACCCAGTGTGTTACACATGTAAATTGATCATATGATGCTGAGTTTACTACACGCCCAGGATAATCTTGTCGTATGCATACATGACTGACAAATCAAGGCGTGACGTCCCAGTTCAACAATGCAGTTGTCTTGTCCTGGTCAAGGTGACCATTTGATATAGCTGAATGACAGCTTACCAGTACTTGATTTTCTTGTGCGGCCAATCAAATGGACTGGGTTGACATGACACCCTATACCCCGGCTCTGTGCATATGCAGCTGACAAACAGCATGCCAGCATGCCACAGACTGCGACAGAATGCCACAGAAAGCCTGCCAACGAGTGCTGCAGAGAAAGTGGCTTGTGCACCAACAGGACTTTTCTGCGACTTTCTAGCAGGCTCTCAAGGCAGGGCAAAGGTGTTTCACCCAACCCAAATGTCACCCTACACTAATGTTGCTCTATCCAAACATCAACCCACATACTGGGGGCTAACATGACCCTACCTGACAGATAAGGGGAAGATTTCTCCCACCATGAGCCAGCTGATGGGCCCAAAGCTGACCTGCAGCTCACCATACCTTGTCACTCATTTTCAGCATCATGGCTATCATCATTGTCAGCATTGTTGTCAGCGGACTTAACAGCATCACTGTCAGCATCTTTGTCAGCATCACTGTCAGCATCATGGTCAGCATCACTGTCAGCGTCACTGTCAGCAGCACTGTCAGCGGCACTGTTAGCACCATCGCCAAAATCATTGTCAGCATCACTGTCAACATCACCGTCAGCATCACTGTCAGCATCACTGCCAACATCACTGTCAGCATCACTGTCAGCATCACTGCCAACACCATTGCAAGCATCGTTGCAAGCGTCACTGTCAGCATCACTGTCAGCATCACTGTCAGCATTATCCTCAGCGTCCCTGTCAGCATCACGGTCAGCATCATTGTCAGCATCACCGTCAGCATCACTGTCAGCATTATAGTCAGCATCATAGTCAGCATCACTGTCAACATAAATGTCAGCATCGCTGTCAGCATCACTGTCAGCATCATTGTCAGCAACCTTGTCAGCATCATTGTTGGCATCATTGTTGGCATCATTGTCAGCATTGAAACAGAAGTTGCGTTTGGTCTGCAAGTGGGTCATGTAGTCATCTGGTATTCAGCAGTGTTACCAGGTATGCAGTAGTGTTACCTAATACGCAGCCGTGTTACCCGGTATGCAGCAGCATCACCAGGTACACATCAGTGTTACCAGGTACGCAGCAGCGTTACCTGGTATACAGCAGTGTTACCTGGTATGCAGCAGTGTAGGAGAGCAGACCAGCCACGCTGACCCAGGTGGCAAAGTCACCCTTCCCCAGGGTCTGAGCCCCACTCAAGGCCAGTAGGGACAGGATTAGACCGGCCACCCCCCCCAGCAGCAGTGGCCGCCGCCCTACACTGTCCACTGTCGCCACTGCCACTCCTGCACTGAATCACGGACACTCACAAATAGTTGCAGACATTCGGACACACTCTCAGACACTCACATCCACAGTTGCTGCTGCGACTTCTGCGTCGACTCACTTGTGATTGCAGACACTCACATGCACTCACAGATTCTCAGACATACTCACAGACACTCACATGCACAGTTGCTGCTGCCACTTCTGCATTGACTCAAGTGTACTCACAAATACTTGCAGACACTCAGATGCACCCAGAGACTCTCAGACACACTCACAGACACTCACACGCACAGTTGCTGCTGCCACTCCTGCGTTGACTCACGTATACTCACACATAATTGCAGACACTCAGACGCACCCACAGACACTCAGACACACTCACAGACATTCACAAACCACAGTTGCTACTGCCTGTCCTTAACTGCAGTACACTCACGCATCATTTCAGGCCCTCACACACATAGTTGCTGCTGCCACACCCGTGCTGACTCAAGTACACTCACACATACTCACAGACGCCTACAGATGCCCACACACAGTTGAAGAAGCTGCCCCGTCATGACTACTTCAAACAAGCTGACCTGTCATGACTAATCTGAGGAAGCTGACCTGTCATGACTAACTTGAAGAAGCCGAGCACCACGGACACCCTGGTTGCGTCTGAGTCAGAGGCAAAACCGGCATCCTTGAAGATCTTTGCAGCGTAGTACAGGACGCTAGGCTGGCCGGTGATCTGCTGGAACAGCATCAGGCTGCTTCCAATCAGCAGAGGCTTCAGATTGCGCCCGCTGAACAATGCAGCCAGCCCCCCTGCACATGCAACACGTGTGCAAATTCAGAGAGGGAGAAGGGAGAATCAAATGTCAGTGCAGCAGCAGCAGCAGCAGCAACAAATAAAAAGTCGCATTGTGCCCGCTGAACAATGCAACACGTCTGCAGAATAAGAGAGGGAGAATCAAATGTGAGTCTAGCAGCAGCAGCAGCAGCAGCAGCAGCAGCAGCAGCAAGCTTTAGAGAAAGAAGGAGGAACAAGGTGAGAAGAAGAGGTTCACGTGCATTCAGAGGACTATACAGAAGAAGAAAGTGAACCTGGTGCCAAGGTGGGGCTATCCCGCAGCATGTTGGAGACTTCCTGCTCAACTGCCTGCCTGTCTGATCCAGAACTGCCCCAGGCTCTCCTAACAGCCCCTTCAGCCTGCTCCCGAGATGCCCCAGACAGCAGCAACCACCTTGGGGACTCTGGCAGCCACGCCTGCAGCAGCCAAGCTTGTTTGCCATGAACAAAATCATCTTCCCAATGTAGAAAACCGATTTTACTGTCCCCAGGCATTTCTGAATTTAGATTTCCATTTTGGAACAGATGTTCTTGATTTGAAGTAAACATTTTGGGATCAAGACTGTAACAGTTGTCGACATCTGTAGCAAGCTAGGCAGGTGGGAAGCCTGTTGCAATTGAGCAGCTGTCAAACACCGTTAGCATTGGCTGAACTAGGCTGAGTTGGTGGACAATCTGTCCAGGAGCACGCAAACTTGGTAGACATTTCGTGAACATGCAGCTGGCAATGCCTGCAGTACCCTGTATGGGACAAGACAGGCACTTTCTCACACCCCATAAGCCACTCCACACCCCAATGCAAGGTCTGCCTTGCTGTGGCTCAAGAAGCTGCTGTACATCGCTTGGATCTTTTGGATCATTTGCGTTGATCTGTGGCTGTGCTTGACATGGGTGAACACGTGCTTGGACAAGAAGCATATGTCTAGACATCATGATATTCTGTTGAGGAGATGCTGGGACAGAAAGCAAAGGGCTTGTCACCATGCCATTCTAGATAGGTGAGGACATGCTGAAACGACCACGCCAGTGTTGCGCGTGCTGGAACCATCTGAGGGCACAGCCTTTCTTTGTCATTTGTTCAACAATGCGCCTTCAACCAGTCACAACAAAGGCGAGCAACAGTGAAGCAATGCAAGGGCAACACTGTGGACAGGAGACACATAGTTTTAGTAAGGTTGGCAGATGGCGCAGCTTGAAGGAGATTCACATTGCGGATCAAAAGGTTGAGCAACGCTGACAAGCTGCAGACACCCAGAGAGAGAGAGAGAGAGAGAGAGATTACAAGACGTCAGAGGAAAAGGAAGAAGAGGTGCAGAAGAGGCAGAAGAGGTGCAGAAGAGGCAGAAGAAGAGCGAGAGGAAGAAGAGGTGCAGAAGAGGGAGAAGGTGTAGAGTTGGGACTGACCATGCCAGCGAAGACGATGAATGCCGGTGGGAGAGCAGCTCCATACATGTAGCGCCAGCCCCCCTGGTCACCCACCCACAGGGCTGAGGCCAGGTAGCCCAGCAGGATGCCCCCCACTATGAACCCCTCCTTTAGACTGCACCCCACACATGTATCCCCCAGCATCATCACACTCAATCAGTCAAGCATGTTATGTCTTGTCTTTGGGATTTGTCAGAGGAGTCAGCAGAAAATGACTGGGACTCCACATACACTAGGCGACAGATTTTCAAAGGCATTTGCACCATCTCAAGCTTCTCTATATTGAACGCCTAACAGCGTCGTCTTTCTTTTCTTTTCTCAAGCAAAAGGAACAGCCCAGCAGCTCATGATGAGGCAAAAGCCACAGCAGCCATGCTTCAGGCCGGGGGTTTATACTTGATTTTGTTGCATAGTTACATGTTCAACAAAGGTGCTTTAGGCATGGCTGCTGTGCATACTGAAGACACTTGTGTGCCAAGGCATATCTGCAGCTGCACAGTACACATTACACAGTACTGTACATTACACAGTATACTGTATCTATTGTGTGCTGCACAGTGTACTGTGCATGTCTGCAGCAGTAGAGCTGATGCCCCCTCACAGGGTAGGGCTCAACAGGATTTGTAATCTATGCTGGCAACTATCGGGGTAGCCTTGTACAATAGGCCCATCAAGACTAAATCAAACGTCTGAAGCAATCACCTGATGAGCAAGCCTCGCACAGACGCTGGAGCAGTCTCAGCAATGTAAGCTGGTGCTGCATGCATGGCAAAGCCTATGCCCAGGCCGTACATCACCCGCCCAGTCAGCAGCAGTGGGTAGCTGGGTGCGAAGAAGAGCAGAGTGGCTGCTGCACCTACAACATGATTTCATAAGTCCTTTAGAACAGCTGCACATTTTTTTTTGACATTTGTAGTCTACTGGTCCAATAATTATGATTGGCTCCAAGACCTTCAAATCAGATAAGATGAATGCAATTGTAGCTCTGTCAGGACCTTGTGCAGCAGCATCATATACACAGTACACAATGCACAGTACAGAAAAGAAAAGAAAAGAAATGACTACGTCTTTCGGCGTCTTTTAATGAGAAGCCAAGTATTATACTGGGCTGCCCAGGTATACAGTACATGGCATATGGTCCACAGTGTGCAGTACAATAAGAAGTCACAGGAGAAGAAGAAGCAGGGGGGAGAAAAAGCTGAAGAAGAAGTAGAAGAACATTACAGGCAGGCTGCTGACACAAGCTGCGACTGGCGTCCTCCAGTTGACATGCTGTCTCTGGGCTCAAATTCAGGATGACACTTTGCATCCTGTTTGCACCTGATGCACAGTTGTCTGTTTCGTTTCCAGATGAAAGACTGCAATTTGAGACAAGTGGGCTAGCTGGCCCCAATGACCGTAAAGTGTCCCTAAATGTCATGTTTAGTGTTGCAATGACTTTCCCTCTCTGTGCTCACAAATTGACACATGACATTCTGTTTGTTGCACCTGACGCCTTCTGGCCACGCTTTTGCGGCATTGAACACTCACAACGGTCGCCCTTCCCATGCTTCTTAGTACAAATCTGGTTGTTGCAAAACATGCAATGACATACCGTATAGGCAGGCCGCCAGCATGAGCTCCCTTCTTCTTCCCAGTTTGTCCCCCAGGAAGAAGGCCCCTACAGACCCTGCAAGGGCCCCAAACAGAGAGCTGCTCACCACTAGGCCTGACTTGAAGGGGCTCAGGCTGTACCTGTACTCACACGCAGACGCAGCACGCTCAGTGTCATGCACACACGCACACACACGCACACACACGCACACACAGAACGCTCAGTGTCGTGCATGCCAAGCCTGTGTTACAATGCAACAGCCCAGCCTTGAGCCCAGGGGTCAGATAAAGGCGGTACTAATGGAGGAGTAAGGGTAAGCTGTCTGGCAATCAGGACTTGAAAGGAGGCAGAGTGCAGGAGGTACAGTGCTGACAGAAAACCAGAGTGTGGTAGTGTCAAAGTGCCAAATGCAAGCCTGCTGACAGGCACAAGTGCATGCAATGAGCACGCATTGCAGCATGCAAGTGTATGTAGGTATAGGCCGTGCTCGCCATGTGCAGCAAGACAGGCACAGCAATGAGACACGGGCTGAGAATGTGTTTCAAAACAGCGCAGCTGATGAGGATTATAACATTGCATGCTTCAAGTTGTGATTGGTGCAAGCTTTTGGGCATGCATGTGGATAGCTGAACTAGCCAATAAGGCATTGGGCGATTGGGTTACTGCAAATGCCACGGACAGTAAGTGAACGCAAGCAGACATGACACACTCACCAGTCTGTTCCTGAGGTCTGCTGGCTGGTGATAGATACTAAAGCCCCGGATGTTGCACCAATGTCGTACCCAAACAGTAGCCCTCCAATAGCTGGGAACAGAAACACAAGAGACGTCATGAGCCAGTCCACTTCCCGTGGTGTCATGGCAGCTGCAGATATGTCTGTCTGTGGCGCTTCCTGCAACAGCAACAAGACCCTGTTTGAATCACACAGGAAAAGTTACCATGCTAGATCAGTGCTGCACTGTTCCCCCATTTCGAGTAACTTTGTTGTCCGTTGTAGGTGCTTTTGCTTCATGGAAGTCGAAAGAACTTACAAGGAGACTGTCCCGTTCCTCTGCTCGCACAAGCGTTTCGCGCCGGGCACTGGGACTGATGAGTGGCATGTTGGTGGTGAAAGCGCTTGACCGATGGTAGCCGCGCCGCGCGTGTGTCGCCTCGCTTCTGTAGGAACGAAGAGCGCAAAAGCTGTGTTTATGCCGTGAGCCAGTGTCTGAAATGGACCTCGCCGGTGTCGCTGATCGAGCTACACTTCCTTGCATGGCCTAAGGAACACTGTCTGACAAGGCGGAGGACAGCGAACATGAGCTATTCACTCATGCAACCTTCTTTGCATGGATCCAATTCTAGCTTTGACCTCTCTTCTCGCAAAAGCCCAGGATAGGTGTGTGTGGCCTGCGAAACGCTCGCAGGACCATTGCGAGCGTTATGCATGACACAACTCGCCCGGGTGTCGGACGAAACAACACGTCGGAAAGCGACCAGTGGTCAAGGTGCTGGCCGTCCACAGCCCGCCCATACCAGTCCAGTCTGCCAGCAAGCCGAAGTACCCGTTACAGCGCTACAGCGTACTGCGCGAACGTAGTGCAGCCCGCACACGTCACAGGGCTTGACATACAATATCAAAATCTTCTCTACAAAATGAACTAAACTGTTTACCTGAAGATCGGAGCAGGTCGCACTGCTCGTTGAGGTTGCACTGACGATGGATCCGCGACAGATGTCACAAGGTGTGACTACGAGTCCTTCAGTTTGACTAACCCGTAGTTACACTTACACGACGGCATCGTTGCAGAGGAGCGAGAGGCTCATGAAGTGTTTGAGCTCGGGGACTTCTTGCTGCAGAGCGGCAGAACAATCAGAAATGCAAAGCTGGCTTTCAAGTGAGTCATTCTGATGCATATTGCAGACCTACATCTGCAGTCCTTGACCACTTGTGTTGGTCATATGTCAGTTGCTCAAGACTTGCTTATGCCCTTGCGTCTTCTCAAGACTTGTGCTGTCTGCGTATAGGGTCTGGGGCAAGCTAAACAAGGACCAGAGCAATGCCATTTTGTATCCTACCTGGTATTCTGGCAAGCACTGGGAAAATGATTGGCTGATAGGGCCTGGCATGGGTCTAGACCCCAGCAAGTACTGCATCATTGTCCCCAACATGTTTGGCAATGGCCTTTCTTCTTCTCCTAGTAACACTCCCCCGCCTGCCAATGCAGCTAGATTCCCTGAGGTAAGCTTCACATCCCACTTGAGGCATTGCTGCAGCCTACACAATATGACACATGGCTCCTTGACTATGCACTTGCCATCAAGACATCGTGCCTGTGATTGGGATCACAAGACATCCAGTCTGTGTAGGTGTAGTCCCCAAGCTGAGGCTACAGTTTGAGCCACGCAATGTTACATACACCACCCGACCAACTGCAACAGGCTTTCAGTCTCTGCCTTGCTCTGTCAATGCAGGCAGCACATACTCCTCAGTGCAAATTGAGAAGGTTTTGCTTGATCAAACATGACTGTCCTCAGTGCAGATCAGGGTCCAGGACAATGTTAGAGCTCAGCACAGATTGGTGAGTGAGAGGTTTGGCATCAAGAAGTTGGTGATGGTGATTGGCTGGTCCATGGGGGCGGGTCAAACCTTCCAGTGGGGGGTCAGGTCATCCTCTAATCAGCATTCATCTCATTTTTCAGCATGCCAAGTTGTGACAGTCAACCAGACTGTTTCCAGATTTGCACACATACTGGACTTGACAACATGCATACATTGTGCATATCCATTCATACCAATTGCTTGCTGAAAGCGTCGCGACAATGTCACAAGTCACATGGAGGTGCCTTGAACATTGGTGCCTTTGAACACAGCCATGTGCCAGCACTGGCGCTTGGAAACCATGCAAACTGTACATGCAGCTGCGTCACCCTGATGTGTTGAGATTGGACGTCATCTTGGGTGTGATATGATCTGCAGCTATCCAGACATGGTGGAGAGGCTGCTGCCCTTCTGTGGATCTGCCAGGACCAGTGACCATAATAAAGTATGGCCCCTCCCATTTGTAGAATGAAAAGGACACACAGTGTTGCATTCAGTCGTCCTGATTCATTGAGCATAACAAGGCATGCATTCTCTTCTTTTGGTCCTAACAACTCAACCCCAAATTGGTGCTCTGGCTGGATCTGTGCTGTCAACTGCTTACAAAAATCTGGCGCAGCTGAGACACTATTCTTTTCATATGCAGCTTTCATGCCATGTGCAACCTGAGCGTGAATCATGCGTGCATTTGCAGCACTGTTGTTCTGATCAATGGTGCATGCCATACTGATGATTCATTACATGATGAATGCTGGCTCATGGCTGATCTGGTGTGATCAGGTGTTTCTGGATGGGTTAGCAGCCACTATGAAAGCAGATGCTGACTTCAAGGGGGGCTGGTATGACCTGCAGAAGCCCCCCACCCTAGGGCCAAGGGCGTTTGCCCGGGTGTATGCTGGCTGGGGCCTTTCGCAGCCCTTCTATTGGGAGCAGGTGAGTTAGCAGCATTTCCTTTTATTACCCTGTTGCGTGTGCCACACACATGAGTTGTCTTGTTTGTCTTGTTCTATCCTTTTTCCTCTCTCCATCTCTGCTTCTGGTGCTGTCCCCCTTTACAGTGCAAGGTGATAGGGGCGTGTGGGCTTTTCAACAGATGTGCATGTTCTTTATGTTGTCTGTCTGCATTTTGCCACCCCTGTCATGTTCCTGGCATGCTTTGGGGTTTGCTGATGCATACCTTGCCCTGCCCTGCCCTGCCCTTGAGCGTCACCGCTGTGTCTGCCCTGCCCTGCCCTGCCCCACCTGATCATGACCAGAACAAGCAAGTACCATAGGGTGAGCCTCAGCAATGCTTCCAGCAGGGGACCTACATGAGACCGTGCAGCATCAGCAGTTGTGCAGTACAGCCAAATGCCATTATCTATGACTTGCTGTGCAGGAGTGGCGCAAGTTAGGGTTCACAAGCCTGGAGGACTTCCTAGTGGGGTTCTGGGAAGGGCTGTTCATTGCGCCCAAAGACCCTAATGACCTGCTGGCCATGCTCTGGACATGGCAGGTGATGTTGTCTCAAGTTTTGTGCACGGCGTGTTGTCCTCAAACATGCCAAGTCTCATGTGCATCCACAGTCTGGCACTACACCCCTCTGTCATGTGCTGCTGATTGCTGGGCATGTCATGGGATTAATTAATATAATTTACAGGCGTTCCAGCTAATTGTTGTTGCGAGGTGCCTACTAGGCGTGCCTAAACCCTAGTTCTGTGAGGCAACATGCACTAACAGGAGACACTAAGTTGCACCCAAGGGGTGTGCGCTGACAGGGCGAGTGCCATAGACGCATTTGCGACGCAGGAAACCTCTGCCCACTACCCGACACGGAAGCCTGAGAAATCAGCATGTTACCACTGAGGCTTGAACCCGTGACCTGCTGCGTTGTATCCTGACACATAGCAGCTCACACCAAAGGCTGGGTGGACCTCTGGGTGTCATGGGATGATCCAATGCAGATGCGAGAAGGGCACTAGCAAGCAGTCAGACACTGCAAGCTTGAAGTTGTGGGTACGTTTTTGCAGAATGGTGATGTCGGTGCCACTCCAGGCTTTGACGGCGATCATGTAAAGGCACTGGCAAGCATCAAGGCCAAGACGCTGGTGATGCCAGCTGAGCGAGACTTGTACTTTCCAGTCGCAGATGAGGAATATGAAGTTAGCAAGATGCCGAATGCAGAGCTGAGGGTAATCCCTGGGATCTGGGGTCACTTTGCTGGGGGTGGCGGTAACCCAGAGGACACCAAGTTTATTGATAATGCAGTGAAGGAGTTGTTGTTGGCACCTGTAAGTGACAACAGGAATGACAGCAGCAACATGTCTGACATGCATATAAGTGCTTAGAGAGAATGTATGCAGTGTTGGAACAGTACTGCCCTGCAATGTTTGACTCTTTGTAGCGCACTGCGCTGCGACTATTGATACAGTTGCAAGCAGCCTAGCTACGTTTGACTTCAGCAGGTCGGTTTGAAAATGACTGGCCAGTGAAACACTTGTGAAGCGCCTTATGTTGAAATTGCCCAGTAAGTGCAGACGGCACATACGCTCTAAAGCTCGTCAATCACGTATTTGCCCACATCTACCAGCTTAGATCAATCACTTGCAAATGAGGCAAACTACCAGCTGGCCTGGAATCTGTCAGGCGATTTAGACCATGCATAAGGTAGTTTCTGGCAAACCCCAAATAAAGACTGATAGCTTCTGTATCAAGACTTTTTGGAAAAGTTGAATTGCTTGAGACATCCAAAACTTCTAGGTTCTGCCAGTTTCCATCAAGTATGTCAAGTACTTTATGTGTTGACAAACAGCATGACGACGCCACGATGGTCTTGAGCTGTGGCCACTTTCCTTGAGCTAGCTGTGCAGCACTGAACTCTGAAATGGAGATGCAACTCAAAGACAGTGAGATCAGCTTAGGCAAGTGTGCTGAGATCAAAGCCAGGAACCCTGTCTCACCAAATTTTCTATTGCCGTCTAACTCAAGATGCGTCAGGGCAGGCCAGCTGCCTTCCGCTAGTATTGACATACCATCGCCATGCATTCCTGTATAACTAAGGATCAGTGTGCTCAGCGCTGGGAACTTTGCTTTGCTGAGCAAATCAAAATCTTCTGGTCCCAGCTGACTTTCAGACAAGTTCAGGGAGACAATGGTCGGGCCCCAAGATTGGAGGAGCCACGCCAGTACTGGCAAATCCGCCTCTGAGTCAATCATGGCAATTGTTTTCATTTGCAGCCACCAGTCGACAGGCATACTTGTTTCGTCATCAATGTCTGTTTCGTCATCAGTGTCTGTTTCCCCATTGTCTGCTTCCTTGACAGGCAGCGCCTGTAGCTCTGGCCAGTCAGTCTTCTGAGACTGGAATATGCCGATGTGAACACCAGCGCCAATGCTCACGGCTTTTAGCAGAGGCCACGCCTCCACAGCAAGGCGAGCTATCACGCCACCAGTCTCATTGTTCTGGCTCAGATCTAACTGAGTCAGGCTTGGCAAGCTTGCTTGTGCCAGTTGGCACATCATGTCAGCCTCTTGGCTTTGCACTATGTGAACATCCTGCATTACGATTGTCTGCAACTCTGCGCAACTCTGGCCAGTCGGCTATCCTCCATAATGAAATCGCTTCCTCTGTTACAACATTGCCGCTGATGTCAATATGCTGCAGCTGTGGCCAGTTCCCTTTAGCCAACATGCAGATGGCAACACTGCTGAGATCCAGGTAGGGCAATTCCAGCCTGATGAGACTTTGTAGTCTGCACCAGTCTCCTATGATCAGCTGACTGAGACTGTCTGCTACATACTCTGTATCGTGCGTGCAAAGGGTAAGGTTCACAACGTGGTGGTGAACAGCTAGCCTGCACTGCTTATTGACTGTCTGCAAAAGCTTAAGGTACGCCACAGACAGCGGGTTGAGCACTTGAGGAACTTGTCGAAGTACATCCGGCAAGTGTACGGCAGCCTGCTGTTCAAGCAAGGTATTTGCAGCCGGGGCCCTTGAGGTTGGTAACCTGCACAATGTGGGACAGCTCAATCTTCTCACAGACTGGCTTCAGACCGTAAGCCAAAGTACAAACATCAGCTCTAAGCTACCAGTGCACCACTCACTTGAGCACGTTGCCTCAGAGTTGCAAGAGCGGTTACTTGCTGCCTCTTTTGTCTGTAGAGACCTCTACAGATCTGATCGCTTCTCCGAAGGCGAGACCCCTGTGGTCCATCGGTGTGCGCCTAGTCGTCTGGCAAAGGACTATGCGTTAGACCT
>JAABUK010008742.1_pt1 | contig 14088 bp, 30 predicted proteins | sample 5559141 | NCBI WGS metagenome assembly JAABUK01 (sample SAMN10711869, study PRJNA513367) | rock metagenome | isolation source: Antarctica rocks | place: Antarctica: Victoria Land, Pudding Butte nord | collected 2016-01-03
ATTCGTGCAACACAGGGAAGGACGAGAAGGGACAACCAACAAGCAGAGAAGGGAAGGAACAAGAGGCACCTTGTCAATGGTCTCCATGACCATGCGGCGGTAGGGCTCGGACTCGTCCTTGAGATCCTCCACGATGCGGCCGACGATCTGGGAGCAGCCCACCTTCTGCGCCAACGTCACCGTCGTCTCCACCAGCTGCCGGTAGTTGCGCCGGTCCAGCGCCATGCGCCGCACCCAGAAGTTGCGGAAGAACTCCGGCAGAATCTCCTGCGAGGCGGGAAGACAGGGGAGGCGCGGTCAGACAGGGGAGGCGCAGTCAGAGAGGGGCATGGATACGTCCAAGTCTGCTGACGTGTGCGTGTGAAAGGAGAACTGTGCAGGCTGTACCATGCACAGCGCAAAAGAGCAGTACGAGTATGCAGCTTTGGCGCGGCAGCAGTGTCAGCAAGTTGTCGGATGCAACGGGGCCAGTGAAATGAGCCAGGCTGGCTCGAACAGGAACACGCAGACTGTCTGCAAGCACGGGCAAGAGGCATCGGGTGTAATCGGGTGTACTGAACACAGAGACATGCAAAGCAATCGCCGGACATGAAGAGCGGCACCTGGCGGATGTACTCGGGCTCGACGCCCTCGGTGCCGACGCACTGCGCGACGACCTTGAGCACGATCTTCTTCATCTCCTCGTCGGGCGTCTGGAACTCCCGGATCAGGATGATCATCACCTCCCGCGTGTAGTAGTTGGCGTACATGGCGTCCATGAGCGGGATGATGAAGCCGATGCACTGCGCGGCGCAGCAGGAAGGACTCGTCAGCCCCTGGATGCCTTGCTTTTTAATGATGCACACGCGTGGTGTTTTGCCGCAAAATGTCAAGCACAACAGGACCGTGGCAGCAAGTTGGTTCCTCGCTTGGGCGACGCCGTAACAGTAATGATGCCGAGACGCGTCACTGTGTTGGGAGTGGATCTCTCGAAAGACCATGCAGTCGAGAGCAGGCAGGCAGAGAGGAAGTGAGATAAGAATGCGCACCTTGAGGAAGGCAGCGAGGACCTTCCCGCGCAGCAGCCGGATGCCCTTCCACAGCGGCTCCAGCACGTCGTCAAAGGACTCGATGCCGTAGGGCGCTGCCGCCTCCGCCAGCGCCGCCACTGTCAGCGCCGTGATCGTCTTCACCTGTTGTTTGCAGGGCCAGGCACACAGACCGTCAGCGCGTGCGTCTCTTTGAGGCGAGGCGTGTGGAGGCCGCAGGCGGCAATTCGCTCAGCGCACCACAGCCGCAGCATCTGCCTCGCAGATGAGCATGGCATTCACAGATTCAGAGATGCAGACAGGCAGAAAAGCATCAAGGTGATCAGGCACCGCACCTTCTGATTCTCGTCTGTGAGGCCGTGCTTGACGATGTCGACGAGGGCCTTGAGGTGGGGCAGCACCGCGCAGCCCAGCAGGATGGCGATCTGCTGCACGATCTTAATGCCCGTGTGCCGCGCCTGCAACCGACACAACAAGCAACACTCAATGTTGAACAGAATGTGACGGAAAGAGACATCCAGCTGGCACAAGCCACAGAGGCGGACCATGTTCACTGCAGCCACAGAACGCACCAGCGAACAAAGGAGCTGGCAAAATGAGGCCGCAAAATGAGGATGCTGCTAAGGGGTAGCCAGTAAAGATAGCAGGAAGCAGGCGGGCCCGCACCTGCCACGACTTCTTGGACTGGCACACGGCCTTGAGGAAGGGCAGCAGCGCGGGGATGCCGAGCGCAGAGGCGACAACCGAAAAGGCGCGCGCGGTGGTGTTGCGCACGTACTCGTCGATGTTGTCGATGTCCGGCCGCATCGCCGCGATCATGGTGGCCAGCCCCGCCGCCTTGGACAGGTTGGCAATGATCTCGCGACCCTGCACCACAGTGAAGCAGCGACGGTGAGATCCCTGTCTTGTGCGTAGAGTCATACAGCTGCAGAGGCATTGTGAGGCATCGTGTGCCAAAAGGGGGCAGGTGTGCTGTTGACTCAGCGCTACAGCAGTATGGTGGCCACAGGAATGTCCGAAGCCAACATCAGAACACCTGTCACTGAGGAAAGGGTGTTCCAGAGAGAGCGATGCGCACCTCCACGCGGGCGTAATAGTCCTCGTCGATAAGCAGGGGCTCGATGACGACCAGGATCTTGTGCACGAACGGCCGAACCAGCTCGTCCAGCTTGTACAGGATTCGGTCGATGACCTGCAAAAGCACAGCGGTTTGAAGCATCGCGTCATGATTTTCTCTGTGGGAAACAGGGCAACGCGCAGAGAATCAGATAGCGGAGAATCATCAGCCTGTCTGGTGCGATTGCTGCAAGCACCTTGTATCACGTGCACGCTTCAGAGATGCACAGGCTTATACATTGCAGCGGCCACAATCGATGTTACAGCAGAAGGTACTGCGATTGGGGCAGTATGCAAGGACAGGCATGGAAGGGGGGGTGAAGAAGCACTGCAGAAGAAGCAACATTGCCGCACCTTGACGAGGAGGTGGCGCTCCTGGTCCTCCAGGGTGGGCGACATGAGCAGCGGCAGGATCTGATTGAAGAGCGGCCCTGCGCCCAGGTCCCGCGCCTTGTCCGTCAGCTGCCGCAGCGCCGATTTCCGCTGCGGCGGCGTCCCGTTCTTCACCTTGAGCAGCAGCTTCATGATCTTGCGCTCCTTCAGCTCCTCCGCGCTCAGCTCCTCGTCCTCCACGTCCTGCGGTTTCAGGGTTTGTAACATTCAGAATATTTCTGGATGTCAAAGACAAGACAAGACAAGACAAGACAAGACAAGACAAGACAAGACAAGACAAGACAAGACAAGACAAGACAAGACAAGACAAGACAAGACAAGACAAGACAAGACAAGACAAGACAAGACGAGACGAGACGAGACAGACGTCGGCCTGTGCTGCAACCAAGGACACCGGTCCCGACAACACACAAGGGCAGTATATTGCACACTGGCTCATGTGTGCAGTAGACTGGAATTTACATGCACGTTGCGGCATGCAGTATGGTGGCTGCACACCATGTCTTCACTGTCCTTGTGCTTTTGCCTAAAACCTTCAGCAATCTCAAGGGCGCACCTTGAGGAGGGCGCCAAAGTACTGCTGGTCCTCGGGCTTCATGTCGGGCAGGCCCTCCATCTGCTGCGGGACGTCGAACGTCTGCTGCCGGTCCTCCTGCGGGATGCTGTACATGGGTGTGCCGCCAAAGGGCGTCGGCGTTGCCATGAGCTTCCGCGCAGGCGTGCGGATGGGCGCGTAGCCCTGCGGTCGACAAAAAGAGCACAGGGCGTCAGATCATGTCACTGCCCATGCTAACCTTGCCTGATGTTAAACGGGTTGGGGCGCGGTTCAGGCAGCATTGCAATTTTGCCAGGTGCAGACTGGAAACAAACAAGAGACAGAGGCAACAAGCTGCAAGTGACTCAATAGCAACAAGGCAGTAGAGGATGACCAGCAAGTCACAGCCCCAGTTTGACGACACAAATTTACGTGCGCACCGGCGGCTCGGGCATGATGCGGTAGCCCTCTGCGGGGATGATGCCGTCCAGCTCCTCGTCCGTCAGCGGCCGATTGCGCTCCTCTATCTCCCGCTCCCACCGCGCCATCTGATATTGCTCCGCCGTCACTGGCACCTGCATGTTTCACAGACAGCACATCGGATTAACGGGGCACAAGACACGTCCAGCGAGTGCAAAACTGCAGCGAACACGGCCCGCAGCCTGAAAACGCGAGGATCGAGGCAATGCGATCTCAATGCCGAGCAAAGCAGGAGCAAGAGTCTCCAGGGCACAAACCTCGAGTGATGCTATAAGCCACCCCAAGCAGGCGAAGTCCAGCACCTTCAGCTGGCTGGGGTCGGGCGTCTCCATGCCGAGCCCGCCGACCGGCGTCACGCCAAAGCCCGGCGTGGCGCCCCACCCCGGGGTTGCACCCGGCGTGGCTCCGGCCGCTGGTGTCGCGCCGCCCACGCCCGCGCCGGCGGGCGTCTCGTCCCACCTCGAGCGCTGGTTCAGGGCCGGCGTCGCGCCCACGGCAGGCGTCTCGCCGGCGGCCCAGCCGGGTGTCGCTCCCCCATCTCCCTGCGACAGAACCGTGCAAGCGATGCAAGTCAGCGAGTCGGCACCGTCAGATACTGACGAGGTCATCACTGGTGTATGCTTGTTGTGTGCACAGCAGGGTCACGCATGTGACATAACCTAGTCCCAGCGACAACAACAACTGCTTTCAGTTGCTTCCTGCAGCCCTTCCCCCACGCACCCTGCCAGGCGTGGGCGTCTCGTCCCAGCGGTTTCGCCGCGACGGTGTCGCGCCGTCCGAGCGGCCGGGCGTCGCGTCCCAGCGGCTGCCGGCGCCCGGGGTGGCGTCCCACCGCCCCGGGGTGGCCTCCGTCGCCGGCCCGGGCGTCGCGTCCCACCGGCTGACCGAGGGCGTCGCCTCCACCGCGTCCCAGTCCGACACCTTCGCCTTCTTCCTGCAGCAGCATGATGCGGCAGCCAGTGTGAATTTGCAACGACTGTGTTGTGCAGAAGCATGGGGGCGCGGCGCGAATGGTGCCCACACTGACAATTGAAGGAAGGCTGCTGCAGAATAGCAAGCAAGCAACTGCGCATGATTCATGGCAACTCGAGGTAGGTCAATGTGTCATTACATGTGCTCTTATTTATGCAGGCGGCCAAGGTAGGCGACGCACTCGGCTCCTGCGCTCTGGTCCCAGCGGTTGCGCCGCTTCTCGCCGGCGGGCGCGGCCGGCTGCGGGACGCCAGACGCCTTGGTGGGCTTGCCCACATCCAGCGCCGCCTGCGCATCCTCCTCCTCCTGCTTCTTCTGGTTCACGATGTTCTGCGAAAGATTGACGCACAGCCCAGTTAGGCCCCTCTCCCTTATGCCCTTTTCCTGAACTGTGAACACAGGAAATGCCACCTGCGCCAGAACTGTCTTGTCAGTCCCATGGAGGGGGTGAAAGACAGACAGCACAAGCACAGGCTGAAGCCAGGTGCTCGACACGCACCTGCAGGGTGTTGTCACGCTCCCGGGCGAGCTGCGCCTCCCGCATGCGGTCGGCGTAGGTGCTGACGCGCGCATCGGGCGTCTGGTCACCCATCGCAAAGGCGTCATTTCGCGCCGGCGAGATCATGCGCGCCAGCCGCCGCTTCCGGTAGTCGTCCTCGCGGTCCGTGATGCGCGCCGCCCGTCCGTACGACCCGTCCTGCGATGCGGTGCAGACATGACTGTCAGTTGGCTGTTTTTCATTTCGTAGATGTTTGCGCATGTGAAGGATGGCCGTGGAGACTGGCTGCTCGACATGCATTCTCAGCCAAGCTGCATTGCAGGCGAAAAAAGGGGCCGAGCTTGGCTATGGCACTCCATCGACAGCACGAGAGTCTCACCTGCTCAGCCGCGTCGCCCTCGACAGGCACCTCGGCCATGATCTTCTTCGGGGCGTTGTACTGCATCCGCCTGCGCCAGCAACGACAAGATGAGTTCCTTGACGCTGTTGCCAAGTCTGCACGCATGCATGAACAGATACATGCGCCACGGCCGCAGCTGCACTGCTGAACGATGCTGCGCGGCGCCGTGCACCTCGCCAACGCCTGCTCCCGCTCATCCTGCTCATCGTCCTCGCCAACGCCGATGGACTGCGTGTAGCCGGCGAAGCGGTCGGCGCCCCCGTCGTAGAGGTCCTTGTCGTAAGCGATGCCAGTGAGCGACACGCCCTGCTCCTCCCGCTGCTCGTCCTGGGGCTGCTCGGCACCCGCCATGCCTGCTGGGACGGCGAGCCCTCCTCAGCGGCGGCCCCGCAGCCCACTGAAGAGCCCCAGTGATGCGCCTGCTGGATGGCACGCAGAGAATTTGGCAGTGCCACGCCTCCGGGGCAGCTTGAGACGCGGCTCGACTTCACGCTACGTTCGATGTCAGGATATGTGTCTAAACTGTTGTTCTCTCCTTGGAACTGCACGTAAAAGGAAGGCCCCACACACAGCACTCGTGCTCCAGTGCAAAGTAAGGATGTAGTTTAGGAAGGCGTGGATGTAAAGGGCAATCGCTCCCCCGTTTTTTGCAGTGCTTTGCCGGAACGAGACGCCACTTGCAAGCAAATCATGCTTCGTCGACAAACTGAGTTTCATAAATATCGTCGATTCACTCATTGATATCGCCACAGACACGGCATGTTGCGGATTTGCCTCCTGCCGTCGACGGCGCCGCTGCAGCAGCATCGCGCTCCATGCCGGCACAAGGCAGCCGCAGCGTCTGCACGCTTCGCATCGCCACTGCAGTCGTCATGCACGCTGGACCCTCTCGGTGCATCGTGCCAGCAGTCCGCCACTGCGGGGCGCAGTGCGGCGGCATGTTCCAGCGCGCGACACGTGCAGCAACCGCGGTTCCGGAGAGCGACAATGTGCAGCTCACAGGATGGCAACGCGGAACCTGAGCGCCCCAGGTGAGACATTAGACCTAGTGGTCGTTTAGGTTGCGACTTGCAGGACAGCCAGCAACGGTTGTTGCTTTCAAAAATTCTGTTTCGAATCTGTGTGCAGCAACATGCAGATGCGTGCCCTGCTCCGCGTATGTGATGTGCTGTAATGCGGTGTGCTTCATGCTGGAAGCACGGTCTCAACTCTCTTTGAGATTTGTGCGGCGCAGGCGGGTGATGCTCAAGGTGAGCGGCGAGGCGCTGCAGGGCGACGCTGGCTTCGGCATCGATCCCAGGGTGGGTTCTGATTGTTTGTGTTGGACTCAAGCATTGCAGTTGCTGATTGTGGAATAATAGCTGCGCCATCTGCCATGCTGAAAAGCTGCATCGCCACCTCCTGCCGCAGGTGCTGCAGTCGGTGGCAGCCGAGGTGGCGACGGCATCACGGCAGGGAGTGGAGGTGGCCATAGTCGTGGGCGGCGGCAATTACTTCCGTGGCGCAAACGCATGGGAGGGGCTGGACCGCGCCACCGCGGACAACATGGGCATGCTGGCGACCTGCATGAACGCCATCTGCCTCCAGGTGGGTTGGCGTATAGATGGCCAAAACAGGGGTAATCAACGGCTGATCACTTAGCCACGCCAGCCAGCTTGCGTGCTGGCTGATGGTGTCCGGTCGCATCACATGGCGGCGAAATGGGCACCGTCGACAGGTGCATGTCAGGTTCATGTCAAGCAATGGCGCTTGAGGTATGTCTGAGGTGCTGTCGATTGCCGGCGCAGTCAGCGCTGGATGGCATGGGTGTGGAGACACGGGTGCAGACGGCCATCGACATGCAGAAGGTGGCGGAGCCCTACATCCGCAGGCGGGCCATCCGCCACCTGGAGCGCGGCCGCGTGGTCATCTTTGGCGCCGGCACTGGCAACCCCTTCTTCACCACGGACACCGCGGCGGCGCTGCGGGCGGCAGAGATCGATGCAGACGTCTTCTTGAAAGCCACCAAGGTGCTTTTCCGTGACGCCGCAACTTCTGCAGCCTCATGAGATGCCACAGACATCAGCACACTCCTGGTGGATCAGCCTGCGGCCTTGTGAGATCCACATGCATCAGCGCACTCCTGCTTGTTCAGCCTGCCTATGATGGCAAGATCCTGCAATGCATCTTCTCGCTGCCACAACAGGTGGACGGCGTGTACGACTGCGATCCGATGAAGAACCCGAATGCCAAGTTGCACCGGGCGCTGTCGTATTCGGATGTGCGGACGCACAACCTGGCGGTCATGGACGACACAGCGATCACGCTCTGCAAGGAGAATGAGATCCCGGTGTGCGTCTTTAACCTCAACACGCCCGGCAATATTCAGCGGGCGCTGCTGGGGGACGCCACCATCGGCACGATAGTGACGTCGGGGGCCAACAACGAGGACCTGGCGGCGTCCTTGCTCAATGGCAACAGCAATGGCAGTGCCAACAACGTCAAGCGGGAGCTGGTGGCATATTTCAGCGAGAACTAGGCGCATCGAGTAGAATCATAGCAGCAGGAAGTTTGTAGACTAGTCGAACACTCGAATTGCCCAACAGCCGCAGCAGGATAGCCTCAGTAGCAGGGCAGCAACCTGTGATGAATTGTCGGCGCCTCGGCATCCGAAGCTTGAATCTTGGCATTGTGACGATAGTCAACAATTGTGCCTACCCATTCAAGCCTGCCCTCTCCGGCGTAATGTGCAGCCAAATAAATGGCACCAAACTTATTGCTGCCGCCTGGTGAGCTCACTCCCAAGTCCCAACAATCACAGGCTACTTCCTGTGCTGCTCACCTGCATCCCATTGCGAGCTCACAGGTCAGAAGCCCGTTTGCACGGCATGGCGGCCAACAGTCATAGAGCAATCACTACCACGACGCGTCGCGCAAGCTTGCTGGACCAGCTCGCTCGATTGGCTCGATTCAGAAACTGCAGATGCACTGCTGATCGAACAGCAAACTCCACGATAGCCCCGTGAATGACGCAGAGTGTTCTGTCCTTTATTGAATCACGTTTCCCGGTAGCCCAGCAGCACTGAGCTTCGGCACTGAGAAAGGCCCAGTCAGCCTTTTAAGCCGCTGCCGCCTTGCAGCGCACCTAGCCTGCCCCAGCAATAGGTAGCCAGACCCTGCAGCATGGCAGGCCGGGAGGCGCCAACTGCAGTGCTGCAGGCCGCGCTCAGCCGCTTCCATGAAACGGCTGCAGCTGTCGTGCCTCAGTCAGCGGCAGAGGTCCCGCCGTTCATTGAAGCTGCCACTTTCCAGGGCGTCAAGCCTGGCTACTACTTCGCTACAGGATCATCAGGCGTCGGGTCAGTTCCAGCTCTTCTTCACTGCCCTCATTCTGCGATATTAGCACTGCCTTGAGCGCACCAGTTTGACAACAGCATGGCGGGCCAGGCGATTGGGTAAACAAAATTGCGCGCGAAAGTCGCAGCAACCTCGGTCACCTCGGCAACCACAGGTACTACCGGGATGCGAAGCAGCCGGCCCCGGTGCTGGAGCAGCTTGCCGAGGAGGCGGTTCTGGAAAAGCCGCAGCGGGCGCCGCTGGATCCCGAGGCGCTGCTGCGCGAGGCGGAGGAGGGCGTGGAAAACCTCGATGAGGTGTGCGGCTCAATGCTGGGAGGCCTGGTGGCTTGGCACGAGGTGGCATTGCTGAGTACTGCTGTGCCGGCGTGCGGCGAAATGAACAAGGTACCCGTATGATATCAGGCATTGTGCACCCCGCAGATCGGGTTGCTGGACCTGAAGGGCCTGCGGCGGCTCATCAACCTGTTCGAGCGGCGGGTGAGATCGTGCACGCGCGAGAGCCGGCCTCCCATTCACTGTGCAGCACCTTCTGTCCTCAGTCATGTCATGCACAAATGCAGCATCAACAACGATGACACGCTGGACGCAGCCGACTGCCACAGCAACGCCCGTTGCAGCTGACTTTCGTTCATAAACCGTCGCCCCGCAGTTCAAGGACAACATGGAGATGCGCATGAAGTACAGTGACGAGCCGAGCAAGTTCATGGACAGCGAGGTGGACCTGGACGATGCCGTCAAGCGCATGATGGTCGTCGCCGGCAGCCCCGAGCTGTACCCCGACTTTGCTCGGACGCAGGTGCTCACGTGTTCATCGGTTTGTTCATCGGTTTGTTCATCGGTTTGTTCGATGTTTTCCCAAATGCATACGCGGCATTCAAGCGGCTGGAGCTGTGCAAGCAACGCCACTGAACTGGCGTCGCGTGCACAGCGAAGGCTGAGCAGGCGGCCTGCGGCGCGCTGCCCTGCCTGTCAGTAATCGTGGGATAAGGACAGCGCCCGAGCTGCGGTTTCTGCACCTGGCGGGCGCTGTGTCACGAATTTCACGCAGGATGTCGAAGCATGCTTGCGGTCTTCCAAGGTCATGCAGAGGCAAGAAGAAAGGTTCAGAGGCAGCCGAGAAAAACCTGTCGTGACACGAACCTGTGCCACCTTGGCGCAGGCATTTGCAGACATGCTGGGGCTGCTGAGCCACGAGAACGCAGACATCGCGACCGACGTGCTGGAGCTGTTCAAGGAGCTCACCGAGGAGGACGTCGTGCAGGACTCGGTGGGTTGCTGCGAACCCATTTGTATAGAACCAGCCTCGACATACAAAAGTCGCAGCCTTCCCTCTGCCTGCACAACAGAGCGCTCACTGGCTGCCATGCCGAGCACGGCATGCGCCGGGTTGTTTGCGGGGCGTGCATCCGCTGCAAAACATTCGACAGGTGTGCCAGACGATCGAGTCGGAGCCCAACTGACAAGCCTGCGCTGACATGCCACACCTTGCGGCTTGCACCCTCATGTCGCAAGCTAATGTTGTTGCAGGAGGAGGGGGCGGCGGCGCTGGTGGACTGGACGTTAACACGCTGGAGCTGCTGGTGCAGCGCATCAGAGGGCTCTTCAACATGAGATATCTGATACACTTGCACTTCAAGCAATAGTCTTGACTTCCTTTGCGGATTTCCCTTTGCACAGGAGGAGGAGGCGGCGGCGCTAGTGGAGGCGATGCTGGACGCCAACGCGCTGGAGCTGCTGGTGCAGCGGCTGACGTCGCTGAACGAGGCCAACGACGAGGAGGCGGCGGCGGTGCACCACGTGCTGTCCATCTTCGAAAACATGGTGGAGGTCAAGCCCGAGGTCGCCGAGCTGGCCGTGGAGAAGACGAAGGTGAGAGGCTGTGTTCTTGGCCTGCATGCAGAGCTGTCCAGGCAGCCGCATTGGAGACGGCAGCGCTGGTTCGCAAAGTCCCCGGATCCTGTGACCGCGATCGTTGCGTCTTAGTTTGACCGCCACGAAGGCAAATGTGCAACTAGCGACCTTCGCGGCCATGCAGCGATGCTGCGTGCACGTCCCTGCCCTTGCCAAAAGGCGGGGCAGGTCTGCCCCGCCAGCCGTGCGCACGTCGCTGACAAGCCGTGTCTGTTGCAACGCGCAGCTGCTCAAGTGGATCCTGGGCAAGGTGATGCCGGGTTGCATGTCGTTGACAAGCCGTGATGCAATGCGCAGCCGCTCAGGTGGACCTTGTTCATTCTGACGCGCAGCTGCTCAAGTGGATCCTGGGCAAGGTGAAGCAGCGCGGCGGCGAGGTGGACAGCAACAAGCAGTACACCAGCGAGCTGCTGGCCATCCTCATGCAGCACTCGGAGAAGAACCAGACGCGGCTGGGCGAGACGGGCGGCATCGACACCATCCTGCAGGCCATCGCGCAGTACAAGAACAGGTGCGCGCAGACAGGGTGGGCAACGATCTGACGGTCTCTGATCGTGCAGCATTCGGGGCCACTGGTGTGATGCGACCCCTGTCATGCAGTGCTTCGATCATAGTAGCTGTGCTTCTGGAGACAGGGCGTGCTGACAGCATGCCGAAGTACTGACATCTGCTGTGCGATGTAAACCAAGCGGCGGTCACCTCCCATGCAGGGACCCCACAAGACGTCAAAGGAGGAGTACCTGGAGCGCCTTTTTGACATCACGGCCAGTCACCTTGTGATCTATTGAGGATTCATCTGGAGTACCTCGACATGAGTTCAAATATGTTGTGTCAACGGCAGGGACCCCAAGACGTCGGAGGAGGAGGAGTACCTGGAGAACTTGTTCGACACGCTGTGCACCTGCCTCATGCAACCCAGCACCCGTGCGCTCTTCTTCGAGGCCGAAGGTGCGGCGTGGGAAAGTGTCGTGAAAATCTGTGGTGGAAAGGCTGGGACAGAGGTGTCCGCCGAGACACGTATCTCTGGCACTGGAACGGCCGCGGTGCTTCTCACCAGCCGTGTCGCGTCGTCAGCTCCCTTGTGTTGATGCTGCTAAATCCTGCTCAACACTACTGCTTGTAGCAATCACACTCCTGGACTGACTCTGCCTCTCGCGCGCTTCGTGCACTAGGGGTGGAGCTGATGGCGATCGTCCTGAAGCAGAAGCGGCTGTCGCGGCAGGGCGCGCTCAAGGCGCTGGACTTTGCAACCACCCGCTTCACGCCCGCCTGCGAGCGCCTCATCAACATGGCCGGCCTGAAGGCAAGTCTCCCTGGATGCTGCATGCTCGCCGCATTCAGGCCGAGATGGTAGCGGCCCCGATCTCACCTTCTAGGCTGCCGACTCCGCTGCACCTGCTGGAACACCTGGCAAGCCGCCGCCGCACCCACAAATACATTGCCTCCCTCATTGCGCACAAACCCTACTGAAAACTGAGTTCCACTGAAGTGGGGTTGAGGTGTTCTCGCGGGGTGAGGATGTCGCAAAAGGGCCTTCTCATGCTGCTGCGCTTTGGTGTCTTGCAGAGCCTGTTTGCCATCTTCATGGGGCGCTCCAAGCTGAAACACCGCAAACCGGAGAGCATGACGGTGCAAGAAGAGGAGGAGCGTGTTGTGTCCGTCATCTCCAACCTGCTCACGGTGCGCCGCTTTCTGGAGCTAATTCGAAACATCAACCGCAAGTCATGCTGCATGATGCCGCCTCTCTTGTATCTCCACCTGCTCACGGTGCGCCCCTCCTTTGAAAAGCCACCTCCTGAGCTGTGCCGCACGCCTTTTTGGGTGCACGCCTCAGCACACCTGGCAGCGCCTGTTGACTGCGCGCTGACGCAGAGTGCAGGTGGCCCCTGCCGCAAGGCCTCATTGGCATTCAACGCCTCAAATATCATGAGGCTTTGTGCCGTCTCAGGCCGCAACAGTGATGCGGCACATTGACAAGGTGCAGCGCTGCCTGTGCAGAACCTGGGGCGGGGCTCGCGGCGGGACCGCGTGGCGGCCAAGTTTGTGGAGTCCGAGTTCGAGAAGATTGACCGCCTCATGGAGATCTATACGGTGATGCACTCTTTCCACTGAGCGTCACGTTTCGTTGATATCCACTTCAACCAAGGGGGAAAACTCGATTCAAAAGTTGAGCATGCATGTATGATGGAGCGCAGGAGTACCAGGGGCGGGTGGCGGCGGAGGAGCGGCGGCTGGCCACGAGCGGGGAGGAGTACTCCGAGGAGGACCTCAACCTGGCGCGCCTCGACGCTGGGCTGTACACCCTGCAGCAGGTGCCCAAGTACCTGAAGAATTATCCTAAATCGAACATAGACTACTGAGCTGCCTTAGTACACCGAGGAGGACCTCAACCTGGGGCGCCCCGACGTCGGGCTGTACACCCTGCAATAGGTGAGCCGGCAGCATGGACAATTCCAGGGAGAGGCTGCTGGGTCCACGATGGACGCTTGTCTCTGCCGCTTGCTGCTCTGCAGCCCGAACAAGAGTGCAGAGCAGAGGGGATGTCACAGGCCGCCAGCTGGGCAGCTGCTCAAACAAAATGTTGTACGGACGTGCAGCGGCCTCGGCTGCATCTGTGCACCGTGCTGCAACTGCTTTGTCCTGACTCTTGCTGTCATCCTGTGAAGCGCAAGGCGTCTGACCAGGACACATGTCTGGGCGGCCGCAGTGCGCGCTCATCATCGGCAACCTGTGGCTGGTGGGCGACGTGGGCATCCGCAAGCGCGTGCTGACGCTGCTGCACCAGCGCAGCCAGACGCTGGCCCACCTACGCGCCGTGCTCAAGGAACACCACGACAGCCTCGGCGACGAGGGTGTGTGCCTGTTGTGTTCGCCTCCACGCCCGGTGAGGATGCGCTGGTGCTTGCAGCTGCTGCTGCATCGCAGGAGAGCACGGAATGAAATGCGTCCCAAGGACAGCGTCAGCGCGCCGAGCCAGTTGCTGCCCGCTGTGCCGCAAGTCTCTCGGGCTTGAACCAGCGGCGCTCCTGTGTGGTTGCAGGCAAGCTGGCGGAGGACGATAAGCAGAAGACCAAGGTGCAGCGGCTGCTCATCGCCATGGGCGCGCAGCCCTCGGACATACTGTCTGCCGTGGAGGAGCCGCAGGAGGGGGCGGGGACGGCTGCGGGCGCGGCGCCGAACGGGCTGCCCGAGGAGGCGGCGGCGCAGCTGCCGCCCACCGACGCCGATGGGGACATGGACGTCGACGAGGGTGTGAATTGGCACTTGACACTTGGCAAACACTGTGCTCTGATTGCGTTCTTCTTGCCAACTGCCGTCATCTGCTTCAGCGGCTGCGACGCAGCTGTCTGGTCAGGCCAGTCTTGCAAGCTGCCCGCAGCTATGTGTCAGGAGGCCTGCGCCAGCCACATGATGGC
>JAABUK010008743.1_pt1 | contig 14087 bp, 14 predicted proteins | sample 5559141 | NCBI WGS metagenome assembly JAABUK01 (sample SAMN10711869, study PRJNA513367) | rock metagenome | isolation source: Antarctica rocks | place: Antarctica: Victoria Land, Pudding Butte nord | collected 2016-01-03
TCCAGCAGCATAAAAGTCAATCAACAACACTACTAAGGCTGCGATTGATTGAGATTGTCTAAGGGTTGAAGTTTGCAAAGGATGGCATTTTGGGGCCTGCAGAATCTTAAGCCATGATGTCCACGGTGACGGCCACCGCTCGAGGCACCCCAAGCCTCACCGTTGCGCCATCACAAAATACCGCTCCTGTCTTCGAGTTTCGGTGCCTGTATACTCATGACCTGCGAAAAAAGAAAAAGATCTGGCATGATGGTTCAGTTCGGTTTCACACGTTCAATCGCCGTGTCATGGTCTACGACGATTCAAAGAACTACATTGGAGATTCTCACTGGAGAGAAACCGGCGACTTTCAAGAGGGAGAGGAACTCAAGCTGGACAAGGGCGTCGTGGTCGAAGTTGGAGAGCAAATAGGGCAGACTGAAACAGACCTAGCTCCAGTCATTTTGGAAAAGCGACGACCGGAACTCGCCTCCTCGCCTCGAGGGGCTCCTCCATCGAATACATACTCATCCGGGCCTCGGCCAGTGGGTGCCATTTCTCAAGCCCGTCCGAAGTCGCTGGCTGCAGTTCTTGGTGCATCCCAGGGGCCTATTGGACGAGCTCGGTTACCTGCACGGTCTCCCTTTGAGCACAGACAAGACAATATTCGAGGGCAGCCTGAGATTTGTGAGGGCCGATCTGCAAAGAGACCACGAATAACCACAAAGAAGACAGGCAAGGAGAATGTGGTACACATTTCCGATAGTATTAGGCAAGTACGCCCTCCAGCACCAGTGACCTTTGGGGCAGGAAACGTGAGGAGAAATCTCCCTGATTCACACAGACCAACGTCCTTGATTCACGAGAAACCCTTGGACAGCTCCGAAGATTTGTGTAGTGGACCGCCATCGATTCCATCACGGTTTAGTAACAAAGGGAAAGGCATGAGCAAGCATGCGGATCTTTCGGTAACGGAAGGCATGCGACCACCCAGTACATCAATTCTCAACTCCACAGCAAGACCTGCGCTGGAAACGACTGGAGGTAGCATTTCTTCTGCTACGGCCTCATACCATAGATCAAAGCGAAAAGCTGCTGCGGAAGGTCATGCAGTGCAAAATGAGAAAACGAATCATGCAAAGGTTTTGGCTGGCGACTCTGCTACGGTCATGGACTCGTTCGAAGGCAAAGTGACGAACAAACTCCGTTTCGCAAAGGAGAAGCCTCGGAAGAAGCTCACGTACAGGGATCTACTGCCACATGCCAGGAAAGAGAAAAGGCTAGGCCGCATACAGAACACTGGAGATACTCGGAAAGGAGAGGACGGAAACAAGGAGCGAACTTTAGAGAGACTGCGAGGCTCGATAGAAAGCTTGTATCAGGACCGTCCCATGATTGATCTGAATAGTGAAGATGAAGGAGACTTACCACCGACAATGCAGACAGCCGTCGATAGACATATGGGAAGAACCTCACAGGAGACTCTGAGCCCTTCTCGAAGCGCTTTACCGTCCCCAAGTCCATTGTTTGTAAGTCAGTCGGCGCATTCGGTAGGCTCAACACCGTCTCAGCAACTGTTTGACGAGGACTTTGAACCTCCGCTACCCTCAAACTCGCCAAGTCAGGGAAGTATTCGGGTCGAAAGGACAGACATGCTACAAAGATCCCAAAGAGATCCATCGAACGAAGTCACGGATCTTGAAGACGTCCCTGCAGCCAATGACGAAGGTAGATTAGCAATTGAAATCCCTCAAGCGCCTCCAACTCTCACTCTTCTGGATCAGCGACTTTTACAGAAATCAGCTGCATTGGAGTTCCCTTCTGAGAAAACTCTTCTTCAACAAGCACGGAAGCAGAAATCATTTCGCCGAACTCAGTCAGAAGGTGACCCTCATGTCCTTCGTCAAGGCGGTGTCTATCCCACAGAAGCACCGCGTGATACAGCAGATACGACAACCGCTTGCGCCCGGCAGGGCCATGACCAGCCTCCGAAAGCCTTCAGAAGCCCCATCAAGGTGCAGCGTTCTATATCAGACGTGACGCATCTTGTGCAGCGAACGGAGGTGCTAGAAAAGGGCGCGCCTATAACAGCCGCGGTCGAGGCGACCTTCGATCCCTGGAGTGAGCCAGAAGCATACCTGTTATTCGACTGGTGGCCTCCAGGGAAGAGAAAGCCGTCGTTGGTCATGAGTGAAACATTATACAAAGTATCGGACGCAGAGACGTAGCCGATATGTCATAAGCAGTATTATATATACACTTGTACCATACCATCAAGGAACATGCTGCATTTCTGCCAGATGGTACTCCCCCGTACTTGGGAGCAGTCAGTCTTTGTTTGTTACCTGCGCCACCACCGCCACTTCTTGGACCCTGTAGATCTACTTCCTGCAACCGTCATCTAATCTCACCACCAAAGTTTTGAAGGAACCGATCCCGTCTGTCAATCAAATGCAACGACGAATTGCTGCCCAATTGCCTGTTGCAACACCATACCATCTCCAAACAACGTGCTGAAACCTATCCTGAACACGGACCTGAAAATGCCTCTCATCCTTGATAGCTCCTCTGAATCATCGTCTGAAACCCTTTCTGACCCCCTTGAGGAGCGTCGCCGATCGCATCACGATGCGGATGTTGTTATCGTCGGTGCTGGGATTCTAGGCTCTGCTTTGGCAGTCGCACTAGCCGATCAAGGACGAAGCGTGATACTGCTTGAAAAATCGCTCAAGGAACCGGACAGGATTGTTGGAGAGTTACTGCAACCAGGAGGCGTCCAAGCATTGGAGAAGCTTGGATTGAGGCACTGTCTTGACGGGATCGATGCCATTCCCGTCAAAGGATACGAAGTCATATACTACGGTGAGGAGGTGGAAATTCCGTACCCAGACAATGCGACGGCAGTCAAAGCCTCATCGGAGAAGGCCTCGAGACCAGAGGGGCGATCATTTCATCACGGACGTTTCGTGTCTCGCTTACGCTCGGCGGCTCTCGCTCATCCAAATATCACCACGTTCGAGACTGACGTGACCTCGGTCGTCACGTCAAGTCATACTTCAGAAGTCCTTGGCGTCGAAACTCTTACAGACAAGAAGAAACCCGATTTCTTCTTTGGGTCCTTGACAGTCATTGCCGACGGCTATGCCTCCAAATTCCGGAAGTCATATCTTCCACATACTCCAACAACGAGATCGAAGTTTTGGGGTCTCGAGCTGATCGATGCGAAGCTGCCTCTGCCAGAACATGGCCACGTTATTCTGGGCGACGGAGCGCCCATACTTCTCTATCAGATTGGCACACATGAAACTAGAGCGCTTGTGGATATACCTGAGAATACGCCCACTGCATCTGTGAAGGCTGGTGGAGTCAAAAATCACCTACGCAATGTCGTCTTGCCATCTTTGCCTCAACAAGTTCAGCCTTCTTTTGCAGCTGCTCTCGACGAGGGTGCTCTACGATCTATGCCAAATTCTTTTCTCCCGTCGGCCACCAACAAGACTCCTGGTCTTGTTCTGTTAGGCGACGCAATGAACATGCGGCATCCTTTGACCGGTGGTGGCATGACCGTGGCTCTCAACGACGTCGTCCTACTCCGCAATCTCCTCTCGCCGGACAAAGTACCAGATCTTGCAAATTCGAAGATCGTGCTCCATCAGATGCGATCCTTCCATTGGCAGCGGAAAAGCCTCACGGCGGTGATCAACATACTCGCCCAGGCGTTGTACTCGCTATTTGCGGCCAACGACCCTTCCCTCAAGTATCTTCAGATAGGCTGTTTCCGCTACTTCCAACTTGGCGGCCAGTGTATCGACGGCCCAGTCGGTCTTCTTGCGGGCATCATCCGGCAACCATTCGTCTTGTTCTATCACTTCTTCTCTGTGGCACTACTGTCGATATGGATCATGCTGAAAGAGGCAGGACTGCTGAAGCTGCCAATGGCAGCATTCACAGGATGGGCGGTTTTCTTCAAGGCCTGCGTTGTGATCTTCCCATACATCTTCGCTGAACTAAGAAGTTGATGAGAGGGATTATTCGAATTGCCTATGTTATAATGGTTCAAAGCAGACGACTGGGAAGTGGCGGGAGTGTCTGGCTGATCTTCGTCACTGCGTTCAAGCGTTTGCTTCAATCTGCTACGAGCCTGGGTAGGATTGCGATAGATCAACATAGATATATAGACTACGCAACAAGCATATTTACCCACTTGCTATATTGTAAATGAGGAATTATTATGATACACCAACCAGTGGAGCTGGAATCGTCTTACGCTTGTTGCATTGAACCGCCTCGGGACAAATTTAGAACAGGCTCCACGCGAGATTGACTGTGTATTTAGCGAATTGGTTGTTGGCGTCACCTCTTGGCAGCTGCGCTGTGTCACCTTACTTATTGACCCCGGCTGAGCTCTTTTCACTGCCACCCTGCCAACTCTCCTTTCTGCTGTAATTACTTACCACTGCTTTTAGTTCGCATCTTGTACAATTGACATACTCATCATCCACTCGTTACCCTTCCGTGGTTTTGGCCGGAAGTAATCCCGGTTGGAACTGTCCGTCCAAAAGCTCTCCGTTTCCGCAGTCAGCCGCTCGCGAAGAAGACTTTCCCTGACCCCTGGCAGGGACCCTCTCCCTCATCATGCGATTGCCGCAGGATAGACTGGCAAAGATCAAAAACTATGTGCACGCTGCGCAAGGTGCCATCATCGCGATTGCATGGCTCATGTGCATCATCATCTTCACTCGCCAGGGCCATTCAGATGGCAGGATTGGCTGGTATTTTGGTCTTGTAAGCAGCTACTTGAGTACGTAAGTAGATAGAATGCAACTGACAATCACTCTCTGTCCAGTGCTGGTTATCCATACCAATCCTAGTGTATCTGGTCATGGGACCAATGTGGTCTCGAGCACGGCGCTTCTCTAATGTTTATGCTTTTGCTACACTCGATGTCGTGTCCATCATCTTATGGCTGAGCGCCTGGGCAGCAATCGCATCGTACGTGTCGGAGGGTAAAGGACACGGCAAGAATGACAAGGCAACTGGATGCGACAATTTCAAATATGGCAGCCCTGGACGGTGCAAGATCAGCGAAGGAATCATCATCCTAGGCGTCATACTGATGCTGTGCTTTGGCGTCACGGCGTATGTTTCCTTCCGAGCTGTCATGCACTATAGGCGGACCGGTGAGATGCCGAATCCCAGCCCGGGCAACGACAACTTCGCGAAACAAACCCAAGATGCTTTCTCGAGCAATATGCGGAATGATGACCCTTTCGACGACCACCACGAAGCCCTTGATGCGAGACAGGGTGGCAGACCCGGATATGGGCCGGCAAGGCGTTCGGAAGATGATGAATACGCCCTACTGCACAACCACGATCACGATGACGTTGGCCACGCACAACCTGCTCAACCCGCTGGGCCATTAGGATACGGTCCAGACTCGGGAGGGATTATGCACGATTATGACACCAGCTATGCTGGGTCCTATGGGCGCCATATTCCAGACGGTGGTTATGGGCATGGCTCATAGGGTCGATGAGGCAGCCTATGTCGATGGGTTTGTCTATGGATTGGCGTCTTGATTGCGTTCGAGCGGTGCTTGTTTGTCTTGGATAGAGTGGGTTTGAATGCTAGTAACGCCCTCTCTGGTTGCTCTACCTCCAGGCCCAGGTGCTGCCCGATTGCTTGGTGAGAGCAGACCGCAACGACACACGACCGGGCGCCCAGCGGCGGTGTCTTCCAGCCCACGGTGGATGTGGATCCAAGCGGTGCACTCGTGTGTTTGCTGGAACATCGCCGTTGTCGTCTGCCATGCTGCCACTTGGTGCGTTGTAGACAGGGTGCCCTGACAGTGAAGCTCCAGCTCCACGCCTTCTCGCCGCGGACACCGGAATTCACCGTCCACCGCGCCTTCCCCTGAAACGGACTAGCTTGCTCTTCAGCAATTAAATTTATTTCCGGGCTGTTGCGCGCCCCTTCTCCTCTTACTCTTCCATCCCCATCAGCTTCTTCTGACCACAATTTCACCTCTTCACCAGCCTCAAACAGGATCTAGGGCACCTAGCTACCCTTACAACCCCCCTCTTCAGCTTTCCCAAGGCAGCCTTCCGCTACCTGAGTTTCCCTTCTTCACAAGCAGACCCTTGCTTGTCCTCAGCCACAATGTCTTCTGCCGTCGACAATCTCGCCGACAACCTGGCCAATGCCAGCATTCAAGACCCCTCTAGCACTGCCGGAGACACCGTTCTCGCCAGTGCTGCCGAAGGTCGTCGGTTGTACATTGGGAATCTCGCTTACGCGACCACCGAGGGGGAACTCAAAGAGTTCTTCAAGGACTACAAAGTGTGAGTTGGCCTGGATGACTGTCCGCGTGTTCGTCACTTTGACTTCATCTTGATGATGGTGTATCTGCTGTTTCATTCCATCGTGCTTGTCTGTTGCACCAACTGACTGTTCTTGCCACAGCGAATCCACATCCATCCCGGTCAACCCCCGAACCGGTCGTCCTGTCGGCTATGCCTTCGTTGACCTAGAGACCGCCGAAGAGGCCGAGAAGGCTATCACCAACCTGTCCGGCAAAGAAATCTTGGAACGAAAGGTCTCCGTTCAAGTCGCTCGCAAGCCTGAAGCCGCTGGAGATGCCACGGTTGGAGCAAATACTACTGAGCCCACAAGCGGTGGTGAAGGCCGCAAAAGAGGATCTGGTCGAGGTCGTGGACGAGGCCGTGGTCGTGGTGGCCGATCTGCCCGCGGCGGTCGTGCTGTGAGTCAAACGTTCTATTCTGTCTGGGTAGAGGCTGACTCTCAATTAGGCTAATGGTGAGGACGGCGAGGCTGCGGAAGCTCTTCCATTGACGGATGTCACCAACGAGGCCAACCAAGCTCCCGCCGAAGCACCCAAGGAGCAGAAGCCTCGTACTCCTCGTCCACCCAAGCAGCGCGGTCCGCCTGAAGATGGAATCCCATCCACCACCAAGGTTATGGTCGCCAATCTGCCGTACGATCTTAGCGAGGACAAGGTAGGTGCTCTCTGACTACCGTGAACAGCAATGACTAACTTTCACTCCAGCTCAAGGAACTCTTCTCTGCATTTGAGCCAACCTCAGCTAAGATCGCTCTTCGACCAATCCCACGTTTCATGGTGAAGAAGCTCCAAGCACGCAACGAGCCCCGCAAGGGCCGTGGTTTCGGATTTGTTACCCTGGCCTCCGAGGAACAACAACAAAAGGCCGTCGCTGAGATGAATGGCAAAGACATCGAAGGCCGCGAAATTGCCGTCAAGGTAGCCATTGATAGCCCAGGAAAGGAAGATGGTGCCGAAGAACCAAAGGAGAACGGCGAGAAGGAAGAAGTCGCTGCCGCATAAGTCGAAAACTGGCACGTGATGGGGAGGCGGTGAGGTGGAGCAACGATATTCTCTTACGGAGGCATTTTCTTAGCTGGATTGTGACGACGACGAGCAGATGACTCGACAGCTTTTTGGAGGGTTGCTGGCCCAAGATATCGAAGGAGATCGCCGAGGATGGGATCACACCTGAGGTAATATGCTTTTTGCCAATGAAGGCTGTATCTGCATAGATAATCCAATTTATTCGATCTCGCTTCTGTTCTTTGTCGGAGTATCCCCTAACTAGCTGTTGCACTTGATTGTGGGGGGAACATGATGCATGCCTCGGTGCAGAAGATGCGTCTTGCGGAAATACCAATCAGGGGAGCTCTGCTGCCAGGAATTCGTCTCTTGCTGGTTCTATCTATGCGTCTATGCAGCCGTGCCTTATCCCCTTCAACCAACCAGACAGTGCGCTCGCCTTCTTTCCTATTCAATAACACATTCACGGCATGCCACCCACCAAATCCCTCAATCATGCTCCCGTATAAGGACCCCGTTCCGTACTTGACAACTAAAGCAAACAGAAACCAACCGGGCAATCCCTCTCTTCAGCCTGCCTACTGGCCGACCGACCGACCGACCGACCGACGGAGATGGAACAGAGAAGCAACTCGTTGACCAATCTATCTTCAATCATCTTCTTTGCTCTTTTCTGCTGGTGGGACGGGCCCCGGGAGGAAGAAGAGGAGGAGGAGGAGGAGGAGGAGGAGGAGAGGAGGGCTTCCCGAACCAGCGTCTACCTGTGGGTGCCTTCGTTACCGCCGCTGGGGCCGCTGCCGCCGGAGTCGTCTTCTTGTTCACCACTCATCCCAGCCGTCATCTTTCCCTTTTCCCTTCCCTGGCGTGGAGGCCGACCCGGGAGGAAGAGAGGCACTTCCCAACCCAACAGGAGCACCGCCACCACCTGTAGATGCAGACGTAGAGGTTTTCATAGCCGCTGTACCGATACTACTCGGTTTGGCTTTCGACTTCGCCGGCTCTGCCACCGCGGCGGGTTCACCAAAACTGTCCCAGAAATCCTTTCGTTCGGGCTCCACTCCTACTGCCCTGCCACTGCCAGTTCCCACCCCGCCAGGTCTAGCAGAGGCATGGTCTTGCCCCTCGACAAATCTATTGAAGGATTCAGACGCCGATTTCGCAGAGGTCTGTAGCCCCGTCCCGGCTTGCAAGGCGGCGGCTCGGGCTTGAGCCGCTAGATCTGACGCAGCGATGTTCTTGGCTGTCGGTTGGATGTAAGACTCGTTCACGGATTTGGCGGTGCGGGAGAGGGAAGTGGTGAACCAGCCGAGGGATTTGGACAATGCGGCGACGGGATCGGATTGGAATTCTTCGGTGCTGGGGATTCGTCCGGGGGGGTTTTGGGAAGCTTGGTATTGGTCTGTGGATGATGGTGGTGGGGAGCTGCCGAAGCCGGCGTAGCGACCGCCTTGGGATGGGGTGAGGTTTTCGGGTCGGGAGGCGTTGGTCGCGCCGAGGCCGGAGAAGAAGGCTTCGTTTCTTTCCTTTTGAGCGGGTGGGAGGTTTGAGCGTGCTGGTGCGGGTGATTCGGAGCGGCTGGCTGGTTGGTTGGACGAGCTGATTCCACCGGCGCCTTTTCGAGCGCCAGGGACGGGGGTTTGGCTTCTACTGCTTGCATTTGCTGCGGCTTTCGCTTTGTATGCTTCCCTCTCTCTCTTCCAGGTTTCTCGGTCAAAGCCCTTGTCTTCTACTTTTGCGCTTAATCTCTCTTTCCACTCGTCCCCAACGTCGCTCTCATATCGCTCCTTTATGCTGCTGTCTACGAAGCTCTTCCCTCCATTTTCGCTGCCGATGTTGGCGTTGTAGAAATCTTGCCATGCTTTATTACCGCCGTGTTGCATGCGGAGAATCTCGTTCTGTTTGAAGGCATCCATAGAGATAGAGCGGACGAAGGAGATGTGTACGCCGAGACCTCGGTGGGTTCCGGCGCAGGAGAGGCAGATGAAGGTAGAGAATTTGGGGGATGCCTGTATAAGTTCGGTTAGAGTTTGAGACTTGGGCATAGGGAGAGAAAAGGGCTTTGTACCCATTGTGGTGAAGGAGCCCCGCAGTCACAACATCTGTCGTTCCCACTCCCTCCTCTCTTCTGGATTTGGTGGAGCTAGCGTAGGAGTGTGAGTTAGCACGCGCGAGGAAAGGTAACAGGCCCGACCTGCGCAAAGAGCGTTGTTCTCTAAAAGCAAAGCGTGCGAGTCTACACACCTTGCTCCGCGTCTCTGGATCAACTTCCCACATCTTCAAGGCCCACGACCAGTGAATGTCGCAGACAATGACTCGCCGGAGGTTTCAGCAGGGGTGCAATGGCGTGTTATGCAACGAGGCGTCTCCATAGGCCAAAGTAGGAGCGGAAAGACGGTTTTCTGTTGCAGGCGAACGGATCAAAGGTCCCCATTGGCATTTCGAGAAGAGAGGAACGAGCCCCTGGGTGCGTGTGCAGATGACTGTGGGGCTCGCTTGGCAGCACAACCACAGTACTGATTTGGTTCCGCGCAGCCACCATCAGCATATCAATTCCACGTCGAGGTTCGCGCTTCAGCTCACTTCGCAGGCTCAGCGAATCGGCCCCATACAGATGCTCGGATGGCGGCCGTCTAAGTGTGGTACACTTCGTTCGATCTCAGCTGTATCCAGACCTGGTCTTCTGGGTGTTTCGTCCCACACGGGGAGCCTGGCGACGTTGATGGCAATGCAGGCACACACTCATCCATCTTGATAGAGAGGATTGAGTCGCTGTTCATGTTTAGGTACTTGGGAGTCTGCGAGCCAGCATTGCTGCCAGAACCAATGTGCATGCCAGTTTGCATCCTCAAATTCTAGCATCTCTTTCCTTCCGACTTGTTGGACACGTTGCACCACAATGGCTTCCCAGTCAAGACAATCCGGGTCGTCGCACACACCAAGGCCCCGTCACACCAGGCGCGCAATTGAGTCAAGATCACTGGTCAATCTATTTAATTGCTCAAGGAGGGGGCTCTATGCGTCTGAATATGGCGGGAGGGACAGACCCGCGTGACGATGCCGGAAATTCACCGTTACAAAACATCTGTACGAAACGACAACCAGCGCCGTCCAAATATTCGATTGTGTACCTGGGGCGAACATCAAAGTGGACCACATTCGTCGAATGATCCAAAGCCTCCGACGTCATCGATACAGGATGACTTCGGCCGGAGTGAGATGTCGACACTGGGTGTAAGTTGATTTCCTTGGGCTGATACCCTGCGAACAATCAGTTAAGCTTGACCATTCTCAAGGATTGGTGCCAGGCCGGGCACCTCGCAAATCCGAATGCAGCTCAAGAGCTTGCCAGATCCATCCAGTACAACTACTCGACGGGGCAAGATCCCATTTACCTCGAGATGAGGCAAGGGACAGTCTAATAGCATTTTGGACGTGTGACCAATAGGCACTGCTTCTGTACACGCAAATTAGGGTTGTGGCTCGTTTGCGTGGTGGAGGGTCCCATCCTTTGACCGATATCATGGGCTTGGTTAGCGTGGCAGAACACTGTCTACAGCTGGCCGAGTCTTCCAAAATCCATGACCTGGCAGGTAGCGGAGTTGCCACGTTAGACAGCTGTCCCATAATGTATTCTGTCTCCTCGTCGGCATCTCCACTTGCAGAATAGTGTCAGTCTAAATCAATAGCAGGAAAAGGAGATATGCTCACAAGGATTTGTGCGTGCCGATCCTGTATATCAAAAACAACTTGTCAACATTGTCCCGGTCCTCTCTCGGTGGGGGTGGAAGTTGCATGGATAAGCCCGTGAAAAAAAGATCACTGGACTGGTGGAAGCAGAATTCGATCGACCATCTTTCGAAGTAAGCAGGGTATAATCCGGCTGTTTCCAGTCAAGCACAACGAAGGGGCCATCACGCCGGTCGAGCATCAGGTTGCGCGGCGCCAAGGCCATGTGACACAGGTACAGTTCAGCTTTAGATATATCAAGAGTCTTTCCGCCATCGCAGTGTAAGAGTCTTTCGTTTAGCCAGCCTTGCAAGTCATCCTTTGGCTCTCCCTGATCCGTCTTCGGACCAGAGAATGCCGTGGGCTTTGCCGCCGTCAATGGGACCAGGATACGAGCCGGGGAGGGAGTTGATGTGCTGGATGGCAGCGCTGATTTGAGGCATGATCTCGGACAATACGTGCTGGTCCATCTTGTCCAATGTGATCCCATCCACGAGTTCCATGACCAGGTAGCCCACATTCCAAGATCCGCTCCTGCTGGTGAAAAAGCGGTAAACTCTGGGTACTCGTACAATATTCCGATCACAGTTCTCCCATGCAAATCTCTGCGCGCTTGCTTCCTGTGGGGAAACACCTAGACCATATTTGACAACCACCTGATCTGATACTTTGATAACAGGATGACCAAATTGGAAGTCGTGGACAGCGCCGGAATGATTGAGTTGAGCTTGCTCGCAGAACTCAACGATCTCCTCTTCGCTGGCGGTTCGGTAATCGATCTGCATAATTACAGTCTCATTTTGTAATCTGCACAGTGAAAAGATCAACGTATGTAGGCGCTTGCAAATGGCATCCACAAATTTGGCGCATCTCATCAAGGCAGGTCAACTATGCAAAGTTGCCCGAGTCCCTCATGACTTGTCAAGGGGCAAAGCTGCGACAGTACTGGTAGGCAGTGGAAGTAGATGCGGGAATAGCGTCGGAGTTCCGTGGTGCCAGTAGTCGGCAGGAGAACAAGATTGGTGAGGCAAGGAATTCAAGCCGCCGAAGACGAGACAATTTTCTTCTGGGGGAATCCGGCCTGGTACAGTAGTCAGGGATGAAAATCAAAGAGAGGGTGGAAAAGCAGCGGCATCACCCTACCAGTACCAGTAGGCCCAGAGCGGTGGTGAGCTCGACGGAGGAGAATCGACACCCTCCCGAACTCCTCACATCTTCCAACCCCAGCATTGCATCACCGCACAATCATGAGGCGGAGAAGTACATTTGTGCATGATCCGACGCTGGACGTCGACCCACATCAATTGTACCTGTCAGGAGACCGCTTCGTGATTGAGAACCTCCGAGCGGCCCGGGAAGAAAGATTGACTCTCAGCTTCAACGAGTTGCCCGAAGAGGTAATTGGCTTGAAGCTCAGGAGCTGGGAGTCCTGTGCTGACGAGATGGGTCTGATATAGCTATGGCAAGTTCTGGGGCAAAGTCACGAGCTTCATATTCGATGGGCGAGCGAACATAGCTACGATGCCATACCTCCTTTCCTCTCGAGGACTTCGCCTGGTCTGCACATATTCTACACGCCCCTGCCTGGGCAGTCAGGGTAGAGTACACCGTGACAGGATGGGGGTAGATGTCGACGTGCTGACGCGGTCAACGCAGAGATCTGCTCTGTCCCTTACTCCACAAAGTCTTTTCCAGCACCCTGAAATGTCGAAGTCCTCTCACAACCTTCACGACACCACATCTGCGATCCGAACGTTTCGCCTCGACATCGTCCCTACAATACCATTCTATACTACCATCACTCAGTGCCCTCACACCGTACATCCAACGCCACCTGTGCAAGCACTCAGATCAGCATTGTATCCACGCCGCCTCTCTGCTCAACGTGGCTGACACGGTCGACGTTGACTACGACACTATCTCCCACACTCTGACCTTTACAGCACGCTGGTCCCGGCCCCCAGCCGTTCTCTACGACCCTCTTTCCGGCAACATCACAGAAAATGCATGGTCACTAATCGTCGATTCCTCCCGTTCCGCCGAGAAAGTCGAAGTCGGAGTCCTCAGCAACGAAATACCCACCGATCAATCCGAGATAAACCTCTCCGGCTTCCTCACCGTCGTCGGCGAAGATGACAGACCAAAACCAACACTCTTCTCCTTCCCATCACGTCACCACGCCCTTCCGCCTTCCCAAGCCGAGGACCAAAAATATACCATCTCCTTCCTCCAACCGACAGGCCTCCACCCGACAATGCAAATCTCCTTCCCCTCCACCTCCGCGCTCAAGCCCCCAAACAACAGACACCCGGAAAGCATCTGTGCCCTACACACCTACCTCACCCTCCCCAGCCCCCTCTTCGCAGACAAATATCAACTCTCCCCCACCGACACCCTATTCCTCCAGTCCCACAACCTGATAGCTCTCCGCTCCATCTCTGGCGAAACTGACCTCGAAGCCCCAGACTACGTTGTCAAGAGATGGGGCTCCAATCTCCTCCTCGAACTCGCTGTCCCTGCCTACAACTCCTCCACCCCGTCTTCCTCCTCTACAACCCCGGACAAGCCTGCCGATGCAGCCTCAGGCGGATGGAACACGACCATCCCCCTCCACCTCCGCTACCTTCCCCCATCTCCGACGGGTAAAAGTACAATCGAAATCCCCAACCCAATCGTCTTCTGGGCCTGCACCGCGGACGAGGGGGCGAACTTTCCCGTCAACCCGTTCGATCGCGTGAATCTGGGGTATGAGGGCTTGTTTGGGGGGAGGACGATGTTTTATCATCTCGACCCGGCCGCGCACGTGGTAGGGAGGGGAGAGAGTGGAGAAAAGGCCGAGGATGCGAAAGGGAGGTTGGTGCAGAAGCTTCTGGTGCCGGTTCTGGATACGGAGGGTTGGGGGGCCGAGGCGGTGGAGTGGGCGACGGTGGTGGCTGTGTTGGTGGGGTTTGCGTGGGTGGTTTGGAAGCTGTGGGTTGGGTCATCCGGTTTGCGGGCGGAGCCGAGAGGGCAG
>JAABUK010008748.1_pt1 | contig 14079 bp, 9 predicted proteins | sample 5559141 | NCBI WGS metagenome assembly JAABUK01 (sample SAMN10711869, study PRJNA513367) | rock metagenome | isolation source: Antarctica rocks | place: Antarctica: Victoria Land, Pudding Butte nord | collected 2016-01-03
ACGCGACGATGAGAAACTAGGAATCGACACCCGTGTCGCCACATTCGAAAGCGAGATCTCTCGATTGAAGGATGACGCTTCGGGTCATGCAGCACGCGCTGCCACTGCGCAGGACGCCAGAGCGAGGATGGAACGGAAGTTGGATGTTGCGGAGAATGCGAGAGTGGAAGCAGAAGCACAGCTGCAGCGGATGCGTACTGAGCAAGAGCAGCGGCAGGAGGCGGAGAGCGAGCAGCTTCAGCTGATCGCTACAGCTCATGCTCATCTTTCTCCCAGCAGTGACACACCTACGGGCCTGACAGCGATTTCTGCTTCGCTTGAAGAGCTGTCTCGGAAGTCTGCGGCTCATGCAAAAGACCTCGAAGAAGCCATTGCATTTGCGAAATCTGAGAATGAGTCGCTTTGGGCGAGCAATGAACGGCAAAAGACAGAGCTCTCGACGGCACAACAGAAACAGTCTGATGCTGAGGATGGAGGCCGCCAAATACAGGAACGGCTGGCGTCAGAGGAAGCCAGAGCACGCTCACTTGAACAGCAGCTTGAAGAAGAGCAAGAGCAACTGCGCATGCTTCGGACGAAGTTTGCAGATGGAGAGACCGGTTCTGAAGTGCTCCGACAACGAGTGGCCGAAGAAGAAGCAAGAGCCGGCAAGCTTGCAGCCGACCTGGCAGAATCAAAGTCACACATCAACAGTCTTGATGTGGAGCTCATGCGATTGCAGAAGAAGCACAAGGCGTACCACGAGACGGCAGAAGTCTCAGCAGCGCGACTCGACAAGCGTGCAGAGCATGCAAAAGAGGTATCGCAGCGTCTGTTCGCGCAACACTCCCGGTTAAGCCGGCTGTTGGAGCGACTGGGCTTCGCTGTGACCTACCAGGATGATAACATGGTCTTGGAGCGTGCGTCGAAGGTAGGCGCCAGCACTGTCATTGAGCCTGGACAGATGTCTCGAACGACTACACTCACCTCACCCCCTCCGACGCGGAAGTCTTCGGCTGCCGAAGAGCCCTCCGACCTTTCAATACTGCGTTGGCCAGATGCTCGGACCATGGAAGACGAGACTGCTCAATTCGAGGCGTATCTATCTCAGATGTCCCGCTTCAACGTCGAGACCTTCAGCGATGCCGTGATCAAGCGGTTCCGGGACTTCGAGTACACGGCGAAGAAATACAACAGAGAAGCCAAGGAATCTCTAAAGCGGGCAGACGCGTACAAGGAGCGTTCGGTCAAGCTGAAGACTGAAGCGCACACCAAGATTGCTGTCAAAGACTTCAAGGAGGGCGACCTTGCGCTCTTCCTGCCTACAAGAGGCCAAGCCAAAGGTGCATGGGCTGCCTTTAACGTCGGCTGCCCGCACCATTTCCTCGCTGAGAAGGATGGCATGAACCTGGGTAGCAGAGATTTCATCCTCGCACGCATTAGCAAGGTTGAAGAGCGGGTCGTCAACTTGGGAAGATCGCTACAAGCTGAGGGCCGCAGCGTTGGTGAGATCAGCGATGCTACACCTACGTTCGAAGACGACAACCCATTCGATCTCTCAGACGGCTTGAAATGGTACCTCGTGCATGCAACAGAAGAGCGAGGCGCGGGCGGTGCACCTACCACACCAGGTCTTGGTAAGAGCACAGTGGCGTCAGCAAACGTTGACGCCAAAGGCAGCATCCGCATCAAACGCAACAGCAAAGGCGAAGACGCAACTAAGCATCTGAACAAGAGTCTGGACAGCCGTCGCAGTAGCTCCACTAGCAAGAAAGGCGTCGCTGGGGCCATGCTCCCAGCCGTTCAAGGGTCAGGTAACAGCCCGACCGTCTCCAACTTCCCCGATCCCACAGCAGTTGGACGGCAGAGATCAGAGAGCCAAGCCTCTCTACGCCCGCCACCCGTTCAAGCAGGCGGCGGGCACTCCGGGCTGGGCATCATCAACTCCGACGACGATGATGTCCGGCCGCGGAACGAACAGGTGCGGACGGATCAACTTATGGGACCGTGAATACATTTCTGACCGTGGCCTTGTAGATCCGGCAGCTTTCAGAAGCCAGATCAGACTCGCGAGCCATGTCGCCGAGCAAAACACGACAGAGATCGAAGTCGCCGTCGAAGTCGATCAGGTCGCTGCAGCGGCATTTGGATCCCCAGTCGCCGGTGAAAGCTTCGCCGGTTAAGACGCCTGCGAAGAAGCAGGCTTGGGAGTCGTTGTGGCAAGCCGAGTTTTCGCTGGAGAGTCCATCTAAGGGAGGCAAGTAGAGTAGCTTAAGGACCTGAGGTAGTAAGGACCGTTGGAAAGAAGAGGTGGGCATAGCGGGAGTGAAGTCGCTCATGATCCGTAGTTGGATTGTCGATCTATAGCTTAAAGCAAATATCCATACCATCATCATCGTAACCAGCCTGGGTGAGGTCTCTTCACAAGCTACTTGTAAATGCTCACTTTTGACCTCGCTTCCAATGCATGCAACCATCCACCACACATCAAATCAGACCAAACATTTAGGTCTTAACATCTGGCTCCGTACGACCAACAAACTCCTGAAGCTTCAGCAGCTCAACAGCCATCTTCACGTTATCCTTCAGGTAATCCTGAGCATCCATCTCGTACGTCTTCTCATCCGTCTCATGCTTCTCAACATACAACCTGATCGTGGCGCCAGAGCTTCCAGTACCAGAAAGACGAACGACGATACGGCTGCCGTCGTCGAACTTGACGTAGATGCCCTGGTTCTTGCTCACGCTGCCGTCGAGATCGGTGTAGCTGAAGTCGTCCGCCTCAATGACCTTGCGGCCAGAGACGGTGGAGTTGACAAAGGAGTCTTTCTTGGTGGTGATGAGCACCTTCATGTGCGCGACCACTTTGTTCGCGCCTTCGGACTCGCAGCCCTCGTAGTCGTAGCGGGTGAAGAAGGTGCGGCCGTATGTCTTCCAGAAGTCGAGTTGGATGCTCTTGATGCTCGGCGTAGAACCAGACTTCTGGCCTACACCAGCGATGATGTTCAACCATGCCACGATCGCCCACAGCCCGTCTTTCTCACGGATGTGGTTGGAGCCGGTGCCGAACGACTCCTCGCCGCAGATGTTCATCTTGTCGGCGTCGAAGAGACCGCAAAAGAATTTCCAGCCTGTGGGTACTTCGTAGCTCTTGAGGCCCTTCTTCTTGGCCACGAGGTCGACGGCGCCGGAGGTCGGCATAGAGCGTGCGAGGCCGTAGACGCCTTGCTTCTTGAAGTAGGGGATCAGGTCGGCGTGGTGGGCGATGATGGCAAGGGAGTCGCCTGGCGAGACGAACGAGTTGGCGCCGTAGATCATGTTGCGGTCGCCGTCGCCGTCGGAAGCTGCGCCGAAGTGGATCCCGTTCTTGTCTACTGCCTCGACTAGTGAGTGTGCGTAGACAAGGTTGGGGTCTGGATGGTGGCCGCCGAAGTCTGGCTTAGGCACGCAGTTCTGTGTGCTGTTCTTGAGCCCGAGCTCTTTCTCGAAGATGTCGACGCCGTAGTTGCCGGTAACACCGCTAAGGGCGTCAAAGAGGACCTTAAAGTCTTGGTGTTGCTTGAGGAAGTCCTTGATGAGGGGAAAGTCGAAGATGTCTTTGAGCATGTCCACGTAGTCTTTTGTGCTGTGCACGATCTCGACTTCTAATGGGCCGACTTTCTGTGTGCCGATCTTGGCCAGGTCGACGTCTGGGATGTCCATGATCTTGTATGAGGTGATGTTCTTCGATGTCTCGTAGATCTTGTTCGTAACGCTTTCTGGGGCTGGTGCGCCATTGGCAAGGTTGTACTTGATTCCGAAGTCTTCTGTTGGTCCACCGGGGTTGTGGCTGGCTGTGAGGAGGATACCGCCAGTTGCCTTCTTGATACGGATCAGATGGCTGGCTGCTGGTGTTGACATGATGCCATCTTGGCCGATTATGAGCTTCTTCACGCCGTATGCTGCACCGATCTTTGCAACGATCTGCGTGACTTCTGGGTTCCAGTATCGGCCATCACCACCAATGACAAGTACGGAGCCATCAGCGCCTTCGGGGATGGAGAGGAGAGTGGAAGCGACGAAGTTCTCAGAGTAGTTGGCTTGCTGGAACACCTTGACCTTCTTGCGGAGGCCGGAGCTGTGAGCATATGTCAGTAACGGTTCGAAGCATAGAATCCAATGCCATGCGTTCTCACTCACGTTCCCGGCTTCTGATCCTGATAAGGTTTCACGTCGACTGTCTTGACGCCCATCGTTGTAATTGGTCAATGTGTGTTTGGAGGTGAAGTTGGGATTGACTGAGGAGTGGTAGAAAGGTGTTGTTGGAGTACTGTGAGGTGTTTTGTGGAAGGTGAGATCTGGGAAACAAACAACGAACAAAAATTATACCTCTGTTATGCCATGTGAGCTCATCGCCTGGACCCCACGTTGACCTTTAGTTCACCCCACCAAAAACTGCAGGTGCGATGTAGTGGCGAATGGCAGGCGTCGTCGGAGCTTCTCGTCCCAATGTTTTCAGAAGCCATAGCGCAGGAAGTATGGTTGACACGTGGGCTGATACCGGTGGGAGAAGCGCTCAAAAGAACAAACCAAACGAATACACCGCCCCTTGGTAGTAGAAGATGTTGATGACCAGGCCAAAGAGCCTACTTACGAATTAGATAGAACGCCATACCGCCAACGCCGGGCTCATATCACGATCTGTATGCCTCAAGCAGCAATATCAAAACTAGTCCCACACCCACAACTACTCGTCGCCCCCGGTATCCCCGTCACCTTGAACTGACTCCCAATCAACTCCATCGTATAATCAATACTACTCCCCTTCAACAGCTCCAGACTCGGCTCATCCATCACAACCTTCGCTTTGTAGTTCCCACCACCAGAGGAGCCAGGTCTCGCTACCTCCTCATTCTCGAATACCGTATCCTCCGCCGGATCTACATCCGCCATGTTGACCAGACTCATCAAGTACTGAAAGCCATGACATCCACCCGACTCCACCGCAACTCGGAGCGCGAGATCGGGGTTGTTGTCCTTTTCCGAGATGGTTTGGAGGCGGTGGGCGGCGCGGGGGGTGATGATGAGGGTTATGAGGTTGCCGTCATCGTCTTTTCGCGGGTTTTGGATGGCTGTTGCTGCTCGCCGGGGAGTGGATGATAGAAAGCGTCGCTGTATAGGTGGGGATCGAGTCGGAATCGTGGCAATTCTAGGTGTTGCTAATTGAGCTGGTGCAGTCTGCCATGACGGTGCGAGGAAGTCTAGGTAGAGTGGCGCTGGCGCATAGAAAGCCCAGCGTTGGATGGTCGCATGAGAGTTATGTGCACGGCTTGCGATGTTTGTGGTGTTCGCAAGCCTTCGTAGACAGCTTCGGTAGGTGTCTGGGTTCGCCATGATATCTCGCAGGTGGATGTTCTTCGAAAGAAACGCTTAGGAATCCACATGATGGATGGCTTCGGCGATGTCGGAGTTAACTTCTTTGACAGCAGACGGGTCACGTGATGCTTTAACAGCAATAAAGCATTTTGGGACCCATGCAATACGATAGCAGCAAATCAAAACGAGAAAGTGTACGAGAGGAGGCAAGGGTATCAATCACATTAATTGTCTCGCCTATCTGACGATGTCCGTCCTGGGTATCATTCCATCATCCCAATCCATCTCTCCTCCAAACCATTCTGGTGGTAGAGATCATCGTCAAAAGCAAGCAATCCGCATATCAGTCTGGTAATAAAGCATTTGCATAGAAAGAAATCACATTTGTGACGCGCAGTCAGTTTGATGAGCCGCAAGGCCAGTGGGAGGCCTCAGCAGCCGTTGCTCGCATTAGTCGCAAAAGTTCTCCGTGAGCATGTCAGGTCCTGCACCAACCAGAGAGGTACTGGCAGAGCAGACGCGGTGATAGCCCGCGTTGAGTGATAAAGAAGAGTTGTTGTGCACCGGTGATTGTGCATCGGTGATTGTGCATCATTCGACAACCTGAGGACGCTCGTCGACGTCGGAAGCAGGAGTGGAAGAAGCAAGAGAGGAAGCGCTCACACGCGATTGGCGCCGCCCTGCTGCCTAAGCAGGAACTGGCAACCGCGATGTGTCCGCACCCCTGGTCTTCATCTCGTCGTCGATGATCTTATCCTTGTCGACGTACATCAACTTGTACGCATGGCGGATGGTGCTGTCGCTCACGCCGGCGACGGCTTGGATCTCCTTGGCGCTCTTCACCTCGCCGAGCAAGTGACCAGCCATGTAGATGCAAGCGGCGGCGGCAGAGAGTGGAGAGCGGCCAGCGAGAGCACCAGTGTTCGTGGTCTTGGTGGCGAGCGCTTCGGACAGGTTGGTGGCCTTCTGGGACATCTCGAGCATGCTGCAGTAACGCCGGCAGAGCTCGGCAGGGTTGGCGGTGTGGCTGCCTTGGTAGGTGTCGCCGGTGACAACGACGCCTAGATGAATCAAGTTTAGCAACTGGTCTATAATACTCAAGAAGGGAGATAAATACATACCACCTGCCATCATGTGCGACTGCCCTTCACGCGACTTCTCCTTCTTCATCAAGAAGTTCTCGAGCAACTTGAAGGTACGCCCGATCTCCTTCTTGCTGACCTTAGTCAACTCCATGACTTCGCGGAAAGAGCGTGGGACGTTGTTGCGACGGCAGGCGAGGAAGACACATCCTGCTATGAGCGCTTCTTGGCTCTTGCCTTTGAAGACCTTGCTCTCGTCGGCGTCCTTGAAGATGTGCTTGGCAGTCTCAGAGACAGCGCCAGGTAGTTGCCAGCCATCGCAGAGGGCGCCGATTTGCTTGTAAGCTTGGAGTAGCACCTTGTTGCCCTTGTCGAGGTTGGACTTGTTCTGAGCACGACTGAGCTCGCGGCTACGTTGGCCACCATCACCAAACGCGATGCCGGTGCCGAGCTGTGCGCCGTTGAGGAGAGAGTTAGGTCCATCACCAACACGCGACGGGTCATCGTTGCCCTGATCATCGTTGGAGAAGGTACGCCACTCAGAGCTCTGGTCGATGGTGCGCTGTTGCAGGACGAGCCCGCAGCTTGCGCAGATGAGATCACCACTGGCATGATCTTCGTAGAGATCTGGCGGATCTTCACGACAGTCCTTGCAGATCATCCTCACGTTCAAGTTCTCGCGCCATTCTTCGTCCTTCATAGTCTGCGGCTCCTCAGGGACTGCGCCTGGGGACAGCACTTGGGCCATAGTTGCAAGCGGCTTGCGGGTGCGATTCTTATTAACGACCTCAAACCGGTGCGAGGCGCGCCTTTTTATGCCCTTGGCCGTCTTATTGAGTTTGTGTTGCTTCGAATAGCAGCGAATGAAGAGTGGCGAATACGTTTTGGCGGTTGGTGCGGGGGACTGCTGAAGTCTAAAGCAGCCGCTCTCTGAGTGATCGCAACTAAGTGATCAAACAGTGGTCAGCAGCCGCTTTTCAGTTCCCACCAATACGTGATATGAAGGTGGTAATGAAGGCTCTGATGCGAGGTGAAGTGGGCGCTCTTTGTTCGAGACGCACAAAGCGCAATTCGGCAGAATCGCTGCACGCGCGAAGCAAGCCACTCACCCACTCTCGTAACCAGCTGTGCCACCCGTGTAGATGCCAGAAGCGACCGTTTGATAAGTCGGAGCGAAGGAGAGTATTTCGGTAGTGGAGGTGGAGGGAGGGGGTTCTCTGCAGTGTCACGGCCGTCCAAACCAGTGAAGGCGTCCTGGAGAAACTTCTCGCAGACAAGAGGCCGTTTGAGCGCGCGCGTCGTCCACTAAGCAGTTGCCAGCAACCTCTTAGCTTGTTCTGTGACGGTGGTAGTGAGCGGCGAGCGTGATCGGTGACAAGCAGTGATCGTGGGAGGTGGAGAGGGTGGTGAAGGAGAGGTTGGTTCTGGCGTGCAGACTTTGTGAAGCGGAGCGTAACGGGAGCAGCCGTTTTGCCAAGGAACAGTCTCGCAGTCTCGAAGCTCTGGACATGGACCGCAGAGCTCCTCGCGATTGAAGCGACCCATTGAACGACCCCTTCAACACCGCAAAGATGCTCGCCAACTCACTGAGAGCCTCGGTATGGCCTCTTGAATACCACACGAAAGACTTTACTAACCCTTCTAGCGCCAATCGCTCGCAAGAGCCATCCGAACCACCCCCCTCCGACGAACCCTCATAACACCCACCGCCATCCGATCAGGTACCCTCTCCACCACCAACCGCGTAACCCCCCACCCCCCTTCTAATAAGTGCTAGCCGACCTCGTCCAAGACATGTACCTCAAAGAACTCAAAGCCTACAAGCCCGTGCCCGCCAAAGCATCCGACGCCGAGGGCGTAGTGCAGAAGTTCAGCATGCCGAAGACTCCCGCTTCCCCAGAGGAAGCCGACATTCAGAACGACTTGCAGGCGTACGAGCAGCAGGTTCCTGAAGTGGAGGGGCAGGCGCCGAGTGGAGGCCAGGCGGCGGTGGAGCAGGATTGGTTCGAGGAGCCGGAGGAGGATGATGAGGTGGCGCATCATTGAGTGTGGTGAGAGGATAGATGGGGAGGGGAAAGGGGGGAGTGGGGGAGTGTATATATAACGTGAGATACTGGGGAATGAGAGAAGGCTTGAGCTTTTGCTGTTGTTGAGTGCGAGTGTTGGTGGTAAGTCTGACTTTTGATATGTTCGGCAAGCTTTGGATGTACGCAGACCTCGGAGGCAGTAATTCTGAGTCTGTGGTGTCCTCGTTACTCACCGGTTGTTGCCAACACGCCTTCGTCTTCCACTCCAACAACTCAATGGAAGCATACATCACGTGATCTTGAAGCATATAACCGGCCAGCACAAGCCGATTTTAAAAAGATCATACCACTGTCACGATACTAATGGTGGTGAAAGACTTTTGTTTCGTTCATTAGTCGCTCGTGGGTACATGTAGCGACAAGTAATAACAGCCGTAGCCTCCGCTCAACGCAAACGATGCCAGACTTTTCGCCCTCTCCCCCTCATAACATCCACAACCCCAACGCCGGTGGCTGTCCATCTACTCCCATCCATGCCTGTATACGCCACTCAAATCACGATGCCGACCCTGCCCTCCTACAAAACCCATGCATCGCTCGCTGAGACGCTGATATAACCACTTCCAACTGCCCTCGCCCCTGCGACCCCGGGTTCATAGCACCACACAACACCCACTCCTCTCCTTCCGGTCCCCACTCAGCAGACTCTGCCTCGTCGAAGCCTCGAAAACGTCGTCCACGCCCTCGCCCGTCAGGCTCGAGCACTCGAGATACTTCTTCGCGCCTATCCGCCGCCGCACGTCCTCGCCTTCTTCGGGGGTGATGAACCGCTCGCTGCGTTTGCGCATCTCTTCCTGGGCGACGGGGTCTTCGCGGAGGTCCTTCTTGAGGCCGACGAGGATGATGGGGACGCCTTCGCAGCGTTCTAGGACTTCGGGGTGCCTGTCAATACTTTGTTAGCAATGCTGGAAGGTCAGATGGGTGGATGTGTGGTACCATTTAGTTGTGATATTAGATAACGAGTCACGACTCGAGAGGGAGAAAGCGATGAGGATGACGTGTGCTTGGCTGTAGGCGAGAGGCCGTAGACGTTCGTAGTCTTCTTGGCCTGCTGTGTCCCATAGAGCGAGCTGGACGGATTTGCCATCGACGCGGCAGTCTGTTACGTAGTTTTCGAAGACTGTGGGGACGTATCGCTGGGGTGGTACGTCAGCATATGGTGTGGAACGGGGTGGGCAGATGAGGGACGTACTGTTGGGAAGTAGCCCAATGTGAAGACACTCAGTAATGAAGTCTTGCCGCATGCACCGTCGCCGATGATGACCAGCTTTCTGTACTCAGCCTGTCAGCTCTGCCCACGAGTGTACACGTTCGAAGTGCATACCGCCGCATCACCGACTGATCGTTGGTAGCCATTGTGTGGTGTTGCGCTTCTGATACTCCGCTGTGTCGTCTCGTCTGCCCCGGGCTCCAATGGCCGTCCAAGAATATGAGCGTCACCAACTCAAGCTCTCCAGAAGCAAGAAGCTCTTGAAGTAGTATGCTGTTCTATGTCCGGCTTTTAGACGGCAGTGCTATGGACGGCTGAACGAGTAGCGGTCCGATGAGTTGATGCGTGAAAATGCGAGTAGTCGTAGTAGAAGGGAGGTTCGTATTCTCGACCAATGTAGGCTGGTGTTGTACAGTCCGGCTTGGGGAGGTGGCCTTGTCGTACCCGTTGAAGTCGGCGCAAACAGCTTTCCCTACGCTCGACCAAGGAAGGATTGGACAAGGGCGTGGAGTCGGGTTCGGCAAAGAGCCTCAGCTGAATCTGGTCAGATATAGGAAGCCGGCGGCTGTAACAGTCCGTGGAGCAATGCAGCAACAGGGATCTGCCACTTTGTGCTACTGCGCCACAGCTCGGAGAATAAGGTTCTCTTGGTCAGGAAGCGACGACCGTCGAGACATAGCAAATCACCGGCACACAAAGCCAGCTCTCCGACACGTCCACCGTCACTGCATGCCACCGACAAAGCGGGCCTCCCCCTTTGATCCCTCCGTCTCCCTCACTGCAAGACGGAAGGAGTCACCTGCGACATCAAGCAAGCATCAGGTAGGCCTTTCACCGAACAAACGACGTTGGAGGGGCCGGCACAGACAATCTGGTAGCCTGCCTATTCTTCGTCGCTAGAGATCTTCTTCCTCACTTGCTGACCCACCACTACCATCACAGACACAACTCTCTAGCACGTGACACTCTTCACCACCCAACATGGCGAGCACCGCGAAAGCACCGCCTCCACCCCCGACATCGAACCACGTCATAACAGGCCCGCCCAAGGGTGCGGTGGGCGGCAACCGCAAGAAGCAGAAGCGGAGAGCAAAGCAGGCGGCAAAGGCGAGCACTCACCCCCCTCCGCCAGGTGGCAGTCGGCCTGAGGACTTGGGGTATGATGAAGACCCGCTGGGATATGAAGATGAGGATGGGTACGACTACTCCGACGATGATACCTACACCGACCACTACCTCCCACCTCACGCCGGTCCCAACGGGTACAGCATGCCACCACCCCCAGCTCCGGGTGCGAGCAGCAACAAGAAGAAGAAGCTTGGCACTCACCACTCCTACTCTCCCTACAACAGAGCCATGCCGAGCAATCACGTGCCGCCACTGCCCGCGCCTCCACGTCAGCCCGCAGGTGTGATGCAGAAGAACATCTGGAACACCAGCAGTGCCCAGGAGCGCCAGAACATCAAGGACTTCTGGCTCAATCTCAGCGAGGAGAAGCGCAAGGGCTTGTTGATGATCGAGAAGGAGACCGTCATGAAGAAAATGAAGCAGCAGCAGAAGCACTCTTGTTCATGCACCGTGTGTGGGAGGAAGCGGACGGCCATAGAGGAGGAGCTTGAGGTCCTGTACGAAGGCTACTACGAGGAGCTGGCGCAATACGCACACCATGATCACCCTCCCCTCCCCTCCGCCAACGGTCTCATGCCCGACCCTCTGCAGCGCCGCGGTCCACATCCACTGGCTCTATCTCCACCGCCACCACCACTCCCTCACCACAAGACGAGTCAGCTGCAGGAGCACTTCGACGACGACGACGAGTATAGCGAGGAGGAAGAAGAGGAGGAGGAGGAGTATTCCGGGGAGGAGTACTCCGAAGAAGATGAACAAGAACCGGAACCGGAACCGGAACCGGAACCGTTGGCACGCCAGGGCGCCAATGAACTCTCCATCTTCGGCAAGAGTCTGACCGTCAAAGGTATCCTCGCGCTCACTCCTTGGTTAGAAAACTTGCAAAACGGGCTAAACGGTACCGCAGACAACCTTCTCACAGTTGCTGACGACCTACTGGACAACAACGGCACCAAGTTCATTGAGATGATGGAGCAGTTGGCGGAGCGGCGCATGGCACGTGAGAATCAGGCAGAGTACGAGGCCGCGAATCCGAACCATGCTGGCGCATACCCACCTCGCGATTCTGCCTATCATCATGAGGACCCGCTCACCACGAACGACGAGTTCGACGATGAGGAGGCATCGTATGATAGCAATGAGGACGAATACGATGACGAGATGGAGGAGGAAGATGAAATGGTACGCAAGAGCAAGGTTGCCGAGCACTGTCTTGGCCGAGGAGCTAACATGTGTCAGGTTGGTCTTACGGAGGAGCAGCGTGTTGAGGAAGGGAGGCGCATGTTCCAGATATTTGCCGCAAGGATGTTTGAGGCGCGGGTCTTGCAAGCATATAAGGAGAAGGTTGCATTAGATCGGCAACAGAAACTCCTTGAAGAGCTTGAAGATGAGGGGAAGCTTGAGGCTCAGAGAGAAGCGAAGAAGCACCGAGATGCGGAGAAGAAAAAGTTGAAAAAGAAGCAGCAACAAGCCGTCAAGGCCGAGGAGAAGGCGAAGAAGGACGCTGAGAAGGCGGAGGAGGAGGCTCGCTTACGTGAGGTTGAGGAGAAGAAGCTGGAAGAGCAGAGGCGCAAGAAGGAGGAGCAGCGGCAGAAGAAAGAAGAGGGAAAGCGGAAGCTGGACGAGGAGCGCGCCAAGAAGGAAGCCGACAAGGCTCGTCGATTACAGGAAGAGCAGCAACGGAAGGAGGAGGTCGATCGCAAGGCGCGGGAGCAGAAGGCTGCGGAGAAGGCCAAGAAGGAGGAAGCGCGCAAGCGGGATCACGAGGAGCGTGAAGCGCGTGAGAAACAGCGCAAGGTTCAAGAAGAGAACGAGAAGAAGGAGCGTGAGGCGAAGGCGTTAGCCGAGAGGCAGGCTACGGAGCGTGTGAAGGCGGCGGCGCAAGCACCTCTACAAGCACGCCAGCAGATCACGAAGCGCCCATCGCAAGCTGGAATGGTGGCCATTCCTCCTGTGCTCCAGAAGCAAGTCAACTCAGCTGTTTCCTCGCCACACCCAGCAATCGCAACACCAGCGATACCAAAGGCGCCAACACCCGCGAGGCCACGCCAGACATCTCAGCAGGGTTCGCTCGCTTCGTCACCGAAGCAAACGCAGTCGCAAACATCGACCGCGCCAAGCAAATCTTCATCACCGGCAAGCAACCAGGCCCCACAACAACAGCAGCCATTAGCAGTAGGCCCGCAAAGGACGATCATGCAGAAAGCTGGCAACCAGCAGGGGGCGACACATCCTCCGCACCCGATGCAGACATCCTCACCACTCCATCAGCAGCCGATGCAGCCGCCACCAGGTATGAACCATCATCCCCACCCACCTGGCGGCTTCAACGGCATGCCGCCCGTGGGCTACAACCAATTCCAAGGACCTCAAGGACCGATGATGCACAGCAATATGGGTCAGCGCGGCCCAATGCAGATGTATCCACAGCATGGAGGCCCACCGATGGGCATGCAGAATAACAGATTTGGCTTGCCTGGCATGAACGGCATCCTGCACTCCCCACCAGGAATGATGGACCAACAAGGGCGAGGAATGGGCTTCCAATTCCAAGGTCCCGGACCTGGTCAGCCTCCACCTGGCTTCGCTCCCCAGCAGATGGCTCAGCAACCCAATCACACACTCCCAATCGGTCAGCCTCCAGTATCCGCCGCACTCGGCAGTGAGGCTCCCAGAGCCCCTCTTTCAACACACTCTCGACAGCAGTCAGCGAGCGACAAAGAGCGTTTTGAGTCAGCAGCCAACCAGCCGATTGCCCGTCCAGCACCAATCCAGCGACCCAGCAGTGTCAAGCCACCAAACCATCAGCACGCGGACGTTGATGACTTGTCGACGGCTCTAGGTAGCAGTGCTCTACTCGACGACATTGAAGACGACGCTACCACTAAACTCGAGAACAGGCGCTCGTCTACACTGGCGCATGCTCCTCGAGACGGTCAACCAAGAGGTATGGCTTTCGGCGCACCCGCACCGGGCTTCGGCAACGCTCCAGGCTGGAACGCACCAGGCCTCAGCTCCTTCGGCCAAACACCAGGACTCGGACAGCCGAGCTGGGGCAGCCCCATCCCGAACGCAGGCTTGAGCAGCGGCTGGGCGAACAACAACGCCGCTTTCGCAGCGAACGGAGCTTTCGGACCTCTCGGCGGTGCTCCTATCCCTCGTCCAGCTGGTGGCAGCCTGAACAGACCACTCACGATCCGCCACGCGGTCTGTAACGCGTGCAAGCAACTCACTGCGA
>JAABUK010008749.1_pt1 | contig 14078 bp, 24 predicted proteins | sample 5559141 | NCBI WGS metagenome assembly JAABUK01 (sample SAMN10711869, study PRJNA513367) | rock metagenome | isolation source: Antarctica rocks | place: Antarctica: Victoria Land, Pudding Butte nord | collected 2016-01-03
TCGGAATGATGCGCAAGCTCGCGTTCGACTGCCACGCGGCCGCGCGCGAAATCGATGATTCGGCCGCCTCAGCCGTCGCCAGAGCATGCGGGCAAGCGGTGGCCGTCGCCCACATGGCCGGTCACAGTCGAGAAGTCGCCCGGTACACGAAGAAGGCCCTTGGAGCCGGTTCAGCATCCGAACTCGGATGGCAGCGAGTTCACGTACCCGCCCGTTTCGAAACGTACGTCTACGACGACGGGCAGAGCACGAGCGCCTGAAATCGCCGATCGTCTACCGGTGATCGGAACCGTGCTCCGTAAACCGCAATTTTCACCGGCCGCCGGCGGCGGAGTAGTCCTCAAGGAACAAGGGCTGGGATAGTCGACGCATGGTCGCGACTATGAGCTTCGGGTACGAAGGCGACCGGGGTCTGGGCGATCGGCTCCTGCAAGCGGTACTGCGGGGGGAGAAGACCGCGACGTCGTCACTGGCGGTGGAGTACCTGTCCGGTGAGCTGCTGCCTCGGGTCGGGCAGCGCCTGACGTTGGTTGATCACGACGGGCGCTTGCATGGAGAGGTGGAGACGACCCGCGTGAGGATCGTTCCGTTGCATCTGGTCGGCGACGACGTGGCCCGGGACGAAGGAGAGGGTTTTGTTGGCGCAGCAGAGTGGCGCAGCGATCATGTGGCGTACTGGAACGAGGTCATCGATCTCGTGCGCTCCGATTGCGGAGATCCCATCTGGGAGCTTCGGGAAGCCGAACCGGTCGTCGTGCATTGGTTCCGCTTGATCAAGACCGGCAGCTTGCCTATCACCTCAATGGAATCCCGGTAGACCATGGCCAAGCGGTACCGGTTAGTCGCGCGCCGGCGGTAGTTTGTCGATCATGGGCGCGTGGAGTGCGGGGACTCTCGGGCTCTTGGCGCTGCCGTCCGGTCGCCTCGTTCGTGGCCGCGGGTCGCGTCGACCGCTACCGGACGGCCCCCTGCCCGAGTTCGGGGTCTACCTGTTTGACAAGCGACCCGAGCCCGTGGCGTGGGATGCTCGATGGGTCCGTTGGCCGGACTTCCGGCTGCCCGCCGACCGTCAGGACGCCCAAGACGCGCTGCAGGAGGCCTGGCGCCGAACTTCGAACGAGCGGGTGGAATTCGCATGCGGCGGGGGACGCGGCAGGACCGGCATGGCACTGGCTTGTTTGGCGGTGTTGGACGGCGTGCCCCGTCGCGAGGCGGTCGGCTACGTGCGCGAGCATTACGATCCAAGATCCGTCGAAACGCCCTGGCAGCGCCGCTACGTCACCCGTTTCCCTACGTCGTAGGGGCCCCGTGCCGGAAGCCAATCGTCTACCTGGATGGCGTTTGCGGTGCGTCCGCGGTGCCTCGCGGCACGATCCAGTGCGCGGGTTGACCTGTCACCGAAGCGATCAGGTCGTACTCATGGTCGTAGTGCAGCACGGTCACACGGTGTCGCTCGGCCGTGGCTGCGATCAGCAGGTCTGGTAATGCTGCGCCGCGATGCCCGCTTCTAGTGGCGAGGGCAGCCTGGACCTCCAGGGCGCGCTGGAAAACCTCATCCGGCATGGCTAGCTGCTCGAAGCCATCGTGCAGCTGGCGTTGCCGGCGGACGTAGTCATCTGGACTTCGCGCCGAGAACAGCACTTCGAGGTCGACCATGCCACAAGTCGCGACCTGGCCGGCCTCGATCAGAGGGGACAGCGCGGCGTCAACGACAGGACGGGCAAGGCGTGACAACGCGCTCGTGTCGGCCAGATACCGCGCTACTGCCGCCACGCGCGGTCCATCACCATGTCAGCTGTAGCGTCGGCGAGCGCCCCCGCTCGAGCATCGTCCAGGAACTGCCGGCGCGCGTCGAGTGCGACCACCTGGGCAAGCGCGGCGTTGACGGTGTCCTTCTTCGTGCCGGTACCAAGCAATACACGGGCGCGTTCGAGGAGCGCGTCGTCGGTGTCGATCAAAGTACGAGTCATCGGCATCTCCTCGGTCGCGAATAGATATCAAAAGACTACCTGATTTGATATCCGCCGTGTCCGGTCAGGGATCGGCTTGCGGCCCGGCATCCTTCATCGCTTGGGGAGCTGCTCGCGGCCTCGGGCAGGTCAGACGCTGTGGCGTACTCGTTCGAGATGGATGGCGACAAAGATTGGTGCGACTAGCGCCACAGCTAGGACGATGATTCCAATCGGCAGGGGAAAGCTGAACCCGGTGGTAACGCAGTGGGCGAGCGCGTGCGGACCCACCGCAGAGGGGTGCGGAGCCACCAGAGTGGATCCGGGCGCCACCGGGAGCGGGACATGGGATACCTGAACTCCTGAGGAGCATGCGGTCACCGAACTGCCAAGCTGACCAAGAAGAAGGACACTGAGCAGTCCTCCAGGGAGTACGAAGGTGCCGAGAAGCTTGTCGCGCACTCGCCACGTTGACGATGACCACAGGAGACCGACACCGACGAACCAACCCACGACCAAGGCGAACCCCCCGAGGAGTAGAAGCCACGGCACCCAGGCATCACCTCGCCGAGCCGAGCCGTAGAGCTCGGTGGTGCCTGCTGCCTCGGTGGCGATCGTCTCCTGGTCGCCGACGCGCTCAAGCAGTGTTCGAATGCCAGCTTCGTCCTCGTCGTCGAGGAGCGAACGGCCTTCGGCGATGTGGTCAGAAATTTCCTCGACGATCTGGCGACGTCGGGGTGCCGCGACGCCGCGGAGTGCTTTGTCGAGTTCGGATAGGTAGCGATCAACGGTTTTGTCGGCATCGCTCCGTGTCTTCATGCTGCTGACGCTTCCTCAAGGATTCGGTCGATAGCGTCCCGGAACAGCGTCCAATGGCGGACAAACGCCGCCAGAGCGAGATCACCGGACTCGGTGAGCCGGTAGTACCTACGGGGTGGCCCTTCCAGCGACTCTCTCCAGGTCGTCTCCACCTGGCCGTTGCGTCGGAGACGGGCGAGCAGAGGATAGATCGTGCCCTCGCTCCCGATCAGGCCGCCAGCGTTGGCAAGAGTGCGAGCGAGTTCGAAACCATACCGCTCTCCGTTGCTGAGCAAAGCGAGCACGCAGTGCTCGACAGACCCGCGCCGGAGTTGAGCTAACCAGACAGGATCGTCACCGAGAACCATGCGTTGCACGGTAGTGCCGGAGCCGGGATGCGTCAAGAGACACCCGAGAGTCCTGCGGGCGTTCTTCGCCTCCGACAACGACGAGCACCGTTCTCGTGGGGAGCCCTGCATAGCACCGGCAGCGGACGGGCCCAAGGGCTACGAAAAAATCGTTAGGACGCCCGAGCCGCCCGGTGCATGCTCGTCCTGTGGACCCCTTTGTGCAGACCGCGCGCCTAGTACTAGAACGCTTCACTGCAGATGACGCTGACTTGCTGATTGAGCTGGACAGCGACCCGGCGGTGATGCGTTACCTGACCGGAGGCGAGCCGGAAAATGCGCCGGAGGTCGTACGCGAGCGCGGCCTTCCAAGCATCCTCGCCGGCTACGAGAGGTGGGGCGGCAAGTTCGGGCTGTTTGCTGCGCATGAGAATGACAGCGGTGCCTTTATTGGTTGGTTCTGCCTGCGTCCGGAACCGGGCGGTCCGACGGACAAGGTCGAACTCGGGTACCGCCTACGCCAGGAAGCTTGGGGCAAGGGTTATGCCACTGAGGGTTCACAGGCCCTGCTGGAGAAGGCCTTCACGGAACTGGATGTGCGCTTGGTCTGGGGCGCGACGATGTGCGTGAACCTGCCCTCACAGAAGGTGATGGAGAAGGCCGGGATGACGATTGCGGAATCGCTACCCACTCCTGATGACATGCTCATGGTCGAAGGTGCTGAACTCGGTGGTCTGCAGTACGAGATCGCCAAGGAGCAGTGGGAGCAGCAGCAGCCAGGAGCCGAGTGAGGTACTCGGGGTGCTATTAACGCCTCTGTCACCGCCCCAACAGCGCTCCAGTTGAGGATCCGTGACCGGACACCGAACCCGCTTCACTTACCGCCCGTTTATGTCTGCGACCGTAGCTTGACCGCTGTGACCGGGGATCAGCACAACAACGACGAAGAATCCGACAACGTAGGACAGCAGTCGGAGGGTGAGGATGAGCATTCCGCCGCGGTCAACCGATGGCGGAAGCGCTCAGACCGGCGGAACAAGAAGGCCAAGCGACCCTTGTGGGTCGAGCTACCGGCCTTGATCGTTGTGGCCTTCACGTTGACCTTCCTGATCCAGACGTTCGTCGCGAAGGTGTACTACGTGCCGTCCGGCTCGATGGAAAAGACCATCCATGGAGTCCCCCACGGTGGTGACCGGATCCTGGCCAACAAGGTCGTTTACGACTTCCGCGACCCCGAGCAGGGCGATGTCGTCGTCTTCAAGGGCCCCGGCACCTGGGCGGCGGAGGCCGATGTCCCCGGGCCCAGCACCTGGTTCGGTAAGGCCCTGTCCTCGGTGGGGTCGGTGGTCGGCATTGCCCCACCGAATGAGAAGGACTTCGTCAAACGTGTCATCGCGGTCGGCGGCCAGACAGTGGCCTGCTGCGACGTCAAGGGCAACGTCACCGTCGACGGGAAGCCCTTGAACGAGCCGTACATCTTCGAGCCGCTGCCGTTCGAGCCGGGTGTGGCCGATTGCGCGGTCGGGGGTTTGGACGCCGATCACTACGGGTCCAGGCGCTGCTTCGCGCCGGTCAAGGTGCCGGCCGGTGGGCTGTGGGTCATGGGCGATCACCGCAGCTACTCCAATGATTCCTCCTACAACTGTCTCCAACTCAAACCGGCGGCTGCGCCGCCGACCTGCGGCCGGCCCATCCCCACGTCCGACGTCATCGGCAAGGCGATTTTCATCGTCGCTCCCATCTCACGTTGGCGCACCATAGGCAATCCCGACATCGACCCACAACGATGAACTGACCGCTCTGGCATCTGCCTACAGGCGTTGCGTGCTGCCACCCTGGGGGCCAACGACGAGAATGCACATGCTCCTGCGCCAGACGGTCGGATACCGTCCATCGGTGGGCATGTGGAACTATTTGGTCGAGGGCGTCTCGGGCACGGGCAAGACATCGGTCTGCAAGGAATTACGCCGCCGTGGCTTCCATGCCGTCAACGGCGACACCGACCTGGCCTACCAGGGGGACCCGGAAACGGGGAAGCCGACGGATGACATGTCATCGCACTGGCGTCACATCTGGCAGGTGGACGAAGTCCGAAGCTTGGTCGCCGACCAGAACGAGCGCTTCACCTTCTTCTGTGGCGGTTCGCGGAACTTCTTGAAGTTCCTTTCCCTGTTCGACGGAGTCTTCGTCCTGGAAATCGATCTGGGCACTTTGATCCGGCGACTGGATCAGCGACAACAAGGCGAGTTCGGCGCACAGCAATCCGAACGCGATCTTGTTGTGCGCCTGCATCGAACCAAAGCAGACGTGCCGCCAAACGGCATCGTGATCGACGCCACGACACCGCTCACCGACGTCGTCGACGAGATCGTCCGCCGAGCGACAGCGAACGACAGTAACAACGCAGATCTCGCTTGACTCCTGATCGGCTTGTTGCCAATCGGCCGTTCCGAGCGGAGTTCGACGGTCTAGCGGTCGTGTCGTTAGCGGAACGTCTACCGGTCACGATCAGCGATCGCACCAGGGCTCGCTGAGCATGATCGTTTCGTCTCGATCGGGGATCGTCGAATGGGACGGCCTTATCAGGGCACTCCCCGGTGCGTCACACGACGAGCTTCATCCTCGACGTAGCTGACCTGGGTCAGTCGGTGTCAGTAATGCAGAGCAGGGTTACTCGTTCGCTCCGCTTGTCCGTGATCACCCAGGTGCCGTCCCAGACCGTCTCGTGGAACCATCCAGACCAGGCTGCGGAAGATCGATCGACGCGGAAGTCTTCGTACCGGCCGCCGACCAGTTCTTCGCAGACCTCAACGCACATTCGCTTGGCCTCAGCCTGGGTTTTGTCGAACTCTTGATACGGCCCACCCCAGACCAGCGCTGCGGCGAGTTGACCGTCCAGAAGTAGGGGATTGGACTCCTCGAACTTCGCTTCTACCGGTTTCGGGTTGACGGGCACCAGTGGAGGCAGGGTGGTCGCTAACGCGTCGGATGTGAGGAGTTGCTCGATGAATCCGTACTCCGCGAACCGGTTCCGGCTGAGAAACCAGTGCGCAGCGTCGTCGACATCATCCACTGTGAACGCAGCAAGGAGCGCCCCGCCGTCGTGCGTGAGAACGGACCCGAAGGTATCGACCAGACGTAGGGCAGCCGGAGAGTTGACCGTGGCAAGAGTGAAGCGGATCCGCCCATGTGAGGCCACTACATCGTCGGCTGTCGGACGGACCGCGTTCCAATCGATTTCAGTCCACCGCTGCCACATGATGGTCAGCCTATGTCTGGTCGCGGTGCAGAAATTTGCCAGCTGGCACCGGACAGTCTGCCCAGCGGCGCTGCGGTTTTCAGGTTCGCTCCGTGTACGTGGGGCTGGGTGCGCAGCGGTGGCCGCAGATGGACGTGACTGGTCCCCGATCCGCGATCGGTAAATTCTCAGCGACTCGCGGAAGTGGCGTGAGGCGGCGCGGCCGTCGCAGGCCTCAGGGCAGGAGTTCCAAGAACTGCTTACGCGCTGGCATGGCGTGGATCACCAGTTCCTCACCGCTCTCGAAAATCAGCACGACGGTCTCGAGCAGCCGTGCTTGCGTGTCGAAGCCGAGCCGCAGCTCACGATGCGGCCAGTCGTCCTCCTCGAGAGGCTCGATCCACTGCGACCAGTCAGCGGCCTGCACCGCGTCCTCGCTCGACACCCCGTGTTTGAGCGCGCTGCGGTGAACCTTCACGCAGCAAAGTCGGCCAGAGCCCGCCGGATCGCCTCCGAACGCGACAGGTGCTCCCGCTCGGCTACCTCATCCAGCGCGGCGACCTCCTCCGCCGTCAGGCGGACAGCCACAACCTGCATCGGCTCCGCCCCACGCCCCGGACGACCACGCCCGCGACGTTTCAACTCCCGGACGTCGTACCCGGCCTCGGCCTCGTCCGCCCAACTTTGAATCTGCTCCTCAGTCACCATGCCAATATCGTATGACGTAAATCGGATCGGCGATACACCGGAGTCTGCCACGCAACGTGAACGGTCGATTCAACAGGAGCAGCGCGTCCCGCAAGGCCGATCCGTTGTTGCCCTCCACCACTGTCCGGTAGCCGATCCCTGAACGGGCGGGAGAAGCGTCTTTGATACGTAATCCGCTATCATAGGGCTATGGCAACGTTGGGCACGACGACTACCCGGTACGTGGATCGGCTGGCAGGAAACCTGCTGCGGCGGGCGCGGGCTGAGAAGGGTCTGACGCAGCGGACGTTGGCGTCGGCGGCCGGCGTGCCGCAATCAACGGTGGCGCGTATCGAATCGGGCGCTCAGCAGCCCTCGCTGCCGCTGCTGGTCCGCATCCTGGCTGGGGTGGATTTGGAACCGCGCATCGCGCTGGCGCCCTACGACGCCCACGATGACGTGCTGGATGCGACAGAGGCGCGACTGTCGCCAATCGAGCAGGAAGCCCGAACGCAGGAGCAGGATGAGGTCCTCGATGCGTTGAAGGCGGGTCAACAGCGGTGACCGGCCCAGCCTTCAATCCCCGTGCCCTGCTCGCGGCGCTCGATCGCCACCACGTCGAGTATGAAGTGGTGGTGGGCGGATACGCGGCGAATGTGCATGGCGCGGTTCGGCCGACCAAGGACATCGACGTCGCGCCGGCGACGACCACGGAGAACCTGACGCGGCTGCTGGCCGCGCTGCGCGAACTGAATGCGGGCATCCGGGTCGACGAGATGCTCGAGGGCCTGCCGTTCGACACCAGCGCGGAAGCGCTGAAGGGGATGAAGATGCTGAACCTGCGCACCAGGTTTGGTGACCTTGATCTGACGTTTTCACCAGCCGGATTCCCCGGCGGCTATGCCGACCTGATCGGCCGGGCAGGTGAGTTCGTTGTGGACGGTTTGACGATTCGGGTGGCCGCGCTGCAGGACGTGATTTCGAGCAAAGCAGCAGCAAAACGTCTCAAGGATCAAGACGCGCTCCCGGAGCTGATACGCCTGGCTCGGCGCGCCGACAGTGGCAAGGACGGGGGCACCCCCGCTAATCCAGCCGACCGATAGCCGATGGCGGGCAGCGATCCTTGTCGGTTGGGGCCGACTGACGGGCCGATTCACGCAAGCCGCACGCTACTCGACCGCGCGGTCACGTTCCCAGCTTTCGCGAGCGAGATCTGACGGACGCATGCTGAGCCTGAATTGGCGGTTGTCTTCGACAGTGTCGAGCACGACCGCCTGGATGTCGGTGCCCGCAGCGGGAAAATCATCCGAACCTTGAAGTGCGTTGGGTGGTTGCGGATCAACGATAAACGGCAATTCCACGAGGCCGTTGACGGTTTCCCCCAGATCCACGAAAAATCCGAACCGATGGTGGCTGAGCACCGGGCCATGGACGTGGATGCCCCGGCGATGGTGAGTTTTAGCAATGCGCCACTCTTCGTCCGTAGGCGACCTCCGCGACTGCATAGTCGCCCACTCGTTCTCGAACTGGTCTCCTGGCACCGGCCTAACGTACGGCTCGCAGAACAACCGCACCAATAGCCTTGACCCGTATGTGGAACCTCCTGCGGCGCCCGGAACCGTGTGTCGAGACCGCCGACGACCAAGTCATGATCGTCGATTGGGGATCCGTGACCGGTCACCAATCTTCAAAAGGAGAATGCTGCAACGGTCAGTTTGGACCCAGGGCGTCCGCCCCGGTGAACCATGACGTGGGTGAGTCCGGATGTTCCGGCAGAGCGACTGCGTTGATGAATGCTCGGTAATCCGCGAGGGAGCGGGTTTTGGCATAGACGGTCAGTCCAAAGTTTTTAGAAATAAGGCCGACGCCCTTCGCGGCTTCGGCGCCGTAGATGATCCACTGTCGTGTTCCCACCGTCGTGGTCGTGGTGTCCGGCTTGTCGGCGGCCTGCAGGGGAGAACCCAGACTCCAGCCTATGGACCAGGTCGCGCCGTGCCAGGTGAGCTGGACGCCGCCGGCGTTGGTGTCCGGGTTGAGCTGGACGATGGTCATGTCGGCGGCCAATCGGAGCGGTAGACGGATCGTGGTGCTCTGCTGGTGCGCGGCCTGGGCGATGCGAATCTCATCTGCCAGTACTGAGGACTGCTCGGTTGCGGTTGGTTGCTTCGTGCTCGTTTGCACCGCGGGGTCGCCGCCGGTGGGGGTCATCAGGCCGTCTAGGTGCACCACCGCCCAGGCGCCGGTCGCGTACTGCCACATCAAGGCCTGCACTTTGGGACCGGGATTGCCTGGTTGCAGTGGGTCGGTTGCATCGAGTTGCAGGAGCTTCTGGTAGGCAGGGCGCCCATCCACGGCGGCAGTGGTCCCTGCGGGGAGGGAGCCCGGGTTGAACGCCCCGGCGACGTAAACGCGTATCTCGCCCTGGACCGCTGCACTGCCGGTGGCTACCACTTGCGCGATCTGCTGGGTTGGACTGATTTGCACCGCGGCGGTCTTGTAGCCGGCCACCGGCGACAGCGCGAACTGGAGGTAAGGGGCGACCGACACAGGTTTGATGGGTGCGTCGAATGCCCGCGCCAGCACTGGGGTCGTCGCCGCTGCGTGGGTTGCGGTGGATACCTTCGGTGCGGATTGAGCGGGACGGACCGGTGCAGTCGGAGCGGCCGCGGGTGCCGGTCGGGCTTTGGCGGTCCCGGTGCTCGCAGCTGTTGTGGGGGCTGGTGTCGAGCGGCCGAGCGGGGTAACCGCACGTGAGCCCGCAAAGTTCACCAACAGTGTCGCGCACACCGCCAGGACCGCCACCGCCGCTGCGGCACCCAGGATGGGGCCGGTGTGTCGATACCGAGCTCGGTGGGCCTGCCGCCCAGGTGCTCGGCTCGGTCGCTGGGGCGCCCGATTCTCCAGATCGGCCAAGGCGTCGTGCAGGTCGCGCAGGGATGGCATCAGATCTCCTTGGTCAGGGATGGGACAAGTGGGTGCATGGCAATGCGAAGTGCGGCAAGCGCGCGTGAGGCGTTGCTTCTCACGGTGCTTTGCGAGCAGCCCAGCGTCCCGGCGATTTCGGCGTCGCTGAGTCCCTGGTAGTAGCGCAGCACCAAGGTGGCCCGCTGCCGACTCGGGAGGGCGGCCAACCGTTGCAGCATCTCGGTTCGCTCCGCGTGCGTCTCGGCGTGGTCGGTCGTGACATCAATTGTCTCGGGGATCCCGGCCAATGGCACGAGCCTGCGTCTGCCCCGCCGCCAGGACAGATAGTCGTTGACCACCATGCGGCGGACATAAGCCAACTGCTTGTCCGTGACCGCAATTGCGGCCCACCGCTCGAACACGCGGTCCAGGACATCGGCCACCACGTCGGCCGCCAGCGCAGCATCCCCGGTCAACACCATCGCGAAGCGAAGCAGCCCCGTCTGGTGCGCTTCGAGGAAATCCACGAAATCCTCTGTCGGGCCGGTCACGGTATCCAACGCGCCAACCCCCACATCTGCTGCATCTTCGAGCCCCTTTTCACGGCCCGGATACGGCGTACGCGGTGATCACGGGACCACATCACCGGATGGCCCGCTGCTGGCGCAAGATCGTCAAGACCCCAGGTCGGAGCACGGCCCGAAGGCGGTTCATCTGCCGGTGAACCACGTTCCGGTAGACGATCCCTGAGCGACACGGCCAGCTGAGGTGCCGGTTGGATTCACTTCACTCGTCGGGGGTGCGGCAACCGATGGCATCGAGGAGCGTCTCTGGCCAGGTGGGGTCGTAGTGCTCGAACACTGGTAGGCCGTGGTGTGCCAGCGGGAAGCCCAGCGGTGGGCGGGCGGTCCAGTGGTAGGTGGCGCCGGGGTTGTGGACCGCGAATCCGCTGGCGGTGAAGATATGAGGGCTGCCTTGCACATCGGGGCCTTGCGCGGTGTGCCACTGGCGGTAGACCTCGGGGCGGCCGCCGCCGGAGGCCAACAGGCGCGCGAGTGCGTGGTGGTCCACCGCTGCGCATCCTTCGGCGATGTCTAGGATCGTCGGAAAGATGCTGATGGGTCGGCTCTCGACGAAGAATGCGTGGCGTAGCGCCTGGTCCAGCTCGTCACTGGCCCGTAGACCGCCGACCGTTGGGTTCTTGGCGGCCTGGACGGCCTCCATCGCCGGCAGCAGCGTCGCGGGGTAGGCGTGCGCCGGCCCGTGCCACAGTTGCCAGCCCAGGTCCGGGATCCGCCCGGCGATGACGGTGACTTCAGCGTCGACGAGTTCTTTGGGTGTCGGTGATCGGTTGAACAACTCCAACGGAAAGGCCCGGTGGTCGATGAAAAGGTCGACGCCGCGTTCGGTCGCTGCCAGGTGCAGTGTGTGCAGCGCCAGGGTCGCCCATGGGCAGCTGAGGTCGGACCACACGGTGATCGTTGCCGGATCGGGGTTGGCCAGCGCGTCACGGCCGTCATCGCCGGTGGCGGGGACAGTGGTCGCGGTCATGCGTTGTCCTGGGTATCGAAGCGGTTGATCCAACCGGTCGTGAGCGCGCGGAGCCGCTCGGCCTGGAGTTGATAGACCCGTTCCCTGCCTCGCAACACGGTCTGGACCAGCCCGGCCTCCTCCAGCACGCGCAGGTGCCGGCTGGTGGTCGGCCACGAGCAGCTGAACCGGGCAGCGATCGCGCCGGAGGTCATCACGCCATCGTTTGCGTGCAGGACCGACAAGATGGCGCGTCGGGTCTGGTGGGCCAGCGCCCCGAAGACCCGGTCGAGTTCGGCGAGTTCGGCGACGCCACGCATCTGCGGGTTCGTCACGCGCTCAGCTCGACCGCCCGGTAGAACGGGAAACTCATCTCGGCCACGTTTCGGTCCTCAACGCGGTTCTCGACGAGTGCCTTCATCTTCTCCCAGATCGGGATCACGTCCGGGTGGTCATGCGCCGGGCGCATCCCGGCCGCCTCGAAGGTCATGATCTCCACATACACCGGCGGGTCCTCGGTGCTGCGCAGCCGCATCGGTGGGTCGTCGGTGACGAACCCGAGCTCGCGCAGCGTCGGCCAGTGCCGGGCCAGCAGACCGACGAACTCCTGTTCAGCCTCCGGACGGACTTGGTAGGTCCAGATGCACAGCTGACGATCCTCGTTGTTGTAAGTCACGTTGCTAAGTGTTAGCCGTATTGCTAAGCAAGTCAAGAGCGTCGCAGCGGCGCACCCGCACTCCGAGCCCGCAGGCCGAACCTCCGCTTCCACCATGAGCCGAATCTGTGCCACAGGAAGAACGTCCTACGGTGACCGGAACCGCGCTCGGAGGCGCAGACGACCAAGATCACGATCGCGCCGTTCGGGGATCCTTGTCCGGCGAGGTAGGAGTCGAACGCCTCCTTGAGGATGACCGGGGCAATTGCGGGATCCCGCGCGGCCGCGATCGAGCACAACGCAATACCTGGCGCGACAATGTGCCACCAGGATCCCTCGACGAGCAGGACTTCAGCACAGCCGTTGACCTCCCCGGGGCTCACCTCGTTCTCATCGGCTGCACGCTCGGCAGCGTCGCGGACCTGATTCCACGCGAACACGTCCAGGCGAGAGGGCGGTAGGTAGGGCTTCCGGGCGGGACCGAACCATCGGCAGGATTCGATCCACAACGTGCGGGCGGCATCACGAAGCGCCGAGCTGCCTTCAAGCGAAGCCCACTCCGGAGGGTCGACGACCGGACCGTGCCAGGTTGCGATCTCGCGAACCCAGTTCTGTGACCCGTCTTGTTAGAACGAAGGCCCCAACTGTGTCGTTGCCACTTGGTTGACCACGGCGCGCCACCACGATGGCCACCGTGCGGCGGCGACCACTGCGGATGCCGGGCCAAGCACTTGGGAGCGGTCGGGGACGTCGCTGGCGAGCCGAGGCGGAATGACTCCGTCATCTTCGATCTGGAGGCCGAGGACATCCCGCAGGTAGAGAACGCAGTGCAGACTCTCGTCGATGTCGTGAGCGAAACGCCAAGATTCGGTTCCGACCTTGCGCATCTCACGCCCCTCAGTCGTCAATCACCGATACGGCAATCCTCCCAGCGTCCCTCACCCCTCGGCAACCGCGACCGAGCGAACCCGGGGAACGTTCCACGGCGACCGGAACGCACTCCACCCGGGTCGTCGCCGCAGCAGGATCGTGCTGCGGGACACCGTCAGGTGATGAGCTCGACGGGTAGGCCGACGTCCGCGGCGTTGCGGGCAAGCTTGCCATCCAGGGTCCACATCGCGGTGCCGAGCTGGATCGCCAGTCGAATGTAGGTCGAGTCGGTCGCATGACGCCGCCGAAGTTGCGTGGTGATGGTTGCGAGGGCGGGACCGTCCTGGGTGAGGTCGAACGGGTGCAGGACCACCTCGAGTGCCGCCAGGTCAGACCAAGTATCGGCGATGTCTTCGGCGGCCAGGACGCCGTCGAAGGTCAGCCGCGCGAGCACGTTGGCGACCTCGTACGGCAGCACAGCCGGTGCGTTCAAAACCTCGCCCGCATCGACCCAACGTTCGAGATGAGCCTGGACAGCGGCTTGGCGATCGTCTTCGACGATCAGCGCCACGATCAGGCTGGCATCGACGACCACGCTCACCCGAGCGAGCCCAGGGCAGTCCGAGCGTCGTCGACCAGCGCGACAGCATCGCCCGGCGGCCGCTGCCGGGAGCGCCGCACCAGCCGGTCAATTGCGTGCCTCGCATCCTGGCGCGCCGTTACGTCCTCACTGAGTCCGGCATGGACGAGCATCCGAGCCAGAGTTCCTGGAGAGACCCGGAGCTGGTCGGCTTGCCGAGCGAGAGCCTCGTGATCAGCTTCGTCGAGGCGCAAAGTGATGGCTTTCGTCATCAGGTCATCCTAACCACTCCGATGCGAAACGATGCGGTGTGCATCGCAGTCGTTCCACATGGGGATCCATTACCGGGCGGTCGGGACCGGACGACCGCTTGTAATCGAAGTGCCCGGGCACGTCAGGCTCGGGGCGCACGCGGTGCGGCCTTGGTGGTGACGGGCCCCGCGGCTACTAATGGTTACGATCCGTAGCAGCCGGCAGCGAAGTCGACGGGGAGGGGTGCATGTGGTGGAGGTGAACCATG
>JAABUK010008751.1_pt1 | contig 14077 bp, 22 predicted proteins | sample 5559141 | NCBI WGS metagenome assembly JAABUK01 (sample SAMN10711869, study PRJNA513367) | rock metagenome | isolation source: Antarctica rocks | place: Antarctica: Victoria Land, Pudding Butte nord | collected 2016-01-03
ACAAAGTGTCATGCTAAAAGACTCTTATTTGTTGCAAATTTATGTACTTCCCAAACATGGTGACAAATTCCAACACTTTTCTGACGATGATTTTGTTTGTCTATGTTACCGGTTTTGTCTGTTTTGTGTGCTGAAAACCGCAATTTAGTCAAATGGGCTAGCTGGCCCCCAACGACTGTAAAATCTCTGACTCTGCGTTTTGTAGGCGTTACGGGGTGGCCCTGGGCAGACTTGATAGACTTGGTGTCAAATCTCTGGTTCCCAGTATACTGTCATCCGTCGTACATCATGACTATCCAAGTTACAGTCAGCTGCAAGGTGCACTTGTTTGTGAACATCGCAGATATGATCTCTGCGTACGATTTCTGTCCCAATGCTGAACGTTCGGAACGCGCGTGCAGGAATCGCCTGGAGTACACCTTAAGATTGCTCTTCCGCCAACCACTCTGGCAAGCTTTGTGCTCAAGCGATTTTGCAAGGAATATAGTCTTTCAGAACAGGACTGTATGCTATCATGCACTGGCCAAAGTGTCAACTCGAGCAAGAGGCTGCACGAGGTCTGCCAGAATCGAGTTTTGCCTCTGTTTGTTCTGGTGGTAGCCCCATCGAGCGCGTCAGTATTGATCCATCGTTGGTCTGCAAACGGTTCGTTTGCTGCAGCTCCCAGGCAGTTCCACAGGCATTGTATGCCTCGAAGCCACCTTGAGGCCATCTGCTGCCTTACACATTTGGCAGGCGTACCATCAGGCCGATCTAGCAGATGCAAGTCTTGAAAACATGGCAGATGGTTGGGAGGGTGCCACAGCACAGTTTGTCATGGCCTGTAGGAGACAAGCAGGGCAGCCCTCACTTTTGCAGAAAGCAGCTGCAATACAGGCAGCCGACCCATCAGCTGCTATGTTTGACCGCAGTCGTCTTACTCCCACGCACGCGTCATGCCTGTCAGCAGTTCAAGTTGCAGTCAGGCCCTTGTTACAACTCACTCAGGTTCTTCTGAGTCAAAATGGCAGCTTCATGCCGTCAAGTGATTGTCCCCAGCACCAGCTCGAATTGGAGCATAGGGCCAGCAGCACAAGTAGTATTGATGAAGCTCCAAAGGGCAAAGGTCTACTCCCTGATCACTTGGCGCATCAAGAACGTCGGATTGTGCTGCTGCAAAGCTCGCTGCTACTCCTCAAGCTGCTGTCTTTCCTGTCAGCAGTGGAAGCCAAATCTGCTAGTACAGATGTAGCAAAGGAGGTACTATGGCAAACTTTAGCAAACCTGGAGGTTGATCTACACCCATATGAAGAAGCAGAAGCTGACTGCTCTGGTCTGCACTCTGGGCCTGCAAGCAACCCAGCTTCAGCATCCTCACAGCATGAGATGGAGACGGAACGCGATGTCTGTGTTTCCTTGGCAGCATTGCTGTGCACAACCTTGCGTCAGCACATCCTGCAGCCCACCATTCATGCTGACATCTGCTGTCACCTGCTCCAAGCGGTGTTGCTTGACGGTTCAGGTGTGATAGACTCTGAAAAGGCGCAGCGTCTTGCTGACGTTTTCAAGAGCAAAGGTATGAGCTTTTGCTGTACATGCCTATATTGTTTTCTGGTCTTTGCAAGCCGCGCCTTGAGCTTTGCAAGTGTACTGGCCTCCCAACGGTGCCCAACAGTGATATGCCCAACAGTGATATGCTCTGTGCATTTGCAGAGCCTTACAACAAGTTTCCTGTTGTCACAGCTGCATGCTGCTTGAAACAAAGAGACTGAGTTGCTGCTTCATTCTGAGTTTGACAAATACGTCTGCAGGCATCTTAGCTGTGGCTCTCGCGGGCTTGAAGTACAACGGGCCATACGGCACAGAGAAGGCTGTGAACTTGGTCTTTTTGCTGCGGTGCTTGGTGTCATCCCGGTTCTTACTCAACATTGACAAAGCCGAGAACGTCGCTACCTTGCTGCGCATGCAAGGGCTCAGCAGGATCTCTGGACTTCTTTGCTCTGTGTCAAGCCCTCCAGCAGCCTCTGCAAATGATGTGCAAGAAGGTGTGCTGCTGTTGCCTTTTTTTGGGCCATTTTGTATTGGATGTCAATGCACAAATTGCTACGGTTGTGCAGGACATAATCCATGTAGTGTGCTTTGTTTGTAGGAGCGCTCGCAGTTGCCTGTGAATGCAAAATGCTTGACTGCAAACCTGAAGATGTGTGTTGTCAGGCTGCCCATGCCACAACGGATAAGTCGTTATTCTCTACTGTGACGATGCTTGCAGCTGATGATAGTGAGTACCCAGAGGTGGTGTCCCAGCTGCAGCTCACGGCTCAGGTTGCGCAGCTGCTGGCTGTCTTGATCAAACCCTCTGCTGGTCAATCCCCAGAGCATCACCATCTCTCAAACTTACACCCTCAGGTTGGACACATGCTGGACAGACACAGCCAAGATGCTGACACCAGAGGTCTTGAGAACAGTTACGCAAGAAGTTGGAGAAGCTGGTCTAGTGTGTGTGAAGGACCTGTTAGTCCAAGCACGATGACAGAAGCTTGGCCCACCCCCACAGCTGAGGCATGGCAGGACAAGTCAGCAGTAGCGCTGTTGGCCCTTCGTTGGCAGAACAACCCTGAATCTACGGCATTCCTTTCCAGCGAGGCGCAGAGCTCCCAAGATACCACAGCTCACTATCACTATCAAGCAGCAGGAAAATCAATATCGCAGCTGCTACATTGTTGCCTGGCAGGTGAGCTTACTGCTCACTGAACAGCTTTTAAACAGTCAGCCTTTGATGCCTTGCCTGAGGTGGTGGAAGATGTGAGCCTGTAGGTGCTCTGTTACTTGCACCATATCAGCATGTTACATCCTCCGAGTTGTCACATCAAAGCTAGATTTGAAAGACACATGCCTTCCATCATGCATGCTGCTACGTTGCACATCGCGCCAAGATGATGACATTTGTCAGCATACAAAAGCCTGCTTGTTTGTGTTCCTATCTGACCAGGCATCAGTTTTGTTGCAGGTCATTTACTGGATCCAAATTTTGGTGTCAGGGCAATAGCAGACAGGGGCCTTCACTCTCTCATTAACCGCTGGTCTCTTCAAGAGGAAACTGCAGAGAGCATTACTGCAAGCATTTTGGCCCTAATGCTTCGACGCCTCGCACTCGATCATGAGGAGCTGTTAGGTGACATGCGAGCAGCAGTTACGTTGGGCGAACATGTGTTACAGCTGGGGCAAGCCAAACGTGTCTGGAAGATCATCATCGGTGAGATGGAACCATTTCCTGATTTTCCATTGTCTTCTTGTTTGCTTGTCTGCAGTGGCCTAGACACATGTAAACATATGTGTAGACACATGTAAACATATGTGTAGACACATGTGGACACAAGTGTAGACACATGTTTATCATTGATCAGCAATTGTGTTTGTGCTCATTGTTTAGAAACATCGCCATGAAGCTGTCAGTTGGAGGCTGCCTGCTTTGCAGTAAGCAAGCAGTAGAATGAAAGTACCACAATGTCTCACAATCTTGCCAGGCATACAAGATTATGAGACATTGTGGTACTTTCATTAACACCACGGACTTTGTTGTCTTTCCACAAAGCTAATACTAGCATGATATTGGCTCTTAATACTGAAAATAAAGGAAAACAACAATATTATAAATATCAACAGTAATATGTAATAACTAACAGTAATAATAATGATAAAACAATAACAATAACTATAACAATAATAGTAATAATAATTAATAATAATAATAATAATAATAATAATAATAATAATAATAATAGTAGTAGTAGGAGTAGTAGTGGCAGTAGCAGCAGCAGCAGCAGTAGCAGTAACAGCAGTAGCAGCAGCAGCAGTAGCAGTGGTAGTAGCAGTGGTGGTGGTAGTTATTAACAACAATATTAAAAATAATGATGATAGTAATGATGATGATAATAATAACAACAATAGTAATGGCTCTTGTTGCACATAAAGCCTGGCTGTGCCCGCTGCAGAATGCGCTGGAGGCAACACATCAAGGCCGCTGATGCCCCTGGTGTTGGTGTACGCAGTGGTAGCCTTCCATGCCATTGTCTCACACGAAGCTTACTGTCAGCTGCTGCTAGAGCGTGACGTGATATCTCGTGATGCTGCGCACATCCAGAATGCGTTGTCTGCCTTGGAGGCTCCTGCAAAGCTCACCTTTGGAGCTTGCTTGGCGTACCTGGCCACCCACCATTGGGATCTGGCTGCCAAGAACCCTGCCAGCAAGCTGGTCAGACTTATTCCTGAAGACACATTGATCATGATATGCAGCAGCATCCAAGAAGCTGTTCTGGTGGGGTTCCTCTTCATCCATTGTGTGTCATCTCTGCACTCTGCATTCCTGTCGGTGCACTGTGTAATGCATTCTTGCTAGTGGTGTGTTGTTGATGGTCCATTGCAAGTCCAAGGGCATGAACTGTCTGTGTGTGCAAGTAGCATGACATTGGCTTTCCTCAAGCTGGGTTTTGTGCATGTATACCCCGCTGAATTGATTGGTTCAGCTGTGAGTGATGTCTGCTTTCATTCATGCTTTCAATGGCGCCTTGCTATTGCCTGTTATGTTGATGACAACACAAGCAATGATGACAACAATAACAGCAACGGTGAAGATGGTAGTAGTACTCACGGCAGTGATAGTAAGCATACAAGAATTAGAGATAGTCATGTGTCATTTCATGGTCACAGCAACAGTCATGTACTACTACTGGTCGTGTACAAATACAAGATGACACAACAATATCAACAACAATGCCATAACAGTGGAAAAGAATACAGCACTGCCCACACCAACCACAATAACATTGATACAAATGCTTCTGAGTACTACTAGTAACATTGACAATAGCCTACCAATTTCCCAGTATATGCATGCAGGCACCATTGCCCTGGGCGCTCTCAAAATGCATCAGCCTGGCTCGAGTGCTGCAGCGAATGGCAAATCTGCTCAAGCAGCAGCCATTGGACAACGTCTCATTGCAAGAGGTTAGCATCATCCCATGACGCCCTAATGTAATGCAAGAGTCTTCTGCAGCAGGTGTAATTGAAAATGCTGTTCTGAGCATGGTACTGCTTTGACGTTATGCAGATGCTTGTGCTAAAAGTTTCACGGCTGTGCTGTTGAGTTGCACCCTGTGGGAATTAGCTTTTGCACCAAGCATTGCACTGAGCTGTTTGTGGTGCCTCAGGAGCAGACTGGTTGCTTTGCTTTGTTGACCCTGAAGAGTTGTATTTAGTGAGTGACTGTAAGCTGACTCTACTTGAGGATACTGAACTCTTTCACACTTGAGTGGCGTGAAAGTGCAGGGTGTGGAGCGTGTTGTGGGGATGAATATTGTCAAGCTTTGGGATGCATCAGACCAGGTGGGATTGCAGTTGCAGCTGGTGCTGGGAGGCCTTCTGTTCACACAGCTGGCAGAGCGCCACTCCTTTGACTGCACTGGCAATGCTACCCAGGTCCGGCCACTCACTTCTGGCCTTCTTTGCTGCCCTTGTTGTTGCTGTGCAGAGATGCCTGTTGACCCTTCTACCATTAGCCATCAAAGTCACTACCTACATTTCAGCCTCGACCTTTGAGGTCCTTATTCTGCTGCTTGGAGAACAGCCTGGGATTCCTGTTGATCTGTTCGACTGTCATTTGGCAGGGAATGGCTACCTTCAGGCCTCCATGTTGAAAGGTCCAACTTGCACCTCACTGTGTCAAAACTGTGTCTTGCTGTATAGGAGCAAGGTCAGGAGCTCCTCAACCTGCTGATGGCTGTAGATGCCCAAGATACCTTTCCTGAACAGCACAGGGCTACCACACCAGCTGCACCAACACCTCAAACTGCTCCCACTACAGCTTCAGCTTCAGCCTCAGCTTGTGGCTTGTCATCTGCCTCAGCTTCACCCACAGCTTCAGCCTCAGCCTCAGCCTCAGCCTCAGCCTCAGCCTCAGCTTCACCCACAGCTTCAGAACCACCTGCAAAGGCAGCTGCGCCATCGTCCACTTCAGCATCACCCAGGGGAAAGAATGGGGCAACAGCTTCTGCTGCCGCATCACCATCACGTTCGCCTTCACAGACAGGGGTTGCCGGTGATGCTGCCTCACAGGCAGATGCAGATTCAGGGTCTACCACAAAGGATAGGTTCAACTTCCCTGAGGTTGGGCTGATGTTCTTGGTACCGCAGATGGTACAGACATTGATGCTGAAGTGTCTTCTGCCGTGCCTAAGCCCCAGCCACAACGTTGAGCAGGCAGTGTATGCACCCTGGGTGCACAGCTTGGTGCTGGGAGTGGAGAAACTCATTGACAGCTTTGAGCACAATTCACTTGCACCCAACCTACAGCCTCACATTGAGCTGGCAGGTGAAATCCGCTTCTTTAGTTGTCCATCCTACATGCCTTGCCATGCATGGACTAACCCAACTTTTGTCCAAAAGCACCTTGCAGAGCTGCGCATGCATTGCAAGTTGCAGTAGTGTGTTCTTGCTATCAATAGGTACTGAAAATCAGAGACCTTCACAACATGTCAACGCACTGATGCAGGTTTTGCTATGCCATTTTGCACCAGCAGGGATACTGCCCAGAGAAACACATGCTAAATACATGCTATTAGAACAACAAAAACGCACAGGACAAGACGAGTAAACTGTTACTAGTGACCAGACGTAAGCTACCAACATTTGACAACGCTCGTTTGTGTTACCGTATACTAGTGACTATATACGTAGGCGCTGACAGAAGTTTCTGATGTTTGTTCTGCAGCTCGCATACGCCCAGACCTCGCATGTCACTCTGCTGGTATTCATGAAGCAACGCCCTGACAAAGGCTGCTGATGTTTGTTCTGCAGCTCGCGTGCGGCCAGACCCTGACTTGCCTGCTTTCAGCATGGAAACGCCCCTCAGGGTAGCTCAAGCCCTTATGCAGTCCCTGGCAGTGCTGCTGCCCTTCCTGCTCACCTGCCCACCGCCAACCCCCGGCCCCCCCAAGACGGTCCAATCAGCAGATCTGGACGCTGACAGGATTCCCAAGCAGCCAATGATCCTGCAGCAAACGGCCTCAGATTCTCCAGACCTGCCTGCTGCTTTCAAGGAGCACGGCGTTGCATTGCGCAAGGACAAAGGGCGGTTTTTGCCTGCCGGACTCTCTCTGCATCAGAAGCTTGATCAGGCTAGCGTCAAGCGTCTCATAGGTGAGTGCGGTCAAATCAGCCTGAAAGCCTTTGCAGCTTCATGTGAATGACACTCGGGCCAAAGTCAGGTCATTGACTCTGCTGCTGTGGACTGAATTGTGGAGGTGCTTGCATCAGCTGGGCAGGGGATGCAGGTAAGTTTTGTCTGGTATGTACAGTTGCCAGTTCTTGTGGGCCCACATCTGTCCAGAGTCATGCTCAAGCACATACCCATGTGTAGTTGGCGTCATGCTGAGACAGGTGTCGATCTGAGGTGAAACTAATACTGAAAGAGAAAGCCATGAGCAACCTGTTGTGCTGCAACCTGAGCAAGTGGCAAGCAGCACATGCTGACATGCGTAGCTATGCATTTAGCAGCTCCTGCCATAGTTGCGCAGACCGCATGTTGCCATCTGTATGTACTCTTTTGTGATGCTGGATTCTATCTGCTTCCTGTTGCGCAAACACACTCAATGTAACACCAAGACAGGACCCTACTCAGGGCCCCACACAGGACCCCACGCAGCAGGGTGGGCCCCCACTCCATTTGAACTGTATGTACCAGTCCTGAGAGGAAACAACTTGATGACTAAGCAACGAGCTGAATCCTGACTTGACGGCGTTGCTGAGCTGATAGTGCGCTCCATCATACACATGAAGAATTCATTCAGTAATGAGTTGAATCCTGACTTGACGGTATTGCAGACCTGACAGTGCGCTCCATCACATACATGAAGAAGGAGCAAGGCTGGCAAGACACGTTTCTAGCAGCACGGCTCGTGATCATTGATGCCCAGGCCAAGCTACGTGTGTCACGCGCTCTCACAGGCCTATTAAGGGCCAAGGGCCTTTCCAAGGAAGATGTTCTTGCCGTCGATGAAATCTTTTTCCGCACGCCGGTGAGTTGCATTTGCCGCGCATGGATGATGGGTATAGTCCCAGGGATGCCTATGATCCCAGGGCTGATCAGCCACAAGAGCTGCCTGGTTTACGCATTGACACTGGACGAGTTCCGCAAGGGTATTGACCGTGATAGCACCTCTTGCAACAGTCAAAAATGTTGACTGTTATTTTTATATACACATGTTTCTTGGTTGTGAAAAACATACAACTTTTGAGGGATTATCAAGGGAAAACCCTACACAGCCAGTCTCAGACCATGTTCATCTCCATGCATATCGTGCGTGACAATGCACGCATTCTCTCACCCCGTTTTGCAAAGGTGCTATTGAGCTCATACCCAACAAGGATGGTTTGCTATCAGATTCTGCTGCATTTTTTGACCCTGCAGCAGCAGCAACAGCTCATACCCAACAGGTATGGTTTGCTATAGGATTTTGCTGCATGTTCTGACCCTGTGGCAGCAGCAGCAGCAGCAGCCGCTTTTCGGGTGGCAGAAAAGCAAATGGCTGCCAAGGCAGCTGCCAAGAAGGCCAAGAAGCTGAGACAGAAGCTGAAGGCCTAGGAGCAGGCTTCCGCTTCAGTTGCAGAGCCTCATGGTGCTTGCATCTCATCAGATGAAGCTCAGCCGTTGTCACTAGAATCCTCTCAGCTCTGCATGGACTCGTCTGAGTCTTCTCCGTCAGCCAATCAGCATCAAGCTGAAAATCTCCGAGCGCAGAATCTTGAACAAGGGCAGCAGCAGCTTGATGAAGCTATGGGTAGCAGTTTGTCTGTCTCTGCGTCTCTGGGTGCCACTGCAGCAAGAGAGAATGATGCCAAGGATGTTTCGGTAGAGTTGAAAGCCATGCATCTGTCATCCTCTGGAAAAGCTGCCAACAAGGGTCAAACAGATGCTGACTTTCTGCAGCAGCTCTTCTGCTGTCCACTCGCCAAGGTGAGCCATAGTGTTGCTGTTCATGATGCACAGGCATGCAACTGTAATGTGAACATGCAGCAGCAAACACAGCGCTCTGGTAAATGGCTGTGAGATGGAGTTAAGCGTGACCAGTTCAAGCTGAGGCAATGCTTGATTGTTATCTTCTTTGGCTCTTTGGCTTTGAATCCAATGGGCAGTCTGCTGCAGCAGTGCAGGCATCAAGCATCTGGTGTTTGTGCAGCAAATGACTCAATGTTGCAGGATTTGCGCAGCAAGCAAGTCAATGACATGATGTGAGATCTGGGCTTTGCTTAGCAGGTGTTCAATCATCAGGTGTTTAGATATCGAGTGCCCAAACCTGTGGTGGTTGGTGTGCAGGCCACCATGGTGGAGCCAACCATTGCTGCAGATGGGCACACCTACGAGAGAAGTGCCATCCAGGACTGGCTGACTCACAGCCGCATGTCTCCAGTCACAGGTCACCCCTTGTCCCATACTCGCTTGGTGTCTAACCAAGCTACTAGGGTGGCCATTGCCAGCCAGCTTGGTCAAGTCCAGTAAAACAAATTTGGTTAGCCGGCATGAGGGCAAGCCCAGGGCTCTTTGGGGCCAGGTGTGATGCTGCCCTCTGGTCAGGGGATTTGTGTCTGCATGTTCAGATGACATGCCTAAAGGCTGTTTCACCCATGCATATAAGACTGTGTAATGCAACAATCACGCTTCACTTGGGGATACCATATTTTGCTTGGGGATACCATGCTTTCTTGTCAGCATAAATGTCACGTTATGATGGCAAAGTTCCGTGAACAGCCGCAAATGCAATGATTGCATAACCAGAGACTGCTTCAGCTGGTAAGGGGCATGCATGGTTTGTGTGCTTGTGCCAGGTACATGTTGCTTGAAGGCCTCAATGTGCCATGTGCTTGGTGGTGATCAAAAAAAGCCGAACCTGATTGATGCTCAGGGCTTCAGTGAGGGCTTGGGACCCTGCAAGGTCCCCCCCAAATTGCTCATCAACCTGCAAGTCCAGGTCAAGCTCTAGAAACAAAACCAGCATGCTGATTATGAGCATGTACTTAGGCCTTGTTCATTATCTGCACACCTAACTGTCAGGTAACAACATGCGCTGCACATGCATGTTTGTACCCTGTGTCATGCAGCTACCCTAGACATAACCAAGAGATGCAGGAGTGTGATGCGTACTAATTGATACCGTGTCATGTGATGATCTGTCAGAAGCGTATGTTTGGCCGCTCAGCAGCAATTTTTACACACATAACACCCTGTCTGATCAGATCATGTAGTGACGCAGGCTGGTCAGAGGCCAACACTGCTTTGATACAGAGCCAACGCTACTCCCTCAGCAAGCACATCCCATTGATGCAACAGGAGCGTTTGGTTGTGTGGGGTTGCATTGACAAGATACTAGAGTCAAAGCATGCTGAGCACAATAGCAAAGCTGTACCAAAGTCAAGGCTTGTCTGGGTAGAGGACTGTGGCCACTGCAACCACTTAAAGCAGTAGCTGGTTCCATAGCTGCCTTGAGTGCCAAAGAAAAGCAGGTCCCAAGCAGCTATCAAACCCCCAACCACTGCCCATGAGTGCTGATGCCATGTATTTTGAGGTTGTCCCATGTTTGCGGTGCTGAGCTCAGCCTCTACCATGACAACGGTTTCCGAAACCATATGCAGCAGAGCTGAGGTAAAAGGTGCATTGCTAGCGTGTCAGGAGGCTAATTTCCTGCACTGTTACAACTCTATTCCATCATTAAAGTGCGTTAATACCGCCGTAGAGAGTACATAGGTATTTACTACAAAGTGTTTGACACAAAGCATTGGGCTGTCCTTGGTCGCGGTTGCTGTGACCAGCAAACGCAGCTTGTCAACGCTGATTGTGTGCAAGACAGGGGAGTCACAGCATTAGCATGCAACAAGATGCACATTTGGCATCGTTGTCTGCAACGTGAATAATGGTGTAACCACGGCGAGATGTGGTTTGTCAGCAGACTCTCTTGCATATCATCTGTCTAAAGCATGAGGTAAGACACGGGAGGTCAGGAATCATGAGCCCTTACACGCGTTGCAAAGCAGTTATGTTTTCTACTGAATTAACGAAGAGTATTTAATAGAACTAGTGGTTTACTAAGGAAGTTGATGATGCCAAGCAACGCAACACAGCAGCATCTTCCTAGCCTTGTGTCTTTACATGGCCCCATCTTACCTTAAGCCAGCAAGATCTACAGCCAAGATACCTGCAGAGACTTGACAGGTCAGCGTGAGGCGGCAAGCATTCTTACTTGCTGTCAAACATGCCATCTGATAGATTGACAGCGTCGGCTGCCTGTTTGCAGCCGCAGTCTGCAAAGATGAGGGCTGCAGCTATGCAGTGGCCCATCAACTAGCTGTAAGAGTTTTGATGACACCAAATCAAAAGTCTCAGGAAGCTGTGACTGCGTCAATAATAGGTACACAAAAAGGCTTGTCACAACCAAGTCAAAAATAGAGACTGAACTCTGCACTGCAGAAGTAACACCATTGCAAACACATATTTGTACTGGTAACCACGGCATGCACACTCAAGTATTGCAAAACCTCAGTAGCTGCTGGGGACCTTCTCTGCTTTAGCAGACAATGCAAAGTCAACTATGCAATCAGCTAGCGCCTGAGGCTGCTCTAAATGAGGACAATGTCCACAATTCTCCACCCAGACAAGCTTAGACTTTGGTAGAACTTGGCTGAACTGCTCAGCATATTCTGGCTTCAGTATCTTATCATTGCGACCCCACACAACCAAACATTCCTGTTGCACTGATGGGATGCGCTTACTAAGGGAATAACCCCCGCTCTGTATGAAAGCTATGTTGGCCTCTGCCCAGCCTGCATTGACATGTGCTCTGATGTAAGATAGCCAAGGATCTGATGTAAGGTAGTCAAGGATAATGCTGCTGGCAGACAGGACTGTATGCTCCAGACAGCACACGACAGATAGTCGATTTGCATATGTTGCGTGTGTAGGCAATGTCATGCAGCTGCCTGGCAACTGAGACCATCAAAAGATGCATTGTCATGATGCGTACATCTTTTGATAGCCTTTAGGTGCCAGGCAGCTGCATGACACTGCCCACAAATGTGAATGCGCCAAGCATGGTGTTACCTGACAGGTAGGTATGCAGACGTCCTATCAACAAAGCATCATCTGTGGCGAGGGCTTTGTCATTGTAGGCCAAGTCGCCAGCATACTTTCTAATGGCAGTAGACTTCAGCACCTGCATGGCACTACAACAGCATGAGGGTAGATGACCAACACATGCATGGGCAGGCCGTGCATCACATGCACACATGCATGTACAGAAAATACATGGATGCCTTATTGAGCTTTGCTTTCCGCTATCTACCCATGACCTCAACAGACATCCATGGCATACTGTCTTTTGAGCAGATGTGCCAGCTCAGCAAGGATAAACTGATGCTGCAATTGACAGGCTGGCGCCATCTCTGGTGGCTGACCTGGACCAGCAGGTTGATGAGGAATTTGGGAGCAACCCTCCAGGGCCCCAAGCCATCAATGAACCCCTGGGCATCAACCAGGACCAGCTTCTTGACTGCTTGAGGATACTCCAAGGCGAAGTCCATGGCTATGGCGCCGCCTAAGCTGGTACCAACCACAATCATGGGCCTCTTGATCTGCACTGCATATACAAGCCAGAAGTGTACATGCATCTATGACGCATCACAGCTCAGTTATATTTAAACTTGAGGGAGGCAAAAGCTGAGAGTGACTGTGCTGTCCAACGTGAGCAAGGCTGCGTTGTATGGATACTTCCCAGGTATGATATGGCCTATGTGGCAAGTTTAGGCCAAAGGAAAACACAGAAGCATGTGAGCAGGCTGTAACGCCGAGCTAAACTCTGACACTAAGGCCAGTGCACACTGTGACGGTAAGTCAGGCTGCTTTGTACAAAGCAAGTCAGTGAAAGTGACTAATCAATGGTGTGCAACGAGCGCCTGCCATGGTGTGCTTGTGCCCCAGGGTGAACCAAGCAAGAGCAGCAAGCTTTAAGCACAAATTCACAGCATGTCCTGTCATTTACCTTCTCTTTCCAGAACGCGTACAAGTGATCACGCTTCTGTTTTGGGCCTAGCTTCATGTTGCTCTGGCTGGCAGCTCCACTGTCACTGAAACCCCAGCCAACCAGATCTACAGCCCAAGCCTCCAGGCTTCTCTCTAGAAGGGGTAGCAAGCGTCGAAACTCCAGGCTAGAACTGTCAAAGCCATGAAGCAGCAAGACAGGTGCTTGATCCTGGTGCTGGCTACCATACTCTGCACAAGCATGCTCAAGTATGATTTGCACGGCAACATGCAGAACTGGACCTGACTGCACAAGGACAGCATGAAGGATACACTTTTGTCTGGCATACCTGAAGGGCCTAGATAAGCTGTCTCGACAGGGCATGTCAGTGAAGCAGCATCAATGGTGCTGCGCTGCATGCGCGACATGAAGTCAAGAGCAGCCTGCTCTTTGACTTCTTGAGCTTGTTTTGGGAAGAATTCTGGATGAGAAGTCGTCTGCAATAACACAGCGTCTTGTAGGCTGTTGACTTACGGGTCACTTACACGGTTATTGCGCAAGCATACCTCCGGGAGCCGAGAAGGGGCTTGGGAGTGGCAAGTGAACGCGACAGGCTTGTTCCGCAAGCCAAGCTTGGTGGCGTGACGCAGCTGCCTTGCATTCATTGGTCGTTGGACGCACCGGCATCGCCCCGTTCCGGTAATCTGCTGGCTTTGCATCTCCCTGGGAATGGCGGAACGGGCAGTTTGCTGTTGTGTGACGCACGACCACGTAGATAAGTCAGGTGTGCAAAGGCTATATCACGCTTTCAGTTGTCTCAGTCGCATTTACTTATCACGGATCCTCAAAGTCTTCGGTGAAGACACACAAGTTAAGAGAGATAGAGTTATCGCAGCATTTTCGCCAGCCAAGAGAGAGAGATTACAATGCTTTAGCCAGCCAGCAAGTCTGATCACATATAGAAGAAGACGAAGGTCAAATGTGGAAAACATCAAGACAGTCTAGAACGAACTTGAAAACCTGCATATGATCTTGCT
>JAABUK010008752.1_pt1 | contig 14077 bp, 11 predicted proteins | sample 5559141 | NCBI WGS metagenome assembly JAABUK01 (sample SAMN10711869, study PRJNA513367) | rock metagenome | isolation source: Antarctica rocks | place: Antarctica: Victoria Land, Pudding Butte nord | collected 2016-01-03
CAATATCGAACGTGGGCGCAGCAAGCTGACGCCCCTACGGTTGCCACAAGGTTTGTAAACCGTTCAAGACAGCATCGTTTCCAATTGATCCAAGCCTTCGGCGATCTGGGTTTCCAGCGTGCGCAAATCGGCCAAAAGTTCGGTTGGCGCGCGATGCGATTGCGCGACGTATTCGGTTGTTTTATAGCGGTTGAGCGACAAGTCGTAAGCGTTGGCGACGATTTCAGATTTGAGTACTCGAAAAGATTGGCCGCTGCGCCCATCGTCGCGGCGCGTTTTCCACGCCTGCAAAATGTCGGGGATGTCGTTCTGGCGCGTTTCCTGGCGCTTGTCGTCGAGTGAAAAACCGTCGGCTTTCATGTCGTAAAACCACACTTCGTCGGTGCCGCCAGCGCCCGTTTTCGTGAACAGCAAAATCGCCGTCGAAACACCCGCATACGGCTTGAAAACGCCGCTTGGCATCGAAATTACGCCGTCGAGTTTGTGCGATTCAACAAGCGTTTGGCGAACTGCTTTGTGCGCGTTGCTGGCACCAAACAGAACGCCGTCCGGCACGATGACGGCAGCGCGTCCGCCCGCTTGCAGCAATCGCAAAAACAGGGCGATGAACAACAGTTCGGTTTTCTTGGAGCCGCCCGCCGCGCTTTTCAGGTTGGGCGCGATTTCGCTTTCGTTGACACTTCCGGCAAACGGCGGATTGGCCAGAATGACGCTGCACGTTTCGCTTTCAAACGAGTTGTCGATTCCCAGGGCGTTTTTGCGCTCGAGTTGCGGGCTTTCGATGCCGTGCAGCAACAAGTTCATGGCCGCGATGCGCACCATCGTGGCGTCCAAATCGTAGCCGACAAACGCCGCGTTGTTGAAGTGTTTGAAAGCCACAGGTTCGAGCAGAATCGTTTGCCGGTGACGGTCGAGCAAGGTGCGCGCGGCGTTGGCCAGAAAACCCGCCGTGCCGCACGCTGGATCGCAAACGATGTCGCGCGGCGTCGGATCGACCAGATCGACCATCATTTGAATGATGTGGCGCGGCGTGCGAAATTGCCCGTTGCGTCCGGCGGTGGCCAGCTTCGACAACAGGTATTCATACAAATCGCCCATCGTGTCGAGATACGAAGCGCCGCCTTCGCCGCTATCGAGCGATTTGGCAATGGTTTGAATCTCGTCGATTTTGTTTTTGGCGCGCAGCAACAAGGCGCCATCGGACGGCAACGCCAAACGCGCATCTTTGAGGTTGCGCGCAAACGACGAATCGCCACCCGAACTGTTGCTGCCCAGAGCGCGCATCCACGGAAACACGTCGCGGTCGATGCGCTGTTGCAATTGTTCAGGATGATGCGGCCACTGGCTCCAGCGCAGGTGTTGCGCGTCGGGCGCGAAAATCGAGTACTCGAAGTGGGCGCCGTCCAGTCGCGCCATGTTTTCGCGGCGCTTTTCTTCGTCGTCCAGGCGACGCAAAAACAGCAAATAGGTGATTTGCTCAATCACTTCGAGCGGATTGGTCAGGCCGTTGGTGGCGAAATCGAGCCACAAAGCGTCAATTTTGGAGCGCAGTTCGGAATTGAGCATGATTTGAAAGAAAAGAATAAAATCGTAGGGGCGGGGTCTCCCCGCCCGCATGACATATTACGCACCGCATAATAGATCGCGTGATGAACGCAGAATGTCAGAACGGCGAAATGCAGGAAACAGGCGGGGAGACCCCGCCCCTACGCGCACGCAATCATCGCCGGCGTTCAGCAAGCGCGCCGCAGTTTACCGCGATGTCTCGAAAAGGCGCGACGCACAACCCAACACACAAAGGTTTCTCACACCATGACATGGCCGAAAGTCAAATTAGGCGACGTTTGCGAAATTGTCTCGACCATCAATCCGGCGCGCGCACCACAAAACGAAACTTTCTCTTACATCGACATTGCGGCTGTGAACCGAGACACCAAACAAATCGAAGCATCAAGTACTCTTTGTTATGCAAATGCGCCCAGCCGCGCACGACAAAGTGTCAAAGCAAATGACGTTTTAGTTTCGACAGTTCGTCCAAACCTTAATGCAGTGGCAAAAGTTTCCAGCGAGTTTGATAGCGCAGTTGCCTCAACGGGATTCACCGTTTTACGCGCGAAACAACAATCGCTCTGCGAAAGTTGGCTTTTTCATTGGGTAAAAACGTCCATTTTTGTTGACGACATGACAGATAAAGCAGCAGGCGCAAGTTATCCCGCTGTATCAGATCGCATTGTTAAAGATTCTAAAATCCCATTGCCGCCCTTAGCCGAACAAAAACGTTTGGCGGCAATTCTCGACCACGCCGACGAGTTGCGCCGCGCGCGACGCCAATCGCAACGAGTACTCGATGAACTCGCGCAAAGCCTTTTCCTCGAACTCTTCGGCGATTTGACGCAGTTCAAAAAGACGCCATTCAATGACTTGGTTTCTTCCAATAAAATTAGTCTGGTTCGGTCGGCGAAAGAAGTCGGGCCACATCTTCCTGTACCTTACATCCGCATGAACGCAATCACGCGTAATGGTGAATTAGATTTAACCACCGTGTTTAAGACAAGTGCTTCCGAACAGGAGATAAAGAACTACTCGCTCGAAAAAGGAGATTTTCTTTTTAATACTCGCAACTCGCGTGAGTTGGTGGGAAAGACAGCTTTATTCGATTCTGCTGGCACTTACGTATTTAACAATAATATTTTGCGAACTCGATTTAAGGAATCTGCTATTCCAACGTTTGTTGCTGCCGTTTTCAAGACACAGCAAATACAGCACGAACTTGAAAAACGTAAATCAGGAACTACGAACGTCTTTGCTGTCTATTACAAAGATTTAGCGACAATCCAAATTCCACTTCCGCCGCTTTCGTTGCAGCAGCAATTCGCCGAGCAAATCGAGGAATTGGAAGCGATTAAGCGTCATGTGCGCGAATCGAGTACTCGATTGGATGCGCTGTTTGCCAGTTTGCAGGCGCGGGCGTTTGCGGGCGAGTTGTCGGGCGCGAAAGCGTGAATCGAGTACTCGATTGGTGTGGGAAACGAACCCTGAGCGTCAGCGACGGGTGAACTTTGAGTTTGATGTTGCTGCGAGTTCACCCGTCGCTGACGCTCAGGGTTCGTTGGGTTTCAAGGTTAAATGTGTGGCAACCAGCGCGCTTGACAAGCGTTTAGAACTGGGTTAAGTTTGTGACAGTTGCGATGCAGGAAAAAACCACGATGAACACCATTTCGCCTCGTAAAATCAGGAGTTTCGGCTTGTGCGAGCGCATTATGAAGAGTGTGCGTGCTCGCGGTCGCGGCGCGGCATTCACATGGCAGGATTTCGCGTCGTTTGGGACGCCTGTCGCCATTCGTCAGGCGCTGTCCCGCCTGGTGAAGCGCGGACATTTGCGTCGCGTGGCGCGCGGCATCTACGATTGGCCGCAAACGCTGAGTTCTCCAGCTTTAGCGTCGCTGGGAATTGTTCTCGCGCCCGATGTTTCGGCAGTTGTCCACGCTGTGGCGCGTCGTGACGGCGCGCGCATTCAACCCGATGGCGCGCAAGCCGCCAACCAACTGGGGCTTTCAACGCAGGTTCCCGCGCGCGATTCTTACCGTTCGACCGGACGCGCGCACCGCATCACGCTGGGCAAAACCGTGATTCGCATTCGTCATGCGCCGTCGCGCCTGGTGGTTGTGGCTGGAGCGAACAACGGCGCGGCTCTGGCAATTGCCGCCTTGTCGCATTTGGGCGCGCACGATGTGGACGATGACGACATCGCGCGCTTGAATCGAGTACTCGATGCGCGCGACAAAGCCGCATTGCGCCGCGCCGCGCCCAAGACTTACGCCTGGATGCGCCCGATTCTGGCGAAGATCGCCGCCGACTGAGTTCTTTCATGCGACATTTCGCCCGATTGCCTGGCTCCGACCGCGCCGCGTTGTTTGCCGAAGCCGCGACGCGCTCGGGCTTGCCGGTTCTCATCATCGAGAAAGACTTTTGGGTTTGCTGGATGCTGGAACGCTTGTGGGCTTCGCCGTTCGCGCCTTCCCTGCTCTTCAAAGGCGGCACCTCGCTTTCCAAATGCTACGGGCTGATCAAGCGTTTTTCCGAAGACATCGACATCGGCCTCGACCGCGCTCTGTTGGGTTTCGACGGAGACAACGATCCGGCTGCGGAAGGATTATCCAGCAGTGGACGCAACAAGCGCGTTGAAAAGTTGAAGAAATCTGCTAAAAGCTGGATCGAAACCACGCTGTTAGATCATCTCACGCAAAACATCCGCGCCGAACTGGGCGAAGAGAAAGTCACCGGATGGAACTGGGAAGTTTTGCACGCCAGCGACGGAATGCCGCAACTGCGCTGGAATCCGCCGTTTTCTCAGAAGCAGCAACGCGGCATTTCGGTTTCCGATTCTTACCTCAATCGCGGCGTTTTGCTCGAAATTGGTTCGCGCGCGGCGCACTGGCCAGCCAGTCGCCACCAAGTTTCGTCCTATGTGGCGCAGCAAATTCCCGAGGCGTTTTCCTCTCCATCAACAAACGTTTGCGCGCTCGAAGTCGGGCGCACCTTTTGGGAGAAAGCGACGATTTTGCACGTTTTGCATCACGAAACGCAAAACGATTTGGCCGCTCACAAACCGGCGCGCGAGCGTGAACGATATTCACGTCATTGCTATGATTTGCATTGTATCGCGCGCAGCAAAATTGGCGCAGTCGCTCCGCGCGATTTCGATTTGCTGGCCGATGTCGTCAAGTTCAAGCGCATCTTCTTCTGTTCTTCCAACGCGAGAGAAAAACTTTATGACGACGCGCGTCCGGGCACATTCCGCCTTGTGCCGCACTCGGCTCTTGATGGTTTCTTCGCCGCCGATTACGCGAAGATGCAGAAAAGCGGAATGTTCTTCGGCGCCTCGCCTTCGTGGAGCGAAATCAAGCAAACGTTGCAAGAAACCGAACAACGCATCAACAATTTTTAGATCCTTGGACGACCAATCGAGTACTCGATTGCTGCCGGACACATCGCTTTTTGGTCATTCTCGTGACAAAATACAACCAGCGAACGTCCTTTTCCCATGAGCAACTTCCAATTTCTTCAGGCCGAGTTTCCCGAATTGTTCGAGACGGCGCGACGAGCCGAAAACGCCCTGCGCAGCGATGGCCGCATGACGTGCTTTTACACGCGCTTCACGCTGGAAAACGCCGTCAACTGGATTTATGCGCACGACCAAACACTGCCCGAACGTTATGACAACCTGAACGACAACTTGCACCAGAGCGAGTTTCGCGCGCTGCTGGGGCGCACCGTCTGGGAAAAAGCGCGCATCATTCAACGCATCGGCAATCGCGCGGTTCATGGCAACCTGCCGCCAACGCCTGATGAAATCGTTGGCGTCGGGCGCGAATTGTTTCATTTTTGCTTTTGGCTGGCGCGCACTTATGCCACCGCCAAACCCGCCGACAGTTTGGAATGGCAAAACGCGCTGGTGCCGCCTTCGCCCACGCAAATCGTGCGCAGCACGCGCGCTCAGGTGCAAACCTTGAAGGCGCAACTCGAAGCCGCGCAAGCCGAACTCGCACAATCGAGTACTCGAATCTACAGCGAAGCAGACGTAGCGCATTTGCAAAGCGAACTCGCGCAAGCCAAAGCCGCCGCGATTCAAACGCCGGACGTGCACAACTATTCGGAAAAAGAAACGCGCGACTTGTTCATCGACACACTGTTGCGCGAAGCCGGTTGGCCGCTGTCCGAAAAGCGCGACCGCGAATTTCCCGTGACGGGAATGCCAAACGCGAAGGGCGACGGCTTTGTCGATTATGTTTTGTGGGGCGACGATGGCTTGCCGCTCGCCGTTGTCGAGGCCAAGAAAACGCGCAAGTCCGCGGGAAATGGGCAGCAGCAAGCCGTGCTTTATGCCGATTGTTTGCAGCAGATGTTCGGGCGTCGTCCCGTCGTTTTCTACACCAACGGCTACGAAACCTGGCTGTGGGACGACGTTCGTTATCCACCGCGCGAAGTGCAGGGTTTTCTGAAACGGGACGAACTGGAACAAACCATTGCGCGACGAGACGCGCCTTTGCTTTCGGATGCCGAAATTGACGCGACGATTGTCGAGCGCGCTTATCAGACGCGCGCCATTCGCCGTTTTCTGGGGACGCTGGATAACAAGCATCGCAAAGGCTTGTTCGTAATGGCGACTGGAACCGGAAAAACGCGAACCGCCATTGCGCTTGTCGATGCTTTGATGCGACAAGGCTGGGTTCGCCGCACCTTGTTTTTAGCCGACCGCACGGCGTTAGTGAACCAAACCGTCAATGCGTTCAAGAAGCATTTGCCGGGCAGTTCGCCGGTCAACTTGCAAATGCAACCGAACGAACTGAGCGGCGCGGTTTTCGTTTCGACTTATCAAACCATGATGGGCTTGCTCGACCGCAGCCGCGACGATGGCGCGCGTCAATTTGGCGTCGGGCATTTCGATTTGATCATCATTGACGAAGCGCACCGCAGCGTTTACCAGAAGTATCGGGCCATTTTCGAGTACTCGGATTCGCTGCTTTTGGGCTTGACCGCCACGCCGCGCGACGAAATCGATCACAACACTTATGGCTTGTTCGACTTGAAAGATGGCGCGCCGACCGACGCTTACGAATTGTCGCAAGCCGTGCAGGACGGTTATCTGTGCCCGCCGCGCCTGCATCGCTGCGACTTGAAGTTTCCCGTTGAAGGCATTCGTTACAACGACTTGTCGGACGAGGAAAAAGCGCAGTGGGACGTGGCCGAATGGGGCGAAGATGGCACGCCCAATGAAGTCGCGGCCAACGCCGTTAACGGCTGGCTTTTCAACATCGATACGGTTGATAAAGTGCTGGCCGAACTGATGACCAAAGGCGCTCGTGTCGCGGGCGGCGACCGTTTGGGCAAAACGATTATCTTCGCGCGCAACCACAAACACGCCGAGTTCATCGTCGAGCGATTTAACATCAACTATCCGAAAGAAGCGGGCAAAGCGTGTCGCGTCATCGACAACTTCGTCAACTACCCGCAAAGCCTGATCGACAGCTTTTCCGACACGGACAAGATGCCGCAAATCGCGGTTTCGGTTGATATGCTGGACACGGGAATTGACGTGCCGGACATTTTGAATCTGGTGATTTTCAAGCCGGTGCGCAGCAAAACCAAGTTCTGGCAAATGATCGGGCGCGGCACACGATTGCGCCCCGATTTGTTCGGGCTTGGGTTGAATAAGCGGGAGCTTCAGGTCTTCGACTTTTGCGGCAACTTCGAGTTTTTCGGCATCAAACCGGAAGGAATCGAGTCGCGCGCCACCAAGAGTTTGTCGCAGCGATTGTTCGAGCATCGCGTTGAACTTCTGGGCGGAATCTCCGACAAAATCGAGCCGGAAATTGCGGCATTGAAACAAAGCCTCGCCGATGGCTTGCACAGCGAAGTCGCGGCCATGAACGTCGATAACTTCGTGGTTCGTCCCAAACGCCGTCACGTCGAAAAGTATTCGTCGCGCGACAAATGGGATTCGCTGGACGCGGATGCGCGAACCGAAATTGTCGAGAACCTGGCGCATTTGCCGACTGAAGCGCCGACCGACAACCCCGAAGCGCGCCAGTTCGATGCGCTGATGCTCTGTTTGCAATTGGCGCTACTCAACGTCGAAAAGCGTTTCGCACGATTGCAAACCGAAGTTCGAGTACTCGCAGAGAACCTTTCGGAGAAAACCACGATTCCGCAGATCAAGGCCGAAGAAGCGTTTCTGCTGGACGTAGCGAGCGACGAATGGTGGGAAGGTGCGACGCTTTTGATGCTGGAAGAAGCGCGCGTGCGAATGCGCTTGCTGGTGCAATTCGCCGACAAAAGCGTTCGTCCGGTCGTGCAAACCGACATCGAAGATTCCGATGTCGAAAGCGAAGAAGTCACCATTCCGGGAATGGAAAGCGTGTCGCTCCTTGCGCACGAAAAACTCATACGCGCCTTTTTGGACGAACACAAAAAACATCATCCAACGATTGTAAAGTTGCGCAACGGACAAGCTTTGACGCAAGGTGATTTGCAGGAATTGGACACGTTGTTGTTTCAGGCTTCGGGTTTCCTCAATCGCGCCGATTTCGAGAGCTACTTCGGGCCGCAGCCGCATCTGGGCGAATGGGTTCGCAGCCTGGTCGAGTTGGACAGAGAAGCCGCCAAAGCCGCCTTCGGCGAGTTTCTCAGCGGCTCGAAATATTCCGCCGCGCAAATCGATTTCGTCAACAACGTGATTGATTATTTGACCGAACATGGCACCGTTAAATTGTCGCAAATCCAAACCGCGCCTTTCACCTCGCATCCCGATGGCGTGGCCGGCATTTTCCCGCGCGATTATCCCGCGCTACTCAGCATCGTGAGCCACATCAACGCCTCAGCTCAAGTGCATTGAGTATCGAGTACTCGATTCTAAAAGTCTCGGGCGACGAACCGCGCGCGTAAGCAAGCGGACTTTGGTAAAGCTTCCAAGTAAGTCCGCTTGCTTACGCGCGCGGTTAGTTGTCATCGCATTCTTTAGCTGCGTCGCGCCAGCCACAAGAACAGCGGCACGCCCAAAAGCGCGGTGACGACACCAACCGGAAGTTCGACCGGCGGCGCAACCGAACGCGCAATCGCGTCGCAACCGACCAATAAAGTTGCGCCGCCAATCGCTGCAGCCGGAACCAGTACTCGAATGTCGCCGCCGAACATCTTGCGCACGGCTTGAGGCGCCAAAAGTCCGACGAAACCGATAAGCCCGCAAAACGCGACCGCGACTGCGCTCATCAAGGCGGCGGCGAAGAGCAGGCGAAAATGCAGCTTGCGCACATCGACGCCCAAGGTTTGCGCTTCTTCGTCGCCCATGCGCAAAGCGTTCAAATCGCGCGAAGAACGCAGCAAAATCGTCATTCCAATGCACAAAACGATGAGCAGCAAAACGTTTTGGCTGGATGAAGCGCGCGTCAAAGTGCCCAAACTCCAGAACACAATCTTCTGCGCCAGGTTCGCGCTGTCGCTCAACGCCAAAATCAACGCCATCAGCGACGACAAAAACGACGACAAAGCGACGCCGCTCAACAGCAAAACGCCGCGATTGCCGCCGCCCGTGCGATTGACGTTTAAGCGATTGCCGCTCGCAAATCCAGTACTCGATGTCGCGCCCGAAGCAGTCGCGCCCGAAGTAGTCGTGCCCAAAGCGTAAACCAACGCCGAAGCTGTCAGCGCACCGACAAATGCCAGAGGAACCGACAGGTCGAAGGCCGCGCGAGGTTGCAGCCACAAGCCAATCGTTGCGCCCAGCGCACCGCCACTCGAAACGCCCAGCAAATATGGCTCGGCCAAAGGATTGCGAAACACGCTTTGCAGGCACGCGCCGGAACTGGCCAAAGCCGCGCCGACCAGCATTCCCGCAAAAATGCGAACGGGACGCAAACCCCAATCGCCACCCGACAAGCCACCTTCGCGCCAGAAAATGCGCCGCGCGATTTGCATCTTTTGAGGTTCGCTCGACCATAAATCCGAAAACGGAACGGGCGCACCGATTGTCGCCGCCAAAATCACGATGACCATCAAAACACCGATCAGCGCCAGCCAGCGACCGTGATTTTGGAGAAAACCGGCTTTCGAGTACTCGATGCCGGCAGTCTCGATGGTCGCGGCGGGGCGTGTTTGCATGACGGGCGCAGTGTAATGACAGCCTGTTCAAGCGTCAATCGAAGCCTCGCGCGCAAGCTCTCTCAACGCGCGAAGGGTACAATCCTGGACTGGTGTTTGCACTGAGCCTGCGAAATTGCGCGAAGATATAGCCGCTGTATGAAATTGAAACTTAATTGGGCAATTCATTTTAGGGACGGGTTGTGCCGCGCGGCATGATGCGTCACAATATAAAAGCAACGTTTAGAGGAGGCTTTCGATGGTTCAGAAAACACGCTTGGCGACTTTGTTGGGATTGGGCGGAGCCCTTTTGATGAGTGGTGCCGCATACGCGCAGCCACCCGCTGGTTACTCGGGCGGGTCACCAGGTAGCATGTCCAGTGGTAGCATGTCCGGTGGTGGGTATCCGGGTGGTTCGCCCAGCAGCATGTCCGGTGGTAGCTATCCGGGCGCGTCCGGCAGTGCAGCCGGCACTTCGGGTTCCGGCGCCGTGAGCAATGCTCCCGGTTCGATGAGCACCAGCACTGACGCGAGCAGCACCGACCAGAGCAGCACCGATTCAATCGGCTCCAATGTTCAGGACAGATCCACGCTGGCTCGCACCGGCGGCGAACCGTGGATGATGGCTTTGGCCGGCGCGACGCTTGCCATTGGTGCGCTGTCACTGCGCCGCCGCATCAACTAACTCCAGACACAAGACATCTCGAACGCCGCATTCAAACTCGTTAGCGGGCTTTGAATGCGGCGTTTTCGCGCTTCATCGAACGGACTCAAAAGTTAAATTTGCTCGCACCCCGAAGTTCCTCGAACGTTTGTCCTTTTGAACGGCGCGAAGGATATGACAAGCCATCTCATAAATGCTGAGATGCGGCCTCTTAACCAACCATGCGTTAACCAACCGCGCGCAAGTAAGCGGGTTTGTTTTATAGAATGGCACCAAAGCCCGCTTACTTGTGCGCGCAGTTAGTTGAAAACCACTTATGAGATGGCTTGGCAAGAGAACCGTTGGGGTTAGAATGTCCGTTCGCTCAAGATGACGAACGTTTGTCTCCGTCTCGCTGCTTTGCCACACGTTCTCCGAAGTTTTCCACGTTCTCCTCGGTTATTCAGCGCCATTAAAAAGGCGCTGGAGATTTTTCGTAAACTCGCATTCCGATGAAACACGCTCAATTAACGACTGGCAAACGCTTTGTTCGCGGCGCATTGACGCTGCTGGCCTTAGGTGGCGCGACGATGGCTGTGTGGCCGGTCGGGCAAACCGCCTACACGCGCTGGAATCAGCAACAACTGCAACGCGAATGGCAGCGCGCGGCGGCGCAGCCGGTTTCGGCCACCAAAAGTCTTGCGGCCCAACAATCGAGTACTCGATTTCGCAAAACGGCCAGGCCGCGCATCGAGCCGCTGCCGCCAACACGACTGATCATTCCCGACATCGGCGTCGATGCGGTTGTGGTGCAGGGCGAAGACGACGTGGCGCTGGAACGAGGGCCGGGACACGCGCCTTTCACCTCGTTGCCGGGACAGCCGGGCAATTGCGTCATCGCGGCCCATCGCAACATTTACGGCTCTTATTTTTATCGCGTCGATGAACTGCTGCCAGGCGCGAAAATCACTTTGCGCACGCCGCACCACTCCTACAGGTATCAGGTCATTCAAATGTCTCAGGTCGCCGATACCGACGCCGCCACCGTCAAAGCGCTGCCGCCGTCCGGCTCGCCGCCCATTTTGACGATTTATACCTGCACGCTGCCGCGCAGCACCAATCGCATCGTCATCACTTCTCAGTTGATGACGAAAGAGCAGGAAGCAGGCGAAAGCGGACAGTAAGCAACGGCAATCGTCAGGAAGCAGTTGAAGTCAGCCCAACCTTCAAGCCTGATGCCATGCCGCGCGTTCGACCGTTTTTCGCTGTTTTCTGCGCGCCACCGATGACGATTGCTGCTTTTTCTCTTCATGTTCCTCTCGCTTGTCTTCCACAATCACCAACCCGTCGGGCAGTTGCCGTGGACGTTCGATGACGCTTGGCGCGATTCTTATCAGCCGTTTCTTGATGTTCTGGAAAAGCATCCGACCATTGAAGTCGCGCTGCATTTCACCGGCCCGCTGCTGGATTGGCTGAGCGCACACAAGCCGCAAACCATCGTGCAGATTGGCGCTTTGGTCGCGCGCGGACAAGTCGAGATTTTAAGTGGCGGCTTCTACGAACCGATTTTGGCGATTTGGCCGCATGACGATCAAGTCGCGCAACTGCAGAAACTGAACGCGCGCGTCGCACAAACTTTTGGGCAAACGCCGCGCGGAATGTGGCTGGCCGAGCGCGTTTGGGAACCGCAACTGGCGGCACCGATTCGCGGGGCCAACCTCGATTACACCTTTGTCGACAGCACGATTTTCCAGCAGGCGGGCCTCGAAGAAAGCGCTTCGTTCAGCGTTTTTCAAGTCGCATCTTCGGATATCGAGTACTCGAACGGTGCGACAAACGACGAGAAACTGTGTGTTTTCCCGATCAATCAACCGTTGCGGCACATCATTCCGTGGCATGCGGGCGAAGAATCAATCGCGTATCTCAAGGGTGTTCACGAGCGAGCGGGCGACGAAGCCATTGTCGTGTTTGCCGATGACGGCGAAAAGTTTGGCGGCTGGCCCGGCACTTTCGATTACGTTTACACGCGCGGCTGGCTCGACACGTTTTTCACGCTGCTCGAAGAGAACGCCAGCTGGCTGCAAACCATCGCGCCCGCAAGATATTTGAGCACACATTCGCCGCAGCGAGAAGTGCAACTGCCCAATGGCTCCTATTCGGAAATGCAGGATTGGTCGGGTGGAAACTGGCGCAATTTCCTGTCGCGTTACGCGGAAAGCCGCGACATCTACGACGAAGTTTTGCGCGTCCGCGAAATCGTGCAAAAATCGCCTAACGACCAAGCTATCGATAACATTTTGCAAGCGCAAAGCAACGATCCCTTGTGGCACGGCGTTTTCGGCGGCTTGTATTTGCGCCATCTGCGCCAGGCGCTTTACGCGCGCGCAACTGAAGCGCAAGTTTTGATTGAAGGCAATCGCCCTTTTGTGCGCGTCAAAAGCGAAGAAAACGGCGACATTATTTTAGAAAACGAGCAAGTCAAAATCGGCGTGCGTCGCGTTGGCGGGCACATTTTCAACTGGACGAGCAAAGCTTCGCGGCACAATGTGATGTCGACGTTGCGGCGACGGCGCGAAGCGTATTACAACGGAGACACGCCCGAAGACTGGTATCCGCGCGGCGCTTTGCTCGACCACTTTTTCGGCGACGACGCCACGCCCGAAGGCTTTGCGCAAACGAGGTTTCCTGAGCAGGGCGATTTCGTCAGCGAAGAATGGACGGTTCAAACGAAGTCGAACAAGAAAACGGCGTCAATTATTCTGCGGCGCGACGGCGGCGTGTGGGCCGGCGAAAAACAGCAGCCGATTTCAATCGAGAAAACCTTGACGTTGCGTTCGGGTTCGCCCCAACTGGAAATCGAGTACTCGATTATGAACAAAGGCGATGTCGCGCTCGACCTTTGGTGGGGCAATGAATGGAACGTGGCGATGTCGGGAACCGATTTGCCGACGCGCCATTATCACGCGAACGATTACACAATGCAGTTACCTTTCGACCAAATCGCCGAATTCGAGAACGTCTCCAATCCAATCGCTGCCGACAGTTGGCTGCAACTGCAAGCCGAATGGCAATTTCCGCAGAACCTGAAGATGTGGCACATTCCGATTTGGAGCCTGTCGCAAAAAGAAGGCGGCGAAATCGAGCGGGCGCACCAAAGCTCGGCTTTTGTATTTCACCAACACCTGCATTTAGCGCCCGCCATCGAGTACTCGATTTCGTTCAAGGCCGCGCTTAACTCGAAGCGCGAGTTGTAAATCAGTGCTTTTACTACAATGTCCGATACGCGAAAAGTCTATTATTGGAACAGCCGAACCGACGAGTACGCTCCACCTACAAAGCCAGTTGAAGTGGATTTGAAGCAAGCTCTTTTCATTTTTAGCGGCTTAAGTCACGAGAGTTTTTTCGGCATCGAGGTTTCTGATGAGCAGTTCTTCCAGATGCTCAACATCGAAGCGACCTGGCAAGCAGAACTGATGGATTGAGATTCGTTGCTGGGATGGGGTTGCACCTTGAGCACGCCAATGGCGGAACAAGCGATGGAAGCTATTTTTCAAGGCGAAGATGTGAAAGCGTGGCTTTCTCGCAATTACAATTGGCTGCACTGGCACGTTGTTCAATCGTAAATTTTCATCCCCAATCTTCCTGGTTCATCAACCAAACCGCAGCCGTTTGTCCGCTTTCAAAAGCGTCCGGGACGCGCGCTTGCGAAAGGCCATCGCCACAAACGAGTACTCGATCTTCGGGCGCGTTGGCGTCTTCAAAGCGAATCGTGTTGCGCGGCTGCGAATAACGCCAGCG
>JAABUK010008754.1_pt1 | contig 14074 bp, 19 predicted proteins | sample 5559141 | NCBI WGS metagenome assembly JAABUK01 (sample SAMN10711869, study PRJNA513367) | rock metagenome | isolation source: Antarctica rocks | place: Antarctica: Victoria Land, Pudding Butte nord | collected 2016-01-03
GCCCCATGTCTGGCCTGGCAACCATAAAGCAACCAGGTCAAGCAACAATACTGCAAGCCAGTGCTCATTGTGAGAGCAAAGGTGGATCACTGGATGGTGATCGCTGGATTTTTTTGTTTTTGTTTTTCTATTTTTTTGGGAGGGATGGATATTCTTACACAAGTGCACCGATAGCAACCTCGAGAGTATGTGAAGTCCACCGCAAGCCATAAAGGCCACAGCTAACAACGCTGATCGCTGGATTGGCGACAATGTGTTGTGCCATTTGGAGGAGGCGGAGTACCTGCAGCAAACTGGCCAGCCCCTTGCAGGCCCTTGCTAGTAGAGGGCTTAGTCTGGAGGCTCAGCTTGTGATGCTGCACACTATGGTGTAGGCTTTTTTTCCTCCTTTTTTTCTCTTGGGTTACAGGGGAATTGTCCACCCTCCGTGAGATGATGAAGGTACCAAACGAACCTGGTTTGAGCCCGAACAACGGCCCAGAAAATGCTTTCCTAAGCGGTGTAGGCTTCTTGTGTTCGCAAGAGCTCCGCCGCAAGCTAGGTGCATGGGAGTCATCAGGTGTCAACAGTTCTCTTCTCATACGTTTTTACAGGCCGCCGTGCTCTAGGACGACGTTTTTAGTTGCAATTGCTTGGCTCGGCAATTGAGCCGGCCAAGGCGCTGTGCCACTTGCAGAGGTGCATGTTTCCTGCATGGGCACTTACATGGTCACACTTGCCGTTCTTCTTGCCTTTTTGTGTTGTTGGGTTACAGGGGAATTGTCCACCCTGCGTCAGATCATGAAGGTACTTTCTTGCCTTACACAGAGGCGCACATGTGTCATGACATGACCGGCCTTGGCATCATGGCTGGTCGTCATGGCGCCAGGACATTTTGCTTGCCCCTTGCGGAGATTGCTTGCCATGGACTGATCGCTTAGGAACACATGTTCTAGGCCGTTGTTCGGGCTCAAACCATGTTCGTTCGGTATCTTCATCATCTGACGGAGGATGCATTGTTTCTAGCTTGACATCTTTTGCTTACCTGCCACACATTACTCAGGCAGTTTTTGTGATCGATAGAGTATGCACACACTTCCGTCTTTTTGGTGCATGCAGCTTTTCTGATTGGACGTCTTTTTTTCGCCAGCGTCGCGTCACCTTGATACTCAATGTGACTGGTGATGGCACACACTTTCCTCTAGGTTGATGCATGCAACAGGCGCATCTCTTCGTGATGGACACCGTTTGCTTGCTTGTACATTGTCGCCTATGTGAGCTTTTGCCTTGTGGGACGTTAGCCTTTTTCCTAGTATTGGTTGCAGGTTTCAGACTTTGCCCTCTTGCGGGGTTGATGCATATGCTTTCCAGATCAAACGGACATGTTGCTTGTTTTGGTTGATTTGTTGACATACCATTTCTGGAGTACCCTTCCTGAGAGGGGTCCCTTATATTGTGGACTGATCGCCTTGTCTTTCTGACAAGGCCGGTGTTTCACACAACTTAGGTTTGTCTGGTATCTTGGTGAGCACCAGCTGGCATACAGTGGACATCTTGCTTGCCATGGACTGATTGCTTAAGAACGCGTTTGTGTACCGTTATTCGGGCTCAAACTAGGTTCGTTCGGTGTCTTCATCATCCGACGGAGGGTGGACAAGTCCCCTGTAAACCCACAAAAAAAACAGACGATGCTTTATGGATGGTGATCATCCTTCTCTATCAAGATGTGTTGTTAGCTTCAGCTTCATGGTATGCAGTGGACATCACATTTCTTTGAATTGTTATCGTTGCTTCGTGTAATGAATATCTCTCCCTCCCAACAAAAAAAAACAAAAAAACCCTCACGGAGGGTGGAGAATTCCCATTTTCTGAAAAAAGAACCAACAAACCCAATATGTTTGCAGGAGGCACGCTGTCAACTGAGGCAGCAAAGGTGGAAAGCAGCAGGTCAGAGCTTGTTGCTGTCGCTGCTGCTGTTGCTGTCGCTGTCGCTGCTGCTGCTGCTGCTGCTGCTGCTGCTGCTGCTGTGAAGACAACATTGTGAGATACAGGTATGAATGCACAGTGATGTATGCCCAAGGTAATAATGTCTCTGACAATAGGCATACAGTGGGCATACATCGCCAGTGTCTGTTCATAAGACCCCAGCAGACAGGCGTGCACAACGTGTGTTATTGATGTGGGCAATGCAGCAAATAGTCTGTCTGTCTGAGACCTCAGGGACACTTCAGGTTGGTTGGTGAATGAAAGGGGGAAATGCTGTCCTGGCCAAATCCGTTTTGTTTTGTGTGTGGTGGAAACCTGTCAGGGGAGAAATCATAACGATAGCGTAATGGATGATGATACCGGCATGCTTGCTGCAATGTGGTAAGTGCCAGATAAATTGAAAAGTCACACTAGTGTACTGCCCTACATCACTGCAACAAAGCTGAAATATTCAATCAAATACAACTGAGGCCCCAGCACTGCTTCATTGCTAAATGAAATACAACGCTACTTAATTTCAGCAGAAGCTGCAATGCAAGACTGTCGAGACAAAATGAAGTTGACACGACCTATTAGGCGTTCAATTCGTTCTAAACATACCTCATTTTCAAAAAGTCTAGTCCTCAATCACTTGCTCTGACGCAATGCCATTGATCACATTTTGAGGTCTTGCTGAGTAATCAGAATTATGAGACACTGTGTTTCTTGATTCGTTTCTTGATCGGCAACTTTGACATTTCACTGCCATGTTGCACAAAGTCTGCTGCCCATTGCTCAACACTCTTCCCAAGTACGGGCTGCAACTCTACTTCCATTGCATTGCTGATTGTTGAATTGTTGCAGGTAGCCAAAGCTGCAAGAATTTTCTCAGCATGTGTGCCCAGCCACTGTTGACATCTACCCTTGATTGCTGCTTCCCAGAGCAGCATGAGGAAGTCTGTACTTGCTCCATCTTCACTTGCATGGTGTGACGAGGCCACAATAAGACGTCGCATGGCTCGGGAACTAAAATAGTTCAGCAAGACGTGTTCCTCTTCACCTGCAACACATGAAGTGTCAATGTTGCAATGAGGTCAACGTCCAAATATAGCCACGAGGTATAGCTGGTGTAGGCAGCAGGTGTAATGCATGCAGCTGGTGATGCATTACACCTGCTTCAAGCAAGAGATGCATCTGAACTTTGTTGTGTTCAATTCCAATGCTACCCATTTGGCCCTGCCCTGGACATGGACATCTTGCAAAGGACAGCTGCTTTTGCCGTGCATGATCTTTGCATCCTGAAATTTGTAGACGCCTTGTACAGGGCACACTAACACTCAACAATTTTGTGTAAGCGTTGATTAATGCTGCCAACTAGCACTCACCTGCTTTGGGGGAGATAGATGGTGTGGGGGTAGCTGCTTGTGCAATGGCCTCTTGTACCTCATGCACAGCACTGGAGTGATGTATGGTCAACACGCCTGCAGCAACAAGAGCAGCAAGATAAAGAGAGGCATCTATGTGTTTTTAGTGTTGATTAGCGGGGATTGGTCAGCAGACAACAGCGATTAATTTGGAGCAATCAAAATTGCAGCTGCAGCGCAACTAATCATTACAGACAGCATGCTGCACAAAATTGTAGCATGCTTTCCTGAGTATCGAGACTGTAGATAAGCAGGTATACTTTAGCACTATAACACACACATTTTACAGCAGACGTACCTGAGCTGCCTGCCTGAGCAACCTCAACAATGACGTCGCATGCCTGAGGGTCTCTCAGCATATCCGCTGCATTTGACTTGCATGCTTTGCAAAGCAGCCCGGCAAAACTGCTTGGCCCCTCACCCAGGATCTCCTGTCTGCGCAGCTCACTGTTTTTTTTGCTGCCCCCCAATGTGTCACCCACTTGCTCCTGTATAATGAACTCAGCTGTCACACACAACCACGCCACTTTGTGCTCTCAATGTACATGGAGAAGCGCAGCTTGTGCCTTGACAAGTTGCAACACACAGATTTGAGAGCAATCAGATCCAAGATATGATGAGCATAAAACATGGTTTGATGATGTCACAAGCAATGTATGGCATATAGTTCAGCACAACACTGCATACAATAATGCAAACAGAAGCACTCATCAGCAGCTGCTTGCTGAGTAAGCTTGCTTGCTTGCTTGATTGATTCACCTGATCTTCCAGAATTTCAGAGCCTGAGGCTGGCTTTGGGGGAGGATGAGCCATATGCTGAAGGTGCAGGGGCACATACTTCTGCTGATTTGGATGAAGCAGCTGCAAGATGATGCGCCGCCCAGGCTTGCTCTTAATCAGCTCGCTCAGATTGTTCTGCAACAAATGTACAAATCAAAGCGACCACCAGTCATATACACACCGCCCTGTTGTCCAGTGTCATCTTGCCCAGAAGATCTAGATTTCATGTTTGATAATTGTGCATGATTGGTGCAGAGTGCTGAGACACAAAAGAACAGCAAGACTTATGAATGCAGCATACAGGTATTGACTTGCAAGAAGCAGCTCTCAGATACATCCGGTCAGGGATGCTGTACAGTTGACACTCATCAAGATATCAGTCCGCCCGTCAACATGTTTGTCCTCATAGAGCTACCACACATAAAACAGATGATGCTAATATTGCATAAACAGGCAGAAGCAAAATGCTGGCAACATGCTGTACAGATGGTGATTTCCATGCTAGAATCAGACAGCAGGAAAACGTCACCAGAGACAGCAGATGATATGCATTCACAGCTCACCTGAAGCTCTGGTAAAATCTGCTTCTTCAACAAGGCTGTGTCGTCCACAGTATCAAGGATACACAACAGCACCACATGGCCAAACTCATCCTGTGCCATCTTGAAGATTGAGTCGGCCTGACCAGCCAAGCCCTTGATGGCCTTCTTGCGGTCCTTGGCTGTGCCATAAGTGATGACAGCACAAGCAACCTGAGCACCCTCCTTGGTGTGGACTAGGCGCACCAGGGGGGGTCCTGACAGCAGCTGCACTGCCTCTGATACAGACCTTCCAGGACTAGCTGCAATGTACTCAGCCAACATCCTGCAATCAGTGGCCTGCTTATGGAGTGCACACTCTGCAGGCGTCGCTAATTGTAAACTTATTAAATGAACACTGAACTGGACCTGCGCAATATTTCCAACCCAAGATCTTGATGAGCTGAGAAGCCTTTGCTGGACTACAGAAAGTAACACAGCATGCTTGCAGGGAGTTGCAACTCAGTAGCAAATCACCAGAGGATGCTTTCACGCAAGTTGCAATATTACCAAGTCACACTGACAACCAACATGCTAAGCTCCTGAATAAGACAGGCCAGTGTGACAGTAGATATGTCGATTGGCGGGATGCATGGTTGCATGGACTGACCTGTGGACCAGGGGTGGGTCCACCAGGGCCTTCTCCATGATGGGGATGGCATGTTGTGCCATGTTGCGAAGCACCGCCTTCTGCTTTGCAGCAGGCAGCTCCTTCATGAGGTCAGGCAAGCGCTTAGCCTCCCCTGAGAACAGCACATACTCCCTCCCATACAACTCAGCTGCCATTGCACCTTGCTGCTTGCGTGTGGCTTCATTGTACAGGTCATCAATGACTGCAGCGCCGCAGGGATGCCGCAACAGCTGTGCAATGTGGCCCTTGAACATCTTCAGTATTTCTGCAACACAGTGTGAAGGACATGTTAAAAGGATTTACAGCTGGGCTGTGCAGAAAGAGATGGGCCGGACTGCAAACTATGGATGTCTCTTGCTGTCATTGGTCTGGCCCACAAGCTGAAGTATGTGGCAGAAAAGGAAAATGTGCAGCAAGATGATTTATGTCAGCCAGGCCATGACCCATATGAGAAGACAGCATCTCATGCAGGTTTCACTCCTAGCTGGTGCTACACGTTTCGACGAGCGCAAAGCAGTACAAAAGAGTTTAAATCGAACGTTGCTCATGCCTCAGGATTTACTTTGTGTCCTCGCTTGACAGCTGAGAGCTGCCATCGGTAAGATAACGCAGTATTCAAAAGCATCATTGGCATGGAAGTGTAAAAGCATGTGGTGTGCACCTGCCTGAGCATTTACCTGGGAACTGTGCTTTGGTTGCAGCAGAGATGAGCTTGCAAAGTAGGAAGTGGCCATATGAACTTTTGGCTAGGTCGACAACCCGTGGCGCAGCTTCAGCCAGCAATGCCTTGCGATCAGTCTCATTTCCGTGCTTGGCGCAGGCTTGAATTACTCGGGAAGCTGTATGTGACATGGCAAGGTCAGCTACCCGGCCCTGGACCTGATGATCAAATGCACAAACTTCAGGCAATAAGGGATTGACCAGTGATGGCTGCAGCAGCAGGTTTGGCCATAGGCTGCATCGAGGAAGAACCCACCTGTGTCAGTATTTCATGCACAATGTCAATCCTCTGTGCAGCTGTAGTGTCTGGATGCCTCAGCTTCTCCCACTTTGCTGTAATGTCCTGAATGCAATGCAATGTCCATAGCGGCAGTGTAAGCTCCGATCTCATCAGCGGCCAGTTGTCAGTCAAGGCCACCAGAAACACTGGAGGACGGCAAGCAACAAATCACAGAAGGTCAGGCCTCACCTGAATGAGAGCGGCATTTCTCTTAGTGCCCTTGGATTTTACTGCGTTTAGGTCAGACCTGCAAGTCACACGGGAAAGGTGTTCAGCAACAGATTTAAAAGCGCACGATGGCATAGAAAAGCAAACGTCAAGCGCACTTAGCAGCAAGCTTCGAGGCGGAGGTCGAGGTGTCAATTTTCGCCTTCTTATGAAGTACTTTAGCACCGTCCGCGGATTCGTGGACACGTTTCCTCTTGCTCTTATCGGCATGTGTACCAGGCTTCACAGGCTTAGCAATGAATGCCATGATCACGGAGCGTTTTGCACGTCGCAAGAGCAAGTGCGCAATTGAGCTGCTGTTGGCCGCCTGTGCTGACTTTCTGTCTCCATCCCTGGGCTCATGGCAGGACTCATGGCTAATCCCCAATAGATCCCAAATGCCAAAATAGTCTGTCCAGTCATAGATGCTGTCTGCCCTGATCTTGAGTGCCGGTGTCGCTGTTCTACAGCGCGTATGAATGAGGATCTGCCGCACATTTTACCCTAAAGCGGTGCTTGCACCAACACCAATATCAACGGGACCCTCGACAAGAAAGTGGAGAGTGGGTTACAGAACGTGTTGGGCCACTGGTCGTCTCCTTCTCAAAACGCAACCCGCCAGGATCTTGTTCTGCAGCGATCGCAGAGACATATCCCGGCACTACCGGCGAAAGCAGCTGAGCGCAGCAGGCACGGAGTTTTGATTATGCTGTGCAAACATGAAGTAGGTCACACACACGCACACACACTTGACCTTTAACGCCGCACTGCAGCTTGGGCCGGCGAGTTCCAGACTGCTGCATCATCAAGCTTTGATCTTGAAGACCCATCTGAGGCAAGCTTACACGACGCTTTGTCATACACGTACGTCTCAAATGCTTTGGTCAGTAGCCTTTGGGCCCAGTGGCTGCAGGGTAATAGCAAGTTCAAACAATTGTGCCATTCACAACTAAAACTTATATCCACAGTGTTGCAGAAACCACAAGGTCAGCTTTGTTTTGTTTGTGATTGGACCTGGATTCAGGTGTAAGCTAGTTTCTGGTTTGTGAACACTGATGACGAATTTGCAGGTGCGTACAATACAAGGATCACTCTGTACAGGCGTGAGGCTGCCACCCTTGATGCTGGCCAATTGCAGCTGAGCAAAATCACAACCTTCACAGACCCTGGTGCGCCAGTAGTCAGAATGATGCTGCATGCATAATGACCAACACTGGCAGTTATTGATTATCATGTATGCATGCAACTGTTTCCCATGCAGGTGTGCAGACCTCTCCGCCAGATCTGGATGGCACATTGTTTCTTGGCTTGGTAAGTGTCTCTCAGCAATGATCTGCCAAAACTGCATGCAATTGGTAGGTGTAGCTTGTACACGCAGGCAAATGCGTGAGCCAAGTTGATTGGGAATACAATGCATGCAACCACTATGCTTGTGCAGGCGGGCACTGCTGCTTCCTCACGAGGGGCTGAGAAGGCATTGACTGAGGCCCAGCTGGTTGACCTGCCTAACACAGGAGCCTTTGTGCTGCCCCTTGCAGCCCACAGCTTCCTTGTAGGCTTGCTAGTCATTGAGCAAATTGCACTGCTTCCCCATCTCGCTGCTGGCAACAATGATGTGGCCCTCCAGCAATTGCAGCCAAGACAGTCTGCAGAAACGGCATTGGGTACGTGTTTTGTTGCTCTTTGTGCAAGGGAACAAGAAAAGTTTGTGTGCACAAAGCATTATTGCTCAGAGTTCCTTGTACAGCTTTATGTATGATGACACTGACAGGCAATTTTGGACCTGTTTTTGAGTGTGAGCTGAGCTGTCAATCAATACTGCAGGCAGTAGCGTAGAGGATGTCATGCTGTCTGGCAAGGACAGGGAGATTGTCCAGCTGGCAGGACAGGTGCTCTCTTCGGCATGTGCAATGGACCTGCATTCAGCGTTAGAGAGAGCCCAATCTGCAATGCGCAGCCAGCAGGTCCTTGGTCTAGTTGAAGAGGTGAGCCTGCCAGTTTGATCACTGGCGCATTAGTGATGAAGCTCTGACTGCGCAGTGAGAACCCATTACAGTTTCTCTGGCAGCACATGCATCACCACAGCAGTGACACATGCTGCAGATAATGTTGCAGTCTGTCAGCTTGAGTGTCATCGTCTGATGCTCCGCAAGCTTCACGCTGACGATTTGCATGCAATTGCAGGTACGAGGACCATTGACAGCATTGAGGACACTGGGGAGCATATTGGTGCCCCGCCTGCGCCAAAAAGAGGGTCAAGAGATTGACAGGGATGTTGCTCAGGGGATTCTGACACAGGCATGTGCTTCTCACTACACCGCTGCCCACATGATAGCTTTCAGTCAGATTTCAGTCCAAAGGTTCGATTGTGCTGCCTTTACCAGCAGCAAGTATAGCCACACAGCTTAGACAATCTACATGCACATATTATCATGCAAATACTTTTCCCGTTCAATACCTGGGGAGGAGCAGCAATTATGTTGGTCCCACCGACGCAAAGCACGGTATGAGCATGGTCTATCAGATGTCTTGCAAGCACTTCCTTTGCACTGCATGTGACAAGCTTCTGTATGCAGGAAGTGGTACAAGCATGCATCCCTATATCAACTTGGGTGCTTGAAATTGTGAGCTTTGCAGATGAGTTGGCATGAAATTCGTGTGAAAGCAGTCAGCAAGAGCTTGACCAGTGTGAGTTGGTGCAGGGGGACAGGCTTCAGGAAGTGGTGTCTCAGCTGCAGGCTGCAATTCATCCTATTGCTCTGCCATCGACTTTTGGTCCAGTGAGTAAAGGAGGTTTGCCTGCTGCACCAAAACCCTCAAAGCAGTTACGCAACAACACCACAATAGCATCACAGACCCGTTTGCCACCAATGAAGCAGGATTCAAGTGCTGATGATCAGCTTCAGGCATAGCATTAGCAGTTTGCTTTCTGTATGATGTACAGCTGGCAGTTTTGCTTGATTGTCAGTCCAACAACAAATACCTCTTCCATTGTGGTTAAATGGCTTTCTACACGCAGATGACATACAGACGAAATTCTTGATGTCTCAGGTGACAGACTTGAGTGTCTGCAGATGTTTATGTGCATGAACACCATGTTGAGTGTATGCCCCAATGATGCGCACTAGTTTGACACTGCATGTTGATATACAAAGCGCTGGCCTATTACATGCAACATGCGCTTGATTTGATGTCTGTGATCCAACATCAATTCAGTGACAAGACTGATCGCTCCATGAAATCAATGAGTTGATGTCATGGTCTCAAGCAATGCTGTGGGTCCTTTGATGGACTGCTGGGATGTCCCACGCCGCAGCCGATGCATGGCCAGCATGCTTAGGAGGTGTAATGGCTACTCGCATGTGAGACTGTCTTGGGGGACTGTGAGGCCATTGCTTCTCTGCTTGCTCATGATCGTGTAGAATCTTGTCCTTCTCTTGTATCTGCTGCTGCCAGCTTTGCTGCAGGTCATGCGCTCTGGCCTGCTTTTCGATTTGCAGCTCTGGCTCTAGCCTGGCTGAGTTGCACTGCCATGTTGATATAGGGCTTGCAGGCCTCCGTGCAGGCGAATCTGGTCGTGAGGCTGTTAGCACCTGCGGGACAAGAGCAAATACTTCCTCTTTATGTGTTGAATGAAGTGCTCCAAATACACATGGAGCTAGTCATTTACACTGTTGCTGACAGCATTGAGCTGTCAAATTGAAGTGTAATGTCTTTCCACATGATCTGCATTTCAGTCATGCAAAAGATATCACAATTTATCTTGTACAAATGCTGGCCCAAACTTCAATCTAAATTGGATACAATGCTAGATCAAGAGCAGCACCTGGGCAGTCTGCTGAGGTGACTGTGAAACAATTCGCAGCAAGGCCACTTCCTCTTGTGTGAGAGCCTCTTGCTGCACCTGTACTCATCATGCCAATGTGTTTGCATGGGGGGCTGCGAACTGGGGTGAAGCCTGTCAGGACCAGCTGATCAAGCAGAGGCACAATGCAGTTTCAGGAAATCAGCACATCAAGGCAGAGCTTGAGTAGAGAAAGAACTCATCAAGTAAACAGCCGCCTTGGCTGCATGAGCCATGTTGAAGAGAGATGTACCTTGGGTGTGACTCCCCTCTTGCCATGTGCAGATTGCAGGCGAGCAAAGTGCATGTGATTGAAAGCATCACACTCAGCTCTAGTCATGTATCTCTGCCGTCCCTGCATTTGACACAATCTGTCCTTTTGGTCTGTGTTACAACCTGGCATTTTGTCAAAGCTTTTGCCGTTGACTCAAGCATGTGAATTTCGTACACGTTGGCAGTTGGTTACCTGCAGGTAATATGAAGCATGATCTTGGGCAGTTGCAGGCCTGCTGACAGCACATGGCCTGGGGGCGAGCTGTGTTGATGCTGGTACAACCGACTGAACAGCTGGGCTTGCCTGCTTCAATGTGGCCACCTCTGCAGCAGCTGAAGCTGCAGGCTTCTCTGCTGTACCCTACACATTGTTGGCCAAGACTTGCCTTCTATCCTTGACAAGAATGGGTCACCATTGTTTGCCATCGACTTCAGAAAAGCATGCCATGATGAGCTTGTTGTGCAGCCTTCTCAGTGTAATTTGACCGCAGCAGTAGTTGTATGCAAGGCGCAAAATCATGTATAGCAGGACATACCTGATTGAAGTCTGCAGGGGACTGCCTGAATTCGACCGAGTTTCCTGCTACACCAGTAGCTGCTGCAGTATTGCCAGGACCAGCCTGCCAAACACGCAGCACCAGTCTTTGCTTCTGGGTTTGAGCTCGATAACATCTCGTTCACTGAAATACATTGTCATGGCTGACTGACTAGTGTTGTGCTCAGGCTGGTAACTCACCTGGTCTGAAAGCAGTAGGTCCAAGGCATGCAGGAAGGTCTTGTAGCGCACAAACTTGTCACTATGACCTGCAAACAGCAGGCAAATGTCACATCTGGGAATCTTGGCATATCTACATCACAAAAGCTCCATGGGCACCCACACAGCAGCAGCTTGCAGCATGGCTGTGCAGCCAAGATGTCCTCTCTGCTGTGTACCAACCATGGACGGCCAGACACACAGGTACTTACATCAATGATATGTCTCATTACTCAGCTGCAAATGGAAAATTGCATGCGTGACACCACAGCAGCAAGCACACCTGCTGCATGTGCATCCATGAGGTCAAGGAGGGCTGGAGCCGACAGGGAATGCAGAGCATGTCTGCAGTGCTGTCTCAACCCATCCTCCAGCACCAATCGTGTTACATACCCAGTACGCAATCTGTACAACAGTAAAGGTACCATAAAGCACATGTACCATAGAAGTCTGCACTCAACTGACAGTGCATGTCTGTCATTCCAAGGGCAGCACACGGCAAGACCCATGGGCAGCGCCCTTGCAAAACTGGAGACATGTCAAAAGCAAACTTTTGAAGTGTCAAGCAGACAAGATATAATGAATGCATTGGAATGCAGCACCCCATAGTTGCAATGATGAGGTGCCACGTTTCCTGAGTGCAGAAGCCATGAAAGCGCATCACAGGCTTGCAGATGCAGGCCTGGTAGGGCTACTCACGTGTCTGCTGCAAAGCACACATGGGCAAGGCTGTCCAAGCCGGCATGTACAGATAGGGCCAGAGGCTCTGACTGTACCACAGGCTGCACGCATGTAGCCTGTACTTGCTGTGGTGTGTAAGGTCGCGACAACTGCCTTGGCGAGTTGTGCACCGTCAGCACTTGAGCAGATGGCGGCCGGGTCTGCACAGAGGAGACATGTGGCCATGCAGAATCACCAGAGAATGCAAACTCCTCTCTGTGTAGGATGTGCAAGCTGTCACAACGCTGAGGCTGATAAGTGTTGAGGCTTTTGGCAATGGTTAGCAGCATGGATGTTCAAGACCAAGATATAAACAGATGATGCTATGATAGATACTGTAGTTCTGCAGACCACTTTCTTGGCACTCTTGGGCAACACAGCATATACTGTATGTGATGTTTTGCAGCCCACAGGCTTGCCTTGCGCTCGTGAAGCATGCTGGTATGCTGCAAAGGCTCACCAGGGGCGACTTAAGTGGGAAACGCTGCAGCAGCTGCTCATCGAGCTCCAGGCGAACAGCACCTCTACCCTCCGAGTGCAACCAGCCAATCCCTGGCAGCTCCACCTGCCAATCAACCATTCAGCTGGTAGGCATTCTATGTATGCAATGCATGGACAGATTTCAAATATGTACATGTTCAACAACGTGTGGCGCTGTTGAGACGCTGTACCTGCAGATAGGATGAGGATGCAATGTGCTGATTGAGTTGCATCAGAGCTTCTTGGACAATCCTCCTGCATATGCTGGGGTGGAGCCGGCTCCTGTGTGCAACTTGCTCATAGGCAATGCTAGCCAGGTCAGGACCTGCAATGGACAGGCAGTATTTTTCATAAACTGGCAAGAAAGCGCCTTGTATGCATACATACTGTACACAAATTCTTGACGTCATACTTTCAAAGCGCCCTTGAAGGCTGTTGCTCAGGTGCAGGACTGGCAGAAACTGCTGCGGAGCACAGACCCCTCCAGACTGCAAGACTATACATCCGACTTCTGGCACTAGAACTCCCTGCATGACGAGCAAAGAGCATCAGCCAGCACACCTCAGCCTTGAAAAACTGGTTCGAAACCCGATGGCTCCGGTAAACGCACCTTCCCAATACGTAGTTGAGTTGCTACATGACCCCAGAGGTCTCTCCACACGCTTTTTATGTGCTGCAGATGGATACCTGCGTGCAGAGCGTACTGCGAAATCGCTACCTCTTCAAACAGCTGAGTTGTGGCAACGATCTTTTTGCCCAAGGCAGCGCGCCCCCGGCCTGGAGCCGCTCGCATCAAACTTGTCGATTAGAACACCACAAAAGTAAAGTGTTCTGTACGTCCTGGTTTGTATACACACAGCTGCCCTCTCCAAGCGTAAAAACAAGTTTACCTGTCGCCATAGATGGTTTGAAATCCACATGATTGGGCTCTCAAGCATTCTGCTTCCTTTGCAGGCTGCAAATTGCAGTTGGATCACATTGTGATCATCACATGCAGCTGATACCAATTGTTGCTGCATTCATTCGCAGAAAGGGGCCACAAAGAAAGGTAGACTCTTGTTACCAGCACCTTGCTTTGGCAATGCCACACTTTTGGGCAGTTCAGTGTACCAGGCTTATGCGATGTGCAAGCACGCTGCCACAAATTCCGCTGCTGCAGACCATCTTGAGTCGAGATGAATCAAGATTCTTGACATACTGAAATGTTAATTATGCCAAATTGCAGAAGTCAAAACATAATGAAAACACACTGAGTACCAGAAAGCATGCAACCTCTGTGATCCACTCAAAACATACCAGGTAGCAAGAAAATTCTGAAATCGTTTGTATGCTTCCAAGGCACTATTGTGCATTGCTTCTCTCATTTGTAGCAAAAGGGGAGGGGGGTGAGCTCCAAAAACTCTGCACACTTGGTAGCAGACTGAAGACACGCAGGCAAG
>JAABUK010008755.1_pt1 | contig 14074 bp, 12 predicted proteins | sample 5559141 | NCBI WGS metagenome assembly JAABUK01 (sample SAMN10711869, study PRJNA513367) | rock metagenome | isolation source: Antarctica rocks | place: Antarctica: Victoria Land, Pudding Butte nord | collected 2016-01-03
AGACATAGACATAGACATAGACATAGACATAGACATAGACATAGACATAGACATAGACATAGACATAGACATAGACATAGACATAGACATAGACATAGACATAGACATAGACATAGACATAGACATAGACATAAACATAAACATAAACATAAACACAAACATGATTTTGAATATGAATATAAATTGAATGTTGAATAAACACAATAAACACATGTCGACAACAATGTGAAATGCAGACAGATGAGCATCTGGAGAAGCAAATGGGTACCTCTGATCCCAGCAGTTTGACAAGAAGAGGGACGGCCCAAGCTTCCCTGATGGCTGTCTTGTTGGCCTCGTTGCTCATGGCCAGCGCCCTGAGGGCATCAGCTGCAGCTGCTGTCACGCCGTCAAAGGGCATCGCCTCCAGTAGCTTCACCAGCACAGGAATCCCATATTGCTCCCTGAAACCAGAATCAACAATAAGTGATAAACAATTAAATAAATGAATAAATATATAATCAAAATACATAAATGAATAATAAATGAATAATCAAGTAAAGGAATAGTGGTGTAGATTGTGAGGTTGACATCATACACATGCAAATGCCCAGGGGCATGAATGACACAAGTGATCTGCTTGTTTCCTTTGCTTGGGAATTGATGCTAGTAAGAAGGCCTTATGATAGAGATACTGCACCTTGCATATCGCCACATGTTATGCCATGCAGCAGCACCCTGTGACACGCTTCACAAGGTGTATGCACAATAGCCACTTGCCTCACAGCAGCATGAAATCACATATGCATATTTGCTCTAGGTACAGTCCACTCTGCATTGTGAGGCTGCATGTGCGTGGTCAAACACCAGATGCAGCAGAGCATGAACAGACAGTGCATTGCTTCTGCTACTGCACACCTTATGTGATCTTGATTGACTTCATTGTCCACGGCCAGTATTGACAGCGTGCGCACCACAACTTCCTTTGAGCTTCTGTCCAGGCCAGGTCTGTCCAACATCTTGAGCAGGGTCACAATGCCAAAGTGGCCTCGGATGGCTCCCTTGCAAGCCTCTGACAGGCTCAAGCGACCCAGAAGCAGTGCAGCCTCTTGCTGTACCTCTGCTGCCTGCAGAAGAAATAATAACCTAATAACCATAATGATAATATTATCTATAATATCTCCCGCCTGCAGAAAGCCTTCTGCAATATGTACTTGAACAAACGCAAGTGTTAGACAGGAACAAAACAGAAGTTGTCCAAGGAACAGGGGAAAAGATGTTACTTTGGACATGTAATGAACTGCACTGCGCTGTTGCTGCCTCTGCTGCTGCCTGGACATGCTTGACACATGTCACACACAAAAGGATGAATGCCAATGACCCTGCAGAGATGCTACAGACATGTGCACCATCAGCTGCATGACACACAGCACACATTGCATGCACTGACCTGATCATCTGCAGCATACTCCAGCAGCTTGATGATTCTGGGGATGCCATTGGCTTGCTGCACTGCATCACAGCTGGCTTGATTGTGTGCCAGGCCCAGCAGCAGAGTGAGCACAGCCTTCAGCAAGTCAGAGGGCAGCTCCTGACCGGGCTGTAAGAGGGCCACTAGACTGCCTACAGCCCCTGCCTCCCTGCAATGATTCCCAACACAGATCAGTGAGCAACAGGAGGGACAGCTGCTCACGGGTTCTTTTGGTTTCTGGCTTTTTTGGCTTGCTCATAGATGAGCCAAGGCCCACTGTCTGCCATTGAACAAGTCTTGTTATGGTCTGTTGTTACTACATGTTAAATTTGTTGTACTGCATTAGTGTATCATATCATCAAATGTGACCGTAAGCCTAAAGTTTGACCTGTAGACCTTGCGGCAACAATGTGCCAGCAGACTGCCGGATACATCTGCCTGCCTGCATTAGGCGCTGGTCATCTCTTGATCTTTCACAACTAGGGACTGTATAGAGCTGAGGCTGCTTGAACATGCATGATGAAGCTGACGCAGCCTGCTAGAGCCTTGAGCTGCTGTGTATTTGATGTGTCTGTTCTTGACAATGCTCGCAGCAACTAGCAGAGAACTGCTTTGCAGACACTATAAGTATGTCTGAGATTGCTAGATCAGTTTTGGAACAGCTTTGACTTACTGCTTCTGTCTGCAAGTCAAACCTGTGACAAAAATAATCTGGCAATCTCAGACAAAACTTGGTCGTCGCATAGATGGTGACAACAAGGACTGCTTGTTTGCACCAGAGTACCGGTCTTACAAGGCAGGCTGCAACAATGCATTGCAAAGCATGTCCCAAAAGGATCTACTAAGCCAAGTTCCCAATGCACCAAAGCAGATTGAGTATGTGTCATCAACGCAGGATCACATTGTTGCACACAAGTAGCAGCACACATGCCAAGGTGTCTGAAGTAGAATCAACAAAATCTGGTGATGAGAGTCATGCACAGCTAACGCACCTGATTTGGGTACAGCATGGCTCGCATGCAACCATGCAGCCAAGTGCTTGCGCTGCCATCATGGTCACAGGCTTACTTGTGTCATCCAACAGTCCAACCAAAGGTTCAATTGCCCCGTGTTGCCCAAAAGCAGTGCAGTACTCTACACTGCTTTGTGCTAGGTCCCTGCAGTGCAGTCAGGTTAGCCTTGGATCGGATGCCAGAGAGCGGCTCTCAGATAAAGCATCGCATACTTTATTTGCTCTGCTGTAGATTCTTGGACTGCAGCATCCTCTGAGCTCAACCTCTCCACGAGCTGCTTCACGACCTGCTCGTCTGCCATGATAGGTGCGCCTCAAGGGCAAAATCTGCATTCTCGAGTAAGGGCTGTGGTGATCAGAGACGTGCTTGAGAAAGGACACAGCGATGTCGGTATGGTGCGAGTACCACAGGCAGGTCGTTGACGGGTTGGCTACCTGTAGTGGATTGATCTTTAACACGCACGCTCCGCACGTAAATCGGCTTCTACAATGTCAGATAGTCCGAGAGTTGTCACCGAACTTTTTTGACAGGTCACTTAAGATGTGCGTTTGCCGAGGTCAGTTTCGCAGCGCTCGCAGGATCAGCTGAGTTGGCAAGTCTTTGTGAAAGTTGCGCATTGAAGGCCCTCCTTCGCATGTACAGGCCGCTTTGATCTTAAAGCACGAGGAAAACGTCTAGTGGGGCGATGACACCGCACGTTGTCCCCGATAGGTCACCAGTCTGAGAACAATTGCTCTGTCGAGCGCTGTGCGTGAAGATGCCAAACGGAGCACGTGCACTTCAGAAATGTTCAAAAGCTTGAGCAAGTCTCCGAGACCAAGCTGTTGAACAACAGTATGTTGTGCCACACCGGTGTTTCCTATACTCTGCCATGGACATTGCCTGTAGTGCTCGTCGTCACGATGTAAAGTAGTCACCGAACTTGTGAGGTGTCGGCAGTTGACTGTGCTGTTAACATATATGGACGGCACGTTCACTTGTGCTGTATGCTGTTTCGGAAAATCGTTGGACCTGCTATGGCCCGAGGGAGCATGTCAATGCCTCCTATGCCGAGGCTGCATGGAATTGTTTGCTGCCAAAGTGTGGCACAAACGCATTGCAGACCTGCAGATCACGGAGGTCTCAGCAGGTGCGCACACGTCGCTGACCTCTGTATATCTGTGCTCCTTTTTGCATACACGAGTTCGTTTGCGGTTGCAGTATCATAGATTCTGTGTCGTGCGCTCTGCAGGCAGACAGTACGCCCAAAGGGAGTCTGTCTGGTATGTGTTTCCAGATGGCCGCTGCGAAGCAGCCACAGTCATTAGCATAGACCCCACTGTAACCCCGACCTCGTACGGTGTCGCGTTCAATGCTACGCCAGAGAGGACCAGGGAGACTGTAGCAGCCCGACTAAAGCCTGTGATAGCAGCAGACAGGAGTAACCTGGACAGTGAGGGCTGCCCTTGTCCTGCTGCAAGCTGCCAGGCAATTGTGGCTGCAAGCATCCTACAAGTATGATCACATGCCACCGATCATGCACTCTTCTATGAGCTGCGCTGCTGACTATCCAAGCAAGTAACCACAAACACCTTTTGCGTCGACACTCAGCCATGTTGAAACAGCACGTAACGGCACGTCATTTGGGAACAGCATGCTGTTCTTGTGGGGCAATCTGTACAAACTGGATGCAGGGACTTGCCAAGGAGGCCTTTGATGACTTCTGCATGGCTGCTAATGAGGCATCATTGCATGCCATGGGCATTACTGGCTGCCCAAACTGTGGTGCCTATGTGGAGAGGTTGCCTCCTGCCAATTCACTGAATGGTCTGCTTTCTCACCTCTGACATTGCTGTTACAGCTCACTTGACTAGCATACATGCACCTGGTTCTTTTTCATCCAGTGTCCCAAAACCCTGAGATTGGAACTCTCTGCCTGGCTTGACCAGTATCAGCTCTAGCCTCTTGCCTGGGCCTTTCACAACCGTACATCTGTAAGGTAGTCATAAGACAAACAGACAGCAGACTTTTCTGTGGTCCCTGCAACTGCCAGTAAAGCAGCATCACCCAACACATGCCACCTCATGCTGTTTTTGTCAGTTATCCAAATGTGTTGTTGACTTCAGCATCTGATACGCAATGTGACAAATGGTCATCTGATATGCAGCCTTGCCTCAGGCTGTGGGAAACAACCAAGGGGTTGATCAGGCTGCTGCCTTGCACCGAGCAACTCACAGGTCAGACACATGCATCTGAACAGGTGCAAAGATGACAACAGTACAAGTCTCCATTACTTTAATTCAACTTTTGGCCTGTATCGTTCACAATGCAGCTCTTTGTCATGAGCAAGTCCGATCCTGCCTGGGTCAATGGTTAGCATGTTGGCATTACAGGCTGTCAAGTATGCTGTGACATGCAAGGGTCCAAAGGGGTGTCAGCATGCTGAAAGGCATCATGAGAGAATCAGTCTCTCTGCTTCCAGGTACAGGTGTGCTGCATGCAAGCAGGACTTCTGCGGACAATGTTTCGCGACACCCTACCATGCTGAGTTGACCTGTGAAGAACACAAGGCTCCAAAGTGCTTGTACTGTCAAGCGCCTCTCTTGGAAGAGGACTCCTACATGGACACAGACAGGTAACCCTCCATGGCCCTACCCCTTGCTCCTGCCCCCTCCCTGTCTTCATTTGTACATCATGGAGGGTTACAGGCAAGAGCTGAATGTTGCAACGCAGCTCCTGTGCGGCATCACTGTATATTCAGAGATACTCAGGACTTCACGTATCAGAGGACATGTGTTTATGGAATGAGGAAATGCGTCATTGTATACTGAACACTACTGTATTTGCTGGGGTCATTTCTTGCATCACACTTGCTCTGATCACTGCCATGCTGCTTTGTTTTTGCACTTGTTACTCTTGGTACAGTGGGAATATGTGTTGGGGACATGCATCAGGGACACAGTGTACTGTCTTACTTGCATGTACATGTGTGTGCGTGCGTGTATGTGTGCGTGTACATGTGTGTGTGCGCATGCGTGTGTGTGTGCGCGCATGCGTGTGTGTGTGCGTGCGTGCGCATGCATGTCTGTGTGTATGGGTGGGTGTGCACGTCTGTGTGTGTGGGTGGGTGTGCACATCTGTGTGGGGGGATGTGTTTGTGTGTGTGTGTGTGTGTGTGTGTGTGTGGATCACCTCTGATATGTTACACATGTGCAGTGCATCATTGCGTGAGCTAACAGCAGGCATCAAGGCCCGGGGGGTGGACTCCCGCTGGTGTCTTGAGAAGGCTGATTTGGTCCAACTATACGACAGGCTGCAGCAGGTAATTGCAATGCCAAATATAGGCACAAGTGTTGACATCCAAACAAACTGCATTTGATATGGCCAAGGCCATGACCAGCCTCAGTCAGTCATGTACACATCAGCACTGCTGGGTCAATTCTGTCAAAACAGCCAATCTTTTGACTTGCAAACTTGTCATTGTTGTCAGCTTCTGTGCCGTGACATTGCTTGGTGTCCAGAATTGAGCATGATACCACATCTGCTTGACCACCCTGTCAACCATTTTCAACTGCATGAAAGGGTGAAATTGTCATCCTCCCTGGACCACCAAATTTTCCACGTTTGGCTTCCAACTCCCCTACATCCTCAGGCTTGTAGATAGCATCAAGAGTGGCCGTGATGCCATGGTAATGAGTATTTAGTCATGAATGCCATAGCATCAAGAGTGGCTGTGTTTTCACGCATACATCCGCCTGAGTATGCTCCCCAGCATGTGTCAAACGGGGAACAACACAGAGAAGACTGGCATGGCCCTTGCGCAAAGGTGGCACGCATACACCCCCGGTACTTTTTGTCAGCATTTCAAGTACTGTTTGAGAAAACAAACGGAGATGGTTCCAAGTGATCTCACGGTGCTTGTGTGCATGTGCCCAGGTGTGCCAGGGCCCAGAGTGCAAGAGCAAGCTATGCCAGGGCTGCTGCAAGCTGCTGGCTTGCAGCCACTGGTGCGGTGGCGTTGCTGGCGAGACAGACTGCCTGCCCTGTTTGCACGTGAGTCATCTGCCTCTTTGTTTGCTTCTTGCCCATCTTTGTCCGCTTCAACCAGTCCATGAACCAATCAATCAATCAATCAAACGACCATTCAATCAATCAAACAACCATTCAATCAATCAATATGTTTGCTGTCCTGGGCAACAGACGACAAGTTCAGTTCAGTGAATTCATACAGTCAAGGTATCCCTCCTGCACCCTTGGCTCTTGTGCAGCAGCCTGCATGTAATTGCTATATCTTGGCTAGTCACTCCCTTGCAATTCTGTCCCTCTTTTCTCCGCCTGTTTGTTCTTGTTCCTTTTTTTGTTTCTTCCTTTTCCTGTCATGTATTTCTCCTCTTCTTGCTTTGCCTTCCTTCTGCATTGGGTGCACAGCTTGTCATGAAAACAAGGGTGAGTTTGCTGACCACACCTTGAGTGACTGTAGCAACCTCTTCCCGCCAACCACATCAAAACCATCCAGCAAACCTGGTGGCCATACGGCTTAACCATGAGGCTCAATCCTGAGGCTTTACCATGTCATGCTGATCACAGAATGTGCAGCTATGGCAGCATGGAGCCTGTCCGTGATTGTGTATGAAGCTGCTCGTTGCTAGAGCCTGGTTGTGCTTTTGTGGCACTGATCTGTAGGGGTGCATCAGTGAACATTGGCTTGCGTTGTCGCTGTCTTTGCTGGCTGCCAAAAGAGGACCTCAACGCAGTATTCTACCTGCCCAACCCTAAGGGAAGTCACATGTCAATCAATCAATCAACATGTGTAACTAACACATGAGCAACAAAAATGGCTAGCAGAGCAAGTATACTACACAGCCAATATACTGGCCTGCAGGCCAAACAGCTTGGCTTCATCCAATGCTTGTGGGCCTTGAGTACAGTACCAAACTGCCAAAGTCACACATGCAATGGGTGTTTGGATTGCAAGAAATGGACAACAAGCGAAGATCTGACAGCATCCCGATGTTTCTGCACGACTGCTTTTGTCATAAAGAAGCTCATAGGGCCACCAATGCTTTGCAGGGTTGCAGCAACACACACATGCACAGCGGCGTTACGCTGACCAGCAGAGCCGTTACATTAAATGGGCAAGACACTTGTCCCATGTGTTGGGAGGGCCTGGCATGTGGCCCTGCCATCATACTCACTTGCGGCCATGCCTGCCACCTGGCTTGTGCAAAAGAGCACTTGAAGCAGGTACCTGTTGATGATTTAACAAAGTTGCGTGGATGAATTTTTTAGGGCTGCAAGACAAGCATGTGCAGATAAGTGAGTCACCTGCCAACCACTTCCAGCGCTACAATAAAATCAGAAAGATCAATGTACATTTGCTGTCTCCAGGACTCTTGAAAGGAGTCATTAAGGAGACAATTGGGAAACTAAGGTGCACCTCACATGTATGTACAGGGAGGCTGGGGTTGCAAGACTGTCTCCTGTGCAAAAGCATCTGGTTAGCACTGCATGTTGACTGCATGTGTGTTGAAAGCCTCTGGTATATCTGCTGCCATCATGATCATCTGCTGCCATCATGATCATCTGCTGCCACCATGATCATCTGCTGCCATCATGATCATCTGCTGCCATCAAGATCATCTGCTGCCATCAAGATCATCTGCTGCCATTATGCTTATCTGCTGCCATCAAGATCATCTGCTGCCATCAAGATCATCTGCTGCCATTATGCTCATCTGCTGCCATCAAGATCATCTGCTGCCATCAAGATCATCTGCTGCCATCAAGATCATCTGCTGCCATCATGATCATCTGCTGCCATCATGATCATCTGCTGCCATGCATGCCCAAGCCCTGGCCTGTCCTAAGGAAGTGTTTGGCAAAAGTCCCCATCGCCACATTCCCACCACTGTTTCAACATGCAAACATGCCAAGGGCTTGCAAAGATTGTGTTGCTGCATCTTCAGGGTGATGTGCAAAGTAGCAACTGCAGCTTTCACATCTCTGCTCGTGCACAAAAGCTTTTGTGTACATGTTTTGGAGTTTTAAATTCCGGAGTGCTGCATGTGGTTGCAAATGCCTTGTGCATACCAAAGCAAACAGCATGATTACGCATATAGGGTTATCCAGGACCGGCTATTTCCTTCAATTTTCTGTCCTGCCCCAGCTGTGGCGAGGGTGGTGGCCACCGTCATGGCAACCTCCAGATTTCCTCCTCAGCACCTCCCATGCAGCATCCAGCCCTAATGTAAGGCTTGCACTTGCCCTCTCCCCCCTTCACATTCCCTCCTCAAGGCAGCACACACTGGGCACACATCTTTGGCTGTTGTGATGTCTCATTCATGCGCTGGAAAGCTTTTTACTTATTTACATGAATTATTACTATTACTTTTGCAGGAATACTCCATAGCTGTCACTGACACTGAATGCATGTCACTTAATGACAGGGTTTAGGGTTGAGGCTGTCTTTATCGAATGAAAGGGGGCTACATAGCTGTTTTGAATGCAACAGCAGCAGCATGTTTACCTTGCAGCAATGCCAAAGCATTCATTGCTCACACATATGACGTTAAGCTGTTGTGTAATGGGAGTCTGTATGGCAGACATGTGAGGGCTCTAAATGCCTTATAGCATCAGCTTAAACAGGCAGCAAGTGCAGCAAACCAAGCAATGATGGCATACTCAGTGACCTATGGCCTAGCCGTGAAATGTGGTTTGTTCACAAGAGCTGCAGGCTGTTGCACAATCTTGAGTGCTTTGTGTAGATGCAAGTTGCTGTTGAATGGTTGGCGATTGGATGTATGATGCAGTGAGAGCTGGCAGTGCAGTCACCAACTCCTTCCTGCTGTTGGATCTGACATAGTATTCTTTGAGAATGATTACAGAGATGTTGTTTCTGAATATCTCGTAGTACATATGAGCAAGACAGCCTGCTTTGGAAAGACAAGACTTGTCCAGCACGTACCTAGCTCATCATGAGCTGGAAAGTGTTATTATTGTTATTATTATTGGTATTATTGTATGATGCAGTGAGAGCTTGAAGCGGCCTCTGGAGCTGAGAGAGCAGACAGTGCAGCGAGCAAAGCAGCGCCTCAAAATGGAAGGCCTTCATCTTGACCCAGCACTGAAGCCTGGTTAGTATGCTGCCTCTGTTTTGCTCCATACAACACATGCACGTACTGAATGATACACTAGTGCACTTGTCAGTCAAACCAGGATGAAATCGTGGGGAAATCTTGTTTGGGGGTCTCAAGATGTCTAGGGTAGCTGTGACGCAGACTGCATACATGCTTTGGGTATTGCTTTGCTGTACTGATTGTTTTCACAGACTTCAAGCATGTGTACAGCTTCCCGCAATTTTCAGCCATGTGACTTAAATGAATGTCACGCAACTTGCAGAGCGCCAGTGTAGTCTGGCACAAGCACTGATTCTGACAGTTTGTTGTGTCTCAAAATTGCAGGAGGTTCATTTGATGGCCGTCCAGCAGATTTTGCACTAACAAAGCTGCTCTTCTATGAATGCCATAAATGCTCCCGGCCTTACTATGGAGGACAGCGTCAATGTGGCGTTGATGGTGAGTCATGGCAGCAATGATGCTGGCCAAGCATAACATCAAAGCTCCAGATTCTCACAAATGTTGCCATACTGGTTGCTGAGGGTATGAGGAACTATAATCTTTTTGACATCTTACAGCCACATCGCTCGTGACCACACTGTGGCAAAATCTCTGGGGTGTCAATTGCTTTTGCAGCTTCACATATGTCAGGTCTCTCTGAAGATCCTAACATATGAATTGCACTGGTGGCGAAGTTGTCATGTGTTGATGATTCCTACAGACCATAATGCACATTCACAAGGACAACTCATGAATAGATGTTGTGGGCCGTGCACGCCAAGTGAATGAAGGAGGCCCTGCAGGCAACGGCAGCAACAGTCAGGAGCTGTTATGTGGGGGCTGTAGTGCACATCAGGCTGGGGTCAAGTGTGTACGTCATGGAAGCGAATTCACAGAATGGAAGTGTCGATACTGCTGCACAATTGCAAGCTTCTTCTGTTTTGGGACAACACACATGTGCAATGGCTGTCATGAGAAGTGGCAGCTGCGTCCTGGCTGCCTGACAGTGTCAAGGCGGTCATGTACACCTATATCGTGCCCACTGCATACAGCACATCCTGATCATGGTCATGAGCATTGCCTTGGTTGCGCTTTATGTCGAACTAACGATTGATATGTGCATGTCAGCAACTTCAACTGCTCGAGTGAATCCAACACGTGTAGTAAAATGGACTCGTATTATATTATAATTGAATGCTTGCCACAAATGAGCAGGCGCAACCACACTTGGTAATTATCAGCAACCAACTTCATCAATGATGCTTACACATAGTCATGATCACATTCGCATTGGCTATTATACTACAAAGGTGAATCTGCCACTGAAATACAGTGAAGCTGTATTGAAAGCATGACGTAAATATAATAGCAAGCACATCACAGACTTGCAAGCAGCAAGTCCACAACAAAAGATGTGCCTGCTTGTCACTCAAGAATACAGCAGACCAAAGAATATTTACTGCTGAAAGTGACAAGGCTACCTGAACAGAATCAGAACCAACAAAGATGGTCATGTGTCAGGGCATGATGTACACAACATGGCACCGGGACTTAAAAGAATTAGCAGGCTACATGCAAACAAATGTGGCAGCAACAATCGTAAAGCAGCAAGGTGAGGCCAAGGTGGCCTAAAGAATTTGATGCAGCAATTCATCAGGTCCTCTCAAGTCACTCATCATCTCTGCGTCTATTCCCAAATAATGCGCTGCGAGCAGCAAGCTCGGGCGTCAAAAAATGCACTGTGGACCCTTGATCTGCACCGGCAGCATCGTCCATGAGTACATTGGTGCGTCTGCGCCGGTCACGTTCCCTCACAAGTCTGAGACTTTCAGCCTCAAGTGATGAGTTTTTGCTTGCACCTACGCACAGAGTTCTGTGTTAAGACACACGTGCATAGCACAGAGAGAAGCACATGAGGGAGCGTCTACATGCCCGCATGCAAAGCTGGCACTGGGCTTTCCAGCTAATCGCAAGAGCTTGTGATGTTTTCTCCTCTGGCTTGGCAGCAGCTGCATGCTATGCCTTCAGGCTCATGATATGCTTACCAACAGAAGATGTTCTCGGCAAGTCTGCGCCCCTTCGAGCAATAGCTGAGTTCAGCTGACGATCATACAGCGCATCACTCCTACTGCGACGCATTGGCACATAATGTGTGAACTCCTCAGGGTCATCTTGACCAAAGGCCATGCAGTCAGATGCTGCACCATCCCTAGTATCTGGCACATCTGCAGTTTGGCGCCTGTGTGATACTGGGGGGGAGAGCTTTGACCGCAGCATTTGCAGCCAGGTGCCAGCATTTGCCAGAGACAGTACTCCATTCAGGACAAACGGTGAGTTATGGTTTGGTGAGCTGGGCACTCTATCCATGTCTGAAGCGCTCCAGGCACTGCCCACTGGACCGGCTGGTATACTGCCTGGCAGTTCGCCAGACCCCAGGCGATTGCTGTTCTGACGACTGCTTGGATTGGACAGCGCCTACAGAGCATGGGGAAAGTTGTGCTTGCTACTTTTTCACACGCTAACTTTGTGTCTGTTTCTCTGCCAGAAAGTGTCTGGCGCAGCCTTCTTTGAGGACCGCTGATGGACTTTGGTAGCCAGATTGGGCAACCATAAAGAACTGAGAGTCTAGGCAGTGCATGAGTCAATGGTCATCTGACTGATGGTGCATGCGTTGTTGTATGGATTGAATGGTGTGTGGTTTGTATCATGTCTGAATAATGTGGTGCAAGGCAAAGCCTATGTGCTGAGCAAAGCACTGATGCAGCATGCATCATGCTCAATTGAACAGACGAGGAATGCTGTGCTATGTCTCGAGTTGAAGGAACATGCGCGTGCAAAACAGCAGTGTATCAACGATTGACCCTGACCTGAAGCTTTTTATACAGCAGCACATTCTCTGCTCGCAGTCGTGCACATTTATCGACCTGAACTTGCAGCTGCAACTCCTTTGACTTCAGGAGGGCAAGAACTCCTGGTGTCTGCTCCGTTTTCTCAGCAGCATAATCCATTGCTGAGTCGGATGTTGAAGACATCATGCTGGATGCCAATCTTTTGTGCAGGTCCTGCAAAGTTTGGCTGACTGCAAGTATTGCTGCCAGTGTTTGTTGAGCTTCCAGTATCTGCAGTGAGAAAACAAGCCCATCAGTACAGTACCTTGTATAATTGAGGAGAGGCACGACAGAGTTACAGTGTACGGCCAAAAGTGTCTTGCCTGTGCGTCAGTGCCGCTAAAGTTGTTTGAAAACAGTGCCAGTCCCTCATCGTACGCGACTTGAAGTTTATTGGACGACTCTGCGATCTGCTGAGCGGCTTGATGCACTAGCTGTATCTTGCTTTCGGCCGCGGTGACTTTGACGTGACTACCGCTCTTGAACCAGTCACTACCTTGATAAGTAGTCATGCCAGTACAAACATGCGAGGCACCTCACACAAGTCGCCACACCTCTGGTACACACGGCAAAGCTAGCACATCGTTACTGTATGCTTCTTGCGCAGCATCATCATTGCAGCAGCTCAGGGTGTGTGACGGTCTCTCTCCCTCTTGAGTTGCCTCCAGATGTGCAGTGATTGGCGTCATGGAGCAATTGTTCGATGGGAGCCCGCCCAGCGGAGGCCACGTCACAAATGCCGCACGTGAGTGGCGGCCCATGGGACAGAGTTTACTAATGCACAGACGGGGAAAGCCGAATGTTTACGTGTGTACCAGAACTGATCTGCCGGCAAATGGGCATTGCCAAAGAGTACTCTAGCATAAATCATGTCTCATCGTGACACTACTCAGCTTCGTTTGTGACGAAGCAACAGATATGCCGTCAAGTATGCATTAGGCCGCAGTTAGCCTAGTACTATTGTGACGAAGCTTTGAGTGTGAAGCAGAGTATGTACATAAACACCAATTAGCTCTGCAGTAACATTAAACAATACGCAGCATTTGCTATGGCACTGCAGCAGTTAGCTCTGCAGGTTAGCCGTACACCTTATTCGTCTCCTGATCAGTAATTGCAGAGTTAGATTAGGCTATATCCTTGCATGTGATCTGCCATCTCAAATGCAGTTCATTGATCTTCTTCAGCCTGATTCAGACTTTGTTTTACATTCAGCTGACTTTCTATACTTTAGTCCTGTACAAAGTACTTTAGTCTGATACACTCCTGCACATTCCATTATTATTCCATTGCTCCTTATAGGAGAGATACGCTAGGACAACAGTTGAACGCGACTCGGACACATTCTCCCTTGTAAATACCAACCACGCGCAACAAAAAGTTTTACCAGTCTGTGTGTGCACTCTCGCAGCACACGACTACTTGGTGCGTGATCCGGGAAACGATGCACGGTATAGCTTTATTGTAGCTTGTCCGGCCGTCGGCGAGGGATCAGAAGACCACGCGCGGTGCCAGAAGACTGAACTTGAAAGCCGATGACGACCCCGAAGTCGAAGATTTGAAGACTGACATCCGGACCAGAAGACTGTGAAGACAACCAGAAGATCTGAACCGATTGCAGAGCTGCAGCCG
>JAABUK010008757.1_pt1 | contig 14072 bp, 12 predicted proteins | sample 5559141 | NCBI WGS metagenome assembly JAABUK01 (sample SAMN10711869, study PRJNA513367) | rock metagenome | isolation source: Antarctica rocks | place: Antarctica: Victoria Land, Pudding Butte nord | collected 2016-01-03
CTCCCACCCCAAGCAATCCACCCACCCCCACCCCCAAACCCCAATCTCAATCTCAATCCTCGCGCTCATCGAATCCGCCCGCTCCCTTACCTCCCTCCCCCAAATCACGGCCGCAACCCCGCACCTCCTGTCCGGCCTAATCTTCGCCGCCGAAGACTTCGCCCTCGACCTCTCCCTTACCCGAACGCCCTCCCTCACCGAATTCCTCTTCGCCCGCTCCGCCATCGTCACCGCCGCCCGAGCCGCCAATCTGGCCTCGACCATCGACCTGGTCTGCACGTCCTTTAAGTCGGAAGCCGACCAGGAGACGTTGGAGGAGGAGTGCCGGGATGGGAAGAGGATGGGGTTTAATGGGAAGCAGTGTATCCACCCGGGTCAGGTGGGGACGGTGAGTAAGGCGTTTAGTCCAGAGGTGGAGGAGGTGGAGTGGGCGGTCAGGGTGATGGTTGCGCAGAGGAGGGCGGAGGAGTTGGGGAGGGGGGCTTGGGCGTTGGATGGGAAGATGATTGATAAGCCGGTGGAGGGGAAGGCGAGGGCGGTGGTTGAGAGGGCGGAGTTGTGCGGGTTTGATGTCAGGGCTTTGCAGGAGAAATTTAAGGATCAGCTGCCTGAATGAGTCTGGAAGTCTGGTGCCACGAAATGAACGCCCGCCATGATTCCCATCCGAACCAAGCGCTCTTGCTTTGGTCCCGCAAAGTCCAAGACAGACTCAAGCCCGCCCACTCATTGTTCTTTAGCCACAAGAGAAGGGAAGCAAGCTCAACGGCTCTTGCCGGCGCCAAACCTGCCAACGGCACGACAGACAGCAGCTAAATGGATGCGAGCGAAAACGCCACGACTAACCTCCTCCCAACCACTTGACTCACGCGGGAACAAACGACAACAGAAGGAGATTGTCTCTGCTCCTCTCCCTGCTGCGTGCTTGGCAGTTTGATCCGAGCAGGTCGACCTCCTACCTCTGTCATATACGTATCGCATCGTATGCGTATGGCATCCTTCCTCCAGTTTTGTGAGATGGCTCGGTGAAGAGTCGTCCAGGGCGCCATTTAGTGATGCTGTAAAAAGTGGCAGAAACACCCTGTATATTGCTGGGATCTTTGGCGAGCGTATCCTGGCAAGATTTCTAAGATCGCAGATGGCAAGGCAGTCTGGAGTGCCAAAATAAGCGTACAATACTCACTACCAGTACCTACACGCCTATATGGGATCTAGTGAATTCACGAAACATAGTCCGACCTAGGATATGAACTAGCATATAAATTCTTCCAATCATTCCCTCTGCTGACGTGTTGTGGATTAGCCCATGAATGAGAGTTCAGCTCCCGCAACATGCGGAGTCTAAAAACCAGCTCCCGCAACATGCGGAGTCTAAAAACCAGCTCCCAATGTGTCTAACGATGGGCCGCTGTTTAAGTCGCATGACCAAGGTCTCATGAACACCATCGCTGTTCAAGAGCACATCTTTCGAAGGAAGTATACTGGCAGCTCCTTGTCCAAGGGGTCATCACTCGCTTCGTCCTTGTTCAGCTCCTGTAGAACGGTTGTTTTCCCCTCGGCCCCTGATCTTGGTCATCATCCGAGCGTTTTGCGTTTCGTTGGGCCGACGTTAAATCTGCGAACAAACGCCGTCGCACGAGGGGGTATCCTCAATCTAACGAACATCTACAGGACGCATTGCGTAAGGACCGCTTCCAGAAATCATTACCTCACCGCCGTCTCCAAAATCCACCATCGTACAAGCACCTCCAGTAGCCATTATCGGATGATCTCCTGCCTCAGGAGCCGTCAGCATACGATCGCCTCTACATATAATCCATATCAGCCTCACTACCACCTACGTTTCTCACCTCAGACCGTGGCATCGTCATAGATGAACCTCACATCCCTGACCCGCCTCCCACCCGGCCCAGCCATACTGCGGCAAAAGTCCTCATCACCCGGCGGTCTCTCGTTCTTTGTGTTGCCGGTCAGCATGCTCTGGATGCTCATGCAGACACTCTCGACGCTTTGAACGGGGGACCAGCCGTCGGAGCCGAGGAGATCGAGGCAGATGATGCCGTTGGAGTAGATGTGTGGGTGGATGGGGACGGGTCGCGCGGTTTGAGGCGGTATGGCCGGGGTTGCGATTGGGATGTTGGCTGGTGTGGTAGTGTCGTTGGAGGGGGGAGCTGAGGGTGCTGGGTGTGATGAGGTGGATGGTGGGATGTGGAGGAAGACGACCTCTGGGGCTTCTGTTCGAGTGGTTAGAGCTGCCGAGGCTTTTGCGCGTGGGACCAATGCCATCGCAGTGAACCCGATGCAAAAATGAGACATACGGATAGGGTAGTTCTCGCCAAATTTAAATCTCAGTCGATATGTTTGATCCTTGTAAAGTGGATTCTCATCCAGTACTCTGATGTCCACCTGCCATTCCTGAAAGTCGTCGGCTTTCACAAGCTCGAGACCAGGGGGCAGATGTTGCTTTGCCTATGTCGAATGCGAGAACGGTAAGCAGAGCCCGCAGACGGAGACACGATCGAGAGGAGTGGTAGGCTTTGTGCTGCGTTCATAAGGCAGGCTCACCTTCTGCAGTTCCTTTCACACTTAGTTAGCTGACATGTACATTTTGCACCAAAAGAGAAGGACCTCACTTTTCCCAATCGCTTCGCTGAGAACATGATGGCTAGGATGAGTGTGGGACTTCAACGTGAAGGAACGGGCGGCTATGAGTGTGTACGGCCCAGGTCGCAGTTCTGAACGCAGCGCGTAAGATACTTCTATATCTTGCCTTTACTTTTGCCGGACAGGTGTTGAGCGATGGACGTTGAAGGTGAGGCTTGATAAAGAGTCGGTGGATTCAGTACAGCCTTGATATTTCTGCGGAAGGCAAAATTGGGAAGAAATCTATGTGAAGTAGTAGAAGGTAGCAGAATGAATGCAGACGAGGCGGGCCGCGCAGGCTGGCGCCAAGGATTCAGACATGGGAGAAGCCAGGGGCAGGCATGTGATGGAGGATGAATGAGCCTGGGTGGAGTGCAGAGTACATGATAACAGCTTCTTCTATTCGACATTCACAAATCCATGCATGCTGCTTGCTGAGGAAGTTTTGCGCCAGAAATGAGTAACGTGAACAGTACGGCGAGCATTATCCCATTCCTTCAATCTCCCCCTGGGCATCTACCTCATTCGGCCGCCCCTGATCATCCACCTCAAGCCTCCTCACAATTCCTCAATCTGATCATCAGTGCCTGCCACCACGGCTTCCGCCATGTTGATGTGCCTCTGTCGCGGCCGCAGTCAATTTTTCTTGGGTATCTTTCTCTTTCATTTCTCGAACTTTGGCCAGTACGACCTCTTTAAATATCGCGCCTCTGGCAATCTTGCTGAGGCTCCGCTTCTGCGGATGCTCACTTGTCGCAAGCCCACGACCAGGTGAGATGCCCCGTCTTTGGTTAGAAACATTGAGGCCAGCGGCTTCTCCAGCATTTGCAGGCACGTCGGCGCCTCCTGGCATGTCCTCTCCATCGTCTTCTTGCATCTTCAGAGCCTCAATCCGATTTGCCAATCTAACAAGCTCGATGCCACGCTTCAACCGTGCCTTGGCAATGTACGACCGGATCTCTGGTAGCAGATCGTGGTCTGATGCTGTTTCGCCCTTAAGCCAAAGGTGCTTCAAGGCGTCTTTACTCGTTGCTCTTCTCTTTGGGTCTACTTGGAGTAAGGTAAGGATAAATACTTTGGCATCTTTGCTGACATCTTTCCAGTACCGCTCATGAAAGATGATCTTTCCACTGCGGCATTCGTCCACGAGGTCTCCGAGGTTTTCAGATCGGAATGGTGAGTAGCCGCATAGGAGGGTGTACGTAATGACGCCAAGAGACCACATGTCGACTGCCTTACCATGCCCTTGTTTCATCATGACCTCTGGCGCAGCGTAGCCGAAGGAGCCAGCCATTGTGGTAAGCACCTCTCCAGGAGTATCAAGCATTTTGGCGATGCCAAAATCTGCAAGTACTAACTGCGACTTTGGATCTTTGGAGAGATAGAGTAGATTTTCCGGTTTCAGATCTGGTCAACAGTGTCAGTCAAGCAACCAAGAAAGTCTCTGGGGCAACAATACCTCGATGAACCACGTTTCTCTCATGGAGATAATCTACAGCTTCGAGGATTTGTCGGATCGTTTGTGACGCATCTTTCTCTGTGAATCTACCCTGGTCGCATATTCGATCGAACAACTCGCCGCCCACAGCCAGCTGCGTCACGATGTAGTATTTGTCCTAGGGTTGTCAGCTACATGCTAGCATAAGGAGTAGGGACCATGAACCTACTTTTGACTCGAACCAATCAACGAATTGAACAATGTGCGGATGGTGCAGCTTCTGGAGCATGGCAAGCTCATCGTAGACCATCTGCTCATTGCCCCTTACGTTCTTTTTCAGTATAATCTTGATGGCAACCTTCTTGCCGTCGACATCTGCCTCTCGGACGATGCCGTATGTACCGGCTCCCAGGGTCTTTCCGAATCGATATTGTGCCCTGGCTTTGGTGAGTGGAAGTGGTGGGGTTGGTGGAGGTGTCAACCCAGGATTGGTCGACGAGTCAAAAGAAGGGAGTGGAGAAAGGAGCAGGGGGACGGACTTCTTGTCGTAACTTTCTGGCTGGCCGTGCAGCTTGTTGAGCATGTTCGAGACTGAGGATGGAAGGTTAGTATCGGTTTGCGAATAGCTATCATGACCCATTGCACTGTCATCACTGCTCGACAAAGGCTTCGGGCGAGTATAGGGCATGGCGGTATACCGCTGCCTCTTTCCAGCTGCTAGCAATAGTAATGGTTCGCGACGAAGTACAGATCGCAACAGCCTCTACCGCACAGTGTAGTCAGAGTGCCTGGTCTTGGGGAATAAATAATGCAATTGATATAGCGCTGGACAAGCGAACGTGGGCGGCAAGTAAGTAATGGATTGACTCACAACTCATCTCGACAACGTTGTTGTAGGCTCTTGCCTACTGCGCCCACTTGAGTGCGGCCTGGCTGGGTGGTCGTTGAGGTGGCCGGTAGAAGGCAACTTGGTCTGGTGATATGGAAAGAGGGACTATGATGTTATGCGAGGTATGGTCAATGCAAAGTGCAAGAGAAGGGAATATCATGGATCAGCCTCGAGATAATGCAACGCTGAGAGATGAGACTCGAGACCTGGAGCTGCGACGAGCAGTGGGCGAAGAGTGTGGGGGGCCGAGGCCAGATGGCAGAACAAAAGAGACATTTATGGACCATCTATATCGTTTTAGTATCTCATTGTATTTGTCACTTCTCCTTGCGCTGTATGTCACACTTCTGTCGTAAGCATTCACTTCGTGAAGTACGGAATGGTACAGGCTTCATCAAACCCAACCCTTGGGACGTCTACCTTTGTCATGTCATCTGAGAAGACTTGCCGCCATGTGATCTCCGCTCATCATTCTACAGGGTCTGTGAAGGTGTACATAGTACAAAATGAAGCGCTAATCACCTGTGCTGTGGTCCTCTATCCCTGTCCTCCTCCAAAATGATCAATTCTCATGTGGCGGTGCCTAAGATTCTGACAGGGGCTTGAGCCTCCAAGTCCCTCTGTGGCGACGGGTTGAGGAAGTGGTGGGGATGTGAACTCCCACACGCGAGACGTCATCTTTGGACGATGCCATTCACTTCTATCTCTTCGGTGGCAAGTTACAACCGGCCCTTTGTTTTTAAATCACAGGCAGTGTCCATCGTCACTGCATTTCATACAGCCTCCTCTTGAAAATGCTTCGTGGTCTTCTTGAGATCCTTGCCTTGCTCCTTATCACGCTTGCCTGGCTCTCAGGCCAGCTCGACCCTTTGCAGAAGCGGCTGCAGGAAATTTTGCTAGATACAATGGGAGAGACCAAGATCTCTTATGGCCTGAAAAGTGAGGTGCCAACCTACCTTCTCGGACTTTTGGGACGCTATTTAACATTATGCAGAGAGTCTCACAGGAAAAAAACTGGTTGAAGATCAAAATCTGAGCAAGATTCAAGATCAGTTGGGAGGACAGGTTGGGGGCGTCTTCGGCAAAGGAGGCATTGGACAAGGGCTCGGAGCTGGCTTGAGCAAGAATCTATGATCCAACGCGGGAATGCATTGTTCGCCTAAACCGATATCCACGATCTTGGATGAAGTTAATAAGTCAAAGGGGGAGCGACCTTGTCATTGATAGGCGAATGATAACATGTCTAGTCTGAGTCATTGGTTATAGCTTCTCAAAAAGTACACTCATAGGTAATCTGAAGCTCTCGTTCTACCATTGCTGGCAAATGTCGTTTTTCTCCGCCCGTTGATGCTCCTGTGATTTCCCCCTTCCAAGTCACCCTTCTCATATCTCGGGCTCTTCTGCCGGGAGGGCTTCAGTGATCTTCTCGTTATAGCTCTGTTCGGTGGCGGTGATCGGGATCGTGACGATGGAGAAGAGGCGTTTCGCCTTTCCCTCATCCTGGGTGGTGAACGAGAATCACTCATGTTTCTGCCCCTGCGTCGAGGTGGAGAGTAGGACCTTGACACACTTCTCGCACGTCCATTGGACTGCCGGAAACGGGGAGGAGAGCGTGAGAGTGGCAAGTCACGAGCTGGTCTCCGGCGGGGAGGAGAGGAACGTGATGTGTCTTGGTCATTAAGTCGAGGTCCTACACGGTCTTTGTGACGAGGAGGTGGTAGGCGTGACACGGAAGGCGAGCGACTCACAGGTCTACGCCGTCTGTCTTTCGACGCACCGTGACGAGCATCTTGACTATTCATGGATTCTACTGAGGATGAACGGCCACGGGCGCGACCACGATGACGTCGGGAAGATTCTGGAAGAGTTCTTCGCCGGATCGAAGGCGCTGAACGTGAGGAGCTATAGCTACGTGATATCGCATCTTTGAATTTTCTGGGAGGCGAACGGGATTTGGAAATGCTTCTGCCACGGCCGCTTCGTCGAGGACGGTCAGCACCCCTGGCGCGACTGGCTTCCGGGACCACCCACGTTCGTGATCTTGATCGAGACCGAGAGGAAGAGTATGATCGGGAGGTGGTGTACGACGAATAGCTCGAATATGAGCTGACGGATTCAGAATCAGATTCATCAGCAGGAGCTGCGGCTGGTAGCGTTGGCAGCGCAGGCTTAGGTAGATGCTTGAGATGCTCTCGCATATCCTCAGTGAGAGCTCCCATGCCAATGCTCGTGAAATAATTGATTGAGAACCTGGTGTTCCGCGGGTTCTCGGTAGGGAAGAAGCCCTCAAAGCTTTGACGTAGAATTTCGTCTTTCAGCCGCTCTTGTAGCTTGGCCATTCCGAGCGCTTCAGCCAAATCTTGGAATAAGATCTTGATGAAGATCCTACTACTTGAGGTAGTTTCATCTTCGTTAAGGTGGACGACGGAAAGGACATGCCAGCCAATGGCATCCGTGCTGAGAAGGTGACCAAAAAAGCGAGCAATATTCCTGAGCCGGTTTGTCTCATAGCGATGGATGGTATCGTAGTACTTGGCAAAGGATTGTTCGAAAAGGTCAGTCCATAATCTGTTGAGTTTTGCGAAACGTTCTCCAACCAAGCCAAAGAACTTTGAGTATGTCTTTTCTTGAGAACAACATTCCACGACCATTGAAGGTAGTTCTGGCTCCTGACCAGGCGGGAGGGAGACTTTCATCAGCTTGTGACAGCATTCTTCAAAATCCATGCTGGACATGATGGTCAGGTATATGGTTCGTCGAAGGCTGACAAGATCAGTATTGCTCTGGTCTTTGATTTCCATTTGACGTTCTTGCTCAGCTTCCTCGTCATCTGAGCTTTCCTCAGAATTCTCGTCTTCCTCATCATCGCTTCCTTCTCCTAGGATTTCTGCCTTCAATTTTTGGTATGCGTCTTCATGCTCTTCCCATTCTGAATCGAATTTGAAAACATTGAGAGAATCCTGTACCTCAATCTCGTCATCGAGTCCCACTTGGTGCGTGATCTGGTCCTCTTCCTCGACTAAGTCGAGCTCTTCTTTGATCGCCGGATTGTCTTTATAGCGGTCTTTACGCACCTGGAATAACACCTCAATCATGTACTGGACTCGCTTGTCAATATCAGCTTCATGCAGAATGCTCCGAAACTGGTCGAACACTGCCAAAGCTATGGGTGCGCTCATTTCTTCCAGATGCTGTCCGACTTCCCGCGTCAGTCCCACCGCGATTTCAACGCTATCATCTGTCGGTTTATGCAGGAGTAGCAGAAGTATCTGGGCCGCCACCATTTCATGCGCTACTTGTTGGTTGCACAGATGAGCGATAAAAGTTGTCGAGGAAAGGCATACAGCCTTGTCGTTCCGCTTGAAAGCCTTGCGAAACTGAATAACCAAGCGATTCAGAAGCAACTCCCCAACCTGTGGTAATTTCGTGTTCACAATAGCGGTCATAGCAGCATAGATAGGAGTGAAGGGCAAACTAGCCGCCTGAGCTTTCATGATGCTCCTGCAGAAAAGTCCGCGCCCACGAACAAGATTCTCCCCAAACAGTTCGGGCACAATATGTTTGATGTTCGAGACATTGACTTTGTTGATCAGCCCATTTATCGACTTTTTCAGAGCCTCCCAAGCCATCCGCTGATATTCTTTGCTGGTCTTGTCCGTGATCTGAGCCTGCAATGCTCGCAACTTTGCTGGAGGGATGTACGTGCCACCGGAACGCATCGTGAGCAATTTTTCGTACTCCGCTTTCGCGGCTGCTTGCTTTTCATCCTCTGTCAAAGGCCTCGGTCTAGGTTCTGGAACTCCTCGCTCGCGGACTCTGTCTGCAAGTTGTGGCTGCGCCATCGTGGCCCTTCGGACGTCGAGTTTCGGCGAGGAAGGCTCATCGCGACCCAAAGCTCCCGGTGGTGACCTTCGACGATGTGGTGAAGGTGATCGTGAGGGTGGGGAGCGTTTTCGAGGTCCTGACGGTCCGGGGGAGTAAGAACCACCAGGTGGCGGGGTGGGCAGTCTGACAGCTGACTGTAACGTGATTGAAGCCATCATTCAAGATCTGCATGCACTTCACGTGGATCTTAACTGATGAGCTGGTCACATAATTTGGTAGTTCAAAGACTCCTGAAGCAGTGAGAGTAGGCGAAAAGCGCAGGTCGTTGTCGATGCGGATTTAGAGTTTAGGCTCAAATGTTCGCCGCCAAGGGATTAATTCAAGGGCGAGCTTCAACTGCTCCAGCCTCTGGCGACTTGTCTTCCTGCAGGACCGCGTCTCTCATTGCTTTCCAATAAAACTCACTGATCCACTCTTTATCTCGCCCAGTGTTTTGCTGCCAGCCCATAGTGATGGTCTGTATCTACCGGTTGCTGATCTCTGATATCCCGCTGACGAGGTTTTAGCTGGACAAGCTCTTTGGTCTTGCTATGCTGATCATAGCCACTACGGTCTTCCTCTACTACACAATCTGGACCTTGTTGATGGTCAGTCAGACTAGCCTAGCGCGTCTACGAAGTACCTGACATGAGCGATAGCCATTCGTTGACCCTGGACATCCTCTCCATGACCTGTTTCCGCCTCGAGTTTGGGCGATTAGGATACCTGTCATACTAACACTGCTGGGTTCTGCAGTTGTGGGATCATTCTTGAGCATGGTCATGATCAGGAGTAATCGCAAGAAGGCTGCAAAAGCACGTGCAACAAGCACAAAGAAGACTTCATAGCGGGTACCCATTCACATCAGTACCGAAGCTGTCATTGAGCCGATTCCACTTCTTTGCCAGTGTACTAAGTCACCGAGTCTTTCGTCGCCAGTTTCGACTAGCTGCTATGAGCGACGAGCTTGTAGCATCGCACCATCTGCAGTCCATCCCTAGAGGGCCTCCCTGCCTTTCCAGTCTTGTGCCGACACCTGCATTGTTCTGAGAGAATACTTTGACACCAATCGAATGAGAGGATGTTGCCTGGCCTGCGCGCTCCATTGCCAGCGCAAGAGAAAGAAACGCTTGACCCAGCAATGGCTGCACCTGGAGAGGCTTTGTGTGTAGGAGCTTACAACTCTCCTACAACACGCGTCGTTCTGGAGCAGCATCTGATGGGTGTAAGGAGATGTTAAGTCTTAGCAGGCAGCTAGGCCTATGGTCACCTGCTCGCTAATCGTGTATATGCAAAGTGTTATGCCCACAACGCATGTAAAAGTGCTGGGGCAAATGCTCATGATGAGCATGCAGTTCTGTCTGTTGTACTTGTGCCATGCCTGAGTCATGCCTCTTTGAAGCCGCATTATTCAGATCGTGTGCTCCCGAGTACTATGCACATGATATCCTAGGCACATGGTGGTCGTCAGGCTGAATGCGTGGTGTGGTCCAATCAGGTGAGTTGGTGCTGGTGGTGGTGACTGGTGAGGGGGGCTGATCAAGGGATGCAAACGGCACTCCACGCTCCAGCTTTTCCCCGCTCCCCAAACAAAGCCCCCCATCAGCTCGTCTATCCTGGTCAAGCAAGTTGGAGCTCCTCTAGAACATTCACCTTTGGTGAATTTACCATTACCTGACCATTTCAGAAGCTTCTGAAACTTTCATACTGCGCAGTCACCATTGCAAAGCGCTCCTCCATCAAGCAAAACCTTCCTCCTGCGAGCGAAACACGTCTTCCTCCCAGCCTCCACCATCGTGAACCCTGCGGCCAACATCAGTCCAGAACCACCTATTCAGGTAACTCCAAGAATACGGTCATAAAGAGACTTGCTGACCGCTTCGTGGTCAAACTTCTTGCAAGTGACCGGGAGAACTGACTACAATTACCAATTCTGCCCATCACATAAGTTCGGGTTTGCCTTACGCTTGTACGCACGGCGAGACACACTTGAACGACCCGTGGAACGAATCTTACCTTTTGGATGCCAGCTTCTGAATTGTATCCCAACCACCGTAACTCGTCCCCCAAAGGTGTAGCCTCATCTCGTGGCCCAAGCAACGCCGTGGCAGAGTCAGGAAGTGGAAGACAGAGTCGCAAGAGGGGGAAGAATGCCGTTCAGAAAGAGACAAACGTGGGGAAGGACACAGACTCGGTTGTGGCAAGCGAGCTGGGATGGAACTCGAATACTGTGAGAGGACAAGGTGCCAACGTCACGGCTCAGGAGCCCTCCCCTACTAGAAACGACTTTCCCACGGCAGCTGTTCTGGATACGCTGAAATCTGCTGAGAAAGTCTCGGATTCGGATGGCTCCAACCTCACGGGTGCTTGGGCACAGTCGATTCCGTTTTCGACGAGCCCGCCTATCGATCTTTTGGAAGGCATGAGTATTGGCGCCTCCCCTCCCTGTATTAGCATTGCGACAGAGCGGGGCGGGTTCAGCAGCAGAACGCCGCCCTCATCCCCCCCTACGCGTAAGAGTCGGCCTGTTAGCTCTGGTCCCGGAGTACATCCGCTGCAACCACGTCAATCTCTCTCGGAGAAGGCGTTCCGCATACCACAGCAACCCTCTGGTGCCTTGTCTCCGCCACTTCCGCACCTTCCGCAGGCTCACTTCTACGGTGTGCCCGACATAGATCTGGGGCTGGGGAATCGACTTAGAGAGGAGAGATCTGACGGCTCAGCTCGGGTTCTAAGCTTTGCAGAACTTCCTTCCGCAAGCCCCAAGCGACAAAAAAATCACCGTAACGTTGTCCTGCTGGCCTCGGAAGACAGACTCGACGTTGTCGCGCTCGAGAAAGACGACCTAGCTGCATTCGGAGCACTTGACGGAGTTGCCGGTACGATCATTGATGCGAAGATCCTCACCTGGGAGTCTGATCTTGATCCGTTCCAGCAGCTAAGGCCACTTGTATCGCTTGTAGTCCAAGGATCAAGACGTCGGGATCATGCAAAACAAGCGGCAACCGAGTTGGTTTCCGAGAAAGTCAAAGATGTCACTGGCACTTTCCTTGCTGGCTCTTTACCTGCAAGGGCTAGAAGTTCCAGTGACTTCCAAACTACTGTGGAGATATATTCGTTGTCAACTCAAGAGCATTTGGCGACCCTCCTATGGAGTCAACCAACCCCCGGCCTTCCGAATATGAGAGGTTTGCCTTTGAGTGTGCCGCCACCTGTGGGTAGCTTGAAATTGGATGCTCGAGGAAATTTCTTGACTGTATCCTCAGGCACAAGTGGAGAGATCTTTGTTTTTGGAGTCGACAACGATACTGCTAAATTTCGGTGTATCGGAAAATTCTGGACCAGCGTTCGGACATTAAATGATCGACGATACTCCAACTCCAGCAACTCGGCCGACACAGATGTATCACCTGCCGACGTGAACCGCGGCGGCAAGTTTGCGCAAATGCCGATCATGGCGGTGAGCAACCGCTGGCTGGCTCTCGTGCCGCCGGGTCCAGCCGCCTGTCAGCCTCTCCCTATCTCCGTCGACCAAGCGTCGATTGCAACGATTGTGCCCGGCTTAGAATCGCGCAATGCGCCTCCGCGGCCTCCAGTATCATGCGCTCTCGAGTCTCCAGATGCTGAGAGCTTGATTAATCGGGTTGCTCGAGGTGTAGCACAAGAGTTTGTTAGAGGTGCCCAATGGCTAGGAGGCCAAGGGCTTCAGACATGGAACAGTTATTGGAACAGAGATCAAAGCATAAACGCTCAAGGTCCTGTACTCTCTCGCAATATCTATCAAAGCGACTCGCATTTACCTGCAGGGAGTTTCCCCCCTACCCATGCTCCTGAGTCACGGCCGACTTTAGCAGAGCCTCAACTTGTCTCTATCTTTGACCTTCAGATGTTTGCAAAAGAACCCTACGCGAGCAGTTCAGATGCAGTGGCACCTCTCGCAACTTTTCAGCCGCCGAGTGGTGTTAGTTTCCTATCCTTCTCTCCCGACGGCCTTGCTATAATTTCTGCCACCAGGAAGGGAGACGTTCAATATGTGTGGGATCTGAAGCAGAGCAGACATCTCAGAGCTGGCGTCTTATTGGCTAATCCGGACTCCGAGATGTCAGTCAGATCTGCAAAGGTGACACAGCTGGCGAGATTCGCTCGTTTGACGCCTTCCAGCATTGTTGACATTGAATGGAAAGGCCCCTCCGGCGATCGATTTGCGGTCATCACCAAGAACGGCACCGTTCACATATTTGATATGCCTCTGTCAGCTTTTCAGTGGCCTTCACTCCGTCGTTCTGTTCGTCTAGTACCTTCTTCGGCGCCTGCGAGCCCAGCAGTCAATGCGCAACCGGATGAGCCTTCAGCTGCTGGAAGTGTCTTTTCATCAGCCTTGAAATTAGCTGGCAAGACTCAGCCTATGTTATCCACCCTTCGTGGCAGAGCACCGAGCATTGGAATGGGCAATGTAGTGGGGAATGCGAACAACAGCCTCGGCTTTGCTTCAGCAACCGGCATTCGAGGGAGCAAAGTAGTGGCAGCAGGCTTGAGCAAATCCGTGGGAGCTGCCACTGGCACTGTTAAGTCTCTTAGGCATGCAGGAGACAACAGGCTTCATCTCAACGGTCTAGCGAGGAATCCAGCACGTTCGCGTGTCACTTGGAGTCAACACCAGGAACGATGTACGCTCATGGTGCTCGATGATCAATGTTTGAAGTCATTTCGTGTTTCTAGGAGACGAGCGTCATCGAAGCCTGGACGACAATCACTCTCGATAATTGACGCTAACCCCAGCCTCAACCTGAAACTTCCAGCCTCGGAGCAGATATCAGCTCTAAGCGTTACCTCGAAGCCTGCTCTGCACGATGGTATTAGTGGCAGGGAAAAAGTAGCTGGTTATTGGGCATTGTCGCCGTCGTCGAGGCCAGTCCAATCATCTCGAATAATCCATCCACTTTCTTGTGCTGAGATTGAAACCAATGCACCATATCAGCCATTCCATTCAGATCGTCGAGTCAACCTGTTCGTCTATAATGATAGATTTGCTGGAGATACCGTGGATGAGGCACACGAGCCATGGACTTTTGGCAATGACATCGCCACCACAAGGCTTGATATTCGAGCACCTAATCTTAGCGATGAAGAAGAGCAGAATAGCGGAGCATCTGTTCTTTACCGACACACGTCCATGACAACCGGCGAGCAAGCTGAAAATGACGATGGTATGGCGGAGCAGATTGTTGTGACTACAAGGAG
>JAABUK010008759.1_pt1 | contig 14071 bp, 9 predicted proteins | sample 5559141 | NCBI WGS metagenome assembly JAABUK01 (sample SAMN10711869, study PRJNA513367) | rock metagenome | isolation source: Antarctica rocks | place: Antarctica: Victoria Land, Pudding Butte nord | collected 2016-01-03
CTCTTAAAAGCAATATAATCGAAGACTTCACTAATATTTATATATAATATAGATATAATTTATAATCTTTCTAAAAGACTTTATATAGTATAAACTTGCTTTATTATTAATTAAAGTGTTATCTTAATAAATCTCTTCTTTCTCATCTTTATTTAAGAATTCAGAAGAAGATAATAAGTTTTGATAAGATATAATAGTTTGCGAGCGATTATAAGTTTCAGTAGTTTCCTTATTATATTTAATAGAGCGATTAATTGATATGCTTTTAAGTTATTATAATTCTTCTTATTTGATTTTCTTATAACGAGTGTAACTGCTGTCTTTTAAACTAATGAATAATATCTCAGCTGTATTAATGCGTTAAAGATTGTAATTAGTCAAGAAATTAATTATTCTTCTACTATCTTTAATATATAATTTAGAATTTCATCTAATTCTAATGCTTTATTATTTAATATTCTATATATTATCTTTATCATCTTCTTCTTACTAATATTTGTAATTACTTAAATTAAATTAAGAAAGTTTATAAGCTGAAGATTCTTAAGATTTACTGATTATGAGAGAGAGAAAAACTTTTCTCTTAATATATTTAACTTCTTTATTAGACTTATTATCACTATTTCTTTATTATTTTTTATTATTATTAGTTGCGATAATTATAATAACTCTCTTAATACTTCTCTCTTCTTTTTAATTTATTTTGCGAGTCTTCACATCTCTTCCGCGTTATTTGCGATCTTCTTAATTCTTTTACGAAAGCTTATTATCTTATATCTGCGAATAACTTCTATCTTCTTTCTTCTTATCTCTCGATATAGTTTCTTAGACTTTAATATTTGCTCTCATTATAAATCATAATATTTCTGGCGTGTGTTAATTACTATCTCTTTATATTCTTGAGATTAGTATTTCTTTAACTATCTTATCTCTTTATATTAGAAAGTGCTTTTCTTGATTGCTTTTATAACTGCTTATATAAGCGCGTGAATTATTATATTAAGTTGCTCTTTTATTATAATTTTTTAAGTCTATATAAAGCTTCTAATTAATGATTTTAGCAAATATATATTATTTAATAGTTTTTAGTTTCTTTTTTATCTAAATATAAATAATTGCGTGTGAAGATGTAATTAAGTCTTAATAAGAATATAATTCGAGAATTGCGCTATATTTTATTATAGTCCGCATCTAATAATCTTAGATATAAGTTATTATAAAGTAAAGAGAAGATCGATTATACTTTATATATCTCTTACAGTTTAGATGATTATTTCGCAAGAGATTATAAGCTTAAGTAAGAAGTTAATAGCAAGATTGATAAGAATATTCGCGTTAATATATTAAGTAGATCTTACTATATCTGATTATATTAAATAATAAAGATTGAAGTCGCTTAAAATAATATAATTATTTATATTTACTTGTAAGTTATTATAAAGTTACGCGAGAATGTCCGTCTTTACTACTATATATAATGTTAAGCTTAAATTATAGATATTATAAATTACTAAGCTTCTTTCTCTATTATCTTGATTATAATATATTATTAGAGATTAGAGATCTTTATATTGATTTATAATAGTTCATTTATTCGGGTGAAGTCTCTTATATATATAAAAGCACACTCTAGTCTTATTCTTTACTAAATACGCGAGATAGAACGGAGCTGAGATTGAGTAGTAACTTATCTATAAGAATGAGTTTTGTTAAAACTTCTAAACTATTATAACATCGAATTTATAAACTCTTGTATCTTTAAATAATAAAACGAGAGTAATTTCTTTTCTGTGATTTATATTATACTGTAGAATTCGCAGTTGATTATTTATCATTACAATTTAATATCATTTATTGTGCTTATTGTTATAGATTATAGATCCTTATAATCTTTCTCATTCTGTGATATTAATAAGAAGCTTAACGCTCTCTTTTATTTATATTAAGACTTTATAAGACGGGTTTAAAATGAATTCTAACTTATCTTTTTAAAGAATATTAATCTATTCTTATAAATTCTTATAATCTCTTATTCTTTATTAAATTTAAAGTCGAGCGGAGAATAAATAAATCTTTTATTTTGAGACTAAATACTGAGAAGAATTGTGATTGTGTGAAGCTGATTGCGAGAGAAGATAAAGTGATCTACCGCGTTATAATTGATTATGTTTAATTTCTTTATCTCTATTTATTATAGCTTGCACTTTATAAATTATATTGAATAGTTTTCTCTGTAAACTGCGCAATTATTTCTCTTCGATATTTAATTGAAATAAAAGTTAGTTACGTGTGATTATATATAGAAGTCGCAGACTTCCGATCTATTATATATCTTTCTAATATATTTATAGTGATAGTATTTAAAGTATTATATAAGCTTTCTCTCAGTTTTATATCTTTTGCACTTTTTAAATTCTCTTTTTACAATCAATCCCGAGCGAATAATAATATTTGCGTGAGTCAGGCTTACTATTTTAATAATAAGCGAGTTATAACGCTTCTTCTTCAAAATCACTTTCTTTATTTAATATACGCGTATGATTTCGTAATTACTGTATAGATGTTTATTTTTCTTGTAAATACTTATAATTATTCTTTCTTATTTCTTTATTTTAATAGTCTTTATATGAACATTATAAACGAGTACTAAAAAGAAAGCGCGAATAATCTTTATTAAAAACGTAATTAATTATAATCAGTCGGGATCTCTCTTAAGTATAAGTCTTATCTCTTTTATAAGCGTAGATAGTAATATATCTTTATTAAATAGTCTTCTTATTATTATTACTTTCTTTATTATCTGTTTAGATTTTATTACTTTAATACTCTTTAATATTACTCTTAAATTCATCTTTGCGCTTCTCTCTCTTTTCTATAGATTTATTATAATAAGTTTCACTTCTTTACACTTAGTTTTAATTGGGTGCGATCGCATAAAAGGTGATGATTAGAAGAATAAAGAGTCTGTAATTACTCAATTTTATAATCTTAAGACGCTTTCTTTTATAGTAAGTTATTTCTTAAGATCTTCTATATTAATTAGAATTTTTAAGAGAGTCTTTAAACTATTATTTTCTGTTTTAACGCGTTTTAACGCGTTATTAAGATTTGAAAGTTGTTGCACTCAGTAATTGATTATTGTTTGCTCTATCTCTATTCGTTTCTTCCTATTTCTAATTGTTTCATCGCTTCTTTCTATTATTATTCGAATGTCTTTAATAAATCTTGCAACCGCGTTATCTATTTCTCTTTCTAATATTCTCTCAGTTCAGCGCGACTCTATAAGATGTTCACTTATTTCTTCAGTCATTTTTTTTTATAGAAAAGATATATAAATCGCTGTTTAGAAATAAGAGATATATATTATTATATTTTCAGTTATTAATAATAGTTATTTAAGTAGAGATCTTAAAATCGCAAGCTCTTAATTATATAACACAGCTGATTAATTATTTAAAGAAAGTTCTATTTATTATTATTAGTTCTTGAGTTTGAATTAGAATTAAGAGAAAGAAGATGAATTACTTATTAAATAATGAAGCAGAAGTTATAATAATATTCTTGAAGTTAATAAATAAGCTGAGTCTTCTTATTTCTAATAATTTATTATTAAATATATCGAGAGTAAATAAATATCTTTAAAGATTTACTGATGTTATGAAGATAGTAAGAGTTCAGATTGAGATACTGATGTATAAGATTCTAATATAAATGATAAAGGAATTAAAGCAGAATATAATTCTGAAAAGAATATATTTTCGCATTATAAAGCTAAGTATCGAAGATTATATAAATGAAATATATCAAGAATTAATAAAGTCTTTAAATAGTCTTATTAAGATAATGTTTCAGACTATTAAAGTAAGTGCTGCGGTAAATTGACAATAAAAAGATATTTATAGATGTTAAGCACTTATGAATATAAAGAAGAAGAAGTATTTAAATAAATAAGCTGATTCTGAGTTGAAAGGAAAGTATTATAACGGAAGAACTTAATAAGAAGAATATATTCTGTAGTTACTATATAGATAATTGAAGTAAAGATAGAGAAAAAGAAGAAGAAGAAGAAGAAAGTCGGAATAATAAATATGATATAGAGTGCGAGAAATCAGTCTAACTATTTCGTCATACATGCGATATAATGATATAATTTGCTTAGTTATTATTTCCTCTTTATCTTTTGTTTTTAATCACAATATAATCAGACTAATATTTCGAAGTCTATATTTTATCTTTCTTATTATTTTGATTTAGCTTTTATGAATTTATATTATTTTATTTGTGTAAACATATTATTCTTTATATCACTGAAATGATTGCATTACTTTTTTAGACGTAATAACTTGACAAAATTTTGTGCAGTCTTAGCAAAAGAAACACCAAAATCAAAAATGTAAAAAGAACTTAAATCAGTTATAGTAGGCTGAGTATTCTAATTAGTATATTATAAATAATTCTATAAGAAAGCGCTGATCCATCTTAATATAACTATTCTTTTAAACGCTATAAATATCTTTAATATTAAGCTTAAAATCTATATTTAATCTATTTTTATATAAATCTCTAAGATTAACTGATTATATAGAGCTAATAATTAAAGCTAAGATTCTATAAATAGTATTATTAGAAAGCTAGTTTCTTAGACTATAAAATATTTAAATTAGATTTTAATTAGCTCTATTTTGAAGTATATACACTCTACTTTTTAATTAGAAATAATAATATAATTTCTTTTTTTAAATTAAAAAGCAGAGTGCACTTACTTTAAAGTAAAGCTAATTAAAATCTAATTTAGCTATTTTATAGCCTAAAAAATTAGCTTTCTAGTAATACTATTTATAGAATCTTAGCTTTAATCATTAGCCCTATATAATCAGTTAACCTTAAAGATTTATATAAAAATAGGCTAAATATAGATTTTAAACTTAATATTAAAGATATTTATAAGATTTAAAAAAACAATTATATTAAGATGAATCAGTGCTTTCTTATGGAATTATTTATAATATATTAGCTAGAATACTCAGCCTACTATAACTGATTTAAGTTCTTCTTACATTTTTGATTTTGGTGTTCCTTCTGTCAAGACTGCACAAAATTTTGTTAAGTTATTACGCCTAAAAAGACAATGTAATCATTTCAGTGATATAGAGAATATAAGCGAAAGAGAAAGAAAGTATTATTACAGAATATATAGAAGTCTGATAAAGAGAAATCTGAAGAAAAGATATTATAAAAGAAGAAGATTCTAAAAAAGAAGATAGAAATACTTAAGAAAAGATCTATCTTATTCTTAGATAAGTAATTCATTTCTTAATTTGTATAAGTTTTAATTAACTTAAAACTCATACTGAAGTAAATATAGAATATATAATATAGATTAGAGTTAATATCGCAGAAGTGTAAGCTTCTTATGCAGATATTATTAAATTAAGAGATAACTCTTTTGTGAAAGTTTTTAGAGATAGAAAGAGTTTACTCAGAAGTTACTTCTTTACAGAAGATTATTATAATAAATTATATTCTTTAACAGACCGCTAACTTTCTAATTATTAAGACGTTACAGCCGATAATAATGAAGATGATTATAGATAGAATGAAGACGGGAATTCTGAAGCATTATAATAAGTCGTATAGAAATCCATAATTTCTGATGAAAAAGAATAATATTAAGTATTAATCAATTAATACAGCAGTATACATTAACAAGATTATTATCAAGAATATTAATTTATCATCTTCAGCAAATAATTTCTTAAAAGAGTTTATTGAAATAATAATAAATAACTATATAAACTTTCTCTCAGATTATAATTAGATTAGATTAATAAAGAAAAGTAGAGATATAATAATTATTATAATAACTTATAAACTTCTTTATCACACTACTCTACTTTAAAATATAATTAATTCAATAACTTAATTTATTCGAGTTATTAATTAGATTTTTAAAGATTTGATTTTAATCTGCGTTAAACTCTTTCTTAATAATATTAATATTAAAGAATCGCGAACTCAATATAATAATAAGAAGATGTTTAAGCTTTCTGAGATTTGACGATTTATATTAGAATATCTGCACAATATCAATATTATGCTCGCGAATTTAAAGAGAGTAAAAGTAATAATCACAGAAATAAAGAGCAAGTTCTATATAATTAAACTTAGAATTGTGAGCTTTATTTATAATATAAATGAGAGATATTCTAATCAGAAAAAGATTTTAATCATTCTAAAATAATTAGAATATTAGAATATTATAAAGACACGAGCGTTTATCGATATTTGCGTTTATTATTGAGTTTGAATTCGGAATTTCTTTTAAATTACATCATCTATTTTCAAGTTATTTCGAAAGAAAGAGTTATTTAATTAAAGAGTAAAGCAGCGAGAAGCAATAAATATATTAAAGACGATATTAATAATTATATCAGTATTAATATCAATTAATTATTTAGAGAGAGCAGAAGAGATATTATATAGAAGTGATGTAAATCTGATTAAATAAAGAGAACATTTATTATAAGAAGATGAAGAGAAAAGAAGATATTCTTCAAGATATGAGAGTGAAATATAAAGTAATAATGAGAGAAAGTATAATATAAAAAAGAGAGAGTGTAGAGAATTATTAAAAATCTTGAAGAAGTTTCGAAATTATTTATATAAAATGAGATTTGTAATTAAGATAAACGCGAAGATATTAATAATATAGCTGAATAAATCTTTCACAAATCTTTTAAAAGTCTTAATAACACGGTGAATAATATGAATTAATCTATTCAATTTTAATATTTAATATATTTTAAAAAAGAAGCACACAATTATAAATAGATTATCGCGAAAATCATTATTGGAGAAGAAGATTAAGAAAGAAAATATTAACGCGTTTATTAATGAAGAGCTGAGTATAATATAAGTAATATCATCTTATCTTATACTTACTTAATCTCATACTGCTCTATTATATTTAATTAATATATAAATAAGTAATAAGAAAATATATAAGAGAGATAAAGCTGAAGAAGATGAGAAAGATTTAAATATATTAAGATATAATAAGAAGAAGAAGAAAGAGAAGAAGAAGTGAAATAAGAATAAATCTCTGCGATTAAAATACTTAAAGAAGTTAATTAATATTGTGAGATAACTGATAATACTTTAAAGATTAAATAAGTTATTAAGAAAAGAGTTTATAATATTTAAGAGAAATATATTAAGATTTATAGTTTATAAGAGTTATTTGTTCAGAAGAGTTAGTAAGAATATATTACTTTGAAAAGTAATAGATAATAAGAATACGAAAGTAAAGATTTTCAGAGCTCTATATAAAGATTGCGGATATTAAGAGAGAAAAGAGATTTATTAAAGAGTAATAAATAAATATTAATGAGAGAGTTTAATTAAGAAAGTTATTACTTATTATTATTTATATATAGTTTATTAATTTCGAGCTTTAAATTAAGAGAATAAGATCTTATATTCTATTTGAGTTAGCTTATTATAATAGAAAATAGAGATTAATTTAATAATAATATCAGAAGTGAGAGATTATAAGTATTTAATTTTGACTCGATATAATCTTTTAAAGTAAGTAGAGAAAGAAGCTCTTATCATGAAATCTACTAAATCTATTATATAATTTCTTTAATACAGTATTATTTATTAATTTAAATGCTTCAGAAGACTTCTTTCTAATAAAGAAACTGAATTTTAAGAAGTGATAAAGAAGTTAGTTAAGAAGTACAGGTTAAAGCACATTCTTATATTATTGTATTATTCACAAATTAATAAAAGAATTAAGAGAGATTATTAATTTATTAAAGATATATTATTAAAGCTGAGAATTAAGAAACGCGGTAATTAAATATAGAATCTATTAACTATTCTTTAAATTAATTAAGTAACAGTTCAGTCATCTATAGAAGTTACACCTTATTATCTAATATATAAATATGATTCAGTGCTTCTTATTAAAGAAGAGATTTCTTCGTAATCATTTTTTATATGAAAAGATATAAAGATTAAAGAAGAGCTATTAATATTAAGAGAGTTGTAACTTAAAAGATGTGATAAAGACTTACAGAAAGTATGATTAAAATAGTGACGCAAGAGAGAGAAGAATAAAGAGATGTTTAATATTAGAAAGAAGATGAGAATGAAGTTAATTAAAATGAGAATCTTAATTCTATTATATAAATTAGATAAGATTATAAATATAATAAGAGAAAATAAGTTTTCAGCATATTAATGTAAGTCTTTTTAAGTGAAGAATGTAAATTAAATAAAAGAGAGCTTTAAGCTTAAAAAGCTTAATAAGATTGAGTTTAAAAGTTTAATTATAAATAATCGAGTGAAAAGATATTTTATAAGAGAAGAGAAGTTAGAGTTTATTAGAATGCTAAGAAAAAAGAAGAAAGAGAAATAAATTAAAGAAGATAATTAAGATGAAATGAGTTAAGAGACTTAATAAAGATAAGTAGAGAATTAATTAAAAAATATCTTAATAAGAGCTAAAGAAGAGAATAAGAAAGAAGAGATGAATCGCGATAAATATAATTTAGATAATATAAAAAGAGGCGAGATTATTATGAAGATCTTTTTAAGATTATAAACATTTAATAATAGAAGTTATGATTTTCTAATAAGTTTAATTAGTAAAGATAAATATTTTCAGTATTTTTATAATAAAGATGAGTTTAATTAAAGTTAGAAAGATAATAAAAGAAAGAGAGAGATTAAGAGAAGTATATAAGAGAGAGTGATGAAGAATAAAAGAAAATTTAAAGAAAAACAGTGTAATTTAATTATTTTATCGTACGTGCGATATAATAAAATATGCTTAAATAAATAAAAAATGTTTTTTATTCAAACTTAATCAGTTTTTATCTTAGCTTTTATTTAAAGTACGCGTTTTAAATATATAAATAATTATTCAGAGAGATTATTAATAGTTTTGAAGAGAAAAAGATAAAAAAGAATGAGAAGTGAAGAGAGCAGCAGAGAATATTAATAATAGTAAGATTAAATATAGAAAAGTGAGATTAATGAATAGATTAAATAAATAAGTTAGATAGAGAAATAGATTGCTATTAATAGTTGAGAATAGACGATAATAAAGAGATATCTCTTTATTTATATTCTTTATCTTTTCTATAATTATCTTACTATCTTCTTTATATAAGATATTAATCTTAATCTACTTTATTTATCGATTTAATATATTGTTTATTACTTAACTATTAATTTGATAATCAATTAATCAACTTCTTAATTAAAGTATCGATCAACTCTTACTTAAATAATTCTTTAACTTCTTAAATTCTTTCTCTTTTATAATAAGATCTTATCTACTACTCATAATAATAAGCATATCTTCACGCAATATATCAGAGAGAGAAGTAAGAAAGTCAGTAGAGCTTATAACTATTACTGCGGAAATAATAGCTGATGAGATTTCTTTAATATTAATAGTGAGATAAGCTATATAATAAATATTTAATATAAAGTTTACAATCTTTTCTAATATTCTAAATCACATTTATATAAAACCCGCGGAATAATAGATTTCATTAATAAGTCAGCTAAATCAAATCCTTATTAGAATCTTTAAAGAGATTGATGATTATGCGGCAAGATTTACTGACTTTCTAAATACTAATGAGAAAGAATATTCTATAATCTTTAATAAGAAGAATATCGATTATATATAAGTCTTTCAAAGAACTAAAGAAGTAATTATTAGAATTATTAAGTTTTGAGATAAACTCTTAAATACCCGCAAGAATCTTATTAAAAAGAGATATCTGCACTCAATATTCTTCGAGCATATAATTAATGAGCTGTGTTAATATAAACAATCAATACTTAATGAAATTAATAAAGTCAGACTTCAGAACTATTCAATTCTGAATATTCTGTGTTAAGAATTTTATTAAATAGTACAGCGACTTTTAGAAAAGAGAGTCTATAATAATTATTGAATTTAAATTATATTAACTAATATTCGAGAGTTTATAAAATAGAAAGAAAATTCGATTCTCATTATATTACAGAATCTAACATCTCTAATAATAGAAGAACTTTAAATAAATAATTATAATATTATTTAGAATTATAAGTCTTTTTTAATCTTTCAGCGTCTACTTTAAAAAGAATATAATCACTCACAATATAATCGCCCGAGATTTACTTTAATAGAAATGGAGATAGTGATAGTCTTTAGTAATACTTAATATAAGAGTGAGAAGAGAGAATTTATAATATTAGAGAAGAGTGATAATAAGAAGATTAATATAAAAAAGACGAAGATAACTCTGAAGTTAAAGATAATACTGATCAATAAGAATCTTAGTTTTAAAGAGATATAATAAATATTTAGCAGAATCAATCTCAGCTTTAAGACTCTAAAGAAATGAGAAATAATATCTATTTTTAATAAGCATATATCTTAACTTTCTAAAAACTTGATATTAAGATTTATAAAGTTATAAAATATGATTTATAACTTTATAAAAAAGAAGATATAAGTTATATAATATTATTAAGTTCTTAACTTAAAATCTGAGATCGTGCGAGGCTTTTAAGAAATAAATATTAATATTTTGATTAATAATCTTAACACTTTAGAAGCTGCTATATTATACTTAAATATAACAAATCTCTTATCTATTTACACACAAGCTGTCTTTGATATAGAAAGTCTTATATTAATCAGCATGTAAATCTTTAACATCTATATAAAGATGATGAGATAATAAATATAAAAGTGAAGAGAGAAGAGAAGAATTATAAACTTTCAGATGAGATCTAACTCTAAATTTAATAGAAATATGAACATTAATATCTTTAATATAAAGTCTTTTCTTATAAATAAAGAACACACTAAATAACTTATAAAAGAAGCGATTTAAATAGTAATAATAATAGAATTAAATGGGAAAGTTGAGCACATTATCGATTCGAACATTTAAGTGAGATGAATTGAAAATAATCAGATGATTAATATAATGCTAAACATTTTAACAGATCGATCTCGCAATATAATTATTTCGTGTATTAAAAGAATTATTAATTACTAATCTATATTTAAGTAAAAGAACGCAGAATTTATATTCTCGATTTGAAAGCAGATATAATATGCCGCGATCTATTATTAAATTGAATTCTAAACTTTCTATAATATTACAAATCATTATTTAAATCTAATAATTAAAATATTATTAATAAGACTGATGCGCAGTAAATTAATATAAGAGATTATGATATTTACATAATTAAAAACTTAAGATCGATAAGAAATAATAATAAAAGCGGGGAGTGAAATAATATAAAGAGAAGATATTATTAAATATATACACTTTAAAACATATCACACACTCGAATTATATAAAAGATATAAGCAGTTATATAAAATCAAAGAGATTATTTTATATTAGATATTATAATAGAATCTTTAAGACTTTTAACGCTCATAAGATTAAAAAGAGAATAATAAATATTTCAAGAATCTTTAATATTTAAATTCTTATTTTAAAGTTCTACAGTCTCTTTATTAAGAAGTTCCGAAAATCATTTATAAGATAGCATTATATTAGAAAGATAGAAATCTTTATCTGAGCAAGAATAATCATTACTTTTAAGAATTATAATAAAAGCAAATCAGTAAAGAATGCAAGTCTTATTTAAGAATATATAACTTAATAAAGATAGAGAATAAGAATAAGCTGATTGTGAAAAAGAAAATATGTAAGCTGTTCGAGAATAAGAAGAATTGAGTTAAGATTAAGAAACTGAATAAGCTGTTTGAGAAAGTATATAAGCTGATTATAAAAGAGAAGATGAATAAGCTGTTTAAGAAGATATATAAGCTGATCGAGAAAGAAAAGATATGCAAGTTATTTAAAGAGATATATAACTTGATTGAGAAGAAAATATATAAGATAAAAGGGGCGAAGATGATAATCAAGAAAGTTAGATTAAAGATTAAGAGAAATAATTTATGAGAGATAGAAGAGATAGAAGAGATAATTAAGAAAGTTAAGAAAGAGATTAAAAGAATTAATTTGTGAAGAAAGTTAAAGAGAAGCAATAGAAGAGATATTATATATAAATCAATATTAATAATAAAGATGTTTACTATTTATAAGTTGCTTTTAAGCTTATAGACTTATATTTTACTTTTCTTATTTCTTCACTCTTTAAATTAAGTAGTTCTAAAAACTAACTCTTTTCTATTATACTGCGCTTTTTATAAGTTTGCTTCTTCTCTTTTAATATTTACAAATGACTGTCACAACTAATCTCTCTTATAAAAAGTATGAAGCTTCCTTTCTTCTCTTATAAATACTTAGAGAGTAAGTATTTCTAAGCTGAATTAAGTTATTATAAGATAGAAGATTGTCTTCTTTAAGCGGAAAGAGATTAGAATAGAAATAATAGAATGAAGAATAAAAGTAGTAAGTCGAGCATAATATCTCTTCACACAGAAATATATATACATAACTCATACTCAGAGATAGATAGAAGAAGAAAGATAAACAGTTTAATTTCACACTCTTTTACTCTCATTTTTACACAGATTTATTTTAATATTCACTCAGTATAATTATCAATCCAACTATTTCGTTATACATGCGATACGACGAAATCTACTCTCTTAACTTCCTTCGCTATTAATCACATTAAGGCGCATCTTTAACACTCTCACAATATAAAATTGTTCTCTTTTCTTTTATAAACAATTATTAAATTAAGCTTTATATTCTTTTAAGCAATTACTATATTATATAATCTTTCTCTCAAACTTTTTCTCACACTTATTAATTTAATAATATTCTATATAATATGCGCAGAATCATATCTTTTTACATATATAAAGTAAGTATTCATATTTTTAATAGCGGAAATATTAATGTAATTAAAGAGTTAAATTATATTATATAATCGACTTAAACTTCATCTCGTAAATAAGATCTTTTTAAATAATTCTATTTATTAAATTTAAATTAAAAAGTTTCAGAATTATATGTGTGATTATATTAATTTCTGTGTTTCTTTTTATTCATTAAAGATTTTTGATTTTAAGATCTAAAATAAGTCTAATATTCTTACTCTTTAATTCTTATATAAATTACTTTTTCTCTTTCTCTTCTTATCTTATTTATATTACTCGCATTAATATTTTGTATAATCTTATTTTAAATTATATAAATAAACTTAATAACTTTATTTATATTAAGTCTTATTTAAGCTTTATATAATCTAAATTATCTTTTATATATAATATAATTTCTTTCTTTAAAAGTTTTTTTATCGCGATTATATCTCTTGTATTATTGAATAATCAAAATCTCAGATTGAGATTAATATTCCCGTGTTATAATGTAGAAATTGGGTGCAGTCTTAACATCAAAAATATTATAATCAGAAACACAAAAAGAGCTTAAATTGTTTATAGCAGACTCAGCTTACAAGCTAGCATACTAAAAATAGTATCATTAAAAAGCGCTAGCTAAACTTTATATAATAGTCTATTTATATCTATTAATTGATTACTAATCAAGCTGGAAATCAATATTGAATTAAATTCTGAAAATATTCTTCCCGCTTAATTGATTATATAGAGCTAATGATTGTAGCTGAGATTCTATAAATAGTATCATTAGAAAGCTAATCCTTCAGACTATATAATAGTTTATTCGCATTTGAACTAGCTCTATTTTAAAGTGGGTGCACTTCAAATTTTAATCAGAAAAAATAATATAATTTCTATTTTCTAAATTAAAATATTATTTTATTTTATATTTAATATATACTCTCTCTAACTATAAATAATTAAATATCTGAGTAAGCTATCTTATGAAGAATTCATTCAGCTATCTAATAAAACTATTTATAGATTTATAGACGCTATTCTTAGACTTATATAAATAATAATATAGTAGAATTCTATTAAAATTAAGTTAAAAATAGATTTTAACTCTAATATAATAATATAAATTAACTAGATTTAAAAGAAACTTAATAAGTTTTTTATTATATTATAAATTAAAGTTAATTTATTATTATAAAA
>JAABUK010008760.1_pt1 | contig 14070 bp, 2 predicted proteins | sample 5559141 | NCBI WGS metagenome assembly JAABUK01 (sample SAMN10711869, study PRJNA513367) | rock metagenome | isolation source: Antarctica rocks | place: Antarctica: Victoria Land, Pudding Butte nord | collected 2016-01-03
CTAAATACTTCTCTTAAACACTTTTAAATACTTATTTTTAAGTACTTCTCTTAAGCACTCTTAAGCACTTCTTTTAATATTTAATCTAAAATATTCTTATTAACTAAAGTTAATAAGATTAAATTCATTATAATTCTAAAAGATAATTAATATAAGTAAGATTCAGTTCTTAACTTATTATTAAGTCTTAGCAGTCAGCGCTAGATTTATTAGTTACTGATTCAGAGCTGTAATATTATACTCTTCCAAATTAGCTTAATCTCTTAAGTATTATGATAAGAAATCAGTAATCGACAGACTTGACAGAGGGCTAAGAAACGGGACCCCACTTACGCACAAGTGTCTTGTGAAATTACGGTAGATCTGTTCTTAATTACTGTGATCGACAAGAGCAATCATAGATTAGATGTTAAGAGAAGTGCTTGAGAATGCTTGATAGAAGCACTTAAAAGCAAGTGCTTGAGAGTGCTTGAAAGGAGCACTCGAAGCACAGGACACAGATCACAACTAATAATTATATAAATAAACGTTTATTTCTTAAGTTTATAATCTTATTAAAAACTATTAAGTTTAACTATAATAAGATTTAGATATTAGAGAGTTGTGAATAGAAATCATTATTCTTATATAGAAGAGTTAAAGATAGAATGTAATTAATAACATAAATTGATTATAAAAGAAGAATAGAATTATGAAATTATGAGATGTAATGTTATTTATATATTTAAAAAGAATCGTTGCTTATAACTGCTCACTCGTGAGTCTGAGTGAGCACTGACTGATTGCTCACAACTGCTCACTCGTGAGTCTGAATAAGCACTGACTGATTACTCACAACTACTCACTCGTGAGTCTGAGTGAGTATTAACTGATTGTTAAGTCTTAAGTTATTAAACTTAACTAATCTTCTTATTTCGGAAGGTTTTATAATATTATTTCTCTCTTAACTAATCTTTATCTTAAAGACTAAGAGCTAAAGTTAAAAGCTTTTATAAAAGAAGCTCTTCATCATTCTTTCTTCTTATTATACTCATTTATCGAGTGAGTAAGTCTTCTTTTTATTGTTATTAGACTTTAGTGAAGAGAGTATTAAAACTGAATTCTTTTATTAAGATGTTCTACTCTAGTTATATTCTTACAGATACTTTATATATCTTTTCTGCGCAATCTTCTAAATACTTTAAATACATTTATCACAATCATTATTATAATAGAAACTTTTCTGACGATAACTTTGATAAGCTGAGTTAAGAGAAGAAGAAATTATAATTAACTTTTCACGCTTCTTATAAAAGATCTTTAAAGAAGACTGCGAAGACTATAAATCTTTAAAGATAAATTAAGTCTCTAAAAAAGACGCGGAAGATTATAATATCTTAAGAGATTAAATCTCTAAATAAGTTTAACTGAAATAAGAAATATTCGGAAGAGAGAGAGTTATCAGTTAGTGTAGAATTAGACGTTACTTTTAATAAGGCGCAGCTGACTATTTTTTTTGATTCTTCTTATATTAAGAGTTTTGATAATGATAATTCTTAAGAATCATAAGATTGAGATTTGTTTTCGATTCTTATATGTTTTCTAATATATTGTATTCTAATCATTTTATTAGATAGTGAATTTTGTCTTTAATCTCTTGATTATTCAGCACTCGTTTCACTTTATATTTCTGATTCTGATTATTTAAATAAATTAAAATTTATTTAATATTCTTTAATATAGATTCTAGAAGAGAAATATTAAATATAAAATGAATTCTTATAATGTCTGAAAGTTTAAGTTTATAAATTAATCTGTTTAAGACTCTTTAAATTAAATAAAGATCGAGTTTTATATAATTTAATTTTGCATTAAATCTTTTGATTTTAATATTTCGGCGAAGCAGATATATTAAATCTCTCTCTTTAAGATTTGATCCGTTAATTCTCTTAAAATTATAATAGATTCTAAATCTTTAATTAATAAACTTAAGATCTTTTATCAATTCTTAATATAGACTGATTAACAGTTATATATTAATAACTGATTTTTGTGTAAGTTATTTCACTTCTCTTAATTATCTATATAGAACGGGTTCATATTCATAATTCGCGTAAAATGATAACACTTCGATTGCTATTAATATATTATTATACGCAAACTGCGTTAATAATAGAAGTATTATTTAATTGTTCTGACGATAATTCACGTAATATTATAAATATTGTTTTAGTGTCTAATTAATTCTTTTAATTTATTTATTTATCTGCGAGTGATAAATAATTAATAGCTTATACTTAATCTCAAGTTAATTCATTAATAATTTCTAAAATTTAAAAGTGAATAGTTTATCTTAATCGGAGAGAATCTTCATTAACATATTATGATTAATAAATATTGTTCGTAAAAATGTGTAGATCAGATTCTTCGTATTAGATACTTTTAAATAGTTGATGAAGTATATATACTTCGTTAATCTATTAATAATAACTAAAATATTATTATAACTGATATTTATTATTAAATCTTTGAATAAGAGTAATTTAATAATGAAGTTTAATATTATAAATTTTCAAGCTTCTTTTAATATCTTTAATGACTGTATCTTTCTATATAATTTATATTAGAAGTGCTTTGTTTTCTAATAGATGTTATAATTGATAATTCACTGCCGAATTGTTTTGTTTATCTCCGAAAAATAGTAGAATCTGAAAATATGTTTTAGAGTTTTTTCTATTTCTTAATACTTATAAGAGATCTTCTTATAATATTATCGGAGAATTGTTTCTTTTACTTAATTTATAATATATATCAGTTCTTTATACAAGATTAGTCCGCTGTTCTATTATTAGAAGACTGAATATTTTTCAAAGTTCTTTTGAATTTCACGGAATAAATAATTATTTAGATATAATCTGATAATTCGGCATTTCTAATCTTGATTAGAGATCTGAAATGTTGAAGCGATTACAGCGTGATTATATATTATGAACTCGTCTGAGTTCTTATATAAGACTGATTATGAAGTGAATTTAATATCTTAAGTATGATCTGCTTAACAGTTTAAAGCATCGACTTTAATATTATTATTTTCTTTTTAATAGAATATTTTAAAGTTGTATATTGATAATAGCTCAGATCATTATATTTAATATCTATTTAATATTTTAATAATAATAAAGTAAAACAGATTTTTATGATTAGTATAAACTTTTATAGAGTACTTGAATTCTTTTAAGTATACTTATTATTTATTAAATGCGGCGATTATAATCAGAAGTTTCTTATTATAAATCTTATAATTGAGTTTCGCAGAAATCATTTTTTTAGAATAGAAATCTTAATCATTCTTTGTTATTAAATTGACTTATACACATATTAATGATATAATCTGATATATTTATTTCGAGCACAATCTATCTCTCAAAATCAAATATTGCGAGAATGAGAGCTATTATGAATTTCTGTTTTAGCTTTTAAAACGAAGACTCTACTTCTATTCTTTAGATGAAGAACACTTTCTTTCTAATCATTTATATTAATAAGATGATTATTTTCGAGTAACTCATAATGAATCTTTAATAGAAGTTGACAAATCTGAGAAACGATTATAATTTCTTTATTAATGTAGATTGCGATTATTTAAGTATGATTGTAATCTTAAATTTGTTTATTTGAATTCTTATAATTATTAGAATAAATTTAAGAAACTTAATACTTTGTTTATAAAACTCACACTTCTTAATCTTCATTAACAGATTTTTTATCTAAAAGGCGCGAAGCATCTTTTAAATATATTTAATATATTGTTCTTTGATTTCAGAGTATATAAGAATGTTATTAAGATAGATGATATAAAATTAATTTAGATATTCCTTAAAAACATTATTTATTAGAGATTGAAAGAAGATTGAAATGTTTATCAACTTAAAAGATATAATCAGATACTCGTAATAATTATAATAAGTTTAGAATGCTATTTTTCATTTCTCTTCTTTTTTCATTCTTATCAGATTGTATGCTCTTTGTAAATTGAATATTATAAATTACTTAGCTTCATGAATACAATTATATAACTTAGAGATGAGAGATAATATATAACGATTTTTTATTGTTATATTATTTAATTATTAATAATCAATATATAGACGTATTTCTCTATTTGATTTTAAAATGAATAAGACTGAGTATTCTATAAATGAAGTTGAGAGTTGAATAAACTCTTTTTTCTAATTCTTATTAAGATATTCTTGTAGAATCTTAAGTCCTTTCTTAGAAAGAGAATAAATAGATTCGTATGTGAGTTTCTTATTAAATTTTAACGGGATTTCGTGATCTTAAAATTAATATTTAAATAATGTAGATGCGCTTTTATTCTTAATAAATAAACGATTAAACTTATTATATTTAGATAAATATTTTAGAGATTTCTTTATTATTTTTATTAAGCATTTATTATTAGATTTCACTCATACTATTTTTGTAAATAATATTATAATTATAATGATCTTATAGACGCAGTTAAGAAAGCTGATAATCCACTATTTTTAGCTGATTATTAAATCGTGAGCTTTTAATTATGAAATGCTTAGAATCATATCATATTTAATTTTCATGATATTTAATATTACTTTTTCGGTGTGTTATTATATAAATAGATTGAGCGGATGAGTTTCTATTTTAATTTATTCTTGATTTTGCTTAATAAAGCTTTCATCTATTAGTGTTAAGCAATAGAGTTTGTTCTTTTTTTAAGTAGATAGACGGGAGCGAGTTATATATATTGAAGAGGCGTAGTTTTCGGTGACTTTAGAGTTTATTATGATCTTGATTTTTTGCTGTTTAATATGCTTTTATAAGATTATGTGTTATATATAGCTAATATTAATAATGACTAGTTTTTAAGATTTGAAGAGAGATTCTTTATCAGATCTTTAATATAAAGAATCTTCCCGTTTTTTAACTTTCTAAATTAATAATTTCTGAAATAAGTATATTCTTCTTTTATAAAGTAATATTTAAGTTTATCGCACGGAAAATATGTGTATAACTCGTGAGAAATATGATACTCTTTATTATAAATCACTCTTATTATCTCTGATTTCTTGAGTTCTTAAATTTGCATTATACTTATACTTTGAATCTCTTCAAAATAAGTAGAAATATTAATCTTATATAAATTAATCGCTTCTCGAAGATTGCTGCTTTAATAATAATAAATCTATTTCTAATTTTAATTTAAATAGTCTTCTATGCGATATATTTATAATTATAATTTCAACTTAATTCTTTAAAATGTTTTCTCGGGTGTATATATCTTATATTAATATTGCGATTTCAACTCGCAATCTATATTTATACACGACACTAATTTTTAGAATTTAGTGATTATTTCTATATAATTTTTATTATATTTGAGATTGCTTAATACTTACTTCTAAGATATCTTGAAGATAATACTTAATAATTATTTTATCTTCTTTTATCTGAATTTCTTGGAATATTATTTGAAGTTATTCTTATCTAATCTATAAATAACGCACTAATTGTTATAATAGACAGTTTAAGATAAGTAGACGTGAAATAATTCTGTGAGTTTCGAATTATAAATTTACTCAAGCAGTTTAACAACTATTTCCGATAATAATGTTTTAATATCAGCGCAGTTAACATCTTCTATATTATCTAATTTGTTTATTTTCTGTTTCGTTAATTCTTTCGAAGTCGCGTGTAATTATTATTTATTAAAGTAATTATTAGCTCGATATTCAGATTTCTTATAATAAAGATATAAGTTCTTTTTTATTTACTTCTCTTACTGAGCTGAGGAGAGTTTATCTTAATTGAATTTCTTTTCGAACTTTCTTTGATTTATAACATTCAAATTCATTTCTCGAAGATATTAAACTTGTTTAGATTAATATTCTTTCTTATAATACTTTTTAAAGATGAATATTTGAGATTATTTTTATTCTTTTTTCATCTATCTTTTATATAAATGATTGTCTATCTTAATAGATATATTAATTAAACTCTTTAGTTTATTTAATCTTTTAATTCGAGTCAGCTCGTTCTTAATTAAATCTTTTAGTTTTAAATAATATTTTATTATAAGCGCTGTATTATCTCACTTAATTTATAATGTAATCTACTGAAACTTAAATACATACTTTATTACTGAATCTATTTATTAGAGTTTCTGAACTTCTCATTTAATTATTCGTTCTTTATTTATTTTCTTATATATTCATCAGATACACTTCTTAAAGTAAATATAACTAGAGAAGATTCTTTTAATTTCAATCTTTTTATTTTTCACAGACTTCTTTAAATAATTTATTAAATGGGATTTAAATTAATCGAAGACTTCATTTTTAAGATAAGTAATTATAAATATTATCTTAACTTCAATAATTCTCAGCTTCTGAATATTAAATCGAATATATATATTAATCTGAGCTAAAAAAGCTTTAAGTTTTTTTTTATCTTTATAAAATATATCAAGAATATTAATCTTAAGAAAGATATAATCTATATTAGCGATATCTTTTTAAGATTATTTACATTTAAAGTGTGATATGTTTACATTAATAAGGTTTATTGTGATAGAGTGACTGATATTCGATGATAAATAGTTAAATTATTAGAAACTATTAAGTCTAATTATAATAAGATTCAGATATTAGAGAATTATAAATAGAAATCATTATTCTTATATAAAAGAGTTAAAGATAGAGTGCAATTAATAATATAAATTAATTATAGAAGAAGAATAGAATTATGAAATTATAAGATGTAATATTATTTATATACTTAAGAGAAATCGTTGTTTATAACTGCTCACTCGTGAGTCTGAATGAGCACTAACTGATTGCTCACGACTGCTCACTCGTGAGTCTGAGTGAGCACTGACTGATTGCTTATAACTACTCACTCGTGAGTCTGAATGAGCACTGACTGATTACTAAGTCTTAAGTCACGTGATTCAGCTAATCTTCTTATTTCGAAAGATTCCGTAATAAATCTCTTCTTCTGTAGTCAACTCATATTATTAATTGCACTCTATCTTTAATTCTTCTATATAAGAACAGTGATTTCTATTTATAATTCTTTAATATCTGAATTTTATTATAATTAGACTTAATAGTTTTTAATACTTTAATTATTTATTATCGAATATTAGTTACTCTATTATAATAGATCTTATTATCGCGAGTATATTATACTCTAAATATAAATAACTTTAGAAAGATATTGCTGATATAAATTATATCTCTCTTAAGATTAATATTCCCGATATATTTTATAGAGATAGAAAAAAGCTTAAAGCTTTTTTAATTTAAATTGATATATATATTTAATTTAATATTCAGAAGCTGAGAATCGCCGAAGTTAAGATGATATTCGCAGTCACTTATTTTAGAGATGAAGTCTTCAATTAATTTAAATCTCATTTAATAAATTATTTAAAGAAGTTTGTGAAGAATAAAAAGATCGAAATTAAAAGGATCTTCTTTAATTATATATACTTTAAGAAGTATATCTGACGAATGTATAAGAGAGTGAACGAAGAATGAATAGCTGAATAAAAGATTTAGAAACTTTGATAAATAGACTCAATAATAGAGTATATATTCAAGTTTTAGCAGATTATATTACGAATTAAGTGGGATAATACAGCGCTCATAATAAAATATTATCTAAAATTGAAAGATTTAATTAAGAACGAGCTGACTCGAATTAAGAAATTAGATAAATTAGAGAGTCTAGTTAATATATCTATTAAGATAGATAATTATCTATATAAAAGATAGATAAAAAAAGAGTAAGAATAACTCTAAATATTCATTCTCGAAAAGTATTATAAGAGAGAATATTAATTTAAATAAATTCGATATTCTTAAGAAATGAATTTAAATATTACAAATTAAAGAAAGTTTAAAAAGAAATTTAATTGAGACAAACTCTTTTCAACTTAATAAGAGAAGTGAATAAAAAAGAACTTATATCTTTATTATAAGAAATCTGAATATTAAGTCAATAATTACTCTAACAAATAATAGTTGCACGCGACTTCGAAAGAATTGACGGAATAGAGAATAAATAAATTAGATAATACGTGAAATATTAGCTGCGCTGATATTGAGATATTATTATCGAAAATAGTCGTCAAATCATTTAAATAGATTCGCGATTCGAAATCCACAGAATTATTTCACATCTGCTTATCTTAAACTGTTTATTATAATAATTAGTGCGTTATTCATAAATTAAATAAGAATAACTTCGGATGATATTCTAAGAAACTTAGATAGAAGAAGATGAAACAATTATTAAGCGTTATTTTCAAGATATCTCAGAAGTGAGTATTAAGCAATCTTAAATATAATAAGAATTATATGAAAATAATCACTAAATTCTAAGATTAATGTTGTGTATAAATATAGATTGCGAGTTAAAATCGCAATATCAGTATAAGATATATTCACCCGAAAAAATATTTTAAAGAATTAAGTTGAAACTATAATTATAAATATATCGCATAGAAGACTGTTCAAATCAAAATTAAAGATAGATTTATTATTATTAAAATAATAATCTTTGAGAAGCAATTAATTTATATAAAATTAACATTTTTATTTATCTTAAAAAGATTTAAAGTGTAAATATAATATAAATTCAAGAATCTAAAAAATCAGAGATAATAAGAATGATTTATAATAAAGAATATCACATCTCTTACAAGTTATATACATACTTTTCGTGCGATAAATCCGAATATTACTTTATAAAAGAAGAACATACTTATTTCAGAAATTATTAACTTAAAAAGTTAAAAAACAAGAAGATTCTTTGCATTAAAGATCTGATAAAGAATTTCTTTTCAGATCTTAAAAATTAGTTGTTACTAATGTTAGCTATATATAATATATAATCTTGTAAGAATATATTAAATAGTAAAAAGTTAAGATTATAATAAACTTTAAAGTCATCAGAAATTACGCCTTCTCAGTATATATAACTCACTTCTATTTATTTACTTGAAAAAAGAATAAACTCTACTGCTTAACATTAATAAACGAAAGCTTTATTAAGTAAAATTAAGAATGAATTAAAATAGAGACTTATTTACTCAATTTATTTATATAATAATATATTGAAAAGATGATATTAAATATCGTGGAAATTAAATATGATATGATTCTGAGCATTCTATAATTGAAAGCTTATAATTCAGTAATCAGCTAAAAACAATAAATTATCAGCTTTTTTAACTGTATTTATAAGATAATTATGACTACAATATTATTCACAAAGATAGTATAAGTGAAATTTGACAACAAATACTTAATAGAAATAACAGAGAAATCTCTGAAATATTTATTTAAATATAATGAATTTAAACATTTGTTTATTAAGAATAAAAGCACATCTGTATTATTTGAATATCAATTCTGAAATCACGAAATTCTATTAGAACTTAATAAGAAACTCACGTACAGATCTATCTATTCTCTTTCTGAGAAAGAACTTAAGATTCTACAAGAATATCTTGATAAGAATCAGAAAAAAGAGTTTATTCAATTTTCAATTTTATTTATAAAATATTCAGTCTTATTTATCTCAAAATCAAATAAAGAAATGCGTCTATATATTAACTATTAACAACTGAACAATATAATAATAAAAAATCGTTACATATTATCTCTTATTTCTGAGTTATATAATCGTATTTATGAAGCTAAGTGATTTATAACGCTCGATTTACGAAGAGTGTATAATCTGATAAGAATGAAAAAAGAAGAGAAATGAAAAATAGCATTTCAAACTTATTATAATTATTACGAGTATCTAATTATATTCTTTAAGTTAATAAATACTTCGATCTTCTTTCAATCTCTAATAAATAATATTCTTAAAGAATATTTAGATCAGTTCTATATCATCTATCTTAATAATATTCTCATATACTCTAAAATCAAAGAATAATATATTAAACACGTTCGAAAGATGCTTCGCGCTCTTTAAACAAAAAATTTATTAGTGAAGATTAAGAAGTGCGAGTTTTATAAGCAAAGTATTAAGTTTCTTAGATTTATTTTAATAATCATAAAAATTCAGATGAATGAATTTAAGATTATAATCATATTTAAATAACCGCAATTTATATCAGTAAAGAAATTACAATCATTTCTTAAATTCGTTAACTTCTATTAAAGATTCATTACAGATTACTCGAAAATAATCGCCTCATTAACATAAATAATTAGAAAGAAAGTATTCTTCATCTGAAAAATAGAAGTAGAATCTTTGTTTCAGAAGCTGAAACAGAAATTTATAATAGCTCTCATTCTCGCAATATTTAATCTTAAAAGACAGATTGTGCTTAAAATAAATACATCAGACTATATTATTAATATATATATAAGTCAATTTAACAATAAAGAATGATTGAGACTTATTATCTTCTATTTTAGAAAGATAATTTCAGCGCTTAATTATAAGATTTATAACAAAAAACTTTTAGTTATAATCATCGCATTTAATGAATGATAAGTATACTTAAAGGAATTCAAGTATTCTATAAAAGTTTATATAGATTACAAAAATCTGTTATATTTTATCATTATTAAGATGTTGAATAAATATTAAATATAATGATCTGAGTTGTTATTAATATATAACTTTAAAATATTTTATCGAAAAGAAAATGATAATATTAAAGCTGATGCTTTGAGTCGTCGAGTAGATCACACCCGAAATATCAAATCTACTTCACAATCAATTCTGCGAGAGAATGAGAACGGAATCATAATATATAATCATATTATGATCGCTTCAACTTTTCAGATCTCTGATCAAGATCAGAAAAGCTGAATTATAAAATTATATTCAAACAATTGTTTATCCCGCGAAATTCAGAAAAATCCCAAAAAATACTTAGTCTTTTAAAAACAAGATAGCGGGCTGATCTTATATAAAGAACTGATATACATCATAAATTAAGCAAAAGAAATGATTCTTCGATAATATCATAAGAAAATCTCTTATAAATATTAAGAAATAGAAAAAACTCTGAAACATATTTTCAGATTCTATTATTTTTCCGAGATGAATAAAGCAGTTAAACAGTGAATAGTCAACTATAACATCTATTAAAAAACAAAGTACTTTCGATATAAATTATATAAAGAGATGCGATCTTCAAAAGTATTTAAGAGAGCTTAAAAATCTATAGTATTAAACTTCATTATTAAGTTATCTCTATTCAAGAATTCAATAACGAATGTCAGCTATAATAGCATTCTGATTATTACTGATAGATTGACTAAATATATTTATTTTATTAATTATCTGAAGATATCTAATATAGAAGATCTGATTTACACGTTTTTACAAACAATATTCGCAAATCATAATATATTAATAGAAATCATTTCAGATTAAGATAAACTCTTTATCTCAAAGTTTTAAAAGTCATTAATAAATCAACTCGAAACAAAATATAAGTTATTAACAGTATATTACTTACAAATAAATGAGCAAATTAAAAGAATTAATTAGATATTAAAACAATATTTACACTACTATATCAACTATTATTAAAATAACTAAGTAATACTTTTATCACTAACGCAGTTCGCGTATAATAGCGTTTTAACAGTAATTAAAGTATCATTATTTTACGCTAATTATAATTATAAATCAGTTTTATATAGATAATTAAGAGAGATGAAACAGCTTATATAAAAATTGATGATTAGCGTGCAGCTATTAATCAGTCTACATCAAGAATTGAGAAAAGATCTTGAATTCATTAATTAGAGATTCGAAATATATTACAACTCAAAAAGAATTAATAAATCAAATCTTAAAGAAGAGAATCCAGTATACTTACTTCGCAGAAATATCAAAATAAAAAGACTCAGTATTAAGCTAAATCACACGAAGCTCGATCTCTATTTAATTTAGAAAGTTCTAAATCAATTAATTTACAGACTCAAACTCTCAGATATAATAAGAATTCACTCAGTATTTAATATTTCTCTTTTAGAATCTGCACTAAGAAATGCTAAATAAATTTTAATCTATCTGAAAAAATAGAATTAGAAATATAAGATAGAGCGAGTATTCGATAATTAAGAGATTAAGAATAAAACTTATTATCTAATAAAGTGATTAGAATATAATATGATAGAAAATATATAAGAATCAGAAATAAATCTCAATTCCGCGATTCTGAAGAATTATCATCACCGGAATCTCTAACGTGAGAAGAATCAAAGAAAACAGTCAGCTGCGCCTCGTTAAAAGTGACGCTCAATTCTGCACTGGCTAACAACTCTCTCTCCCCCGAATATTCCTCGTTTCGATCAAGCTTCTTCAGAGTCTTAGTCTTTCGAGTAATTATATTGCTCTGAGTCACCCGAAGAGACTTTATGCGAGAGTCAAGACTCACTATCTCAATAGCATCTCGTTAAAGATGAAGAAGAGTTATCTTTCGAACAGTCTTTAACTACAGTTTCTTCTATCGCAGTCTCTAAAAGTTGATCTTTAAGAAATTATTATTATAATAAATACTATAATAAGTATACTTTAAACACTTTAAAATATCTTTGAAAAACATATATAAACAATTCCGTGCAGTACAGACGGAATATATAATTATGATTAACACTTTCAGCAGTGTTATCTTTTCCATTTAAATCTAATATCATTTATAAGAGAAAGATTTATTAACACGATATAAGAGCATAACAAAGAAAGAAAGAAGTGAAAGAATTAGAAAATTTCAGAAGAAGATTTAAGTAGCTTAAGAGATTAAGCTAACTTAAAAGAATATAATGTTATGATAAGAAATCAGCAATTAGCAGACTTAATAGAGAGTTAAGAAACAGGATCTCACTTACGCATAAGTATCTTATAAAACTATAATAGATCTATTCTTAATTATTATAATTAATAAAGATAATCATAAATCAGATATTAAGAGAAGTGCTTAAGAATACTTAATAGAAGCACTTAAAAGTAAGTGCTTAAGAGTGCTTAAAAGGAGCACTTAAAGCACAGAACACAGATCATAACTAATGATTATATAAATAAACATTTATTTCTTAAGTTCATAATCTCTTCTTTCATAATCAACTTATATTATTAATTGCACTCTATCTTTAACTCTTTTATATAAGAACAGTGATTTCTATTCATAATCCTCTGATATCTGAACCTTATTATAATTAGACTTGATAATTTCTAATATTAAGCTACTTAAACTTCTTTTTAAGATTTCTATTTCTCTCACTTCTTCTCTCTTTTATTATATCTTAATATTATATTAGTAAATCTTTCTTATATAAATAATATTAGATTTAGTTAGAGAAGATAATACTGCGGAAGATATTAGTTATAATTACTTACTTATTCTATATAATATAGAACTATTTATATATGTTTTTCAAAGATATCTTAAAGTATTTAGAATATACTTACTGAAATATTTATTATAATAATAACTTTTTAGAGAGTAACTTTTAGAAGCTGTATTAGAAGAAACTATAACTAAAGATTACTTAAAAAGCAACTCTTCTATATTTTTAGTAAGATATTATAAAGATAGTAAGTCTTAACTCTTATATAAAATCTCTTTAGATAACTTAGAATAAGATGATTAATTAAGAGATTAAGTTTCTAAATAAGCTTAATTAGAAAGAGAGTTATTTCGGAAAGAGAGAGTTATAAGTTAATATTAAGTTAAATATTATTTTTAATGAGGTGTAATTAACTGCTTTCTTTAATTCTTTTATTATTAAGGATTCCTATAATAATAACTCTTAAGAGTTATGAGATTAAGATTTATTTCTGATTTCTAAATATTCTCAAATATATTATATTCTAATCATTTTATTAGATAATAAGTTTTACTCTTAATCTTCTAATTATTAAATACTTTTTTCATCTTATACTTCTAATTCTATTTATTTAGATGAATTAGAATCTATTTAATATTCTTTAATATAGATTCTAAAATAAAGATGTTAAATATTAAATAAATTCTTATAATATTCGGGAGTTTAAGTCTATAAATTAATT
>JAABUK010008761.1_pt1 | contig 14067 bp, 13 predicted proteins | sample 5559141 | NCBI WGS metagenome assembly JAABUK01 (sample SAMN10711869, study PRJNA513367) | rock metagenome | isolation source: Antarctica rocks | place: Antarctica: Victoria Land, Pudding Butte nord | collected 2016-01-03
GTGACGAGCTCTATGGTGCGGCACTTCCGGGCCTCCTTGAGGACGTGAGCATCAACACCCACACCCTCTCGGAAGGCCCGGACCTACCTACCCAGCGTTCGGAACGTCCCTGGGCACGTCACCTAGCTCCGCTCGACCTCGCGCAGCCGGCCCGTCTCCACCGCGAAGACGAACCCGCGGATCGAGCCCTTCTCCGGCACGAACGGGCTCGCCTCGATCCGGGCGATGGACTGGCGCACGTCCTCCTCGATGTCCTTGAACGACTCGGGCGCCCAGTCGGGCTTGATGCCCGTCTCGTCCTGGATCTGCCGCTTGAACTCATCGTCGGTGAACGTGAGCATGCCGCAGTCCGTGTGGTGGATGAGCACGATCTCCCTCGTTCCCAGCAGACGCTGGGAGATCGCCAGGGAGCGGATCTCGTCGTCGGTCACGACCCCACCCGCGTTGCGGATCACGTGGGCATCGCCCTCCTCCAGGCCGAGGAGGCCGTAGACGTTGAGCCGCGCGTCCATGCAGGCGACCACGGCGATCTTCTTGCCCGGGGGCATCGGAAGATCGCCCTTGTCGAAGGAGGCGGCGTAGCCCTCGTTGTTCTTCAGCAGCTCGTCGGTGATGCTCATGCGGAGCAAAGTACACCAAGCAGGTCAGGTTTGTCGACCGAGGGGCTTGCGCCATCAGGTGGCCGCCTCCGGATCGCGCGCGCCGAGGCAGAGGCGGCGGAGCATGTGCAGCGCCACGGTCACCGAACGGTCGCGGATGTCCGCCCGCCCGCCCGGCAGGTGCACGCGCCGGGTGAGCCGGGCGCCGTCCTCGCCGGCCACCGACAGCCACACGGTCCCCACCGGCTTGGCCTCCGTCCCGCCGGCCGGTCCCGCCACGCCCGTGATCCCCACGCCGATCTGCGCTCCGAGCCGCTCCCGGGCGCCGTCCGCCAGCGCTCGGGCGACCTCGTCGGAGACCGCGCCCGCGCGCGGGATCAGCTCCGCCGGCACGCCGGCCAGGGCGGTCTTCGCCGCGTCGGCGTACACCACGAGGCCGCCGAGCATGTAGGCCGAGGACCCGGCGCGGTCCGTGAGCCGGCCCGCCAGCAGCCCCGCGGTGCACGACTCCGCGGTGGCGATCGTGCGGGTGGGTGGCCCCGACAACGCCTCGGCCACGAGGTCGTCGATCGTCCGCCCGTCGCGGGAGAAGAGCGTGTCCGCGTGCCGCGCGGCCACGCCGGCCTCCAGCGCGGCGTATTGGTCGTCGGCCGCGGGCTCGTAGCGCGTGACGATCTCGATCTCCCCCCGGCGCAGGCACGTGGTGATCTCGAGCCCCGAGAGGTCGGTCCCCTCGTTCTCCAGCGCCACGAGGCTGGCGGCGATCTCCGACTCGGGGATGCCGAAGAGCCGCATGATCCGCCAGCGGTACTCCGCCCCCTCCCCCACCGCCGCGGCGAACGCCTCCGTCGCGCTCGCCGTCGCCCACATGGGTTGAAGCTCGCGCGGGGGCCCGGGGAGGACGACGACCGTCGGTCCCTCCCGGCCATCGGCGGGCGGGACCACGAGCCCCGGCGCCGTGCCCACCGGCGCGAGCACCGTCGCTCCGCGCGGGATCACCGCCTGCTTGCGGTTCGCGTCGCGCACGGCGTCGCGGTCGAGGTGTCCGAAGCGCGTCGCGAGCGGGCGCAGGATCTCCGCGATCCGCTCCTCGAGCGCCGCGTCGAGGACCATCTCGCGGCCCGAGAACTCCCCGACGACCTCGGCCGTGAGGTCGTCGGCCGTGGGCCCGAGCCCGCCCGAGGTGATCGCCAGCGCCATCCTCTCGCGGGCGAGGAAGTCCAGGGCCGCGCGCATGTCCTCCCGGCGGTCGCCCACGATGAGCAGGTGCGCGAGGTCGACTCCCCGCTCGCGCAGGCGCTCCGACAGCCAGGGCCCGTTGCGGTCGGCGATGATGCCCGACAGGACCTCCGTGCCCGTCACGACGATCCCCGCGCGGGGAGCGCTCACGCGCAGCTCGGCGCGCGCGCGGCCGGGAGCGGCTTGGCGCCCGCGGCGGTCACGACGTAGGAGAGCGGCGTCGACGAGGCGGGGATGGCGAGGGGCCGACCGTTGATCGTCATCCGCACGGCGGCGTTGCCGAGCGTGATCTCCAGGCGGCGGCCCGTCAGCACACGCGGCGCCCCGCCGCGGGTGAGGGTCACCCCCGAGAGCAGCCGGCGCCCCCTGCCGTCGACCGCGCAGACGTACACGTCTCCGGTGGCGGTGAGCTCGACCCGGGCCCGGCGCGGTCGCGCGGGCGCCCGCCGGCGCGGCCTGCGCGGCGCCGTGCGTGCCTGTGTGTCCGTCTTTCCCGACGCGCCCGTGTTCCCGCCCCCGTCGCTCCCGCCGCCGAGCTTGCCGAGGGCGAACAGGCCCCCGAGCAGCAGCGCGAGCACGGCGAGGACGACAAGTCCCTCCCGGCGCCGGCTCGGCTCGCGCCCCCGCGGGTCGCGGCGCCCCTGACGCGGCGGGGAGATCGGCACGAGCTCGGCCTCCGCGGGGCTGTCGTAGCGGCGCTTGAACTCCTCGACGAGCAGGCGGGCGTCGAGCCCGAGGTACTCCGCGTAGGTCCGCAGGAAAGACTTCGCGAACGTCGGGCCGGGCAGGACGCCCCACTCCTCGTCCTCGAGCGCGCGGAGGTACTTCGTCCGGATCTTCGTCGCCCGCTCGACCTCGGTGATGTCGATGCCGGCGCGCATGCGCGCCTCCCGGAGCGTCGGCCCGATCTCGGTCACTCGGGCCCGGAGACTAACCCTCCGCGGGAGCGGGCTCCGCGCGCGCCTCCGCGAGCCCCGCCAGCACCCGCGGCAGATCGGCCTCCGTCACGAGAACCTGCCGCGGCTTGGAGCCCTCGTAGCCCGAGATGACGCCCCGGCGCTCGAGCATGTCGATGAGCCGGCCCGCCCGCGTGTAGCCGAGGCGCAGGCGGCGCTGGAGCATCGAGGTCGACGCCGTCCCCATCCCCGCCACGAGGACGATGGCCTCCTCGAGCAACGGATCCTCGTCGGGGTCGAACTCGTCCTCGCTCGGGGCGTCCTCGGCATCGTCGGCCTCGACCTTGTCGAGCAGCTCCTCGCGCAGCTCGGGCTCCCCCTGCTTGCGCCACGCCTCGGTGATCTCCGCGATCTGCTCCTCGTCGACGTAGGCGCCCTGGATGCGCTGCAGGCGCGACGAGCCCACCGGCGAGAAGAGCATGTCCCCCTGGCCGAGCAGGGTCTCCGCGCCGTTGGCGTCGAGGATGACACGGGAATCCGTCTGGGAGGACACGGCGAAGGCGATCCGGGACGGGACATTGGCCTTGATCATCCCCGTGATCACGTCCACGCGCGGGGTCTGGGTGGCGAGCACGAGGTGGATCCCCACCGCGCGGGCCTTCTGGGCCAGGCGGATGATCGAGTCCTCCACGTCGGCGGGCGCGACCATCATGAGGTCGGCGAGCTCGTCGATGACGCAGAGCACGTAGGGCAGGGCGGGCTCGCCGCGCTTCTCGCGGGACTTGTTGAGCTCGGGCAGCGAGCGCGAGCGCGACAGCGACATCAGCCCGTAGCGCTCCTCCATCTCCTTGACGAGGTTCTGCAGGGCGTTGGCCGCCTTGCGCGGGGAGGTGATGACGGGTGTGAGCAGGTGGGGGATCGCCTCGTAGTGGGTGAGCTCGACCTGCTTGGGGTCGATGAGCACGAGGCGTAGCTCACGCGGGGTCGCGCGCAGGAGCAGCGAGCAGAGCATCGAGTTCACGCAGGCCGACTTGCCCGCGCCCGTGGTGCCCGCCACGAGCAGGTGGGGCATCTTCGCGAGGTCGGCGCCGATCGCCTTGCCCGAGACGTCCTTGCCGAGCCAGATCGCCAGGGGGCTCCAGCCCTCGGGGGTGGGCTGCAGGACGTCGCCCAGGTGCACCAGCTTGCGCCGCAGGTTCGGCACCTCGACCCCCACGGCCTGCTTGCCGGGGATCGGCGCCTGGATGCGGATGTCGGCGGCGGCGAGCGCGTAGGCGAGGTCGTCCTTGAGGTTGGCGACCTTGCCGACCTTGGTTCCCGGCGCGAGGCGCAGCTCGTAGCGGGTGATGTGGGGGCCGGCGACCGTGCCCACGATCTTCGCGTCGACCCCGAAGTGCCCGAGCGCCTCGACGAGGCGGGCGGCGATCTGGGCCTGGCCCGCGGTGTCGGGCTTCGACTGCTCGGCGGTGGAGCGGGTGAGCAGACGCGGGGAGGGCGGACGCCAGGGGAAGTCGGGGGCGTCGGTGACCTCGGCGCGGTAGCGGCCCTGCGGGGTCAGGAGCTCCGTGGGGACATCGGGGAGCGGCGGCGCGGGCTCCTCCTCCGGTTCGTCCTCGACCTCCTCGACGACGGTCTCCGCCTCCGCCGGCTCGACGGCCGCGGCGACGATCTCCGTCTCCGCCTCGGGCTCCCACGGCTCGAGCACCGGGGCGGCGATCGTGGGGGGCGCCTCGGGCTCCCGCCACCGGCGTGCGCGGGCCGCCGTCGTCCCCTCGCGGACCTGCGCGCGCAGATGGTTGAGCACGCTCGCGACCGTCACCCCCGTCACCAGGATCACGCCCGCGAGGGAGAGGAAGACCGCGAGCACGTCCACCCCGAGCTCCGAGATGAGGGTGGAGGCCGCGGAGTGCACCGCGTGGCCCACGTGCCCGCCGTGATCCCCTGCCCACAGCAGCGCCGCCCCCAGGAGGCAGAGGGCTCCCATGCGCAGCGGCCGCACCGCGGGCAGCGCCGTCCGGCCCAGGAGCAGGGCGCCGCCGACCACGAGCCCTCCCGGCACGGCGTAGGCGAGCACCCCGATGAGCCACTCGCCGCCCCGGAGCACCCCGTCCCCGAGCTGCCCGCCGGCCGAGCCCCGGTACATCACGAACGAGAGGAAGATCCCCAGCGCGACGAGCCCCAGGCCGGTGAGGTCGACGTGGTGGGGCTCGAGGTGCAGAGCCGGCAGCCGCGGGGCGCGGCGCGCGGCGGGCTTGCGCTTCGGAGGCGACTTCTTCTGCTTGCGGGCGGGCATCCGGACGGATGCCTTCGACGCCGCGGCCTTGAGCCCTGCTTGAGGCTGCTCGCCTACCCTTCCGAGCTCATGCCCGAACGCCCCGCGCGCATCCTCGTCGTCGAGGACGACGACGACATCGCCCAGGTCCTCAAGCGCTCCCTGCGCCTGGAGGGCTACGACGTCCGCGACGCGGGCGACGGCCCGCTCGCCCTGCGCGAGGCGCGTACCTTCCAGCCCGACCTGGTGGTGCTGGATCTCGGCCTGCCCGGACTCGACGGGCTCGATGTCGCGCGCGAGCTCCGTGCGGGCGGCGACGTGCCCATCCTCGTCCTCACCGCGCGTGACGCGCTGGACGCCAAGGTCGAGGGCCTCGACGCCGGCGCCGACGACTACCTCGTCAAGCCCTTCGAGCGCGAGGAGCTCCTCGCCCGCCTGCGCGCGCTGCTGCGCCGCCGGCCCCCGCGCGGATCGGCCTCGCTCGTCGTCGGCGACCTCGCGCTCAACCCCGACACCCACGAGGTCCGCCGGTCCGAGCGCGCCATCGAGCTCACCCAGCGCGAGTTCGAGCTGCTGCAGTTCCTCATGCGCAACGAGCGCCTCGTCGTCTCCCGCCAGCAGCTCCTCGACGAGGTCTGGGGCTATGACCCGTTCGCGATGACGAACACCATCGAGGTCTTCGTCTCCAACCTCCGCCGCAAGCTCGAGTCCGGTGGTGAGCGGCGCCTCCTGCACACGATCCGGGGGGCGGGCTATGTCCTTCGTGCGGAGTAGCTCAGCCTGGCAGCGCGTCCCGCTGCGGTGGAAGCTCGCGGGGGGCTCGGCGGTCCTCACCCTGACGATCCTCGCCGCCTTCGCCGCCGGGATCGGCCTGCTCGCCGGTCGCCAGATCTCCGGCGACTTCCGCGACCAGGTGCGCCGGGCCGCCGACGATCTCGTGTCCAGGTTGCAGCTCGAGGTCTCACCCGGCACCCGGCGCGTGCGCTGCGCCGGGGTCGACCTCGACGATTACGCGACCGCCGAGCGCGCCCGGGTCCGCGTGATGCTCTTCAGCGGGACCCTGCTGTGCGGCACGGGTGCGGCCGACCTCGGCCCCCCGCGGGTCGCCGTGGAGGAGACGGGCGGCTACCGCATCGAGTCGCGCTCCGTGCCCATCGTCGTCAACGGCGTGGCCGAATCGGACTCGGCCATCGTCCAGTACGCCCGTCCGCTCTCGGCCATGCGCCACACGATCCAGAAGGTGCGGCTCATGCTCCTGTTCGGCGTCTTCGCGGGCGCCGCGCTCGCCGGGCTCGCCGGGCTGCTGCTGGCGCGGCGCGCCACGCGCCCGATCGTCGAGCTCACCGCGGCGGCGCGGGAGATCCAGCGCACCCGGGACCCGGGCCGTCGCATCGCCGTGCCCGAGGCCGCCGACGAGGTCCGCGAGCTCGCGCGCACGCTCGACGAGATGCTCCTGGCCCTCGACTCCGCCCAGACGGAGACCGAGGAGGCCCTGGCCCGCCAGCGCCGCTTCGTGGCCGACGCCTCGCACGAGCTCCGCACGCCGCTCACCTCCGTGCTGGCCAACCTCGAGCTCCTCGCGGCCGAGCTCGACGGCGAGCAGCGCGAGACGGCGCGCTCGGCGCTGCGCTCGACCCATCGGATGCGCCGCCTCGTGGCCGACCTCCTCCTCCTCGCCCGCGCCGACTCGGGGCGGCTGGCCCCGCGCCGTGAGGTCGACCTCGCGAAGGTCCTCGTGGAGGCGGCGGGCGAGCTCGGCCCGCTCGCCGAGGACCACGAGCTCGAGGTCGACGTCGACGGGCCGGCGTGGGTCGCCGGCGCGCCCGACGAGCTGCACCGCCTCGTGCTGAACCTCCTGCAGAACGCCGTCGCCCACACGGCGTCCGGGACGCATGTCTCCGGGCGGGTCCGCGCCGAGGACGGTGGGGACGCGGTGGTGCTCGAGGTCTCCGACGACGGCCCCGGGGTCCCCGAGGAGCTCGTGCCGCGGATCTTCGACCGCTTCGTCCGCGGGGCGGGCGACACGGGCGGGGGCGGCACGGGCCTGGGCCTGGCGATCGTCCGCGCCGTGGCCGAGTCCCACGGCGGGACCGTGGCCCTCGGCACGGGGCCGGAGGGCGGTGCGCGGTTCTCGGTCCGGCTCCCCGGGGTCGTCGCCCCCGTGCCCGCCCCGGCGGCGCGCTGAGCGCCGGGCGTCAGTCCGCGTAGACGGTCTGCGCGTCAAGCCCGCCTTCAACACCGGGAGGCAGGGCTCCGGTGCCGTGTGCGTACAGGGCGATGTCCTCGAGCGTCTTGAACTGGTCACGCGCACGCCCACCCCGGGTGGTCCATGCCCCGTTGGACCACTCGAGGGTCTCCGGGGAGGCTCCGAGCGCCATGCCGGCGAGCAGTTGCCCCTTGGCGCGGATCTTGCCGACGGCGCTGAGGATCGCCGCCGAGGCTCCCGCGGAGGGGGTGGCGTTGTACCCGTGGCCCTCGCCGAACCGGTCGGTGTCCGCGGGCACGACCTTCACGTCCAGGGCGGGGACGCCGAGCTCGTCGGCGACGATCTGGGCGTAGCGCGATTCCTCCCCGTCGGACTCCGTCGTCAGGCTGAGCACCATCTTCCCGGTCGGGTGCACACGCAGGAACACCGCTCGATACGCCTCGTCAGCCACGGTCGGATGCCTTCCTGTCTCGGTGGTCGGTGATGCGCTGCCGCTCCTGGTGGGCGGTCAGGGCGTTGTGCTCCTCTGACTCGCAGAACGACGGCCGCGGGCCCCCCAGCGCATGCGCAGGCGCCGCGGGCCGCTCGCACCCCGGATAGATGCAGGTCTTGGTCTCAGTCTCGGTCATCCGTCCTCCATCCCGGGGTGGTGTTGCCCCTGCTCGGACCGCGTCCACTCGGCATCGCGACCGAACTGCCGGGAACCGGGGTCGCGCTGGCCCACGGCTCCTCCTCCTCGGCCTCGGCCGCCGGCGGCGGGGGTGGCGGCTTCCGGCCCGTCGCCCCGATGGCATCGGCGACCTCGCCGAGGGCCTGGAGGCTGTGGCCGCTCACCAGCGCGTCGCAATGCGGGAGCGCGGCCACCATGCCGCCGGCCTGCACCGAGAAGCCGCTGGCCCTGACGCGGGGGTTGACCCACACGATGCGGTGGGCCAGGCGCGCGAGGCGCTCCATCTCGCGTCCGACGAGCATCGGGTCACCGCGCTCCCAGCCATCCGAGAGGATCACGATCACGGCGCCGCGAGCCATGCCGCGACGTCCGTGGCGATCGTTGAACGCCTTCAGGGCGTCACCGATCCTGGTTCCGCTCGACCAGTCCGGTGCCGCCGCCGCCGCGCGCTGGATGGCGCGCTCCGGGTTGCGGGAGGCCAGGGCGCGGGTCACGCGCGTGAGGCGCGTGGCGAACACGAACGCCTCGGCGTTCCGGCCACTGCCGGCCGCGGTCAGGAACTGCAGGTAGGCGCGCGCGTAGGGCTCCATCGAGCCCGAGATGTCACACAGGAGCACCAGGCGGCGGGGCACGTCGCGCCGGCGTCGGCGGGCGAGGCGGATCGGGTCGCCCCCCGTACGGAGGCTCGTGCGCAGGGTGCGCCGCAGGTCGACATGCTCGCCGCGGCGACCCTGCTTCCGGCGCCGCGTCCGCCGCAGCGGCGTGGCCAGTTCGAGGCGCGACATCAGCTCATAGAGCTGGGCGAGCTCGTCGGCCTCGAGCACGTCGAAGCTCTTGCTCCCCAATCGCTCCTCGTCGCTGGCCATGGCCAGCGGGACCTCGACCTCGGCCGGATCCTCGTCCTCGTCACGTGTGCCGGGCGGGGACGAGGACATGCTCGCGAGCGCGTTCTGCTCATCGGAGTCCCGGGGCGAGGTCTGGTGCTCCGACCTCGGCCGGTCATCCGGGGGCGCGGCGACGGTCTGCACCTCGCCGGCATCGAAGTCATCATCGTCGGCCCGGTGGCCGAACACCGAGTGGAACACCGCTTCGAACGCCGGCACCTGCGCCGGGTGCGAGACGAACACGGCTCGTGCCGTCCAGTACAAACGGCGGCGGGTGATCGGCTTGACCAGCGTGAGCGCCTGCGCGAAGCGAGCCGCGCGCTCGGGGGTCACGGGCAGGCCGGCCTCGTGCAGCCGCCGGCTCAACGCCCCCACGAGCGGTGGGAGGTCGAGCTCGACGGTCTCGACCCCGAACGCGGTCACCGCTCGCCCACGAACTGCTCGAGGCCGGTCGCGCGGACGACGTCCTGGTCCTCTGCGTACTTCAGCACCGACCCGAGGGTGAGCTCGACCGCGGCCGCGTCCAGGCGCTCCACGCCGAGCAGGCTCAGCGCGGCGACCCAGTCGATCGCCTCGGCGACCCCGGGCGGTTTCTGCACGTCTGACGCGCGCATGCGCGCCACGGCGCCGGCGACCTGCACGGCCAGCGTCTCCGATGAGCCCTGCACGCGGCGGCGGATGATGTCGACCTCGCGCTGAGGGGTCGGGTAGTCGATCCACTGGTACAGGCAGCGGCGCTTGACCGCATCGTGCAGGTCGCGCGTCCGGTTCGAGGTGAGCACGATGATCGGCGGATGCGTGGCGCGGATCGTGCCGATCTCCGGGATCGTCACGGTGGCCTCGGCGAGCAGCTCGAGCAGGAAGGCCTCGAAGTCGTCATCGGCGCGATCGATCTCGTCGACCAGCAGGACCGCGGGGCGCGGGCCGGGGTGCTCGAGCGCGCGCAACAGCGGCCGGCGGATGAGGTACTCGGGGCCGAAGAGCTCCTCCTCGCCGAGCGTGGTCGCGTTCGAGTCGGCGAGCCGGATGCTCAGCAGCTGGCGCGGGTAGTTCCACTCGTACAGCGCCTCCGCGGCGTCGAGCCCCTCGTAGCACTGCAGGCGGATCAGCGGGGTGTCGAGGACGAGCGCGAGCGATTTCGCCGCCTCGGTCTTGCCGACCCCCGCCTCGCCCTCGAGCAGCAGCGGCTGGGGCAGGCGGAGGCTCAGGAACATCGACGTCGCCAGGCCCTCGTCGACGAGGTAGTCCACGTCGGCGAGACGCCGGGCGAGGGTCTCCACGTCTCCTACGAGCCGGCGGATCTCGCCCTCAGCCTCACCGGTGACCCGCGGGGGGCTCACGCCGGCGCGGCGGCGAGGACCGCCGCGTAGTCGTCCTGCGTGTCGACGTCGCGGGGGATCGGGCCCGGGACCGCCACCTCGGCGACGTCGCCCGCGCGCCGATCGAGCAGCCGCCAGACGCCCTTGTCGCCGTGGAGGGCGCCGAGATTGCTGAACACGCCGCGCGCGAAGGCGATGGGGTGCCCCCGCCCGTCGTCGTAGCGGCACACGGCGAGCGCTGCGCTCCCACGGCCGTCGAGGAGGGCGCCGACGGTGGCCGCCGTGACGCCGGGCTGGTCGCCGAGCATGAGCACGAGGACCTCGCAGCGGGGATCCACCGCGCCCAGCGCCGCGGCGATGGACGACGAGCAGCCCTCGCCGTAGGCGTCGTTGACGACCACGTCGGTGCCGCCCAGGTCGACCGCGCGGCGCACCGCGTCCGCGGCGCCCCCGAGGGTCACGACGATCTGGTGGAACGGGCACGCCCGGGCGACGCCGACGACATGACCGAGGAGCGTCCCGTCGCGGTAGGGGAGGAGTTGCTTGGGTGCGCCCAGACGGGTCGAGCCGCCGGCGCCGAGGACGAGGCCGCAGACGAACCCCTCGGCCCTAGGTCGCGGCGCGGGCATGGTCGTGCTGCGCCTCGAACGTGCCCCGGCAACCCGCCGAGCAGAAGTGGACCGTCTCGCCGTCGTGCGCGACGGACGGCGTGTCGGCGCCCACGACGACGGTCATGCCGCAGACGGGGTCGACGGCGACGGCGGGAGCGGCGACCGCCGGGGCGCGGACATCGCCGCTCCGGCGCACCGCGACGATCCGGGCGAGGATCGAGAGCGCGATCTCCGCGGGGGTGCGCGCGCCGATGTCGACCCCGGCGGGCGTGTCGAGTGCCGCCAATCGCTCCTCCGACACTCCGTCCGCGCGCAGCTCCTCGATGAGGCCCGCCCCCCGCCGGCGACTGGCGACCAGCCCGACGTAGGGCAGCCGCGCCTCGAGCCCGCGCCGCAGGGCGTCGGGCTCGTCGCGTCCGTGACTTCCGACGACGAGCGCGAGGTCGCCGCGGGCCGGTGCGGGACTCCCGTCCCGCACCGCGAGCACGACGAGCCCGAGCTCCGGGCCGAGGTGGCGGAGCGCCGCCACAACCGGGGTCTCGCCCAGGACCAGGACCCGCGGGGCCGGGAGGACGGGCTCGAGGAAGACCTCGATCGCCCCACCCGACAGGCATGGGTTCTGGACGGTGACGGCTCCCTCCTCGCGCCCGACCTCGAGGCCCGCGTCGCCGGCGTTCTCGGGGCCCTCGGGCAGGATCCGCAAGAGCAGCGCCTCGCCGGTCTCGAGGGCGCCGAGCGCGTGCAGGCGCACGCTGTGCTCGGCGCACACGCCGCCCACGAACCCCTCGATCGTCCCGTCGCCGAGCACGAGCGCGACGTTCCCGGATTCGACGCTGGTCGGGGCCTGGGCGCGGACGACCGTCGCGGTCACGAACGCCGCGCCCGCCGCGGCGAGCTCCTGCGCGCGCCGCGTCAGGGCGCCCGTGATCATTGCGGCGGCTGGGGACGACCCTGCATCGCCGCCCAGACGCGCGCCGGCGTGCAGGGCATGTCGATGTGGTCGACGCCGTGCGTCGCGTGCAGCGCATCGATGACCGCGTTGACGATCGCCGGGGGAGAGCCGACGTTCGGCGATTCGCCGACGCCCTTGGCGCCGAGCGGGTGATGCGGACAGGGCGTGACCGTCTCGCCGAGCTCGAAGTCCGGACACTCGAGCGCCGTCGGGATGAGGTAGTCCATCAACGAGCTGTTCAGGCAGTTGCCCTCCTCGTCGAAGGTGATGACCTCCATGAGCGCGATGCCGATGCCCTCGGCGAGCCCGCCGTGGATCTGGCCGTCGACCACCATCGGGTTGATGCGCACCCCGCAGTCGTCGACCGCGATGAAGCGCCGCACCTTGACGTGAGCGGTGTCGGGGTCGATGTCGACCACCGCGATGTAGGCCCCGTAGGGATAGGTGAGGTTGGGTGGGTCGTAGATCACCTGGCCGTCGAGGCCGCCCTCCATGCCCGACGGCATCGCCTCGCCGCTGTACGCCCGCACGGCGATGTCCTCGATGAGCGCGCCCTGCTCGGGGTCGCCCTTGACGTACCAGCGCCCCTTCTCCCAGGCGAGATCCTCCGGCCTGGTCTCCAGCATCGTGGCCGCGATCAACCGCGCCTTGTCGCGCACCTTGCGCGAGACGACGGCGACGGCGGCGCCGGACACCGGCGTCGAGCGGCTGCCGTAGGTGCCGAGGCCGTAGGGCGACTTGTCCGTGTCCCCGTGGCGGACCTCGATGTCCTCCGGCGGGATGCCGAGCTCCTCGGCGACGATCTGCGCGAACGTGGTCTCGTGGCCCTGGCCCTGGGTCTGGCAGGAGAGGGAGACCACCGCCTTGCCCGACGGGTGCACGCGGAGGTCGGCGCCGTCGTTCATCGACAGCCCGAGGATGTCCATGTGCTTGCGCGGCCCCGCCCCCACGCCCTCCGTGAAGAAGGAGACGCCGACGCCCATCAGCTCGCCCCGGGCGCGCTTCTCCGCCTGCTCGCGCCGGAGGTCCTCGTAGCCGGCGATGTCCATGGCCACGCGCATCGTCTTCGCGTAGTCGCCGGAGTCGTACGTCCAGCCCGTGGTCGTCTCGTACGGGAACTGCTCGGGCGCGATGAAGCTGCGCATGCGCAGGTCGATGGGGTCGACCTGCAGCTCGAGCGCGAGGGCGTCGACCATCCGCTCCACCAGGTAGACGGCCTCGGTGATCCGGAACGAGCAGCGGTAGGCCACCCCGCCCGGCGCCTTGTTCGTGTAGACGGCCTTGACCTTGACGTGCGACGCCTCGAGGTCGTAGGACCCGCACACGATGTGGAAGAACCCGGCCGGGAACTTGGTCGGCTGAGCAGTGCTGTCAAAGGCGCCGTGGTCGGCGATGACGTCGACCCGCAGGCCGGTGATCTTCCCCTCCTTCGCGCAGATCTCGCCGTGCATGAGGTAGTCGCGGGCGAACCCCGTCGACATCAGGTTCTCGGAGCGGTCCTCGACCCACTTGACCGGGACGCCGGCCACGATCGAGCCGGCGATCGCGCACACGTACCCCGGGTAGACCGGCACCTTGTTCCCGAAGCCGCCGCCGATGTCCTGGCAGCGGATCCGGATCATGTGCTCCGCGAGCCCGGCCACGTGCGCGTAGACCGTGCGGTGGGCGTGCGGCGCCTGGTTGCCGTTGTAGATGTCGAGCTGGCCGCTGTCCGGGTTGAAGTCGGCGATGATGCCGCAGGTCTCGAGCGGCGCCGGGTGACAGCGCGGATAGATGATCTCCCGTGCGACGACCGTGTCGGCCTCGGCGAACACGCGGTCGGCCTCCGCCTGATCCCCGGCGTCCCAGGTCGGGCTCGCGAGGTTGTCGGTCTGGCCGACCTTGTCGTCGCGGATCAGCGGCGCGTCGGGGTCGAGCGCCTTGCGGGCGTTGACGATCGCGGGCAGCGGCTCGTAGTCGACATCGATGAGCTGCAGCGCGTCGCGTGCGGAGTACTCGTCGGTGGCGATGACGAACGCGACCTCCTGGCCCTGGAAGCGGACCTTGTCGCCGGCGAGCACGGCCTGCGTGTCGTAGGAGATCGTCGGCATCCACGCCAGCCCGAGCGTCTCGAGGTCCTTCGCGGTGACGACCGCGGCCACGTTGGGGTGGGCCAGCGCCTTCGAGGTGTCGATCGAGAGGATGCGGGCGTGCGCGTACGGGCTGCGCAGCATGGCGCCGTGCACCATTCCCGGCAGCCGGATGTCATCGAGGTAGGTGCCCTGGCCGCGGATGAAGCGCGCGTCCTCCTTGCGCTTGAGCCGGCCGAAGCCGATGGGGCGCTCGGTCCGGGCGCTCGGGAGGTTCTCGACCGTCGACATGCTCACGCCTCCTGTCTCGCGGCCGCTTCGTGCTCGGCCGCCCAGCGCACGGCGCTGAC
>JAABUK010008762.1_pt1 | contig 14067 bp, 15 predicted proteins | sample 5559141 | NCBI WGS metagenome assembly JAABUK01 (sample SAMN10711869, study PRJNA513367) | rock metagenome | isolation source: Antarctica rocks | place: Antarctica: Victoria Land, Pudding Butte nord | collected 2016-01-03
GCCTGCGGTTGCCCAAGTTACCGGCCGGTAATAAAATCTGCAGCCTGACCGACGGGAGCCGACCGCATGGGCCACTACCGGGCCAACCTGCGTGACCTGGAGTTCAACCTGTTCGAGGTCTTCGGCACCGGGGACCGCCTGGGGAGCGGGCCGTACGCCGATCTCGACATCGCCACCGCCGGCGAGATCCTGACCGAGGTGCAGCGCCTGGCGACCGGCCCGCTGGCTGCGTCATACGCCGCGGGAGACCGGCAGCCGCCCGTCTTCGACCCCGCCACGTCCCGCGTGCGCACGCTGCCGGAGTTCCGCGCCTCGTTCGCCGCGCTGATGGACGCGGAGTGGTTCCGCCTCGACCTGCCCGAGCACCTGGGCGGGACCGGCGCCCCGCCGACCCTGCGGTGGGCCGTTTCCGAGATGCTGCTGGGCGCCAACCCGGCCGCCTTCATGTACATGTCCGGGCCCGGCTTCGCGGCGATCCTGGACGATCTCGGCAACGCCGACCAGAGGGCGCTGGCCCAGCACATGATCGACCGCAGGTGGGGCGCGTCGATGGTGCTCACCGAGCCTGACGCCGGCTCCGACGTCGGCGCCGGCCGCACCCGAGCCATCGGCCAGCCCGACGGCACCTGGCACATCGAGGGCGTGAAGCGGTTCATCACCTCCGCCGAGCACGACCTGACCGACAACATCGTCCATCTGGTGCTCGCCCGGCCCGAGGGGGCCGGGCCGGGCACCAAAGGCCTGTCGCTCTTCGTCGTACCGAAGTTCCAGGTCGATCTCGCGACCGGGGACCTCGGTGCGCGCAACGGCGTCTACGCCACCAATGTCGAACACAAGATGGGGCTCAAGGCCTCGACGACGTGTGAACTGACGTTCGGCGCGCACCACCCCGCTATCGGGTCGCTGGTGGGCGACACCCACGACGGCATCGCCCAGATGTTCACGGTGATCGAGTACGCCCGGATGATGGTCGGCACCAAAGCCATCGCCGCCCTGTCGGCGGGGTATCTCACCGCACTGGACTTCGCCCGCACCCGCGTCCAAGGCCCCGACCTCACCAGGATGACCGACAAGGCCGCCCCGCGGGTGACGATCATCTCCCACCCCGACGTCCGCCGGCTGCTCATGCTGCAAAAGGCGTACGCCGAGGGGCTGCGCGCGCTGCTCCTCTACACCGCGTCGGTGCAGGACGCGGTGGCCGTAGCCAAGCACGCCGGCGAGCCCGACGACGCCGCAGTCCGCCTCAACGACCTGCTCCTCCCGCTGGTGAAGGGGGTCGGCTCGGAGCGGTCCTACGAGCTGCTCGCCCAGTCGTTGCAAGTTTTGGGCGGGTCGGGCTACCTGCAGGACTACCCGATCGAGCAGTACCTGCGGGACGCCAAGATCGACACCCTGTACGAGGGCACGACCGCGATCCAGGGCATGGACCTGTTCTTCCGCAAGATCGTGCGGGACAAGGGCCGGGCGTTGTCGGCGCTCACGGCTGACATCCGGGTCGCCGTCGACCGCGAGACCGGCAACGGCCGGCTCAAGGAGGAGCGGGCAGCCCTCGGCCGGGCTCTGGACGACGTACAGGCGATGGTTTCGGCCATGGTGGGGCAGCTGATCAGCGCTGAGGAGTCCCCGACCAACGTCTATCTGGTGGGCCTGAACACGACCCGGCTGCTGCTGAGCCTGGGCGACCTGCTGATCGGCTGGCTGCTGCTGCGCCAGGCCGAGATCGCGCTGGCGCGCCTCGACGCCGGCGCCGGCCGCGACGCCCACTTCTACGCCGGCAAGATCGCGGCCGCGCGTTTCTTCGCCGGCACCGTCCTGCCGGAGCTGGCCGCCCGGCGGGTGGTCACCGAGACGACCACCGGTGATCTGATGTCCGTCGACGAGGCCGCCTTCTAGCGGACGGAGGTCGTAGCCTCAAGGGTGGAGGTGTGACCCCGTGCGACTGCCGATGGCGACAATCCTGATCGTGACGGGCCTGGTGCTGGGCTTCGCCGTCACCGTGAGCCCGTCGTGGCTGTCCCTTGGATCGCTCGGCGCCACGCTGTTCGTCGCCGGCCTGACCGGGGTGCTGATCGCGTCCCTGGGTCGCCTGAGCGATGCCCGCCGCGAACGCTGGCATGCCGCGGGACCGTGGTTGATGGTCGCCGGCGGCACGCTGTGGCTGGCGCTGCGTCCGCCGTACGTCCGGGGGGTCGACCTGGTGAGCCTCGGCTTCATCTTGGCGCTGACCGGCCTGCTGGTCAGCGCCCTGGCGGCCTATCTGGTCGCACCGTGGCGCGGGCGCGGGGTGCTGCGCTCCTGGCTGCGGCCGGAGCCGGCGCGGTCGACCTACCGCCAGGACGACGATCCGACCGTTCTGCGGCCGGAGCCGGCGCGGTTGGCCTACCGCCAGGACGACGATCCGACCGTTCTGCGGCCGAAGCCGGCGCGATCGACCTACCGCCAGGACGACGATCCGACCGTGCTGCTGCCCCCGGTCCGCGACGACCCGCAGCGCTGAGCCTGCGCGAGTCGGTGGCGCATGGCGCCCACCTGAGGGAAACTGCACTCGACAGCCAAATTCGCTCCCAGCAACAGGAGGTCCCCCATGGGTATCGGCGCGAGCATCTTCCTGCTCGCGGTAGGGGCGATCCTTGCCTTCGCCGTCAAGACTTCGAACCTGGCCGGTATCAGCATCCCGGTTATCGGCTACATCCTGATGGCAGCGGGTCTGCTCGGGCTGGTGCTGACCCTGCTCATCTGGGGTCCGCGCAGCCGGCGCACCGACACCGTCGTCGAGGAGCGCGTGGTGCGCGACCCCCGCGACCCGCGCTACTAAGCGCCGGCTACTCAGGCTCAAAAGCACGCGGAAGGGACCGGCCCGCGGGCCGGTCCCTTCCTGGCCGGCCCGGTCGAGGAATGGTCTAGGAATGGTTTAGGGATTCCAGGCGAGCGCGGCGTTGGAGTCGAGCCGGTAGTCGCGACTGCCGTCCTTGCTCAGCACGTCCCACCAATCGGCGAACAGGAAGTTCGGATCGGCAGCGGCGGCGACCGCGACCCGGTGTGCCCAGTCGGCCCGGTCGGTTGAGGCCGTCCCGGCCGGGACGTCAGACCCGAGTTCGGTCAGCGCCCAAGGCAGGTGAGTCTCGGCCTGGGCGGCGATGATCGGAGCCAGGTAGCGCGCCGCATCGCCGTATGTCCCCTTCTTTGCCATGGCGTTGTAGGCGTCGAAGGCGAGCACGTCGACATCACCGACCGGGAACCAGTCGTGCCAGTCGCGCCCGGACTTGGGGTTGAGCGACCACTTCATCAAGATCAGGGTCGGCTTGCAATTCGCGGCCCGGATCGCCGGGGCGTACAGGTCCCAGGAGGCCCGATAGGCCGCCTTTTGCGCTGCCGACGTGAAGTTGTCCTCAGGCTCGTGGAAGTAGGTCGCGTAGCAGGTCATTGTGCTGGGGTGACCGGACAGAAAGGTCTGGACCTGTGCCGGCGTACCCGACTGGAACGAGACCGCGACGGTGCCGTTCGCCGGGACCGTGGCCAGCAGCTTGGAGTTCGACCACTGGGTCGGCGTGCCGCCCAGGAACACCCGCGCCGAAGTCAGCGGGCGGCCCATCAGGGTGGAGAGCCGGTTGACGTCGTCGGGTGTGTTGATCGAAGCGCCGAAGCTCGACGTCGGGGATACAGCCGGCGCCTGGACCAGCGCGCCGGCTCGCGAGGCGGGCGCGGCGCCGGCGGCCGGGGCAAGCAGGCCGCCGATGACGAGCGAGGCGGTGGTCGAGGCAACGCCGATGCGGCGCAAAATGGGCATCTTTGTCTATCGAACATTTGGCGCCGAAGGTTGAGCGTCCGTTCGGGTGGCACCCTCGGTCCGGCTGAACACCTGGCACAGCGAAGCCCGGCAGGTCGTTGACCTGCCAGGCTAGGCGGCTGTGACCGTCGTATTAGTGGCGGCTGATCTCCAGCAGCTCGTCGCGCAGAGCCGGCGACGCACCGATGAGAGCGCGCTGGATGGCGCGGGAGTGCTGGGTAGCGGCTCGCGCTGCGCGCCAGCGGGCACTGAGGTTACGAGTCGTGGACATGTCGGGCCTTCTTTCGGAACTGGGCGTCGCTTGCCTTACATATAACGCCAGGCCGGCAGTTGTATGCCCACCATGTTCGGTGACCGCCCTCACACCCATTCGGCGCAGTGCTATCCCCAGGCGAGCAGGGCCGCCTCGGGGTCATTGAGCACCGTCGCCAGATCGGCGAGGAACATTGAGCCCAGCTCGCCGTCAATGACCCGGTGGTCGAACGACAGGGCGAGCGTGGTCACCTGGCGCGGCTTCACCTTGCCCTTGTGCACCCAGGGCTGCGGCCGGACCGCGCCGAAGGCCAAAATCGCCGACTCACCCGGGTTGAGGATCGGGGTGCCGGTGTCGATACCGAATACCCCGACGTTGGTGATGGTGATCGTCCCGCCAGCCATATCCGCTGGGGTGGTCCGGCCGGCGCGGGCCGTGGCGACCAGGTCAGCCATCGCCTCGGCCAGCTCCCGCAGGGTCATCGCGTCGGCATCCTTGATGTTCGGGACGATGAGGCCGCGTGGTGTGGCAGCAGCGATGCCGAGGTTGACGTAGTTCTTGGAGACGATCTCCTGCGCCGGCTCGTCCCAGGTCGAGTTGACCAGAGGATGCCGGCGTACGGCCAGCAACAGCGCCTTGACCACCAGGAGCAGCGGGCTGACCCGGACGCCGGCGTACTCCGGCGTGCCCTTGAGTCGATCCAGCAACCGCAGTCCCCGGGTGACATCAACGGTGACGAACTCGGTGACGTGCGGCGCGGTGAACGCGCTGGCCGACATCGCGGCGGCGGTCAGCTTGCGGACCCCCTTGATCGGGGTCCGCACCTCGCGGGCGCCCCGGTCGGCGATGGAGGCCGGCTCTCCCACCGCGGCTGGCGCTGCCGGCGAACCGCCGGCGACTGCTGACCCCTGTGCCGCTGCGGCCTGGACGTCGGCCCGGGTGACGCTGCCGCCGGGCCCGCTGGCCGCAATGTCGCGCAGGTCGACGCCGAGATCGCGGGCCAGCTTGCGGACGGGTGGCTTGGCCAGCACAACCGGCTCGGCGACCCGGCGCAGGGCAGCGGCACCGACCTCGGCCGCAGACACCCGCGCCACCGGCTCGACCAGGTCGGAGGTGGACACGGCCTCGGCGGCAACGTCGGCGATGGTGGCCGGCGGCTTGCGCTGCCGGCGCTTGGCGGTGACCGACTTGGGTCCGTAGCCGACCAGCACCGAGGTGCGGCCGCCCGGCGCCGGCCCGCCGATGAGCCCCGGCTCGACGGCCCCTTCGGCCGGCGGAGACTCGATCACGGTCTCCCGGTCGACCGCGGCGATCGACTCGGCCGGGTTGGCTGCCGCGCCTTCGGCCTGGATCATCGCGGCGGCCTCGCCCCCAGCGCCGGCCGGCTCGGTGTCGAAGCTGATGATCGGGGAGCCGACGTCGGCGGTGTCGCCCTCGGCGTAGAAGAGCTCGGTCACCAGGCCGGCGTAGGGCGACGGAACCTCGACGGCCGCCTTCGCCGTCTCCACCTCGACGATCGGCTGGTTGAGGCGCACCTGGTCACCGACTCCGACCAGCCACTTGAGGATCTCGCCCTCGGTCAGACCCTCGCCGAGGTCGGGCAGCTTGAACTGCTTGATCGATGCCATGAGTCGGGCGCTCCTAGTAGGCCAGCGAGCGGTCAACCGCGTCGAGAACCCGGTCGAGGTCGGGGAGGAAGTCCTCTTCCAGGCGCGACGGCGGATACGGGGTATCGAAGCCGGTCACCCGCAGCACCGGTGCCTCGAGGGAGTAGAAGCACTCTTCGGTGACCCGGGCCGCGATCTCCGCGCCGAGCCCAAGGTTGCCCGGCGCCTCGTGAACCACCACGAGACGCCCGGTGCGGCGTACCGACTCATAGACCGGGGCCAGATCCAGCGGGGACAGCGTGCGCAGGTCGATCACCGCCAGGTCGCGCCCGTCGTCCTGGGCGGCCAGCGCGGCGTCGCTCGCCACCTTGACCATCGGGCCGTACGCCACCAACGTCGCGTCGGTGCCGTCCCGGACGACCCGGGAGGTGAAGAGCGGGGCAGCCGCTGCGTCGCGGTCGAGCTCCGCCTTTTCCCAGTAGCGCCGCTTGGGCTCGAAGAAGATCACCGGATCGTCGCAGGCGATGGCCTGCTGGATCATGAAGTAGGCGTCGACCGGGTTGGAGCACGCCACGACCCGCAGGCCGGCGGTGTGGGCGAAGTAGGCCTCGGGCGACTCGCTGTGGTGCTCAACCGCCCCGATGCCGCCGCCGAACGGAATGCGGATGACGATCGGCAGCGTGACCTTGCCCTGCGACCGATAGGGCATCTTGGCCAGCTGACTGACGATCTGGTCGTAGGCCGGATAGACGAAGCCGTCGAACTGGATCTCACACACCGGCCGGTAACCGCGCAGGGCCATGCCGATCGCGGTGCCGACGATGCCGGACTCGGCCAGCGGGGTGTCGATGACCCGCGCCTCGCCGAAGTCCTTTTGCAGTCCGTCGGTCACCCGGAAGACGCCGCCCAGCTTGCCGACATCCTCGCCCATAACGAGGACCTTGGGGTCGGCCTCCATCGCCTGGCGCAACCCCTCGTTGAGCGCCTTGCCCAGGGTGATCGTGGCCATCAGTGCACCTTCTCCCCGTCGGCGAATGAGTCGAGGTAGGCCGCGTAGCTCGCCCGCTGTGCATCAACAAGGGGATGCCGCTCGGCGTACACGTGGTCGAACAACGTGCCCGGGTCCGGGTCGACCATCTCCAGGCAGCCCTTGCGGACGTACGCGGCGAGGTCGTCGGCCTCGTGCTCGACCGAAGCAAAGAAGTCGCTATGGGCCAACTCGTTCTTGTACAGAAAGGACTTCATCCGCTCGATCGGGTCCTTCAGCTTCCAGGCCTCGAGATCGCTGGCCAGTCGGTAGCGGGTCGGGTCGTCGGACGTGGTGTGCGCGCCCATCCGGTAGGTGAAGGCCTCGACCAGCGTGGGGCCCTGCCCGCTGCGCGCGTCGTCGAGCGCCTTGCGGGTGACCGCCAGGCAAGCGAGCACGTCGTTGCCGTCCACGCGTACGCCGGGAAAGCCGAAGCCTCGCGCCCGCTGGTAGAGCGGGATCTTGGTCTGGCGCTCCAGCGGCTCGGAGATCGCCCACTGGTTGTTCTGGCAGAAGAATACGATGGGCGCGTTGTACACGGCGGCGAAGACAAAGGCCTCGTTGACGTCGCCCTGGCTGGAGGCGCCGTCGCCGAAGTAGGCGATGACCGCGTCCTCGGTGCCGTCCTTCTGCACCCCCATCGCGTATCCGGTGGCGTGCAGGGTCTGTGAGCCGATGACGATCGTGTACAGGTGAAAGCGCTTGTCGGCCGGGTCCCAATCGCCGTTGCTCACCCCACGGAAGAGGCTGAGCAGGCTGAGCGGGTCGACACCGCGGCACCAGGCGACACCGTGCTCGCGGTAGGTAGGGAATGCCATGTCGGTCTCGCGCAGCGCCCGGCCGGAGCCGACCTGTGCGGCCTCCTGCCCCAGCAGCGAGGCCCAGATCCCGAGCTCGCCCTGGCGCTGCAGCGCGGTCGCCTCGATGTCGATCCGGCGGACCAGGACCAGGTCGCGATACAGGGCGCGGTACTCGTCGTCACTCAGGTCCACCGAGTAGCCGGGGGAGTCGACCCGCTCCCCCTCAGGGGTCAGCAGCTGCACCAGTTGGGTGTCGGCCGGCTGGCTTACCTGCTCGCCAGCGGCCGAGCTCAGCACGGGGTCCGCAGCGGGCATGGGTGTCTCCTTCGTCGTTCGCCGGCGGCGGGATCACCGCACCGAAAGTAATGACGCACGGGCGGAGGTGGTGCCCGGCGACTTCACCTCATGGTGACAGACGCGCGTCGAGTGGATGGTTCGCGCGGTGATCCAGGCGCCGTTGGTCCGGTTGAGAGAGGTGTGCACAGCCGCCTGGATCCTCACCGGGCTGCTGGTGTCGCGGCGCAGCCTTGTGCCAGATCGGTGATGGCGGTCTACCGCGCCTCGTCGAGGCTGCCGGCGCGAACGGCCGGCTGGCCTCCGGCGTGAACCATTCCGCGGGCCAGGTACTCATAACGGTAGAAGGAGGCAGACCGTGGACGTACCAGTCGGGTTCGAGGAGTTCGTCCGGAGCGAGTCCCGCGTGCTGTTGCGTACTGCGTGGCTGCTCTGCGGCAACTGGGCCACAGCGGAGGACCTCGTCCAGACCACGCTCGCCGCCACCTGGCCACGCTGGACGTCGCTGCGCCGGAAAGACGCCCCCGAGGTGTACGTCCGCAAGGTCATGCTCACAACCTTCCTGCGCTGGAACCGCCGACGTTGGACCGGCGAGCTGTCGACCGGGACGATGCCGCAGCGAGCCGACCTGAGCGACGCCTACGCCGGCAGCGACCTGCGCAACTCGTTGGTGGACGCGCTGCAGAGCCTGCCGGCGCGCCAGCGCGCCGTCATCACGATGCGCTACTTCGCCGACCTCACCGAGCGCGAGACCGCCGCCGCGCTGGGCTGCTCGGTCGGAGCGGTCAAAAGCCACAGCTCACGGGCTCTCATTTCGCTGCGGCGCGCCCCGGCACTTGCCGACCTGATCGACGAGGGAGCAGTCGAATGACGCACACCGAGGACCGACTCAGCCGGCTGCTGCACGAGCAGACCCCGGAGCCGCCGCACCCCCTCCGGTTGGCCGATGTGGAGCGCCGGTTTTCCCATGGCCGTCCCGGGCGGGCTCGCCGCCTGCCGGCGAGCGCGTGGCTGGCACCTTGGCCGTGGCCGCGTCGGTGATCGTCGCCGTGGTGGGTGTCTCCCTGCTGGTCCGACCCGAGTCGAACCTCGGCCCCCGCCGGCCCGGGCAGCACGCCAGCTCCGCGCCGGTCGTAGGCCGCTGTGCGGCGGCGGCCCTGCGCGCCTCGGTCATTGAGGGTGGGGCCGAGGCGAGCCAGCCGTTCGTGATCATCGGCTTGACCAACACCTCCCGCTCCGCATGCAGCCTGCTCGGCTACCCCGAGGTGACCGTGCGCGGGACCCCGGCGGGCAACGGTCCCATCACCGCGCTTCCCTCGGCCACCATCCACGGGGTCTACGAGCATGCCGATCCGGGCCCCCACCTGGTGACGATCTCCCCGCACGTGCAGGCTCGCTTCGCGCTGGGCACGAACACCGCCTCTGGCGGCAGTCGGCCCTTGTCGGAGATCTGGCAAGTGACCATCTCGCTGCCCGGCGGGGGCGGACAGCTTCCGCTGGCCCTGACCAGCCCGATGTACGCGTCCGGACAGCCGCTAAATATCGGGATCACCGCTGTCGAGCCGGGAATTCCCAGTTCTGCGCCGAGCCCGCCCTGAGCGGTCGAGCAGACGGAGACGGCTCTGCTCGGCGACGGCTTACTCTCGCTGCCGCGGGGCTGGGTGGTGGCCCGAAGCATCGTTGCCGACGGCTGGCCGACTGGGTGCCTCGCGCCATCCGGTGCGCCGGCCCGAAGAGCTGCCGTGGCTGCCCCGTCTGGTTCCGCCACGTCACCGCGCCGCAGAGCGTCTCCGGCGGCGGTGGCGTCCTCGCGGTCCCGGGCGCGCCCTTGGCGCGGTTCATCGTCCCCGACCGGCTGCTCCCATCCCCGCGGTCGCTTGCTGGGCTGATCGGCCTGCGCACCGACGGATATCACGTCACCGGACTGATGATTGAGGGCGGCTGAGCTCGCCTCGGCCGCGACTCCGGAGGTCAGACAAGCTCGAAGGTGCACGGCAACCGCGGAGCGCGGCTCAGTCGACGATCGCCGGTCACCAGCGGCAGGTCCAAGCGGACGGCCAGCGCGACATACAGGGCGTCGTAGTAGGAGACGTTGTCCCGCCAGGTCCATGCCAGGTCGGCGAGACCACCGAGGTGGGGGTAGCGGAAGTCGATGAGGTCGCCGGCGGCCCGCAGCGCCGCGTGCCCCTGGGCCGGCGTGACGTCCCCGGCCCGCACCCGGTGGCGCAGCACGTTGCCCAGCTCGGCGTCGATGAGATGCGGCGCATGACAGTCCGTCTCACTCAACGTCGACCGCAACCTCAGCGCGCCCGGCGGCTTGCCGATCAGCGCGTAAGCCAAGGCCGATGCGTCGATGACGCGCTCCGTCACCGGCGGTCAGCCGCCAGGTCGCGGGTGATGTCCTTGAGCGTCGCACCGGGCGAATCCTCGGCGGCCAGCGCCGACTCGACCGCGGCCAAGGCCTCCGCCTTGCTACGACGGCGGGCGAGCTCGACGACCTGATCGCGCATGTAGCTCTGGATCGACTGCCCTGCAGCCCGAGCTCGGCGTCGCATCGTCTCGTACGCGTCCTCGGGCAAGTCGCGGATCTGGATGGTCGCCATAGCGCCAATGTAGCGCTACAGCGCTAAGGCTGTCGCCGTCATCGCTGGTCAGCGTGCCTCGGCCAGGACCGCCGGCAGCGGTCGGGCGTGCACGATGACCAGTCGGGAGACGGCGCGGGTGAGCACGACGTACAGCCGGTTCAGGCCGCGGGGCTCGGCGGCGACGATGTCTGCCGGCTCGACCACGACCACCGAGTCGAACTCCAGGCCTTTGGCCAGGCTCGCCGGCACGACGCTCACCCGCTCGCCGGCCTCCTCGCCGACGAGCGCCGCGGGAATCCCGGCGCCGGCTAGGGCTCGCCGCAGCGCCGGCACCGCCGCGTCGGCCGCGATCAGCCCCACCGTCCCCGCGATCCCTAGAGCGGCCCCGACCTCGGCCAGCACCGTCGACCGGAGCGGCCGGGCGGCGACGATCCGCAGCGCCTCCCGGCCGCCGCGGATCGACTCGGCCGGGGCAAGGCCGGTCGAGATGTGTGGCAGCAGCCGGTTGGTCAGCGAGACCACCTCGGCCGGCACCCGGTAGCCCCGGGTCAGCGGCTCTACCCGGGCGTCGGCCTTGCCGAGGTGGACCAACGTCGCCGGCCAGTCGCCGGCCGCCCACGGTGCGGTGGCCTGGGCGAGGTCGCCCAGGACGGTCAGCGACCCAGTGGTGGACCGCCGGGCAATCGCGCGGCACTGCATCGGGGAGAGATCCTGCGCCTCGTCGACGATCACATGGCCGTAGGAGGGAAGCCGATCCAGGAGCCCGGCCGCCTCGTCGACGAGGAACGCATCGGCGAGCGTCCAACGCGCGCTCGCCGGGCCCCTTGGCGGGGCCGGCCACCGGATCGCCTCCTGCTCGGTTTCGTCGAGCAGCCCGCGGGCGGCCGGGGCCAGGAAGCCGGCATCGTTGAGCAGCCGGAACACCAGCCGGACCGGGTCCGCGGCCGGCCACACGGCCTCGATCCCCCGCTGGACCTCAGCAGACCGGGCCAGCCGCTCGACCGCCCGATCGGTCGGGGTGCCGCCCTCAGCCTCCATCTGCCGGCGCACGTCGGAGGCGACCATCGTCAGCAGGCGCTCCCGGGCGGCGCCGTAACGGACGTCGCCGCGTCGCAGATCGTCGACCCAACGCCGCAGCCGCTCGGGCGACACCCGGTAGCGGCGCAACCCGGAGCTGACGACGACCGGCTCGACGGGCTTCCGTACGCCGGCATAGAGCGCCCGCCGCAACACCTCGGCCATACGGGCGTCGCCCTTCACGACCGCGGCAGCCGGCGAGTCCGTGGCCCGGACGGGGGCCGCGGTGGGCAGCTCCTCCACGCTGAGCTGCTCCACATCGACCTCGCCCAGCGCCGGCAGCACGTTCGCGACGTAGGACAGAAACGCTCGGTTGGGACCGACCACGAGAACGCCGCCGCGCTTGAGTCGCTCGGGAAAGGTGTAGAGCAGATAGGCCGCCCGGTGCAGGCCGACCGCGGTCTTGCCGGTGCCGGGAGCACCCTGCACACAGATGCTCTCGTCGAGGTCGGCCCGCACGATGTCGTCCTGGTCTGGCTGGATGGTGGCGACGATGTCGCGCATCGGACCGACCCGGGGCCGCTCGATCTCCTCCAGCAGCAGCCGGCTCGGGCCTTGCGGATCCGAGCCGCCGGCGTCCAGGCGTTCGTCCTCGAAGCTGGTCAGCTGGCCGCCGCCGAAACCGAAGCGCCGGCGCCGGCGTACTCCCATCGGATCGGCCGGGCTGGCCCGGTAGAACGGTCGGGACAGCGGGGCTCGCCAGTCGATGACCACCGGGTCGCCGGCGTTGTCGCGGACGTGGCGCCGCCCGACATGAAACACCTCGCCACCCTCGGCCTGGTCGAGGCGGCCGAAAAACAGCGCTGTCGACGGGTCGTCGGCCAGCTGGGCGAGGCGCCGGCGCAGCGCGATACCGAGGGACTCACTGGCAAAGGCGTCGACCCCTACATCGCCGAGTACGCCAGCCCGCCCCCGCATCGCGGCGAGACAGGCGCGGGCGTGGGTGAGGTACGACTGCTCGATGGCGAGCTCGTCGGGGAGGGAAGTCACGGGGCGGAGAAGCCTACGTAGCTGACGGGCCTATCTCAACCGGATTGGGCCGCCGGCGTCGTGGAGGGCCTGCTGAGCGGCGTTATAGGACGTGACCTCCGCTTTCAGCGGGTGGATCAGCTGCGTGTCGACCAGGCCGCTGATCGAGCCATGCAGCCGGCGCTCGACGGCTCGCCGGTGAGCGGCGGCAGAGGTAGCGACGGAGTTGCTGGCCGCTCGGGCACACAGCCAGCCCACTCCGAGGGCAGCGACCACCAGCAGCGCCCAAAGCGGGGACCCGACCAGAGCGAGGGCGACGCCGAGGAAGGCCAGGAGCAGCAGTCCCCACTGCAGCAGCGCCAGCCGCGACCACCAGGCGGGTGTGGTAACTGGCTCGGCGGCTGCCTGCTGGGTAAGGGTGTGGATGCCGTCGGCGAGGCCCTCACCGGCGTTGACGGCTCGGCGCTGGAGCCGCGCGTCCCAGGGCGCCGCCAGACCCACCTGCTCGGCAACGCCGCTGGCGATCCCGGTCACCTCGGCGCGCGGAACCAGCGCCGGTGCGACGGGCGCCGGCTGCCGGCGGCGGGAGAGCACCGGCGAGCCGACCCGCCGCCGGCCGACGCTGAGGTGCCGCTCCTCGATCGCCCGACCGATGCCGGCGACGCCGGCGACCTCGACCAGCCGCGCGGCCGCGCCGCCGGCCAGCGCCTCGAGGCCGGCCGGATCCAGATGTGGGTACGCCGCCCCATGCAGCCGCGGGCCCAGAGCGTCGAGGTCGGCCCCGAGCCGGCGCGCATGCGCCTGTCGCGAAGCGACTGCAGCCGTGAGCAGGTCACGCAGCTCACCGACGCCCCGACCGGTCAGCGCCGAAGCCGCCAGCGGGCGTGCCGCCGACAGCCCCTCCTCGGTGAGCATCCGCTGCAGATGGGCGAGGCACGCCTGCTCTTGCTCTGGATCGAGGCGGTCAGTCTGGTTCAGGACCACGACCATGACGCCGGCGTGGGCGGCGAGCGGGGTCAGGTAGTGCTCGTGGATCGACTCGTCGGCGTACTTCTCCGGATCGAGCACCCAGATCAACAGGTCGACCAGCCCAACCAGGCGGTCGACCTCCAGCCGATGAGTGACCTCGATGGAGTCGTGGTCCGGCAGGTCAATGAGGACCAGTCCGTCCAGCGACGTACGCCCGCCGGCGTCGAGCGCGGAGGAGCGGCCGATGCGGCGCTCCGCAGGCACCTCGAGCCAGTGCAGCAGGTCCGTCGCGGGCTTCGGACCCCAGACACAGGCGTGCGGGAGCTGCGTCGTCGGCCGCCGCTGGCCGGTAGCGGACAGGTCCAGGCCGGCGAGGGCATTGAACATCGTCGACTTGCCGCTCCCCGTCCCGCCGGCCAGCGCAACCACCGTATGGTCGCCGGCCAGCTGCAGGCGCCGGCCGGCGCGGCGCAGCAGCCGCTCCGCGTCCGTTGCGGTACGGCGGTCCAGCTGGCCGCTCTGCACCCCGAGCTGCAGTGCCGTCAGCCGGTCGCCGACGCCGGTGACGGTTGGCTGCAGTGCGGTGTCGGTCATCGCGGGGTCAGCCCGAGCGTCGCCCGGTGCAGGCGCGGGTCGCCGACCAGTCGGTCCAGCCGGGCCAGCGGCTCAGCCAGGGCCGCCACCGAGCCGGCGACGCTG
>JAABUK010008763.1_pt1 | contig 14067 bp, 6 predicted proteins | sample 5559141 | NCBI WGS metagenome assembly JAABUK01 (sample SAMN10711869, study PRJNA513367) | rock metagenome | isolation source: Antarctica rocks | place: Antarctica: Victoria Land, Pudding Butte nord | collected 2016-01-03
GATACGTTAATATTAACAATTAATATTAATGATAATATCTATCTACGTAGTTATAAGTAAGGTATATATATACTAAGTAATTTATACTAAGACTTATCATGTAACTAGAGTTAGACTATAATACTTTAACTTCTAATAAATATAAAGTATAATATAACTCTTCTTATAAGTCTTATTTATAATTCTTAATAATAAGATTATAATATTTTTCAAATAAGATAATAAGGCCTTTAATTCTTAGAACTCTTCTTATCTTATTTAAAGGAAGTATAATTACTTTAAGATCTTATCCTTTCATAATAATAAGGTTATAATTAGGATTATAATAATAATACTTAATAAGTTTAAAGGATCTATTAAGAATTCTATAATTATATTTATTATAAGTAATATAGATCCTTTATTAATAATATCTCTTATAATAAGGAATATATATTTTCTACTTATACTTTAATTAATTAATAATATAATAGGGCTATTAATAAGTCTTACTATTCTTTTAGATATTATATATCTTTTTATTATATTAAGTATATCTTCTATTAACTTATTAATGAATCCTAAATCCTAATAAGTAATAATAGTGATAAAGCTTTATATATAAGACTAGTCTTATACTTACAAAATACCTTTATCTTTACTATTAATAATCTTATTATTTATAACTAGGATATAATAAGTAATAAGTAAAGAATTAAAAGTATATCTCTTCTTATCTCTTTACTATAATAGAATATCCGGATATTAGGACCCTGAACCTAAGCGAGCTAAAACATTCCAAGATAAGTCCCCTATTTGGGCCTTAGTGCGAACATCAAAACTCGAATGTATTTGCGCATCGCACGCACGTATGTACCCACGCATATGATTTTGAATGGCTAATATCGAAAGATGCGCACTGCTTTCTGCTACTCAGAACATCAAAAATGATGTAAATTGGTCTATTAGTATAAAAGTTATATGTAAACTAATGAGTCTGCACACCCAAATCCATGCGACAAGACGTTGCCAATATCCCTGAGTATGCTACTGTCTTACTAACCAATCAACGTCCACTCATTATGATACATATGCAATTGGAGTAAATGATACGCATGGGCCTACGGAGTACATGCACCCTAACATGACGTCAATTGGCTTATTAGTGTGAAAGATATGACTGATTCCATGAGTTTAAACACGTAAATCCATGTGCTGACTGCGCCAAGACTCACGATCGCCAGGTAGTAGGGGTGAGATACGTAAAAATCTGGATTTTTACAGGCATTTTTTAGTCCTTGATAATATCATTATATAATTTAATAGTAGTTATAATAATAGAGTTATTAATAATAAAAGAAGTTAAGAAAGAAAGTAATTAATAATAATTAATAATTTGAAGTAATAATTAAATTTAAGGAGATATTAACCTAATATTAAATCTTATTAAGAAATAATATTTATTTTTTAAAAGGTATATAATAGACTTTTTAAAGTTATTTTAAGTCTTAAGATTTTATTTAAGTACTAAAATCTTATTAACAAATAATTTATAACTTAATCTTACTTAATTAAAATTTTAGCCTTTAATCCTTAATATATAACTTAGATAATAATATAATACTTAATAAGAAGATTTATTTAAATTTTCTAATCGTTTAAAGATACTTTATATATATATAATATTACTAATATATAACTTTGTTATTTTAAGACTTAAGTATAATATTATTAAGGATCTATTATATTATAGTAAAGTCATGTATTTGTTAACTATCTAACATGGATGGAATCTATGATATAGATGTGTTTACGGGATCTATAGGATCTATTAGGTAGGGCTTAGCGTACCAGAGGACGAACAATAAAATATAATATACCTAGTAAATCTATACTTATAACAATTACCACGTTTTTAAAGAAAGATAGCGTCCTCGCTATTAATAATACTAGTAAGGTACTTCAGCTATATAAGTAGCTAATCAGAAGTCCTTATATATATATCTATCTATCGCTATATATATAAGTAAAAATAAGTAGGTAAATAGAGCTTCTATCAGTCGGGCTTCTTTAGGGGTAACGGTAAGGTAGCGACAGCGGCGATCAGGCTATAAAGTAGCTTCAGTAGTAGGTAAGAAGGATATCTAGAAGCCTATTAGGAAATAAAGATAATTGATATAAGGACCGTTAAGAAACAGATATATAAGTAAGTTAATATATACTAAGTAGATTTTAGACTAATTTAGGCTAGACGATTTCAGCGAATTTCTTAGAAGGCCTATCAGAGTTAATTACTAGGATTTTAGACTTTAATACTTTTATTACTATTATACTACTTTCAGGTAAGCGTCTTAGTAATTATCCTACTATTATTAATAATAATAGTCTTATAGCTATCGGATTTATTTAAATATCGGAGTAGTAGAAGTTTACGTATAAGTTATAAATTAATATAGTAGGAAGGACTTTAATAGAGCTAATAGGATGAGCTGATTAGAGTAGGGCGTATCTCGTATATAGATCATCTATTATTATATAAATTCTAGAGGTAGGTAGTAAGAGTAATATTAATTAATAGGTAGGTAGTAGTATAGTAGGTAATACGGCTTATTCTACTAATAATAATAGTATTATAAGTAAACCTAGTTAGCCTATTAATAATACTTATAGCTTTCTACGAATTCCTTATATCTCTTTCTATAGTTACTATATATAAGGATATAATTCTAATTACTATAAATACTATTATAATAGATTATTATAAGACTTCTATCTATTAAGAGTAATTCTGTAATAAACGTATTCAATAAGATCTTTAAACTATATAGGTATATAGTAAAAGCCTATAAGGGCTATAAGTTCTAGAGTAGGTAAGGAAGATTATAAGGTATATATAGCGAGTCGTTTAAGATAAGTTATTAGTGTTAAGTATTTAGTATTATCTTTATTAGAGCTATATAGAAAGATAAGGAGGTAATAGATTAAGATATTTTGATTATAAATTAATATCTTAGGTTTACTCTTTTAGATAGGCGTACTAGAATAGTATATAAGTAAGTAGTTAAGGTGTTAAATAGTTTTTAGTAGAGGTTCTAATAGAGTTCTAGAGGAATATTTTAGTACTATCTTTCCTGAGGCGGTGTGAAATGATAAGGAGGTAAGGGATATAGGCGTATTATTTATAGATAAGACTTTTAGGTCTACTCTATTAAATAGGCGTACTAGTCTAATATATAGGTATGTATTAGATATACTAAATAGTTTATCGTAAGGAAGGTCTAAATAGAGGTTCTAATAGAGGTTCTTAGTATTATTTTTACTATTACATTATACGGCGCTTAGCAGCCAGTAATAATAGGACGGCGTATAGTAGCTTATCAAGTGGGTCGGCGCTCTATACAGCTATGGGTCGGCGCTTAGCAGCCTAATCGAATATCTAGTATTGCTACTATTGTTAAGGATCTGTTATATCGTAGTAAAGTCATGCATTTGTTAACTATCTAACATGGATGGAATCCATGATATAGACGTGTTTGCAGGATATACAGGATCCATCGGGTAGGGCTTAGCGTACCCGAGGACGAATATCAAAACATGATATACCTGGCAAATCTATACCTATAACAAATATTCTTATTTTATATCTTTTTTATTAAGATCTTATTAAGATTTAAGGTTAATATAGTTTAATATTAAATATCTTTAGCTTATATATAATAACTTTATTAACTAATTATAGATTATAATCTTAATTATAAGAGGCCTAATTTAAGTATAATATATATATAATATATATAATAGCTTTTTAATTAGAAAGTAATATATATTATATATAAAACTTATATAGGTAAATATATTTTACCTTATATAAAAGTCTACTAACTAAGTTATAACTAAGTAAGCCTATTAGATTAAGGATTTAGGCTTATCTATAGCTAAGTTACTTCTTTATTATTATCTACTATTACTCCTTAAATCTTCTATCCTCTTATTAAGGATCTATTATATTATAATATAGTTATATATTAATTAACTATCTAGAAGTATAAATCTATAATATTCATGATATTTACAGGATTTACAAGGTTTATAGATAGGGCTTAGCGTATTTAAGGATGAATATTATAATCCTAAGTATTATAGTAAATTTATACCTATAATAATTACTACCTTTTTCAAAGAAAGATAGCGTCCTCGCTATTATAATACTAGTAAGGTACCTTAAGTATATAAGTAGCTAATAGGAAGTCCTTATATTTATATCTATCTATTATTATATATATAAGAAGGAAGGATAGTAAATAAAGAATTATGAAAATAGATCTTTCTATTATATACTAAGAGTTAATTTACTTTAATAGCGATAATTTAGCTATAAAGTAGTTCTAGTAGTAAGGAATAACTTAAAGCTTATAAAGAAATAAAGATAATTAGTATATATATTATTAAGAAATATATATATAAGTAAGTTAATATTTATTAAGTAGAAATTAGACTAATCTTAGATAGACGATTTTAGTAAAAACAATTAGAAGGCCTATTAAAGTTAATTACTAAGCCTTTAAACTTTATAATAATTCTTAATACTAGGCTTCTTTTAGGTAGGCGTCTTAGTAATTATCTTACTATTATTATTACTAAGGATAGTCTTATAAATATTAAATTTATAACTATTAATTTAATAACTATTAGTAGTACTTATAAGCTAGATCTAAATTTAGTATATAGATCGTAGATTAATATAATAGGAAGGACTTTAGAATAGATAGGATAATCTTATTAAGCGGATTTAAGTAGAGCGTATCTTATAAAGAGGTTATTAATTGTTATATATATTCTAGGTATATAGGTTAGTAGTAGGGGTAATACTAATTAGTATATAAGTAATAGTATAAGTAGTAATATAGCCTAGTCTACTAGTAATACTAGTATTATAAGAGGTGGTATTAGTATCTTTACTATCTCTTCCTTATGTTTATTATTATCTTACTCTATTTACTTATAATATTCTTTAAGTACTTGAATAGCTGTTTTATAAGAGTAGACTATAAAGGATAGTAGTAGTATAAGAGGCTAATTCTTTATAATTAATTGAATTTATATCTTCTTAATAGAATTAGAATATACTTATAAACGTACTTCTATGTATTTTACTTAGGTAGTATAATTAGATAGCGTATTAGCCTTAGCGTCTAAATTTTAGTATTATATTTATTAAGGTAATATTAGAGAAGGATAATATCTTATTTAAGATAGTCTAGAATAATAATAAGGTAATAGATTATACTTATATATATAGAGGTAAGACTTTTAATATTACTTATTTAAACGTAAGTATTAGTTAGATATATAAGTATATAGCTAATATATTAAATAGTTATTTATAATAAGGATTCTAATAGAAGTTCTTAAGGAAGGATCTTAGTATTATCTTTTAAAGGCGGTATAAAATAAAAAGAAGGTAATAGATAAAGGTAATTTATTTATAGATAGGACTTTTAGGTCTATCCTATTAAATAGGCGTACTAGTCTAGTAGGTAAGTATATATTAGGTATCCTAAATAGTTTATTATAAGGGAGGTTATTATAAAGGTTCTTAGTATTATTTTTACTTTGTATAATACTTAATAGCTAGTAATAGGACAGCGTATAGTAGCTTGTTAAAGGTAGCGTACTATATAGCTATAAGATTAGCGCTTAGTAGCTATAATTAAATATCTAGTATTACTACTATTATTAAGAATCTATTATCTTATAGTATAGTTATATATTAGTTAACTATCTAGGAGTATAAATCTAACTCTAGTACGGATAGGCTTATACCGCAGGCCTACTTAGCTACAGCTTAGTAGACTTTTGATATAGGAATATGTATATTTACCTATAACTTTTGCGTATAACGTACCTATTCCTAATTAATAGAAGACTAATAATATATCTAAATACTACGCTTAAGTTCTTACTTACTCATTATTATTATAATACATGGTGGTATAGGTTGTATTATTACTAAAAAGGTAGACGAATTTAGTGACAGCTAGACCGCGCATCCCGAGGGTGGCTTAGGCCAAATTTCAGTGGCGTGGGCCTGCGGTATGGGCCTGCAAATCCATGATATTTATGGTGTTCGCGGGATCTACAGGTCCACGGGTAGGGCTTAGCGCACCCGAGGACGAACATCATAATCCTGAGTGCCATGGCAAATCCATACCCATAACACCTCTCTACTCGCAGGTCCTTGAAAGAGAAAGGAATGTAGGCTAGACAACCAGGTAGGGTTTGACGTAAAACGTCCCTAATCTGAGTAAGCCTCAAGGTCCGATTGTGAAAACTCAGGATATCTCCATTATTGGGCATACCATGAAAATACTGGGGACATCTTATATCTTGGAGTTGCTGTAGCTAGGATTGCATTATCTGGTAGTAGCATCTGACTTTTCGTTATATAGGTGACCTGCCAAGACACGGCTAAATTTGTAGTACACTTGTTTTCCTTTTTGATCAGAAGTGGAGTCATGAAAAGCGTACACCGACCGTTATGCGGAACATAAGCATCTACGCCGCAAGTCGTTCAAAGTCGTGCGTGGTAATCATCATCACCCACATTTCCCATATCCTTTCGAATAAAATCACCCATTGTACGTCTACTGTCGTCAAGAATATGCATGTTCCGAATCCTTCAGTAGTTGTTTAGGCTCTCGCTAGCTTCTACTCTTGGATAGAGATCGAGCGTTCATTGCCAAAGAAAGCATTGAAGTCTTCTTCTTGCGCGGGTTGAAGGAAGTTATGGGCATATTTCTCGATATCAGGGCAGAATCTACATGGAGCAGGCCAATTTTTTAAGCTAAGTGCCTGTATTGTTCAACCAACCTGTGCCATTTCTTATATGATATATGTATATATATTCAGCCTACCAAAACGCGGTAACTACCAATCAGAAAAACCATCTACAAGACCCTCACAGTCCCAACACTGCGCTTACTCAATTCAACCAACAAGCGCGCTCTTCCCACCCCCATACTTACCCTGTGGCCCCTCCAAATGCGCATCCAATACGGCACCTACCCCATTCTTCACGCTTTCAATGGCCTTTGGTAGCAAAGCATGCAGCTCGTCAACGGTCGTGGCGTGCTCGGCCCAGAGGTTGCCGCCCGCGGCTGCTTTGGCTATGCCTGCGTAGTCGGGGGAGGGAGCGAAGGAGATGTTGAGGTCTTCGTTGGTGGCTTTTGAGCCGATGCCGTCGGGATGAACGAGGAGGAGGGAGCGCTTGGGGGCGTGCCAGCCTGGGGATGTTAGTGGGTGCGGTTGAGGGGTTTGGTTGGACGAAGGGATGGGGTTACCTTGGTTATTTAGAACGATGGTTAGGATGGGTAAGTTGTACCGCTGGCTTATCCAGTATGCGCTTCCTGGGACACTGAATAGGAAGGTTCCGTCACCGACGATTTGGCAGACGAATCTCTTTTCTCCTGCTGCAAGTTTAATTCCTAGCGCTCCGCCGGTGGACCATCCTAGTCCGCCGCCGCCGCAATTGAGCCAGGTTCCTGGCAGACGGGGCAGTAATTGATCGGCTACAAAGCAGGTAGATGTGACAGCTTCGATTGCAAAGATGGTGTCTTCCGGTACTGCTTTCCGGATCTCAGAGCAAAGGTAGGAGACGTTGTAGTAGCCTTCCTTTCCTGGTTGCGCGAGGTCCTTGGTAGTTTTCATTCGCTTCGAATGTGAGTCTTGCAATTTCTCCCACCGATCTGAGTATGTCTCAAGCTTCTGTTCGAACACCGAATTGGAGGTTATATGATCGTTGAGCTGTTTAATGGAGACGTAGCAGTCGGCTTTGAATCGCGCTTCCGCAGGGATGTAGAATACCGGTATTTGCTGTTTCAGAGGGTCGCCATCTATGTGGAAAACTCGTGCATCGTTTTTGGGTTTACATAGTGTTGGTATCCTGCAAAAATATCGAGTCAGCGATCTGCTCTACGTAGCGAAAGCGCTTGAATTCGAAAAACCTACCAGGGAACATCACAGTCAATCACCAAAACCACATCTGCAGTCTTCACGCTGTCATCCACACCATACCTCAATCCAATGCTTGCCCTATGATCTGACGGAAAACACATGTCCGAACCACCTGTATCCAAAACTCTCAACCCTTTGACCGTTTTAGTTAGCTTTACGAGCTCGTCGACCGCCGCATGATTTCTTCCTGCGTACCCAGTGATGAGCAGTGGCTCCTTAGCATCTACCAAGGCTTCCGATAACATCGTGACTGCGCTGTCCGGCAACGCTCCCACTCCGACTGGACCCCAATGCTCAATATTCAGGCTGTATTCCGGGATCTCTTCTTCCATAGCTTCTCTTGATCCTACAAGATACACTGGACCCATAGGCGCAGACAATGCAAACTGCAATGCCCTTCCTACCATCTGCTTCACATTGACTCCCCTCTTGATTTCTCCAGTATACCGACAGTATTGGCTCACTATCTGTTTTTGATCGGGTACATCCTGTATCCAATGTATGTACTCTGTGCGGCTTCCTCTTAGCTCTCCTTCACAGGTGTATGGGCTCAAGCCGGCGAAGATCAGGACTGGTGCGCGTCCACAGGAGGCGTTATGAACAGCAGCTCCCAGCCCTTGCGTACCGACATCCACATGGACGATAACGCATTGCGGCTTCCCAGTGAGCCTGGCGTAGCCATCGGCCATTGACAGGGCGACCATCTCATTCGGACATGTTAGGATGCGAGGGAAGGTGTCTTTCTTTTCTATCTGGCCCTTCGTTATGGCTTCGATGATGCTGGGATGGTCTGAGCCAAGATTGACGAACACGTTCTTGATGCCGAACTCAATCAAACATTGAAAGAAGGCATCACTGGCCGTATGCCTATACGAATGTCAATTCTGCTCCAGCTCTGAAAGGCTTGGTCTTGCTCTGCTAGCGTAGTAATGGGCTGGGAAGTAGACATACATCTTGATGTTCTTTCTGATAGCCTTTCCGGATGCTCTGACCCCGATGTACCAGTCTATGTAAGACTCAAACGGCCTGGACGATAAGGAAGGAAAGTAGGAGATGAAGACTTAAGGGGGCTTCAATACTGCCTCACAAAGTCCCACCGGAATTGGCAGAAGCAAACATGAGATGCGGCAGCGGGGACCGTAAGCTAAGGAGCTGTTATGTGCTAGGAGGAAAGCCATGGTGGGTATTGGTATCGTATATGAGATATGTGACACAAGTCAGGTAGTTGCGGCTGCCCCTCTCGCCGTTCCTTGCATCGGCGAAACTTTTATGCCGCCAGCGTTTGAAGAACAGGATAGAATACATATAATACCGGTTAGTGGATTCCTTCTGCACTGACCACGCAAGGGATGTACGGCATTTCCACTTATTGTCGTCGAGTAACGTGTCAAGACTACCTCCCTGCTACTTGACCTACATTTTTCAGCTAGAAGCTCGAAATTGCAGGGTTCGTGGGGAAAGATAGCTACACTCCTCTTGCTAGGCGTCGGGACACTAACATGTATCGTAATCACCAAACGCCGACAGTCTAGAAGCTCCGTCGGCTACCTGCGGCTTCCTCCTCCCAAGAATGAAGAAACCAACCTCTCAACCTGTGAACGGCTTCACCGTCACAGATCCAGTATCTGTAGCCGTGCAAGTGGACAGAATCCGAAATCAAGTACAATCGTATTGGTTGTGATGAAGAATCGCTACTAACTAGGACTCTCTAGAAATCGTATCGACACTTCCTTTGATGAACATCAATGGCCATGTATCATATGCAGCATACACCGGATGGGCTCAGAAACCATGACGCCAAATGTCCTCAAGTCTGACATCATCGCTGGATTATACACTTGCTGCGTCCCATAGCACAGCACGTGGAGCACTCCTAGAGAGAGGGATAGAATACGCCCCAGGAGTATTCCCCCAGCTTGATGCTGTGTTCGTTGATTTGATAGCCTCCTGTCGACTCCACAAATTTTGGTCCCTTGAAACCCCAAGGTCTGTATTCGTTAGGAACCGGTATCAATTGGTTGATCCAGGTTGAATTCGCAACGCCGACACTCGGATCGAATCTCCTCTCCACAAATAGACATAGAACATGTTCCAAATTCCTGAAGTCTCCAATGTCATACCAAAACCTGGCGTGGCACAACGCACACTTTTGATACGGTACAGAACACGCTGGGCATTTGCAGCAATGCCAACCACCCTTTTTAAAATTCTGACAGTAGGCGCTCATGACCTCGGAGCTATTCATCTTCAAGTGAGGACACACCGCTGGCTCGAGCGATTTCATATGATTGGCGAGGTCCTTTGCCGAGGGAACGAAACGGTATTTGGGTTCCCACCGGCTGATCACGGCGAGGGGGAAGCAGACGCGAGACTCCCCCCAGCTTGTAATCATGACGGGGATTGCGCACTGATTGCACATCGTCTTTGTCTTTGTAGTCCATCCACGCTCTTGTTCCGCTGCCACGTTTGCGCGGGCCAGTGCTCTTGCTTCCTTTTCTTGAGCCCTTTCTGCTTTTACTTCTTCCATTTGCTTTGGGTCGAGCCCGGCTTCCCATGCTCTCTGGGCGGGTTGAATTTCTTCGTCCTTAGAATCCTCGGGGAAACGTGCATGTTTCTCTCTCAGGACCCTTTTATAAGCCTTGGGCGAGTTACAAATCTTCTTGAGCCTCCAAAAATCGAGTTGAGCATGCGGACATATCTCCACACATCCAGTCGTACCGAGACAATTGGATTCTGTTGGTGGGCTGTGGAGGGATGATTGTGAGAAAGCTGACTTTGTGTGCACGCCAATGCAAGCGTTGCAGACAACGTTCCCTGGCCACATGTTGTCGCGATGGAGCATGACTAGCAGCTCCCACCACTGGTTGGGCTCAGTACTCGATCGAGCTTCCTTAGCCTCCTTCCCGAAGACCTGGTACCAAAGATTAGTGACATTCCAAGAAGGCTCTAAGCGTGGCCGTTTGGGCGGTTTCCCCATCAGTTCAGCCGCAGATGCATCGAACATTCTGGAGAGAGAGCGGCAAGTGTAGCTCAGCGAGCGGACGCTGGCTGGCGACAGGTATTCGACGATTTTCAGGAAGATCTCGACAGGAACCTCTTTGATCGCGTTGTGAATGTCTGTCGATGGGTCGGACAGTGTTTGTGGGTTGCCATGCTGGGGCGTCTCCGGAGCTCGTGCGGGATCGATGATGTTCTTATGGACTGATGACCCAATCGGCAATGGGGCAGGATGGGAATATCGTAGCACGCTCACCTCCCTCACGCCAGAGACGCTGAGGGCGAGACCAGCCTTTACTGACTTTGCTCCGCCTTCATACCTGGAGGCACCTTGGCCCATGATGAATATGATCAAAGAGGTGGTTTCTGCAGGCAGGGAACGACCGATGGGTAATAATCCAAGATAGCTCAATATAACCAGTCGATTGTGTAGGTCAAGATTGACGGAGAAAGAAACGGCAGATCTAAGATAATACATTATTCGTCTCCGCACTTATCGCCAGCTCTGTACGACCTCCTGTATCACAAAACCACCTCTTTGTTCGTGCTCGAAATCTAAAAATACAGGACGACCCAATCACTGGGAGTCACACGCACCTCCGCAACACAGCCGCCGATGTTTATAGAAGTTCCTTTGTCCCCCTTCCTCGGTCGAGACTTGAGATCTCTAACTTTAACCCTCTCGTGCGTAGCCCGTCACGCGGCCAATACTTTGGCTTCGAAGATACAGGAATAGAATCACCAAATCTAATTCGGTTCGAATCAAAGAAAGATACATGCAGCAAACCGAAAGAAGACCTCAACCCTGAATATGTCCACCCAATGAGACAACCAGTCCGAAATCTCCGAGCGCGTTCATTCCAGACCCCTAAAGGATGATAAAATCGTCACACAAAAAAAGATGACAGGAACACAAGTACTAGATGGACGAAATTCTAGCATTGACGCCTGGTGTACACCTTCCCTAAACCCCGTTCTAATGGGATGAAGGGCTTAACTATCTTATTTTAGACTATGCATCCATTGTAGATGGATAGATATAGTGGGTGGAGGTCGCATGAGCGCACTCTCTTCTCACATCTTCGCGTATGGGACTCCGTTGTGGTTATGTCGTCAGCCTAGCTACGAGATACAGGAAACAAAGTTCGTAAATAGTCCACTATTGATGCTTTTTGTGAAGATTTTGAACTGAGACTTTAGAGCTGATAGCGAAACGTTCTCTGTGCCAATACGCTTCTCCATATCTGTGCCAGATGATATCGTAGCGTAGGATGCTTTTCTAGCTCGATACTCACGACTTCTGGTACTAGTTGCAGCTGTTATGTTCCGCAATGCCAATATTCTCTTCTGGATGAGTTGCTGGTTATCATGGTGTTGGTCCCTTTTGGCACGATGCCAAATGCAAATGTGTAGTTAGATGATAGTTGTAGCGTGGGTTGAGCAAGACGGCATCGCAGGTTCAAGTCTGGAAGTACTGTTGGAGGAAAAGAATGATAAGGAATTGATAATAGGCTCAATGACGGCTGGAATATCCAAAGCGCCATGCTCGGGGAAAGTCCAAAACCAATTGCTTCCGAGCGAGATTGGGGGGGTAAGAGATCATTGCTGCTATTGTCATTAGAAACGGATATCTGACGCGGCTCTCGGCTCTCTGTTGGACGGCGCAGCTTCTCGTTCGATTCTAGGACTGATGATACTGCTTTATCATATGCATGTGGGATCCCGCCCACAATGGCCTCATGCGCTCTTTTGATGATTTTTGTATTGAGTAGTAAATCGACCGTTTTGAGTCTTCTGATGGAAAACTTTGGTGAAACAAGTACTCTTTCAATGGGTACACGTTAGTTTCTGCAAGGGTAGCGATTGTAGGTGGTCTTTCACCTCTCCGCCAGGCTGATGCTATAAGTTAGACGAACTTCTTGAGGTTCTAGGTGACCGGATATTGCAAAGAAAGCTTTGCTTGCTTAGGCCGTTACATGTTCAACGACTATGGGTCGTCGGAGCTGTAGGGCTCGGCAGCTATGATTGACAGGACAGATGTGTACAGGAATGGTTCTGGTGGTGCAGATAGGTTGCCGAGGAACGTAACCTTGAATCAATAAACTCTGATACCAGCAAGAGAAGGCTTACTATGAAGACCTCCGAAGTGTCAAAATTTGGGCTCTACTTTGCATAATATCAATGGTTCCTGTTAGAAATCAGCCTTATGCTTAGTATGCTTGGCATGCTTGGCATGTAAATAGTCCAGATATGTAGACCTCCTGTCTCTTAGTATTAATTAATCAATATACTTATCAATAATAAGTAGGCTAATCCGCCTATATCTTTAATAGGTTATAAGCTTAGTATAATATTATAACTATATTAATTTATTCCTATTAATAGATACTATATTTATTAAGGAAAGTAGTAAGGTCTTAGCTTATAAAGATTTTTATAGAGACGCCTATACTACTAATATATAAATAATCTATTAAAATCCTAATTCTTTCTTAAAGTCTCCTAAACTTATTAATTATATATATAAATAGTTAAATATTTATAGTTAAATATATTAAAATTATTGTTTAATAATAGTAAAATATTAGACTTTATTAACTTTAAGGGTGTTAAGAACTACTATCCATAATTAATTAAGATAAATAATATATTATTTTATAATAATTACTTAGATATAATTAATAGAATATTCTTATATCCTATCTTATAAGAGGAGGTATAAGATAAGAATAATAAGATTATTAAAAAAGGATTTGTAATAGGCTAATTAGCTAAAATTTATAAGGAATAGTATACATAAAAGAAGGAAAATAAGAAGGCTAAAGGCCTTATATTATATAAGTATAATAATAGGATAATAGAGTATATACTTAACCTATAAAATACTTATAAAATATAAGTAATATTTAAAGAAATCTATTAAGAGTTAGGTTTTATAATATATTATATATTAATATATAAACTTACTAGTATAACTCTTACCTTATATAAAGGATTAATTAATATATTTATTATTATAATTAAGACTAAGAGTAAAGACCTTAATAATTCAAAAAAAGAATTCTTTATATAATAGAG